>Ga0224512_10003036_pt1 | contig 14969 bp, 15 predicted proteins | sample SF_May12_sed_USG_4_FD_169103 | JGI IMG/M metagenome (GOLD analysis project Ga0224512, IMG submission 169103) | Sediment microbial communities from San Francisco Bay, California, United States - SF_May12_sed_USGS_13 | ecosystem: Environmental > Aquatic > Marine > Sediment | place: USA...
GCGGGTACCGTCATTCATCAGCTCGTCGGCGGACTCAAGGCGGCGATGGGGTATACCGGCAACCGCGACATTGCCGATATGCAGCGCAACTGCACTTTCCTGAAGATCACCGGCGCGGGTTTGCGCGAGAGCCATGTGCACGACATCACCGTTACCCGCGAGGCGCCCAACTACCGGACCGAGAGCTGAGGCCGGAATCGCCCGGATCGCCCCGCGATGACGCCGGGCGCAAGGGCGGCGGCGGCCATCGAGATCCTGGACGCTATTGAAGCCGACCGGTCGCGCCCGGCCGACCGGCTGATCGCCGCCTGGTTTCGCGGCCGGCGCTATGCCGGCGGCGGCGACCGGCGCGAGATCCGCGATCTGGTCTATACCGTGTCGCGCCGCAGGGCCCAGATCGATTGGTGGATCGAGCGCAGCGGCGGCCGCCGCGATTCGCGCGGACGCGTGCTTGCGGTGCTGTTGCTCGAGGCCCGCTGGGGCGCGGCACAGCTGGAGGCTGCATTTGACGGCGGCCAGTACCGACCGTCGCCTTTGGACCGTCAGGAACGGGCGCTGACCGTCCTTGCCGGCCGGCCCTACGGCGATCCTGCGCAGCCGCTTGACGTGAGGTGCAATATCCCGGCCTGGCTGGCGGAGCCATTCAGGGTCGTGCTGGGCGAGACGATGGAACGCGAACTCGCGGCCCTTTCGGAAGAAGCACCAGTGGACCTGCGTGTCAACGCGCTCAAAGCGACGCGGCGGCAGGTCATGGCCCGCCTCGCCGCCCGCGGCATCGGGGCCGAACCGACGCCCTTCGCGCCGTTTGGACTGCGGCTCAACGCGCGGGTCAATCTCGGCGATACGCCGCTGTTGCGTGAGGGGCTTGTCGAGCCGCAGGACGAATCGTCGCAGATCGCCGCCCTTCTGGTCGAGGCGCAGCCGGGCGAATCGGTGGTCGATTTCTGCGCCGGGGGCGGCGGCAAGTCGCTGGCGCTGGCCGCTGCAATGGAGAACCGGGGCCGGCTGGTGGCGGCCGATATTTCCCGCCATCGCCTGGCGCGCGCCGCACCGCGCCTGGCCCGCGCCGGCGTTACCTGCGCGGAACAGCAGACTCTGCCAACCGATGGCGGATACTGGCGCGGCGCCGAGGAGGGCGGTTTCGATCGCGTGCTTGTCGACGCGCCCTGCAGCGGGACCGGTACGTGGCGGCGTAATCCGGAAAATCGCTGGCGCCTCGGCGAGCAGGAACTGGCCGATTATCAGGGCCTGCAGGCCCGGATTCTCGACCGCGCGTCTCGTCTCGTAGCCCCCGGTGGCAGACTTGTGTACGCCGTCTGTTCGCTTCTCGCCATGGAGGGCGAGGGGCAAATTCGGGAGTTTCTGGCCCGCAATCCGGGCTTCGAGGCGCTTCCCGTGCGCCCAATCTGGGCCCGCGCGGTGGCCGGTGAATGCCCCGCAAACGACGTGTTTCTGCGGCTTCTGCCGGGCCGCGAAGGTACCGACGGATTCTTTGTCGCGGTCATGCGTCGCGGGTAAGGAAAAATAAGCAATTTGGTGCGATGATATATCTGGATTTAGCAAGGAGCGATTCGTCCCATGACCGTTGTCGACTTGCGCATGGCGACCCTGGATGATGCGGAATCCATCGCCCGGATCCACGTCGAAACGTGGCGTGCAACCTACGCCGGCATGCTGCCCGACGACATGCTGGTGGGCATGTCCGAGGAAAGGCAGGCGCGCATGTGGCGACGCATGCTGCGCGGCGGCGAAACCGCGCTGGTAGCCGACCACCCGCGCCATGGCATCGTCGGCTTCGGCAGCTACGGGCCGAATCGCAGCGGACGCGACGGTTACACGGGCGAAGTCTATACGCTTTATGTCCAGCCCGATTTCCAGGGAGTCGGCATCGGCCGGGGCCTGCTATGGGCGCTGTTTGGCGCGCTGTCCCGCGAAGGCCATGACAGCGCCCTCATTTGGGTGTTAGAGCAGAACCCCTCGCGTTTCTTCTACGAGGCGATGGGCGGTCGCCCGGTCGCCGGCCGCGACACCAGGATGTGGGGCGCCGCGCTGCACGAATCGGCCTATGGCTGGGAAAGCATCCATGCCCTGCCGTCGGCGCGGGTTTAAAGTCATTCGATAGCCTCGATACTCCTACTGCCAGCTAAAGACTCACGCCATCGATGGGAGGCCGCGGCCGGCCTTGATCATCGGATGCCCGACCTGCGCTAGGTTTCAGCCGACTCCTCTTTCCCGCCATTTGCGCTGGGTCCCAGCCGGTACCAGTCGATATTGCGGGTCGCGTACATGACCGCGGCGAGGGCGGCGACAAGGCCGAGGGCGCCGACCAGCAGGGCGTAGTCCTCAAGCTGCAGCACAACGTAGAGAAAACCGTAAATGCCGGCGAGGACCGCCGTGACCTGGATGCCGAGGACGCGGCTGCGCGCGGAATATCCCAGATAGAACGCGATCATCGCGGTCGAGACGAGGGCCGCCACGAGGAAGCCAGACCCGAAGCCGACGACCTCTGACAGCGCCAGCAGCAGCAGGTAGAACATGGTCTTCGCGAAACCGACCAGAGCGTACTGGATCAGGTGCACGCGCACCGGCACCGCGACTTCGAGGATGAACACCGTCGCGAAGATCAGCAGAACGAACAGGATCGCATATTTCACCGAGCGTTCCGACTTCAGATAGAAATCGACCGGTGTGATCAGCGACACGCCGAAGCGCGTGTCACGGATGCGGCTGTCGAGTCGGACGGCGGCGCTGCTTCCTTCCAGCCATTGCTGCGGCAGGTCCCGCCCGTACCATGACACCGACCAGCGTGCCTCGAAACCCTGCGAGCCGATGGTCCTTTTCTCCGGGAGCCAGGCCCCCTCGAACCGGGGATGGCGCCACGGGGAATTCAGAGTGACCGTGGTTTCCTTCGCCGCCGGCGTGAACAGAATGCGCTCGCTGCCGGCGATATCGAGCGAGAACGAAAACTTGAGGTCGGTCTTGTCCGAAAGCCCACGGGGCAGGGCGCCGCCGGCTACTGCGCTGACCCCGCCCCCGAGAACATCGCTGGTCGTGCCGGGCGTAAACCCCGCCTCGTAATTGCCGGCTTCCATCCGCAAGTCACCCTGGGTGCCGCGCAGGTCGCTGACGCTTAACGCCAGGATCGCGCGGTTCCAAATTATTTCCGCGCCGGCAATGCCCAGTTCTTCGAAATCCGGCCGCCGGAACGATCCTTCAAACGCGATGTCGCCGCGATAAACGATGGTCTCGAAAATCCCGCGGTAGCGGATTTCCGGGTCGATCCGTGCGGCGATCTTCAGACTCTCGGGCATCAGGAAGACGCGGCCCTCGTTCGGCTGCAGCGAGCTGCTTCCGTCGTTGTGCCTGATTTCCACCGTCTCGCGGTAAGGCAGGATCAACACCGGTCCGAACAGGCTCTGCTCGCGGCCCCAGATCTCGCTGATCTCGCCTGCGACTTCGGCCTGCCGGTAGCGGCGCTCGCCGATCATGTTGTCGATCATGTTGACGGGAATCAGCAGAACGAGCATCAGGAACAGCAAGGCGCCCATCTTGAAATAGACGGGAATCTTCCGCAGCAATGCATCCAGAATGATCTTGATGGAATCCATCGAGCACCCCCTTCCCATGCGACTCGAAGAAATTCTGTCGTGTCCATTCCAGCGTCTCATTGGGGCAGGGGCATGGGGCGGGCACGGAATTCCCGCGGCAAATGTGGCATGGCGGTGGCGGGCTTGTCCGGTGGCGGGTGGCTGCTATAAGAATAGCTCGCTTGCGATCGCCCCGCCCGGTACCGAGATCAGCGTATGACAGACCGCATCCTTATCATCGATTTCGGAAGCCAGGTGACCCAGCTGATTGCGCGGCGGGTGCGCGAGGCCGGGGTCTACAGCGAAATCCATCCGTACAATCAGCTCGATCGCGCGAAGATCGAGGCGTTCGGGCCGAAGGGCATCATCCTGTCGGGCGGGCCGGCCAGCGTCACCGAGGTGACCAGCCCGCGCGCGCCGAAGGGAACCTTCGACCTTGGCCTGCCGGTGCTCGGCATCTGCTATGGCGAGCAGACCATGTGCGCAGAGCTGGGCGGCGCGGTCGTCAACTCGGACCACCAGGAATTCGGCCGCGCCTTCATTGATGTGACCGACGAATGCCGTCTGTTCGAGGGCGTGTGGAAAAACGGCGACCGCGAGCAGGTGTGGATGAGCCATGGCGACCGGATCGAGCGGATTCCAGAGGGTTTCCGCGTGGTCGGCACCAGCGACGGCGCCCCTTATGCCGCCATCGCCGACGATGCGCGCCGGTTTTACGGCGTCCAGTTCCATCTGGAGGTCGTCCACACCCCGCATGGCGCGAAACTGCTGGGCAATTTCGCCCATGCGATCTGCGGCTGTGCCGGCGACTGGTCCATGGCAGCCTTCAAGGACCAGGCGATCGCGCGAATCCGCGATCAGGTCGGGGCCGACGGCAAGGTGATCTGCGGCCTCTCCGGCGGCGTCGACTCGTCGGTCGCGGCGGTGCTGATCCATGAGGCGATCGGCGATCGCCTGACCTGCATCTTCGTCGACCACGGGCTGATGCGGCAGGACGAGGCGGAGCAGGTGGTGAGCCTGTTCCGCGACCATTACAACATACCCCTGGTCCATCGGGATGCGTCCGACATGTTCCTCGGCGACCTCGAGGGCGTCGACGATCCCGAACGCAAGCGCAAGATCATCGGCGGCCTGTTCATCGACGTGTTCGAGGAAGAGGCGAAGAAGATCGGCGGCGCCGGGTTCCTCGCCCAGGGCACGCTGTATCCGGACGTCATCGAGTCGGTCTCGGCGATCGGCGGCCCCAGCGTCACCATCAAGTCGCACCACAATGTCGGCGGCCTGCCGGAGCGCATGAACCTGCAACTGGTCGAGCCGCTGCGTGAGTTGTTCAAGGACGAGGTTCGCGCGCTGGGGCGCGAGCTCGGCATGGCCGAGGCGCTGGTCGGCCGCCACCCGTTCCCCGGGCCGGGCCTCGCGATCCGCATCCCCGGCGCCATTACCCGCGACAAGCTCGATATCCTGCGCCGCGCCGACGCCATCTTCCGCGAAGAGATCGAGAACGCCGGGCTGTACGATGCGATCTGGCAGGCCTTCGCGGTGCTGCTGCCGGTGCGCACTGTCGGCGTCATGGGCGATGCCCGCACTTACGACCACGTCTGCGCCCTGCGCGCGGTCACCTCGACCGACGGCATGACGGCGGACTCCTATCCCTTCGACCACGCCTTCCTCGCCCATGTGGGTACGCGCATCATCAACGAGGTCCGCGGCGTCAACAGGGTGGTCTATGACGTGACGTCGAAACCGCCCGGGACCATCGAGTGGGAGTGAGTCCGCGCGGATTTCCGGCTCGTTATGGCCGACGCATTACACCTTGAGTCACGAATGATTAACAGTGCTGTGCGACACTGTGGAAATGTCGCCGCTGCCGGCGACCGGGCCCGTACGGATTTCTTGCTGGAACGGTTTCTCGATGACATTTCTCAGGTTTGCGGCTGTCTTTGTTGCGGCACTGGTTGGAACCGCCATCTTCGGCGTTCAGGCGCAGGCGGATGAAGGCCTGCTGCGAGGCGTAAAGCGCGTCGATCCCTTTGTCCTGCCGCTTGACAAGGACAGCGCGACGTGCGGGATCGAGGACAGCCTGGTCAAGCAGGTATTGACCGAGGCGGCGGCGGACGCGCCGTTCAGCCTGGATGGCCGGGAATATGTCCTTTTCGTGCGGCTGAGCAGCCTGCCCAAGCAGGGCGAATGCTTCTCCTCGATCGATCTCGGCGTGTACTGGGAGGGCCGCGTTACCCTGCCCGGCAATACCAGCGCGGCACGCGCCAAGGTCAAGCTGTGGGAGAACGGTACGATTCTGATATCGCCCCGCAGCCAGCACTGGCGCGAGGTCGCCGCAATTCTGAAGCATCTGGTCGGCAACCTGGAATCGGCCTGGCGGACGGACAACAGCGGGTCCGGCTAGCGCATTATCCGTTATGGTCGCCCCGGCCCGCTCCCCCACCCGGCCACCCAACGGTATCGTTAAGCTGTGGGTGGCCGGGTGGGGGAGCGGGCCGGGGCCGATTCCACGCAAGTGGATAATGCGCTAGCCGCCAGGTGAGCGCCCGGCGTCATGCGTTCCGAGGGCACCGTGCTTTTCACCGAGCGCGATATTCGGGTATCGTTTCGCAGTGGTGAGGCGGTTTGGTGATTCGATGTGCGTTTGCCCACACGCAATTCTTTTCGAGGACGGTAACGTTCTGTTTACGGCGCGTGCCAATCATGGGCGTGAATTCGACCGAAACGCGCGAAAGCGTGTCCGGGCTCCTGGAATCGATCAAACCGGTGACAACGCCTGGTAATTTCTGGATTGTGCTGAACGGAGAAAGAAAATGCCGAGGACTGGGCCCCTGATGATACTGGCGGCCGTACTGCTTGCCGGATGCCACACCCCAAGCGTTGTCCGGACCGGACCTGCGCCGCAACCCGTCTATCAACCGGCGCCGCCACCGTCGTACCAGCCCGGCGTGCCGCCGGGCCACGGAGGCGTGCCACCCGGCCAGGCCAAGAAGGGCTACTATACGCCCGTGGCCTGGACGCCCGGCGGACCCCCGCCCTGGGCGCCGGCGCACGGCTACCGCAAGAAGCGCCGCGGTACCTATTACGTCTACGATGCGCCCTATGGCGTTTACCAGCAGACCTGCTGGCGCGAGGATCTCGGCCAGGCGCTTGGCGCGGTGGCCGGCGGCGTCGCGGGTTATCAGGTTGGCAAGGGGCACGGCAAGGCCGCCGCTGTCATTGGCGGTACCATTATCGGCGCCCTGATCGGCGGACATGTCGGCCGCTCGATGGACGATGTCGACCAGAATTGTATCGGTCAGGTTCTCGAACATGCGCCGCCGGGCCAGTCGATCGTCTGGCAGAATCCGCAGAATAGCGGTCAGTACCAGGTCACTCCGCAACAGCCCTACCAGGATCCGGAAGGACGGTACTGCCGCGAGTACCAGACCATGGCCATGATCGGTGGCCAGTCCCAGCAGGTCTACGGAAGGGCATGCCGCCAACCCGACGGATCGTGGCAGGTGGTCAACTAGAACGGCCGGGACGTTCCCCGGCAGTTGCATGCCGCTGCCTTGATTTCCCGGGGTTCCGTTCTTACGGTACCGTCTCAAGGGTCGGGGAGGCGGTTGATGCACGTTAAGGGCTGGGTTCCGGCGGTCGCGCTCGCAGCGATCGCTTCGGCCTGCGCGCCGAATGACGACCTGTTTGGTGTCCCCGGTGACGGTTACCCTGACAATGCCCGTCTCGTCGCCGAAGCCGCCGATTGGGCCAATGCCGAAACTGTTCTGGTCGAATTGTCAGAGTTCGAATTTTCGCCAGAAACCCTTCTGGTTCGCAAGGGCCAAGCCTACGCACTGTCGCTGACAAATACAGGGTCGATGACGCACAGATTCGTGGCCCGGGGATATTTCCGCGCGATCGCGACCAAAAGCCTGATGTATTCGGACGCGGAATCCAGCTATCCGCTCATCGAAGCGATCGCGCTGGAACCGAACGAAACGAAAACGCTATTCTTCGTGCCGCTAACACCCGGCGACTACCACGTATCGTGCGACATGCCGTTTCACGCCACGTTCGGCATGGTCGGTCGAATCCTCATCGAATAACCGCAGCGTCAGGTATTCCCGGCCCGAGTCGCCATCAGGCGGCCGAATTATCGCTTCGCCGGTAGGCGATCGCACAGTGTGCCGCGCAATAGGGACGATCCGCCTCGGCCGGCGCCCCGCAGAAATGAAATTCCGGTTCACGCGGATTGCCGATCGGCCAGTGGCATTCCCGGTCGGAAACGCGCCGCGGCCTTGCTTCGACGGGATGCGGCACCGGCATGGGTCGCCGCTGCCGCTCCCGTCGGATCGGCGACGGTCGCGATTTCAGGCCCAACCGATGCACCTTTCCGATCACCGCGTTGCGGGTCACGTCGCCGAGCTCCTCCGCGATCTGGCTCGCCGTCCGGCCTTTCGACCACAGCGATTTGAGCATTTCGACACGCTCTGCGCTCCACTCCATCTGGATCCTCTCGCTGTTGACGCCATCCCTGGCGCCTGAGCAATCGATACGGCGGTCAACGAAGGATGGCATACATGTTGTGGCGCGATTGCCGGAAAGCACAATATCCTGCGTGCCCACAAGACTCAAGGGCAGAATCGCTTCAAGGCAGGCCACACGCCCGTTCACGCACGAAATATCGGAATAGCCATTGTCAAAGGAGCCGCAATTGCCGCTCCAGCACTGCCAGCGCCTCACCGATCGTCTTGCCGTGGTTCAACTGCCGGCGCCCGCTGAACACGACGTAATCGCATCCCTTGCCGGACGCCTTCTTGGCGACCGCGAACAGCGGCTGGTCGAAGCTGTGGCGGAAGATCGAAAAGACGGCCATCGGCCCGTACTGGTCGATGGCGTAATCCTTCCATTCGCCGCTCGCCACGCGGCGGCTGTACAGATCCAGGAGTTTGCGCAGTTCCTGGCGATCGAAGAAGATCTTCTGCTTATGCTTTTTCTTGCGGTAGTCGGAAAGCCGCAGCATCTCGGTCATGATGCGGTCCTCCCGGAAGCCGGCCCGCGCGGACGGCGGAGTGCCGGCCGGCGGGCGGAATGTGAATCGGCACTGTTCTCCGAATCGAGTTGCGTCACACGCATTCTCCCCATACGCCCAGGGCGCCTGCCCCGTCGGGCAGGATCTTGCATAGGATATTTTGACGCAAGGCGGGTTTCGGTGCAAGTATGACAGGGCAGCGGCTGCCCCGCGTGCGGCGGATCGAACCGGCCGAATGCCGTGGAGTCACCCGCTTGGCGGAGATTCGGGCCCTGCGATTGAAAGGAGGCGTCAAATGGCCGCACAACCCCCGATCTGCGATTTCGGCTGGCCCGCCCCGGATTTCGAGTTGCCGGGGACAGACGGCCGGACCTACCGGCTGTCGGACATCAGGGGTCGGAACGGAACCCTGGTGATGTTCCTGAGCAATCACTGCCCCTATGTGCAGGCGGTGGCCGACCGCATCGCGCGCGACTGTGCGGAACTCGTGCCGCAGGGTGTCGCCTCGATCGGCATCATGTCAAACGACGTTGAGAGTTATCCCGATGATTCGCCGGCAAACATGAAACTGTTCGCGAAGCGGCATGGCTATCCGTTCCCGTACGTCTATGACGAGTCGCAGGCGGTGGCGCGCGCCTACGACGCGGTCTGTACGCCCGACTTCTTCGGCTTTAACGCCGACCTCAAGCTGCAGTACCGCGGCCGGCTGGACGCGAGCCGCCGCGACCTTGCGCCGCCGGGCTCCAGGCGCGAGCTGTTCGACGCGATGCTGCAGATCGCCCGCACCGGCGAAGGCCCGCAGGAGCAGATCCCCAGCATGGGCTGCTCGATCAAGTGGAAAGAGACGGTGTGAAGAGAGAGCTTCTGCCGGCGCCGGTTTATTGAGATTCCCGCCAAAAAGTTGCCCCGAGGCATCTCCTGCGGCCTCGTTGTGCGTGCGATAATTGAGGCACTGGGCCGTCCGTGGTGTCGGCCGGGATGTTCGTACGGTCTGGCAACGCGGCGACAACCGTTTTCCCCTTTGCCAGCGCTGGTTCGCGTCGTTATGTTAGCCGCCGGTCACGGCCCTGGAGGATTGCGTTGAGCGACATTATTCGCGAGGTCGACGAGGAACTTCGTCGCGAGGACTGGGAAAAGGTCTGGAAGAAATACGGCAAGTTCGTCATCGCCGGCGCCGTGGGGATCGTTCTCGCGACCGCGGCGGTTGTCGGCTGGCGGGAATTCGACCAGTCACGACGGATGGCCCAGGGCGACCGGTTCGCCGGGGCCGTCGCCCGCGTGGAGAATGCCGCATCGCCGCAGGAGGCGGCCGATATCATGGCCGCCCTGACGGTGGAGGCGTCGGCCGGCTACGCGACCTTGGCCCGCTTCCGCGAAGCCAAATACCGCGCCGATGCCGGCAACCGCGCCGCGGCGGTCGCACTTTACGATACGCTCGCGTCGGACACGGCGGTGGAGCCGATGTTGCGCGATCTCGCCACGCTGTATTCGGCCCGCATGCAGATTTCCGGGGGCGACCCGGCGGCGTTGACGGCGCGACTGGCGCCGTTGACGGTGAACGCTAACCCGTGGCGGTATAGCGCCCTGGAACTGACCGCCGTGCTGGCGCTTGCGACGGGCGACACCGAGGCCGCGCGGCAGATCTATGCGCCGTTGGCGGACGATCTGAATACGCCCGAGAGCCTGCGGGCGCGGGCCGCGGAAATGCTGCGCGCGCTTGGCCCCTCAGAATGACCGGGCGATGATAAGCTGGCGCAGGTGCGGCCTTGTCGCGGCAGGATTCTGTCTCCTGCTGCTGGGTGGCTGCGGTGGCTGGTTCGGTGAAGCCGATGAACCGCCGCTTCCCGGCGAGCGCGTATCGGTCCTGCTTTATGAGGGCGATCTGGCGCCCGACCCGCGAATATCCGATCAGGCCGTGGCGCTGCCCCCGCCCTATCGGAACGCCTCCTGGACGCAAGTTGGGGGCGGATCCCTGCACGCGGTCGGCCACGTCGCGGGACCGACGAAAATCACCAGGCCGGCCTGGCGCACCAGCTTCGGATCGGGCGCCGGCCGTTACCGGCCGCTTATGACTGCGCCCGTCGTGGCGCGCGATCGCGTCTACGCGATGGACTCGAGGTACCGGGTATCCGCGTACGGTACGGCGAAAGGAAGAAAGGTCTGGCAAACCGGGCTGACCGTTCCGAAGCGTGACGGCGAAGCGTTCGGCGGCGGCATCGCCTACGAACTGGGCCGAATCTATATTAGCACCGGATTCGGGACCGTTGCGGCCATCGACGCCGAAGATGGCGCGGTCCTCTGGACAAAGACCGTGCCGGGTCCGGTCCGCGCCGCGCCCCTGGTCATGGACGGGCAGGTCTTTGTCGTGACCGTCGATAACCAGCTGGTCGCACTGGATGCCGCCACCGGCGACCGGCAGTGGCGTCATGCTGGATTCGCCGAGACGACGGCCCTCCTGGGCTCCGCCGCACCAGCCGGGCTGGACGGCACCGTGATCGTCCCCTATTCGTCGGGTGAGGTCTTCGCGCTTCGGGCTGTGAACGGCCGGCCGACATGGTCGGACAACCTGGCCGCGGTGCGGCGCGTCGATGCGGCATCGAGCCTCGCCGATATCCGGGCACTGCCGGTCACCGACGGCAACCTCGTGTATGCGGTCAGCCACTCGGGGCGGATGGTGGCGATCGATCTGCGCACCGGCGCGCGCGCGTGGGAGCGCAACATCGGCGGCGTGCGCACACCCTGGATCGCCGGGAACTGGATCTTCGTGCTCAATAACGAGGCACAGGTCGTCTGTCTCAGCCGGCGCGACGGGCGGGTCCGATGGATCGTGCAGCTCGACAAGTACGAAAAACCGAAGCAACTGGAAGACCCGATTCACTGGATCGGACCGATGGCGGTCGGCGGGCAGCTTCTGGTCATCGGTGGCCACGGTCGCGGCCTCGCGATCGACGCGTCGGACGGGGGCATTCTCGAAACCTTCAAGGTGCCGGATGAGATCATGGCCGCCGCCGTTGCCGACGGCACCCTGTACCTGCAGACCGAGGACGCGGACCTGCTGGCGTATCGCTGAACGCAGGCGCGTCGACCTGATACGCCGGGCCGGGCCGAATACCATGAGCTTTACCGTCGCAATCGTTGGCCGGCCGAATGTCGGAAAGTCCACCCTGTTCAACAGGCTGGTGGGCAAGCGGCTGGCCCTGGTCGACGATACGCCGGGTGTCACCCGCGACTGGCGCGAAGGCGAGGGCCGCATTGCCGATATGAGCTTCCGGGTCCTGGACACCGCGGGGCTGGAGGATGCCGGCGAGGAGACCCTGGCCGGCCGCATGAGCCGCCAGACCCTGCAGGCGCTGGCGGCCGCGGATGTCGCGCTGCTGCTGATCGACGCGCGGTCGGGCGTCACGCCGGTCGACGAGCATTTTGCCGCGCAGCTCCGCAAGGGTGCGACCCCGGTAGTCCTGGTCGCCAACAAGTGCGAAGGGCAGGCCGGTGAGGCCGGCCTGATGGAGTCGTTCGCGCTCGGCCTTGGCGATCCCGTCGCGATTTCCGCCGAACATGGCGAGGGCATGGGCGATCTGTTCGAGGTGCTGCGGCCGTTCGCCGAAGAGGCCGACGCCAGGCAGGCCGCCGCCGTCCGGGCAGCCGCCGGCGGCGCGGCGGAAGGCGAGGCGGAGGCGGGCGGCCCGCTGCAACTGGCGATCGTCGGCCGGCCCAATGTCGGCAAGTCGACCCTCGTCAACCGTATCGTCGGTGCGGAGCGGCTGTTGACCGGGCCCGAGGCCGGCATCACCCGCGATGCGATCGCCATCGACTGGGAGTTCGCGGGCCGCCCGATCCGCTTGATCGACACGGCCGGCCTGCGGCGCCGGGCGCGCATTTCCGGAAAGCTGGAGAAACTGTCCGGGTCCGATGCGATGCGCGCGGTCCGCTATGCGCAGGTCGTGGTGTTGCTGCTCGATGCGCAGGCGCCGCTGGAGAAACAGGATCTGACGATCGCCCGGCAGGTCGTCGACGAGGGCCGGGCCCTCGTCGTCGCCGCCAACAAGTGGGATCTGATACGGGATTCGAAGTCGGCGCTCCGGAGCCTGCACGAACGCCTCGCGGACTCGCTGCCGCAGGTGCGGGGCGTGCCGGTGGTCACCATCTCGGCGCTCGAGGGCCGCAACCTCGAGAAGCTGCTGCGCACGGTCATTCGGATCTACGATGTCTGGAACCGCCGCGTACCGACGGCGAAGCTCAACGAATGGCTGGCGTTCATGACCGATGCACATCCGCCGCCGCTTGCCACCGGACGGCGGGTCAAGCTGCGCTATATGACCCAGATCAAGGCCCGCCCGCCGACCTTCGCGATCTGGACGTCGCGCCCGGACGCCCTGGCGGAGTCCTACATCCGCTACCTCGTCAACGGCCTGCGCGATGATTTCGGCCTCGACGGGGTGCCGCTGCGCGTTCTCCTCCGCAAGGGCAAGAACCCGTACGAAGGGCGCGCGCGGAAGCGGAAATAGGTCCGGCGGGCGCCGCGGCTCCGACGTGTTATAATTGAAATTTGGCGGGTTCACATGTTTGACAGGAGATGGCCATGACCCTGACCCTGACGAGCACCGCCTTCGCCGACGGCGCGCGTATTCCGGAAATTTACAGCTGCGACGGCGCGGACATCTCGCCGCCGCTCGGCTGGTCGGGTGCGCCTGCCGGCACCCGCAGTTTTGCCCTGCTGTGCGACGATCCTGACGCGCCGGGCGGGACCTGGACCCACTGGGCGGCGTTCGACATTGGCGCCGATGCGACCGGCCTGCGGGAGAGCTATCCCAAGGGCGCCTGCGTCGACGCCGTCCGCCAGGCGATCACCGATTTCGGACGACCGGGCTATGGCGGGCCCTGCCCGCCGCGCCGCCACGGCGTGCACCATTACCATTTCCGTGTACTCGCCCTCGATGTCGCGCAGCTGGACCTGCCCGCGGACGCGACGTTCGGGGATGTCGCCGAGGCGGCGGAAGCCCATGTGCTGGACAGGGCATCGCTGGTCGGCACCTATTCACGCGAATAGGACGCGCTGCGCCGCCGGTTCCGATGCAGCAGCAGTATCTTGCGGGTTGTGCGCCGGGCCCGCGCCCTAACGCGCGTTTACGATCTCGCCGTGGCGCGTGCAGTCCGGCGTTGCGAGGTCGAGGAACACCGGGGCGATCTCTTGCGGGCTGGGCAGGGTTTCAGGGTCCTCGCCCGGCATGGCGGCGGCACGCATGGCGGTGCGCGTCGCGCCGGGGTTGACGAGGTTGACCTTGATGCTGGTCTTGGCGACTTCGGCGGCCCAGGTCAGAGCCATGTATTCGAGCGCGATCTTTGTCGTCCCGTAGGTCGCCCAGTAGGGGCGGGGGCTGCGCGTCGCCCCGGTGGTTACGAAGATCGCCCGGCCGGCGTCGGACTGGCGCAGCAGCGGGTCGAGGCTGCGGATCAGCCGGTAATTGGCGGTCAGGTTGATCGCCAGGGCCTCGTCCCAGGTCGTCGGCTCGATATGGCTGACCGGCGTGAGGCTGCCGAGCACCCCGGCATTGCCGACCAGCACGTCGAGCCGGCCGTAGCGGTCGTAAAGCGCGGCGCCCAGTTTGTCGATGGCGTCGAACTCGCGAAGGTCCTGTGGCACCAGCGTTGCCGTGCCGCCGGCCGCCCTAATCGCGTCGTCCAGCTCCTCGAGCCCGCCCACAGTGCGCGCGATCGCAACGATATGCGCACCCTCAGCGGCGAACAGCCGGGCCACCGCGGCGCCGATGCCGCGGCTCGCCCCGGTCACCAGCGCGATCCGGCCGGCGAGCCGGCCCTCATTGGCCATCAGCCCAGTTCCGCCAGCAGCGAGAGCTGGACCCCGTCATTGCCGCCCATCTGGTCGGTCAGCGCGATCGGATACTCGCCGGAGAAGCAGGCATCGCAATACTGCGGCGCGCCAAGGTCCCGCCCGTCCTCGCCCACCGCACGATAGAGACCGTCCAGCGACAGGTAGGCGAGGCTGTCGGCACCGATTTCGGTCCGGATTCCCTCAAGCTCCAACCTTGCCGCGAGGAGTTTGTCGCGCTCCGGTGTATCGACGCCGTAGAAGCACGAATAGGTGGTCGGCGGGCTGGAAACCCGCATGTGAACTTCCGTTGCGCCGGCACTGCGCACCATCTCGACGATTTTTTTCGAGGTCGTGCCGCGCACGATAGAATCGTCGACGAGGACCACCCGCTTGCCCGCGATGAACGCGGCATTCGCGTTGTGCTTCAGCTTGACTCCCAGATGGCGGATTTCATCGGTCGGCTCGATGAAGGTGCGGCCGACATAATGGTTGCGAATGATGCCGAGCTCGAAGGGAATGCCGGATTCCTGGGCATAGC
>Ga0224512_10003037_pt1 | contig 14967 bp, 17 predicted proteins | sample SF_May12_sed_USG_4_FD_169103 | JGI IMG/M metagenome (GOLD analysis project Ga0224512, IMG submission 169103) | Sediment microbial communities from San Francisco Bay, California, United States - SF_May12_sed_USGS_13 | ecosystem: Environmental > Aquatic > Marine > Sediment | place: USA...
TCCTTGCTGTCGAGGACGGCGGCCATGCCGAGGTCCATGGTGGGGGCCGGCCCTGTTGTGGCCTCATCGCCTTCACCGGTGTCGACCTTCTCGGCCTCATCCCACTCTCGCTGCGCCATTGCGGCTTCGAGCTTGGTGGAGAGGTCGGTGATGTAGGCGATCACCTCGTCTTTGTTGAATCCGCGTAGAGCGGTCGAGAATCCGATGTCGTCCGGGCCGAGGTCTGGTGCAGCAGTCATGATGACCCTGCTATCGGCAGCTCTTCACGCACCTTGAGTCCGAGGATTGGACGGTCCGACCGATCTCGATCGGTACTGGACACGTCACCGACCGATGCTCCCGACAGGTGGTTTGCGAGAGGTGCCGGCGTAGATTCGGATGGCACGACCCGCGAGTGAGGAGACCGAGATGTCGGGAAGCGGCCGTCGCGTGGCGTTGGCGCTCGGAGGAGGCGGAGCCCGGGGCTACGCGCACATCGGAGTCATTCGAGAGCTCGAGCGACGCGGCTTCGAGATCGCAGGTATCGCCGGCACGTCGATGGGCTCCCTCGTCGGCGGGCTGTATGCCGCCGGTCGGCTCGCCCCGTACACCGAATGGGCGGAGAAGCTCACCCAGCGCGACGTGATCCGGCTGCTGGACCCCACCATCAGTGGTCCCGGCATGGTGAGGGCCGAAAGGGTGCTGGACAAGGTCACCGAACTCGTCGGGGACACCGTGATCGAAGATCTGCCGCTCCCGTTCACCGCGGTCGCAACGGACCTGACCGCACGCAAGGAGGTCTGGTTCCAGCGGGGTCGGCTCGACACCGCGATCAGGGCGTCGATCGCCATCCCGGGAGTGATGACGCCGGTGGTCGTCGGCGGCAGGCTGCTCGCCGACGGCGGACTCATGAATCCGGTCCCGGTCGTTGCGACTGCAGCGATCCCTGCCGACCTCACGGTGGCGGTCTCGCTGTCCGACGAGTCGGGTCCTGGGGTCGGTGCGACCTCGGTCGGAGTGGTCGAGGCCGCCGGAGACGCCGAGGGCGACCAGGCCGCTATCAGGCCGGAGTCCGACCTCGCCCGCAGCGTGCGCAGCTGGCTGGAGAGCATCCGGGGCCAGGTCCAGGACGAGTCTGAGCCCGCGATCGAGGCGGTCCCGCCCGGCCGTCCGTTCGAGCGGCCGCCCGCAGGACTCCGAACTCGCGACGTGCTCGACCTCTCGCTGGACGCGATGCGCACCGTGATGGGAAGGTATCGACTCGCCGGCTACCCGCCGGACGTCCTCATCTCGATTCCCCGCAGGGCTGCCGGCACCATGGAGTTCCATCGAGCCGCCGAATTGATCGCCGTCGGCGAGGAGCTGACCAGAGCAGTGTTCGGTGATCTCGAACAGACCAAGTGACGGTGCGCCACCCGCCGCCACCAACTTCGGCACAGCCCACCGATTCGGTTCATCCGAGGTGTCCGTGCGGGGCCCCTGGCCTCGATTCGATGCCTGCCGAAGTCGACCGTTGACTCCGCTGGAGCGGTTCGAGCGGGCAGCGATGCCCGAGCCGACCGATGTCGGCGCCATCGCAGGGCTCCGGCGTGTCACCGTACGAACCGTCGTCGACTCCTTCGATGACCACGTTCCGGGGCTTGCCGCCGAGATGGCGTTCTTCGTCGTGCTGTCGCTCCCACCGCTGCTGCTCGCGGTGCTGGGTTCAGTCGGATTCGTCTCAACACAGGAGAGTTCGCCGGCTTCACCACCGACGACGCCTTCCGGGGGCTCGCCGCTCCCCTGGTGGTTCTTCTGTGGGTGTACGTGAGCGCGATCGCCGTGCTGTTGGGTGCCGAACTCAACGCCGAGATCGAGCGGATCTGGCCTTCGGAGGAGGGCCCCTACGACGAGCCGCAAGATCGGATCTGACCGCCGGACCTATGCCCGATCGGGTGTCGAACCGATCAGCCCGGCCGGTCCATCAGCAGGAAGTCCTCGGCACTGGCAAAGTCGCCCGGTGGCTCGGTTGTCGTGAGTGCGGCCAGCGCCGCATCGAGATCGACGAGCCGGGGTGAGCCGAGCCGGTGCACCGTCGCGTCGACACGTAATGTCGCCTCGCCGGCTGCGAGGACGTTCTGAACCCAGTCGGACTCGGGCCCGTAGCGTGCAACGAGGACATAGCCGGTGTTGGTTCGGAAGGCATCGATTGGCGTCTGGTAGGTCTTGCCAGACTTCCGTCCGACGTGGGTGACCACCGGGTACTTCCCCTTGCGTATCTGACCAGGGTTGAACAGTCGCTTGTTGATCTTGGCCAGCCATCGTGGATACGCCACGTCCCACCTCTGCTCGTCTCGGACATCCACTGTCGACGAACGCGGCGGGGCGCGTCCACCGACGAAAGGCCCGATCCGTCTCGGTGCCGTTCACGGGCGCCTCACCCGCCGGACAGCTCCTCGACGAGATCGACGTATGCCTGTTTCGCCTCGTCCTGGCTCATGCCCGAGCGCTCGGCCCACGCGTCGTATTTGGCGCGGTCGACGAACGAGATGGCGCTCGGCCGTCTTCCCGAGACATCGCCTTCGCTGCCCTGCTTGTAGAGCGCATACAACGTGAGGAGCGCGTCATTGTCTGGTCGCTCGGGGAGCTGTTTCACCTGTTCCGCCGCGGCGGCGAACTGAGAGTCGAGATCGGGCATCGAGCACCTTTCCTGGGTGCCGCCCATGCTGCCACGCCGGGCCGAGCACGGGGGCCCGGGAGCCGGCTTTCGGTGCAGTAGCGTGCCGGGCATGCACCTCGCCGACTCCCACGATCTCATCCGGGTGACCGGAGCCCGCCAGAACAACCTGAAGAATGTCAGCGTCGATCTGCCCAAGCGACGGCTGACCGTGTTCACCGGCGTGTCGGGCTCTGGCAAGAGCTCGCTCGTGTTCGACACGATCGCCGCCGAGTCCCAGCGGATGATCAACGAGACCTACAGCGCGTTCGTCCAAGGGTTCATGCCAAGCCTCGCACGGCCCGAGGTCGACGTGCTGGAAGGGCTCACAACGGCGATCATCGTCGACCAGGAGCGGATGGGCGGCGATGTCCGCTCGACGGTCGGCACAGCTACCGACGCCAACGCCATGCTTCGCATCCTGTTCAGCCGGCTCGGCGTACCGCACATCGGCCCGCCGAATGCGTTCTCGTTCAACGTGCCTTCGGTTCGCGCCAGCGGATCGATCACCGTCGAGAAGGGACCCGGGAAGCCGAAGGCGGAACATGTGGTGTTCACACGTGCAGGGGGCATGTGCCCCCGGTGTGAGGGCAGGGGCAGCGTTTCCGACATCGACCTGAGTGCGCTCTTCGACGACTCGAAGTCGCTCGCCGAGGGCGCGATCACCATTCCCGGCTACAAACCGGGCGGCTGGACGGTGCGCGAGTTCATGGAGTCGGGGTTCCTCGATCCCGACAAGCCGATTCGCGAATACACCGAAGCCGAGCGACACGATTTCCTGTACAAGGAACCGACCAAGATCGAGTTCTCAGGGATCAACCGGACGTACGAGGGCCTCATCGCCCGAGTCAAGAAGTCGTTCTTCTCCAAGGATCCCGACTCCCTCCAGCCCCACATCCGGGTGTTCGTCGAGCGCGCGGCGGCGTTCGTCGATTGTCCCGAGTGCGACGGCACACGGCTCAGCGAGGCGGCTCGCTCGTCCCTGATCGAGGGGATCAACATCGCCGGCGCCTGTGCGATGCAGATCAGCGACCTCGCCGAGTGGGTGCGAGGGCTCGACCGGTCGTCCACCGGCCCGCTGCTCGATGCCCTCCAGCACAACCTCGACTCGTTCACCGACATCGGCCTCGGGTACCTGTCACTGGACCGGTCGTCGGGAACGCTCTCCGGTGGTGAGGCGCAGCGGACCAAGATGATCCGCCACCTGGGGTCGGCGCTCACCGACGTCACGTACGTGTTCGACGAGCCGACGGTGGGGTTGCACCCCCACGACGTCCAACGAATGAACCACCTGCTTCTCCGGCTGCGGGACAAGGGGAACACGGTCCTGGTCGTCGAGCACGATCCCGAGGTGGTCGAGATCGCCGATCACGTGGTCGACCTGGGGCCCGGCGCCGGCGCCGGCGGCGGAGAGGTCGTCTTCGAGGGATCCGTCGCCGAACTGAAGACGAGTGACACGCTCACGGGAAGGCACATGGATCACCGGGCATCGCTGAAGTCGTCGGTGCGGACCGCATCGCGGGTGCTCGAAGTGCGGGGTGCCGACACCAACAACCTCGAGGATGTCGACGTGGACATCCCTCTCGGGGTCCTGGTCGTGGTGACCGGAGTGGCGGGATCCGGCAAGAGCTCGCTGATCCAGGGTTCGGTCTCGATACGGGACGGGGTCGTGGCGGTCGACCAGACGCCGATCCGAGGCTCGCGCAGGAGCAACCCTGCGACCTACACCGGCATGCTCGACTCGATCCGCAAGGCGTTCGCCAAGGCCAACGACGTGAAGCCGGCGCTATTCAGCGCCAACTCCGAAGGCGCCTGCCCAGCCTGCAACGGTGCGGGCGTCATCGATGTCGAGCTGGGGTTCATGGACAGCGTCTCCACACCGTGCGAGGACTGCGATGCCAAGGGATTCGCCCCTTCGGTGCTGGAGTACACGTTTGGCGGGCACAACATCGCAGACGTGATGGCGATGCCGGTCACCGAGGCGATGGGGCTCTTCGGCAAAGGGGACACCAGCGTGCCGGCAGCACAGAAGATCCTGCGCCGGATGGCGGACGTCGGCCTCGGCTACCTCACCCTCGGCCAACCGCTGACCACGCTCTCGGGCGGTGAGCGCCAGCGGTTGAAACTCGCCATCCAGATGGGCGAGAAGGGATCTGTCTACGTCCTCGACGAACCGACCAGCGGCCTCCATCTCGCCGACGTCGACCACCTGCTCGGTCTCCTCGACCGCCTGGTCGACTCGGGCACGTCAGTCATCGTGATCGAACATCACCAGGCGGTGATGGCCCACGCCGACTGGATCGTTGACCTCGGCCCCGGCGCCGGCCACGACGGCGGCCGGATCGTGTTCGAAGGCACCCCGGCTGACCTCGTGGCGGACCGGTCAACGCTCACCGGCCGGCACCTCGCCGAGTACGTGGGGGCATGAGAGGGAACCGGGGTCAGTCCGGCTCGAGGGCGTGGGCGATCACAACACCCTGATGCCGCAACTCCACCTGCGCGTTGGCGAGTCTGGCCACCCGGTCGCCTTCCTTGGTTTCGAGGTCCCGCTTGGCGACCCCGCCGCGCACGTTCGCCGTCATGATTTCGACATCACCCCACATCACGGTCAGGTCGCTGTCATCTGGTAGGTCGGGAACGATTGCGAACAGTTCGATCTCCGAGTCGCCACTCGCAAAGCCGTCCCATTCGATCTTGCCGCCAACACTCGGATATGGCGACGCCGGCGCGGCCTGCCACCAGCCTTCGAAGCGCTCGACCTTCTGCCGGGCCGGATCCTTCGGTCGCTTGCGAAGTGGCATCGTTCGATCGACCTCTCGACGTCGTGGAGCCGCCCGACGGGCGGATGCAGCCTTGCATGACCAGCGCCGGGACGAGCGTACCGACCGGGTCGACGGCTGGTGAGGATCGTCCCGTCCGGACGATCAGGCTCGGTTCTTGGACTTCGTCTTCGGGACGAGATTCGAGATCGTGATCGTCGTCGTGTGGCCGTCGTCCCATTCGACGTCACAGAACTCATCACGAAGATCGATGACGACACCGCTCCTCGGAGTCTGACCGGTCTTCTTGGTGAGTATCTCGACTCGCTGGCCTTTTCGAAGCATTCCTCGCCTCCTCGCGTGCGCTTGATCCGAATGTACCGAAACGGGGCCGGCCGTGGGTGCGCAAGGAGATCGGCGATGTGGCCGGCGTCGCATCATTGACGTCCATCGATATATCGGATACACTTCAATAGACAGCCATCTATATGTACGAGGTCGACGATGACAGTCCAGAGCGAAGAGCTGAGAGAAGAAGTCCGGAGGCGCTATGCAGAGAGCGCCCAGGCCGTTTCAACCCGAGTCACCGAGACATCATGTTGCGATTCGAGCCCGGTCGACCTGACGTGTGGCCAGTATCGCCCCGAGGAGATCGCCGCCATCCCCGACGCGGCAGCTGCAGCCAGCCTCGGCTGCGGCAATCCGATTGCGGTGGCTGAACTGCGAGAGGGTGAGGTCGTACTCGACCTCGGTTCGGGCGGCGGCATCGATGTCCTGCTGTCGGCGGCTCGAGTCGGGCGAACCGGTTTCGCCTTCGGCCTCGACATGACCGACGAGATGCTCGAACTCGCCCGGCGCAATGCGGCCGAAGCCGGGGTCGACAACGTGGAGTTCCTGCGCGGCTACATCGAAGACATCCCGCTCCCGGACTCGTCGGTCGACGTGGTCATCTCGAACTGCGTCATCAACCTCTCGGTCGACAAGCCGGCGGTCTTCGCCGAGATCCATCGCGTGCTGAAGCCTGGAGGACGCATCGGCATCACCGACATCGTCGCCTGCGACAGCCTGTCCGCCGCCGACCGGGCACTCCGAGGCGACTGGGTCGGATGCATCGCCGGAGCGCTGTCACGCAGCGAGTACGAGAACGGCCTCGTCGGCGCCGGGTTCGCCGATGTCTCACTCACAACGACGCATGAGGTCGCCGACGGACTCGACTCGATGATCATCCGAGCAACCAGGCCCCAACACTCGTCCAGCTGAACGACGTCCAACACGCAGCGCGACCAATGGCTTTCGCCTCTGGCGGCCACATCGCGATTGGGTCTTGTTTGGACGCGAGGGTCGCGACGCGAGAGAGGAGTCGCCATGTGGCCATTCGAGCTGATGCGATCGGATGTGGGCAGCTGCCCCGAATGCGGTTGCAGCGATGTTGAACGGATGGGACGTCTCGGCGGCAACTATCGCTACGCCTGCCTCGAAGGACACCAGTTCGAGGTGCCGAAGCCGCAGGGACCGATGAGCCGATGGTTGCGCCGCCGCGGCGCCGGTGCAGCGCCAGCGCCCGTCGAGACGGAGAGCCCGCACTAGACCATCGGACCTTGGCCGCACCGGCGAGGGAGGCTCATCCCGGCAGCGCAGATCACGCCGACGCCGCAGAGTCTCTCCGCCGGAAGGAAGCGGGGAGCCATGGGTGTGGCACGCGACATCGCAGAGATCGCAATCGGACTGCTCTTTGCAGTTGGCGCCGTCTTCAACGCCACGTACACGCGAACGCACGTCCGTGACTTCTACGGCAGCTTCGTCGTGGATTCCTGGTTTGCGCCGGGACGCCGGCTCGTCGAGCGCATCGTGCTACCGAACGCCGCCATCTTCAACGGCGGGGTGGTCGTGTTCCAGGTGGCAGTGGCGGTCGCGATCTTGTCTCGGGGCGACCTGACCACTGCTGGGCTCACCGCAGGAGCCGTGTTCGCATCGCTCGCAGCCCTCGCGTCGAGCCCAGCGGGCACCGCCGGAAATCTCGCGCTGGCCGGAATCCAGGCGGCCCTCGCGCTCACGTGAGAAAGGACCGACATGCAGACGACACAAGAGCGCCAACCACCGATACGAGACCAGGCGGCTCGGCGATGGATCGAGCAGCACCAGTTCGGCGCATTCGTTGGTCTCGCCTACCTGATCTCCTGGGCGTGGTGGATTCCCCTGTCATTGGGAGCGGATCGGGTCGAAGCGGGCGTCGGATGGCCGACTCAGATCCCCGGCCTGATGGGCCCCATGCTCGCCGCAATCGCCGTCACGTGGCTGATCGACGGCCGTGGCGGCGTCGGTGCGCAGTGGCGGAAGGTGACCGCCTGGCGGGCTGGAAGGTGGTGGTTGAGCGTCCCCGCCGTCCTCGTGCTCGGCGCCGCCGGGATGCTGGCCTCTTCCGATTCGATCCAATCCGAGGACCTCGTCGCCTACCAGGGGGTGTCGTACGATCTTGGCGCGCTCGTGACGATCCTCATCGTCTTCGTGTGCAATGGCCTCGGAGAGGAGGCCGGGTGGCGTGGATTCGCCGCGGATCGCCTTCTGAATCGCCATTCCCTCACTGCAACGTCACTGATCGTGGCGTCGGTGTGGGCTCCTTGGCATATACCGGTGTTCTTCCTGCAGGAGTCATTCCGGGCGTTCACGGCGGTCGAGGTCGCCGGTTGGGTGCTGGGCATCACTGCCGGCTCCATCGTCCTGACCTGGCTGTACAGGGGATCTCGGCGGAGCATCCTGCTCGTTTCGGTCTGGCATACGGCGTTCAACTTCACTTCGGCGACGCCGGCTGCCGCAGGGGTCGCCGCTGCGATCAGTTCGACCGGTGTGATGGTCCTCGCCGTCCTGATTCTCATTCTCGACATCCGGAAGACACGAGGCGCATCAGCCGACTGAGACCGGTGGTCGAGCAGCCTCGTGACCGGCGCTCCGCGCGAAGAGAAAGGTGGTGCTCCTCTCGGTGGGTGGCCAGAAGATCCCCGTCAGATGTAGAGCTGGATGTCCGCGCGTTCCATGATCGGCACGAAGCTCAGATACTCGATGATCGGCACGTCGGGGTAGATGACGTCTTCTCTCCGAACCTTGAAATACGGGATCGAGCCGCCACATAGGTACAGACGCCCTCCGAGCTGTCGGATCTGGTCGAGTTTCTCACGCGGCGGGACGTGACCCGACTTCGCGATGCCCGCAGCGGCGAAGCGGGTGAATGGCCTCCCCCAGCCCTTCAGGCGAGGCTGGAAGCCAGTCGTCAGAACCTTCACTGCCGGGCCCTGGAAGTACAGGTGGACGTCGACACCTTCGAGCGCAGCACCAAGCGCAGACCCGAGCGGAGACAGCAACTCCTCGAGCCCGGCAGACGAGATCACCATCGCGAGACTGGTGCCCGGACGGCTCGCACTCCCCTTCTCGATCACGAACCGATGCCCCTCGGAGGTGCGCTCCGACTTGCGGAGCACGTGACCCCTCCGCAGGCACCACGCCTCGCTGTCGTGCTCGAACGGCTCGAACTCGTCGGTCAGAACTTCGAGTTCCTCACTCTCCGTCATCTTCTCCAGCTCGGTGGCAGCGGAGAACACGACGAAGGTGGTGATCGTCTTTCCCCGGCCGTCCACGGATCGCTTCGCAGTGATCGTCATCGGGATCCTCCCTGGACAACTACGCCCAGGGTGCCGAAGCCGGTCGAGTGACACCAGGGCCGCAAGTACCGCTTCTCCGTCGCTCCGGCCGTTCGACTCTGGCAACCCGGCTCGCTGATTGGCAGCCTGGGACCGACGCAGCCTGCCGTGGCTGGAAACGGAGTCGGCAATGGAACTCAGACTCGCCCACTGGAAAACTGAGAGCGGACGTCGGAACTACCTGACCGCATACCACGAGGCTCTCGCGCTGTGGACCGCTCCCTACGAGATACGCCTCTTCCCAACGAGATTCGGCCCGACCCAGGCGGTGGTTTCGGGCCCGGCTGACGCACCGGTGCTGCTCTTGTTGCCGGCTGCCACCGGTATCGGCGCACTTCAGTGGTATCCCAACGCCGCTGCCCTCGCCCGCAACCGGCGGATCGTGGCGCTCGATTTCGTGGCGGGACCCGGTGGCGGGACGCAGACCAAGGCGATGATCGATCGACACGACTACTCCGCCTGGCTCACCGACATCCTCGACGATCTCGAGATCGAACGCGCGAGTCTCGTCGGCTCCTCCCAGGGCGGCTGGATCGCCCTCAATCTGTGTGTCATGAACCCCGAGAGGGTCATCACGGCTGCCCTGCTCGCCCCTGCGGCGTCGCTCGCACCCTTCTCGTGGCAGACACAGGTCTCTCTCCGGTTGCGGCCACCTGCCTGGACGGCAGGAGGAGCGCTTCGGGCGATCCTCGGGTCGGACGTCGAGATCGACGATCGGCTCGTGCAGGTGATGGCTGCCGGGTTGAAACACTTCCGGTATCAGCAGCGGGCGGTCTTCCCGGACGTGTTCAGCGACACCGCACTGAGCAAGGTCGACGCCCCGGTTATCGTGCTGATCGGCGATCGTGAGATCATCTACGACCCGCACGCCGCCCTAGCGAGAGCAGCCGGTTCGATCCCGCATGCCCAAACCGAACTGGTCGAGGGCGCCGGCCACCTCCTCAATCTGCAGATGCCCGAAATGATCGACGACCGTCTTCTGGCGTTTCTCGACGGACGGGAACGGTCGATCCCTGTCACCAGGGCGGCGACAGCGCACGAAGCGAGGCCGGTGACGCAGTGATCACAGGTGCGACCGTGGTGTCCAGTTCCCTGACAGGCCGTCGACGCGCCGAGCACCGAGGAATGGACGATCGCAACGCATTCCGGAGGGTCACTCGGGTACCGTGACACGATGAACTCAGCGGCGCGCAGAACGCTGGACATCGCCGCGGCTGTCGTGTCGCTGATCGGGATCTGGTGGCTGGTCGTCGCCGTCGACCGAACCGCCCAGTTGTTCGCTGGTCTGAGCGCTCTCATCGCCGCCTTGTTCGTGGCGTGTTATCTGATGCCCAAGACGATGGTGCGCGTGATCTCGATGCCATACGCATTCCGGCTCAATGAGAACTTCGGGCCACGAGCGTTGCGCATGCAGGTGACCAGCTACGCGAGCTTCCACACGACGTTGCTCGCCGACCTCACCCACACCGGCCTACTGGTCGACGCGGTCGCTTGGACTGCGCTCTTCACCATCGCACTCGGACCGCCCGGGCTCGTGCTCGTCATGCTGGTGGCCGGTCTTCAGATCTGGTCGTTCGGAGACGCTCGCTTCGCCCGGGTCGCCGTCCCGATGTGGATCGCCGTGATCACAGTCGCCGTCTTCGCGATCGACCGTTTGGGCGATTCCCGCGGAGCGATGCTGGCGGCCGCGACGGTGCTGGTCACCGCCGTGTGGCGGGTAGTCGGGCACGCCGGCGAACCGATCCCGCCCGGAGTGTCGGGGACGTACGGTTTCGTGCCGCTGGAGAATCTCGGCCTGAGACCGACCCTCGGGCTGTCCGCCCTGGTCGGGATCATCGCGGAGGCGGCGTCCGGCATCCCCTTCCGGCTGTTCCTGCCGTGGGTGTACGACACCGCGGCTCGACACCTCGGACTCGAGTTCGACACACCGCTCGATCGTGCGGCAATCGAAGCCGAGCGGCAGGCGATCTTCGATTCGGGCTGGGGTGGAGCCCCGTCGACCCGTCATCTGCTCGAAATCGATCGACCACTTCGTCGTGCACCCAAGCGGCCATCCTCGCTTCCGCCCTTTCCCGCCGGCTGGTTTGCTGTGGCTTTCAGCGACAACCTGCCGCCGGGTGCTCTCGAGTCGATGACATTCTGCGGCCAGGAGCTCGTGGTGTTCCGCACCGCCTCGGGGCAGCCGGCCGCGATGGCGGCCCACTGTCCCCATCTCGGGGCGCATCTGGGTGTGGGTGGACGAGTGGAGGGCGAATCGGTGCGCTGTCCGTTCCACGGGTTCTGCTTCGATCCGCAAGGCCGGTGCGTTGCGACCGGCTACGGGACGGAGGCACCGAGAGCCCTGACCGCCGAGGCCCTCGAGGTCCGGGAGATCGACGGGGTCGTTCTGGTGTGGCACCACCCCGAGAGCGAGCCACCCTCCTTCGAGATCGAGCCGTCCGTGTCCGTCTCGGCGCGGCGCGTCGTCAGCACCCATCTCATCAGGGACCATCCCCAAGAAACGACGGAGAACAGCGTGGACTTGGGTCACTTCGCCCACGTCCACGGCTACGGGTCGGTCGAGATCATCGAACCGCTGGTGATCGACGGACCTTCACTGCGCATCGGCTATCGCGCCACTCGGGCCATGCCCTGGTCCCGCAAGCCGATCGGGTTCGAGTTCCGGCCTCGGATCGATGGGCTGGGCGTCTCGCGGGTCCACGTGTCGGTCCCGTCCATGGACCTCCGAGCCGACCTGCAGGTCCTGCCCACCCCGACCGACGGCGAGCACGTCCAGCTACGCCTGGCCCTCGACCTGCACCCGATCGAACGGAAGCGGCCACTCCACCCGCTGGCAGGGCTCGTGCCACGAACCCTCCTCGAGTGGCTCGTTGCCCGTTCGACGTTGGCGGCGTTCGCAGGCGACGCCGCCAACGACTTCCCGATCTGGGAGAACAAGGCCCACGTCGAGCGACCGAAGCTCGCCGTCGGCGATGGGCCCATCGGGCGATACCGGACGTGGGCTCGACAGTTCTACCCGGAGTCGCCCCAGGCCCAGCTCGAAGGACCTCAGATCGTCATCGACCTCACCGATGCTGTGGACCGGCAAGCCGGCCGCGGGTTGGACGATCGCCCCGTCGCGACGAGCCCATCGGACATCACGTCACCAAGGCTCGATCAGTGACACCAGACCCCGCGTGGGCCGGGCGCAGCGACCATGGTGCGCCGACGCGGATCACCCCATCGGCGTCATTGGGGCAATCGGCGAGGCCCTGACCAGTGGACCCCGCCGATGCTTCGTCGTCGAAGTGATGGGGCACGACTGCGGATACGTCGCGTTGATGAGCGGCCTCGCCACCGGCGCCGAGCACGTCTATCTGCCGGAGGAGGGTGTCTCGCTCGCAGACCTCGAAAAAGACCTCCAGACGCACAAGGCCGGCTTCAGACGCGGGAAGCGGCTCGGACTGGTGATCCGCAGCGAGCACGTCGACCCGGTCTACAAGACGTCCTTCATCAGATCGCTGTTCGAACGGGAGGGCGGGGACCTGTCCGACGTGCGACAGTCGATCCTCGGCCATCCAACAAGGTGGCGACCCGTCCCCCTTCGACCGCATCCAGGCGACCCGATTGGCGTCGAAGTGTGTCGAGTACCTGGTCGAGCAGGCGCATGCCGAGACTCCGAGCAGTGCCTTCATCGGCCTGCAGAAAGGGAAGGTGCGGTTCACGGACCTGGCCGAGTTCGAGCGGTTGACCGAGCCGGGGGCCCATCGTCCCTGCGATCAGTCCTGGATGTCGCTCCGTCCGATCGCCGAGATCATGTCGGGGCCGGTCGAGGGCTGAGTCGGAACGACGCCCGCCGCCGACCAGTCGATGGTCGGGCACTGAAGACGTACCGCAGCCGAAAGGGACCTGTTCCTATACTGCGCGCCTCATGGTCACCGCCCTCGTCGTTCTCGATGGGTTGCGGCCGGACGCCATCCCACTGGCCAGCACGCCTCACCTGGACGCCTTCTCAGAGGCGGGAAGCTCGACGATGTCCGCCGTGACCGTCGTGCCACCCGTGACCCTGCCCGCCCACACGTCCATGCTGACCAGCGCTCCCCCCTCTGACCACGGCGTGATCGACAACACCTGGAACCCCGCGGCACGGATGTTCGCCAACTTCGTCGATCAGGTTGCGCTGGCGGGGAAGCCGCCGGTGGCGTTCTACACGTGGGAGCCACTTCGCGATCTGTGGTCGCCGGGCTCGATGACCGCCACCTGGTACCGCAACCTGGACTGGCGGACGGACGGAGACCACTACGTGGCGGAGGCGGTCGGCGAGTTCTTCAGAAACTCCGACGCCGACTTCGCATTCGTCTATCTGGGGTCGATCGACATCGCCGGTCATCTCCACGGGTGGATGAGCGATGCGTACCTCGACCAGATCGGAACCGTCGACGACGCCCTCGGAGGCGTGCTCGAGGGACTCGGCTCGGGCGCAACCGCAGTCGTGACCTCAGACCATGGCGGTCACGATCGCGTCCATGGCATCGACCATCCCGACGATCTGACGATTCCATGGCTCATTGCCGGCCCCGGCATCCGTCGGAACCATCGGCTGGCGTCCGAAGTGAGCCTGTTGGACACGGCGCCCACGCTGGCCCATGCGATGGGACTGAATTCGCCGAGTTCGTGGCAGGGACAAGCCGTGTTCGAAGCGTTCGAGGTGTGATGCCTGGTTCGGCCGTCGCATTGGTCCTCGGCGCCGCACTGATCCACGCCACGTGGAATCTGTTGCTGAAGGGAGCCGAGGACGGCGCGCTCGCCATCACCATGGCCGCCGTCGGCGGGGCGGTCATTGCGTTCCCCCTGTCGCTGGCGTTCGGGACGGTCCCCGTGCGTGCACTGCCGTACCTGGGCGTGTCCATCGGACTCCAGGCGGGCTACTACACCGCTCTGGCTGCGGCGTATCGGCGCACCGACATCTCGACCGCCTACCCCATCGCTCGAGGCCTCGGCCCGCTGTTGGCTGCGCTGGGAGGCGCGCTGTTTCTCGACGACGCCATCAGTGCAACCGGATGGGTGGGCGTGGGGGTCGTGGTATCGGGCATCGGATTGATCGCATTGTCGAATCGCCGAATCCAGGGCATGGCGCTCGCGATCCTCACCGGCCTCTTCATCGGCGCCTACACGGTGGTGGACACGGCGGGAGTCCGCGTTGCCGGGTCGGGATTCATCTACACGGCCACCCTGTATGCGGGGCTGTCGGTCGTGATGATCCCGCTGTTGTATGCGAGACGCGGAGCGGCAGGAATTCGTCAGATGGTCTCGAGGGAAGGGGCGGGCCTGATGGTTCTCGGGGTTCTCGGCGTCATCGCCTACTCCATGGTTCTCGCCGCCGCCCGGATCGCGCCAATCGGCCTGGTGGCGCCATCGCGCGAGATCGCCATCGTCTTCGGGGTGATCGGCGGACGCCTGTTCTTCTCTGAGCTGGTCGGATGGCGACGCGGGATCGGGGCGGTCGTGACCGTCACCGGCGTGGCGATCCTCCTCACTCGATAGCACTGTCGAGGCCAGTGCGATCCTTGCCAGATCATCTCGGGCCTCACGGAGGGCTGAGCCTCCGTCCGGCTCACGCCTTGGTCTTTGGCCTGCCCTTCGGAACCAGATTCGAGATCGTGATCGTGGTCGTGTGGCCGTCGTCCCATTCGACGTCACAGAACTCATCACGAAGATCGATGACGACACCACTCCTCGGAGTCTGACCGGTCTTCTTGGTGAGTATCTCGACTCGCTGGCCTTTCCGAAGCATTCCTCGCCTCCTCGCGTGCGCTTGATCCGAATGTACCGAAACGGGGCCGGCCGTGGGTGCGCAAGGAGA
>Ga0224512_10003039_pt1 | contig 14959 bp, 13 predicted proteins | sample SF_May12_sed_USG_4_FD_169103 | JGI IMG/M metagenome (GOLD analysis project Ga0224512, IMG submission 169103) | Sediment microbial communities from San Francisco Bay, California, United States - SF_May12_sed_USGS_13 | ecosystem: Environmental > Aquatic > Marine > Sediment | place: USA...
AGACGGGCTTTCTCGTATCCGGGGACCTGGTCGACGAGGAAGCGGGCATATTCGAGCGCTTGTCGCCGTCCCTCGATCTCGGCGGCGGTCAGCACATCGGGGTCGGTGGCGTTGCGGAACGTTCCGTCGGCAGTCGGTCTCACCTGGTCGATGCGGGTCATGACGGTGGCGGTCATCCCATCCACCGGCGTGATGTGGTCGCTCCCTTCGCGCCGGGGCAGGTCATATCCGCCGGAGTCGGCCGCCTCAGTCATCAGTGCGTGCAGTTCATCTTTGCCGATCTCACTGCGCCGAGCATGGTCGACATTGACCATCCGGAATGTGGTGGTGAGGGTCTGAGCAGGACTGAGCGCCCCGGCCAATTCGTAATCGAATCCGGCGAAGTGGCACACGTCGGCATCCCCAGAGGCGTCCACCACCACGGCCGCCTCGACACGCTGCAACCCCGCTTTGGTGGCGACCACAAGAGCGGTTATCCGGCCATCGCTGACACTGGCTTCTTGCACGAAGGCATGGAGGAGCACCCGTACCCCTGCGCCGGTCACGAGGTCTTCCCACACCACCTTCAGGTGTTCGGAGAGGTAAGTGACGCCCGTGCCGGCCCCATACATGTTGGGGCGCTCGAGCACGTCGCCCCGGCTGCGGAGCCCGGCGATGACATCGTCACCGATGCCTCCCACCACTTTGACGGGACTGGAGCCTGGGGTGTAGAAGCCATAGAACGTGTCGAGGACGGCGGTCGACACCCCGCCCAGGAAGGGAAGCTTCTCGATCAGCAGCACGTTGGCCCCGGTGCGGGCCGCCGCAATGGCGGCCGGGGATCCAGCCGAGCCGGAGCCAACCACGACGACGTCGTACCGGCCCAGGCTGGGGAGGCTCAAGTCGGAGGGAGGTGTCGCGGAAACTGTCACTGGCTCCGGTCGGGATCTATGGCCTTGGCGAACCGGGCAGCATGATCTGCGTAGGCGGAATCAAAGAGGTCGGTCGAACGCTCCTCGCCCACCACCGATGAGCTGGTGATGACTGCGGGCATGGCAGCGCGTCCCACAAGCAACTCGGCGGTCTGGACCTTGATCTCGTTGGCAACGGCTGCCAGGACAAACGTCGAGCCGGGGCCAACCTTGGTTTCGAGCCCGTCGAGATCGACCAGGGCATCTCCCGGCGGCGTACCGAGGTCGATCACAACATCACCGTGGTCGAGCAACCGAGTACCTGAAGTATGCCGCGAGGGAACCGTCGTCGACTCCGCCACGGACGTCACGGCGATCACAGGCATCCCGCGACGCTGAGCACCAATCGCGATCTCGATCGGCACGGCGCTGCGCCCACTAACGCTGAAGACCATGAACGCGTCGTGGGGTCCGAAGGTGAAATTCGACAGGATCACCTCCGCCAGCCCCTCGACTCGTTCGATGAACATGGCCTGGCGCTGCCCATTGGCGCCCACGATCTGGGTGTGGAAGGTCATCGACAGCTCGGCGATGGGATGGAATCCGGGATACGAGCCATACCGGGGAAACATCTCCTCAACAGGAATGCGCGAGTGTCCGGCCCCAAAGAGATGCACCAGCCCACCGGCGGCGATCGCGTCGGCGCATATGGCCGAAGCATCCGCAAGCTGGGCGGTCTGGGTGGCTTCGAGGCGATCGAGCAATTGGCGCGCCTCACCTATCCATCGACCTGCGGCACTCATCTCCAACCTCCCTAGTTTCAGAGCGGACGAGCCGGCCGGTCTGTCCGCTCGAGCCGAATTGCGCAATCATGCTATGAGTGGACCGCAGTCTGGTGGCCGACTACGTTTCGAATATCCCTCGCTAGCAACAATACGGAGGTGACCTCAGGTGCACTACCTCGGACTCGATCTCGGCGGCACCAATGTCAAAGCGGCCGTCATCGACGTAGAACCGGGGGCGGTACCAATCGTTGGGGCAACAGAGACTCGGGCAACCGGGGCCGACCGGGGTCCTGCCGCCGTCGCCGAGGACATGATCGCCATGGGTGCAGACATGGCCCGGACGCATGGTCCGTTCGCCGGCGTTGGAATCGGTGTTCCCGGTCTCTTCAACTTCGATAGCGGCGAGGTCGCCTTCTTAACCAACCTCCCGGGCGCCTGGGAGGGGTTTCCACTGCGGGCCACCATCGCCGAGGGGCTGGGTGTTGCCGCCACGCTCATAAACGATGCCCGCGCCTTCACGTTGGCCGAGGCCACCGTCGGAGCCGGCCGCGGATGCGCAACCGTCGCTTGCATGACGTGGGGTACCGGTGTCGGAGGCGGGCTCTTTATCAACGGTGAGCTCCATTTCGGAGCTTTCGGAATCGCCGGCGAACTGGGTCACCAGACCGTCGTACCCGATGGCCCGACGTGCGGGTGCGGCAACCCGGGGTGCATGGAAGCGCTCACCAGGGCACCAGTTATCGCCGCAGCTGCCGGTCGCGCCACCATGGAGGAAGTGCTCGCCGGGGTCGGCGCCGGCGACCCGGCATGCGTCGCAGCGTTTCAACAGGCAGCCACTTACCTGGGGATCGGGCTCGCCAACATCATCACGGTGATCGGACCAGAGCGCATCGTGATCGGTGGAGGTGTGGCCGACGCCGGGGATGCCGTGCTCGATCCCATCCGCCAAGCCGTGCGGGCCCGGGTCCCCCTGGTCCCGCCAGAACAAGTGGTCATTGTCGCTGCCGAACTCGGGTCCACGGCGGGAGCCATCGGCGCCGCCCTGGCCGCGGTCGAATCCCCCACCAAGGATCAACGGTTCCTGGTCGGCGATTTCCCCAGCGCCAAGATCCGACGAGCCGCCCCCGACGCTACCGACCCGCTGTGAGGCTGGTCAGCAGCGCCGCCCGTTCCTCCATAACTGCGCGCTCGGACGATCCCGTCAACCAGGAGCCGACTCCCACCGCGACGGCACCGGCGTTGAGATAGTCGACAACGTTGTCGGCCCCGACGCCCCCGGTCGGTACAAAGTCAACCCGACTGAAGGGTCCCCGCAGCGTGCGGAGCAGTGGGGGCCCGCCCACCGAGGCCGGAAAGAGTTTCACCGCACTGCAGCCGAGATCCCACGCCCTAGCTATCTCGGTGGGCGTGACGGCGCCGGCCATGACGGGCATGGCATTGTCAACGGCCCAATTCACCACCAGGTCGTCGGTGTGAGGCGAGACGATGAAAGCGGCTCCGGCCTCGGCTGCTTTGGCAGCCTGAGGCACAGACATCACAGTGCCGGCGCCGACAAGGAGGCCGGATCCCTCGAGCCCGGCGATCGTCGAGACCGCGTCGTCAGCATCGAGAGTCACTTCGAGCACCCCGATCCCGCTGCTGAGCAGCGCTGCGGTCAACACGTCAGCCTGCTCGGGTGAAAGGCGCCGGGCGATGGCGATGATCCGTTGCTCGGTGATGACGTCCGGAAGCGCCGGCCGGGTCACGACGATGCCTCGGTCACACTCCATCCACCGTCGACGACCAGCGTCTGGCCGGTGATGTACCGCGACTCGTCGGACAGCAAGAAGAGGGCAGCGTCGGCAATGTCCCCCGCCGGGATGACGCCGCCCACGAGCGGTTGTTTGGTCTCGAGGTATGCCATGATCTTGTCGTCTTCCTGGACGCGTGCCGACATTGGCGTTTGCACCAGGCCAGGCTCGATGGCATTAACCCGAATTCGATTGGGTGCGTAGCGGGCGGCCGCCGCCTGTACCAATGCCAGCTGGGCACCCTTGGCGGTCGCGTAAGCATGAGTAGGAAATCGCTCCGGCGACGGATGCTCGGCCAACACGCTTGAGGTGATAACGACCGACCCCCCCGACGCCGGTTTCGCCAGCATGTGCTTGATCGCCTCCCGAACGGACAGAAACGATGTTGTCAGGTTGAGGTCGAGCGTCGCCTGCCACGCCTCTAGCGAGATCGTATGGACAGGGCCGTCGCCGAACCTACGTCCGCTGCCGCCGGCGACCGCGAACAGGCCGTCGATCTTTCCCAACCGGTCAATGCAGGCCCCGAACGCGGCCACTGTGGCGTCCTCGTTGGTCAGATCGGCGGCTGCCCAACCGTGTTCGGCGCCTGCCTCGACGAGCTCGGCGTGTAGAGCCTCGCATTCGGCCTCATCGACTGAGATAGTGAATACCGATGCGCCCTCCGCTGCGAGTCGATGAGCCGCCGCCGCGGCAATGCCGCTGGCACCCGTGACTACGCACACGTGATCCGGCAGCCGGCTCATGGCTCAGGCATCTCCCATCATTGTCAGTCGCTCCGATGTGGACGACATCCGCCCTCAATCGCGGAGGCTAGACACTGTCGCGGCGGCCATGCCGGCCGGAACCTACCCAACTGGCTGACCCGAGGGGGACATAGCTCCGCCAATAAAGCCCCAGTCAACCGAGGGATGCCGCCGTTAATCCTGCGTCAGTGAACGAATGGGCTGAGCACGTCCCTGGCGAGGAGAAAGCCTCGCTTGACCAACTCGTCGGTCGCCTCGAAGTCGCGGTCCTCGTGCTCGATGATGATGGGACCGTCGTAGCCCACCCGATACAAAGCGGAGAAGACTCGAGACCAATCCACGTCCCCCAGGCCTGGCAGACGCGGGATCTGCCAGCCCATGCCCGTTGACATCGTGCCGTTCTCATATAGGCCCTCGTAGTCGATCATCACGTCCTTGGCCTGGAAGTGATAGAACCGTTCTCCGAACTCCTCGATAGCGCTCTCGATGTCGATCATCAGCCACACGAGGTGTGACGGGTCAAAGTTGAGCCCGATTGTCTCCCCGAACTCCTCGAACATCCGACGCCAGATCGTGGGGTTGTATGCCAGGTTGTGGCCTGACGGCCACTCGTCCTTGGAGAAGATCATCGGGCAGTTCTCGATGGCGATCTGGATCCCGTGATCCTCGGCGTGTGAAATGATCTCGGGCCACACCTTGGTGGCATCTTCCCAGTTCTCGTCCTGCGTCTTGGCCTGGTCGGCTCCCATGAACGTGTTAACCACGCCGACCTCCATCTTGGCGGCAGCTGTGATCACCTTCTTCAAATGGTCGATCACCATTCGGCTGTGAGCGGCGTCCGGATGGAGCGGATTGGGGTAATAGCCGAGCCCCGAGATCTCGAGGCCGCGCGAGGTCATGCTGCCGGCGATCTCGGAAGCCTGTGCGTCGGAGATACCGTCGACATTGATGTGGCTGGTCCCCGCGTAGCGGCGGGTGTCGCCACTCGAAGCCGGCCAGCAGGCGATCTCGATGGTCGTGAAACCGTTTTCAGCGGTCCAGTCAGCGACCTCGTCGAGCGGCGTCTCAGGGAACGGGGCGGTCAACGGTCCTAGCTTCATGATTTCCTCCTCATCGTTGCACGGCTTTCCATTGTTGGGTGTCGTGACTCTCGGCGATCGCATCGGTGACCAACACGGCGTCGTGCCCGTCTGCGAATGTCGGATAAGCCGGATCGTCGGCCGGTGAACCTCTGGCCACATCGGCGTATACCCGGGAGAACAAGGCGCGGAAACTGTCGGGAAAGCCCTCGACGTGCCCGCCTGGATACGCCACCAGCTTTGCGGCGTCTGGCGCATAGAGACCGGGGTCCCTACTCAGTATCTCGTTCGGACGTCCACGATGTCCGATGAAGAGGTCATCCGGCTCTGCGGAGAACCAGCGCAGGGCCGACTCGCTGCCTGCGATCTCATACCGAAGAGAGTTCTTCTGACCCGCCGAAACTTGGGAGATGGTGACCGCTCCCCTGGCGCCATCTTCGAACCGGAGGAGGATCCCGGCAGCGTCATCGCTGCTCATCTCCTCTTCCACCAACTCCTCGTCATCGGAGACCGTGGAGAAGGTCTCCACCGGGCCTGCGGGATGGCGCCGTACCGCCACGAGTGTGTGGAGGTCCGCCATCACCTCGGTCACGCGGCGGCCCGAGATGAACCGGGTTAGGTCGAGCCAGTGCGACCCGATGTCGGCCACCGCTCGGAGTTGTCCTGCCTCGTCGGGCTGGAGACGCCAGTTCCAGTCGGTTTCGAGGAGTAACCAGTCCTGGTGATAGGAACCGGTGATGAATCGCGGCTCACCGATCTCGCCTGAGGCCACCATGGCCATCGCCTGATGGTTTGCCGGATAGAAGCGGATGTTGAAACACACTGCGTTCACCAGCCCGGAGGCGCTTGCCCGTGCCACGAGGTCTGCGGTGTCTTTGGAATTGAGTGCGAGCGGCTTCTCGCAGACGACGTGCTTGCCAGCGTCGAGAACCGCACGCACCTGTTCGGCATGGGCGTAATTGGGGCTAGCGATGTGGATCACGTCGATGTCCGGGGCGGCCGCCATCTCTTCGACGCTGTCGTACACCGTGGCGAGCCCCATCGCCTCCGCCTTGACCTGACCTCGTTCCGGCGTAGACCCGACTACGCCCACTACCTCTACACCGAGACGACGAAGTGCCTCAACGTGAGCCACGCCGATGAAGCCGACTCCCACCACTCCGGTCTTGATCTCGTTGATCCGCATGAAGCTCCAATCCGTCCGCATCCGGAGCCTATGCAGGCACCCTCGACACTGGCGAGATGGTCCAGCGACCGTACCCCCGTCCGATTCGACGATAGTGCCCGGGGGCCTTCGCCAAACGGGCCCCTGACCGGCCCTTTTGCAGGCGGAGGGCTTCAGACCCTGGGGCCCGTGTATGAGACCATCTGCGATGTTGGTAGTGTCGTCGCGACTGGCGCCGATTTCAACGCGCTGGCGATCCGTTCATAAGACTCAGGAGGAAGGTCGATATGACCAAATTCAGATGGTTGGGCGTGCTGCTCGTTTTCATGCTCGTAGCAGCAGCCTGCAGTGACGACGACAGCAGTGCCACAACCGAGGCGGATTCGGGCGGCACGTCCCCCCCGGCCACCGAGGCTGCCGCCACGATGTATCGAATCGGATACTCGAACGGTGGAGGCGTTGGTAACGGCTTCCGAGAGGAGCAGGTGTGCACGGCTAAGGCAGAGGCATTGGCCTCCGGCCAGGTCTCTGAGCTCATCACGATTCACCGCAACACCGACGCCGCCGGCCAGCTCTCGGACATCCGCGACCTGATCGCAGCCGACGTGGACGCGATCGTGTTCAACCCCAACGATCCCGAAGCGCTCAATGCGGCGCTCGAGGAAGCGAACGCAGCTGGTATCCGCACGATCTCTGTCGATGCGTTCGTCACGAACGAAGACACTTTCAACCTGTACAACAACCAGATCGACTACGCCTACCTGGGCGCCACATGGCTGTTCGACCAGATGGGCGGCGAAGGCGACGTCTACTACACGCGCGGGATCGCCGGCCACCCGGCCGACTCGGACCGCGATATCGGCTTCCAGCGAGCACTCGATGAGAACCCCGGTATCAACGTGGTGCCCACCCGGGACGGTGAGCACACCGGATGGGATCCGGCGACCGCTACCCAGCAGATCAACGACTTCATCGCCAGTGGCCAGTACGACGAGATCGAAGGCATCTGGACCTCGGGCATGGACTCTCAGGTCGTCGACGCCATCCAGCAGGCCGGCCTGGACTTCGTCCCGATCGTCGGTGCCGACCTTGGCGCCTTCGTGGCCCAGCTCCTCGACTCAGACGGCTTCGGCGGTCTCGAGGGCGCCGCGGTGACCAACACCGCTGCCGTCGGCGGAGCCGGTGTCGGACTGGCGCTCAAGCTGCTCAACGGCGAGAACGTCACGACCGCGGCGGACGCCCTGCAGCCGAATACGGTGCTCCTGGTCCCGGTTCTGGCGGACAACGTAAGCGACAGCGGCCAGGCGCTGCTGGCGTCATGGCAGGTCGATGGACTCGACCCGCTGTGGCCGCTCGGCCTGCAGATCGAGGGTTTCACGACCTACACGGGTGAGCAGGCTGTCGCCTGCAACGGCCCCGGCGAGTAAACCTCGGTCGCTTGTAGCGAAATGATGCGCCGGCGATGTCACATCGCCGGCGCATCTTCGTTCAACCCGCCGTACGCACTGAGATGACCTCTCCCAGCACCGAGTACCTGCTCGAGGCGACCGAAGTCTCGAAGCGCTACGGCGCCGTCGTTGCACTGGAGTCTGCCTCACTGCGGGTGCGCCCGGGGGAGGCCCACGCCTTGATGGGCGCCAACGGTGCGGGCAAGAGCACCCTGGTGAAGGTCCTGACGGGAGCCGTTCGCCCCGAGGAGGGCACGATCACAGTGCGCGGGAAGGCGCGGACCGTGCACTCGCCGGCCGAGGCGCGCCGGGGCGGGCTGGTCTCGGTCTACCAGGAGCCCGCGCTGATACCTGACCTGGACATCTCCTCCAACCTGCGCCTCACCCAGACCCCTATCGACCCATTCCGCGACTGGATGGCCAAGCTTGGCATCGAGGGCCTCGACCTGGCGGAGATGGCGCGAAACCTGCCGCTGGCAACGCTGCGAATCATCGACCTCGCCCGTGCGCTCGCCATCGAACCCGATGTGCTGATGCTCGACGAGATGACCGCAGCCCTGCCCGCCAACCTCACCGAGCGCGTCCTCCAGGTGGTCAAGGACCGACGCGGCGGCGAAGACAGCATCATCTTCATCTCGCACCGCATGACGGAGATCGCTTCTGTCTGCGACCGAGCCACCGTCCTGCGCGAAGGCGAGACGGTCGGCGTGGTCGACGTCACCGCAGACTCAGCAGATCAGATCGTCGAGCTGATGCTCGGCGAGGTTGCCGCAGACGTGCTCGAGGGCACCGCAAGGACTGCTCCGACGTCCCAGGAGCTGGACGAGCCGCCGCGCCTCGAGGTGCGCGGCCTGGGATCCAGCGCCCGCCTGCGCGATGTCACCTTCGACCTCCGCGCCGGCGAGGTGCTCGGCTTGGTGGCCCTCGAGGGCCAGGGTCAAGATGAGCTCTTCGACATCCTTGCCGGGTCGGAGCGCCCTAGTGCCGGCAAGGTCCTGGTGGATGGGCAGGAAGTCTCGTTCCGGCATCCCGCCGATGCGATACGAGCCGGAGTCGTCTTCGTGGCTGCCGATCGTGCCGACGCCCTGTTGATGCAGCGGTCGGTGCGCGAGAACATCGCGCTGCCCTTCAGCGTCCGGATGTCGCGGTGGGGTCGGATCCAGACCAAACAGGAAAAGCCCAAGATCGACAAGGCGATCGAAACGCTCCAGATCGAGACCCGGGCCCAGAAGGAGGTTCGCCTCCTCTCCGGAGGTAACCAGCAGAAGGTGACGATCGCCCGTTGGGTCGCCGGCGGCGTGCAGACCATGCTGTGCTTTGATCCAACCCGTGGGATCGACATCCGCACCAAGGCTCAGATCTATCCACTCCTCAGAGATCTGGCTGAGGCTGGCGCCGCGGTTCTCTTCTACACCTCTGAACTCAGCGAGATTCAGCTTGCCTGCGATCGGGCGATCGTGATCTTCGGCGGCGAAGTGGTCGCGGAGATCGACGCCAGGGATGCCGACGAGGCGACCCTCCTGAGGGCCGCACATAATCTTCGCTCGGACGCGCCCCTGCCGGAACAGGTGGTCGGCTCGGCAGACGTCGAAGAGGCCAAGGCCGACCACTCCGGGGAAGCGAACGACCTGTGAGCACCACAGTGAGCACACCGCAAGCCCCGATCGCTCGCCAGATGGGAGCGTTGGCGGCCGCACTGCGTCGTAACGCCTGGACTCTCGGCCTCTTCGGGATCCTCGGGGTTCTGTTGGTGTTCACCAAGATCATCCAACCCACCTACGGGGTGACTGGCATCCAGGGGCTGGCCATCTCCGTGCTGCCATTGACATTGGCGGCGGTGGCCCAGGCCTGCGCCGTCATCGCCCGAGGCATCGACCTGTCGGTGGGCTCGATGATGGCGCTGACGAGCGTCGTCGCCGCGAGCGGCATGGATGGGCGGAGCGAGGGGGCCGCCATCGTCGTCGTCATCGGCGTGCTCCTGTTGGGCTGTGTGCTCGGCGCCATCAACGGCAGCCTGATAGTGCTGACGCGAGTGCCCGACATCGTCGTCACCCTGGCGATGCTCTTCGTATGGGCCGGCTGCGCTCTGCTCGTCCTCAAGACGCCCGGGGGCGGGGCCGCGGATTGGCTCCGCGATCTCACCAAGGGATCAGTCCTCAGCGATTGGACCCCAAAGGCGGCGGTCTTGCTGCTGGCGGTCGTGGGCGTGATCTGGATCCCCATCAGGCGATCACGACTGGGGCTATCCCTCTACGCCATCGGCAGTGATCCGCTGGCGGCATACCGCAGCGGTGTGTCGGTGACACGCACCAAGATCTTCGCCTACATGCTGGCCGGTCTGTTCTCAGCGCTGGGCGGCCTCAGCCTCACCGCCAGCACCGGCATCGGCGCCCCCGTCCCGGGGCCTTACCTGCTGCTAAGCGTTGCGGCCGTTGTGCTCGGCGGCGTGAGCCTGGCTGGGGGTCGCGGCGGAATCCTCGGGCCCATGGTCGCCGTAGTGATCCTCTCTCTGATCCGGACCGACATGACCTTCCTCAACGTCGACACCAACCTGGCGACGGTCACGCAGGGTCTCATCCTCGTCGGAGTGGTCATGATCGGCAGCCTCATCCAGCTGCGGAGAGGCACATGAGAGACGCCGGCGGCGCCACAACGCCACGGCCTCGGCTGCTGTCGGCGGCAGGGTTGCTTGCCCTTCTTCGCGAGAGAACGATCATCCCGCTGCTGGTCATGTTGGCCCTTCTCGTCGGGCTGAGCGAGGTGATCCGTCCCGGGATCGTCAGCGCCAACTGGACTGGCGTGATAATCCGGGCTTCCATCCCGCTGGCGATCCTGGCGGGCTGCCAGACCATCACGATGCTGACCGGCGGCATCGATCTCTCCGTCGGGGCAGTGGCCTCGATGTCCGGGTTCTTTGTGGCAACGTTGGTGGGCGACCAGGGACTCTTCGTCGCGATTCTCGTCGCACTGTTGCTCGCCGCCGTGGTCGGCCTCATCACCGGGATCGGCGTAGGCGCCCTGGGCGTGCACCCGCTCATCATGACGCTGGGCATGGGTCTCGTTGTCCTGGGCTTCGCCAACGTCTGGCAGGTGCGCAACGTGCAGACGGGAGCGGGAGTCCCTAGCCAATTCCGGACATTGGGCGCCGACCTGACCTTCAACGTGGTGCCCGTCAGCCTGTTGGTGTTCGTCCCGGTGGCGATCCTGATCATCGTCGGCCTCAACCGAACCGGCTTTGGCCGCCTCCTCTACGCCATCGGAGACAACCCGGTGGCATCCCGCCTATCGGGCGCCAGATCGTGGCAGGTGCTGATCACGCTCTATGTGATCTCAGCGGTCCTCGCCGCCATCGCCGGGTTCCTGCTCTCCGGGTTGACCAACGTGGCCAGCGTCACCCTCGCAGACACGGCAGTGCTCCCGTCCGTGGCAGCGGCAGTGATCGGCGGAACCTCGATCCTGGGCGGCCGTGGTGGCTACGGGGGCACGATCGTCGGCGCCCTCATTCTGACCGTTATCTCGTCGATTCTCTCGTCGTTGGGCTACCCCGAGGCGGTGCGCCAGATCCTCTTCGGATCCATCATCGTGTTCGTGGCGGCTGCCTACACCCGCATCACCTCGACGTCCTGACCCAACCGACCGAAGATCGAGCGTCGGGACACCCTCCTCCCCCGGCGCGACTATTGCGTCAGGGGACGGTTGGCGGGGATCTCGTAGATGTGGTCCCAGGGCCGAGCCCGCTCGAACGCAGCGCTGGCTGCGAAGACATCGATATCGGCCCCGCGTCGGCCCATCACCTGCATGCCCACCGGCAACCCGCCGGCCAGCCCTGCCGGGAGTGAGACCGCTGGATAGCCGGTGAAGTTTGAGAAGTACGTCATGCACCACCCGATCAACGGGTCAACCTCCACACCCTCGATGACGGTGGGGCCGCGAGTCTCACCCGTCGTGAGGTTGTCCACCGGCATGCAGGCCACCGTCGGCGACACCAGCACCTGGTGGTCGCTCATGACCGCCTGAAGGGCGTCGTACACCTGAGTGCGCTGTGAGTTGTCGTTGAAGTACTCCATGGCCGACATCGAAGCCACGTGATCGAACCAACGGAGGAACTCGGGGGGGAGGTCGGTGCGATGCTCGCCGATGATGTCGAGCCCGTTTGCCGCCAGGTTGGCGAATGCATCGAGACTGAGCGGCATGATGAGACGGCACCACAGGTCGGCCAGCTCCCGCTGGTCGATATCGATGTCGATGTCGACCTCGACCACCTGGGCCCCGGCTTCCTCGAACGCCTTGACTGCCTCCTCGACCACAGCGGCCACCTCGGGCTGTACCGGGTAGACACCAAGATCGGGCGAGTAGGCGATCTTCCATCCTTCGACGCCGCGATCGAGACTCGCGGTCAAATCGGGTGTGTCGAGAGCACAGAACGGATCTCCCGGGTGCGGGCCCGCCAGCACACTCATGGCCAAAGCAGCATCCTCGACAGTCCTCGTGATCGGGCCTTCGTAGATGAACGGGGAAACGCCCGCGAAGGCGTTGGGTCTCAGGATCGACGGAACACGACCAGCGGAGGGCTGATAACCCACCACCCCGCACCAGGCTGCCGGAATGCGGATCGATCCCCCGCCGTCGGTCCCTTCAGCGATCGGGACCAGACCGTCGGCAACCGCTGCTGCCGGCCCACCCGAGGAACCACCGGTGTTCTTGGTCGTGTCGAAGGGGTTCGCTGTCGGACCGAAGAGGTAGTTGTCGGTAGTTCCCCTGAAGCCCATCGCCGGGCTATTGCCCTTTCCGATGATGATGGCGCCGGCCGCCTCCATCCGCTCGGCCCACACGCAGTAACCGTCGATCGAGAAGTCGGCCATGGCCGGGATACCACCGAATGTTGCCGGCCACCCCGGCTTGAAGTCGAACAGGTCCTTCATGACAACGGGCACACCCCGCAGGGGACCCCCAGGCTGATCTTTGGCCAGAGCCTGCTCGGCCGACCGTGCCGACTCCATAGCCTCGTCGAATCCCCGAAAGACGATGGCGTTGAGACTGGGCTCTCGCTCATCGACCCGCCGCAAGGTCTCCTCCATGATCTCGACCGGCGACACGCGGCGCTCGGCCATGGCGGCGGCGAGGTCGACTGCGGAACGGTAGGCCACATCGGTCCCCATGATTCCTCCTGTCTCGGAGTCGGTTTCAGGCCTCGGAAACCATTATCGGTCCCCGTGGCAGACGTTAACAAGGGCGAATTGTCCTGGGGTAGCCTGGCGGCGTGCCACCGAAGCAACCGGCCTCATCACCCGGACAGTTCGCGTGAAAGTCGATCGTCTTGGCGAGTTGGCCCGCGGCCTGAACGACGCATGGGCCCGCTCCGTCACGGTTCCGGCACCGTCCACCGTGGAGCCGTCGCTCACCGTCGACGACGCCTACGACATCCAGGAACTGATCATCGAAGCACGCCTCGAAGCGGGCCATCGGAGGGCAGGGTGGAAGATGGGTCTCACCTCGGCGCAGCCCCCCACCACTCCCATCGTCGGCACCCTGCTCGACGACATGGTCATCGCCTCGGGGTCTGATCTCTCCCTGGCAACCATGATCGCCCCGATGGTGGAGGCGGAGCTCGTGGTTCGCATCGGCGAGACGATCGACCGGGCCCAGACCCTTGCCGAGCTGAGCCACGGCCCACACGAGGTGGGGCCCGGCATCGAGGTAATCGACTACCGCACGATCGACAGTTCGGGGGTCGTCGACTGGATCGCCGATAACTCCACCGTTGCCTACGCCGTGCTGGGTTCGTTCGTCCCGGTGGCGGATGTCAGCTTGGCCGAGATCGAAGCAGCCCTCTCATGTGGCGGCGATCATCTCGCCACGGGACGGGGAGACCAGGTCATGGGCAACCCGTTGGCGGCGGTGGCGTGGCTGTCACAACACCTGTCCGAACGCGGTCACCAACTGGAACGAGGCCAGGTCATTCTGACCGGGTCTCTCACCGGCCATTTTCGGGTTCCCGCCCATGAGGTCCAGTTCACCGCCGACTTCGGTGGCTTCGGAAACGTCGCCGTCCGGTTCCACCCCTGACCCCGGGAACCGGTCCTTTGACGAGTCCCAGCGTGGTCGGTACGGTGCCGCGGTAGTCGTTTGCCTACCGTGAGCGAGGTGTTTCCTTGACTGGTTCCGTGTTTGCGCACGACGCCCTCGCCGACCAAGTCGTGCTCGTCACGGGTGCCAGTCGCGGCATCGGCGCCGCCATCGCAGTGGCCTGCGCCGAAGCGGGTGCCGACGTTGCCATTGGCTATCACAAGGACAACAGCGGTGCCGACGCCAGCGTTGCGGCGGTGCGCTCCCTAGGCAAAGAGGCCGAGGCGTTTCAAGCCGACGTGCAAGAACCGGACCAGGTCGACACCATGATCGCAGCGGTCGTCGATCGATTCGGCAAGATCGACGGGCTCGTTAACAACGCCGGTGTCATATCTGAGAGCGCCTTCGTCGACATGACGGTCGACGAGTGGAGGCACATGCTCGATGTCGACCTCACCGGGGCGTTTCTGTGCAGCCGGGCCGCCCTTCCCGGCATGCTGCAACGTGGCTCGGGCTCGATCGTGATGATCTCCTCACGCTTGGGTCAGATCGGGTTCGCCGGTGTGGCCCATTACGCCGCAGCCAAGGCGGGATTGTTGGGACTGGCCAAGTCCATGGCCAAGGAAGTAGGCCCTGAGGGGGTCCGAGTCAACGTCGTCGCACCCGGGGTCACCATCACCGACATGACCACCGAGGTCATCGAGGGCGAGGTGGGAAGTCGGCGTCTCGCCGAGCTCCCTTCTGGGCGATTCGCCACCGCGGCGGATGTCGCCGCCAGCGTTGTGTTCCTGCTCACCGACGCTGCTGCGCTGTATCACGGCCAGACCCTCTGTCCCAACGGCGGGGGTCACATGCCATGAGGGGGAACCGATGAACCTCGTCACGGCGGCCGATGCCGTCCGAGCCGTGCCCAACGGCGCCACTGTGATCATCGGTGGGTCCGGAGCCGGTCACGCCCTCCCCCAGCTGTTCATCGACACCCTTGCCGACGTA
>Ga0224512_10003040_pt1 | contig 14958 bp, 12 predicted proteins | sample SF_May12_sed_USG_4_FD_169103 | JGI IMG/M metagenome (GOLD analysis project Ga0224512, IMG submission 169103) | Sediment microbial communities from San Francisco Bay, California, United States - SF_May12_sed_USGS_13 | ecosystem: Environmental > Aquatic > Marine > Sediment | place: USA...
GCCACCATCTTCTCGGCATAACGTTCGAATCGCGTTTCCACGCCGCTACCCATCGCGCACCTCCACAGTTACGATAAACACCTCGCGACGGTACCACGACCGCTAACACAGTACAACTAATCCCTTGTTTATTTGGCTCCCCGAGTAGGGCTCGAACCTACGACCTGCGGATTAACAGTCCGTCGCTCTACCGACTGAGCTATCGGGGAATAAGGCCGTGAACTATCTATCTACCGCGGCCCCGGAAAGGCGCCTATATTAATCGCCAGTGGTTTTCCGGTCAACGCTTGTTGCCGAATTTCTTCTATTTATGAAGTGGTTAAAGGTTGGCGGCCTGGTCCTCGGGGGGCTGATTCTGCTGCTCGCCGTGGCGCCGCTTTTTATCTCGCTTAACGACTATGTATTGTTGATCGAGGCGCAGGTCTCCGCGAAGCTCAAGGAGCCGGTGAAGATCGCGGGCCTGCGGGCGGGCGGGCTGCCGTTGCCGCACGTGACGGTGGAGGGAATTTCGATCGGCAAGACGGACGACATCGCGATCGGCCGCGTCACGATCACCCCCGATTTATGGTCGCTGCTGGGTTCGACCAAGGTCATTCACACCATCCGGATCGATCAGCTCGTGCTGACGCAGAAAGCCATCGACAAGATTCCGGTCTGGACGAAAGGCGAGCCGGCCAAGCCTGGAGAGCCGTCACAGCCCCCGACGGTGACGGTGAAAAGCATCCGAATCGATAACGCGGTGGTGAAACTGCGGAAAGCCGCTTTTGGCCCGTTTCACGGGCGCCTTATGCTGAACGACGACAATAGCCTCGACGCAGCTTCGATCGTCACGGCCGACGGCAAGCTGAAGGCGTTGATCAAGCCGGAGCGATCGCAATATCGGGTGGACGCGAGGGCCAGGGACTGGACGCTCCCGATTGGACCGGCGATCCACTTTGACGAACTGGTCGTGAAGGTCGTCGTCACCCTGAAGGGCGCGAACTTCCGCAACATCCGCGGCAGCCTCTATGGCGGAACGATTGCAGGCCGGACAACGCTGTCCTGGCAGAAGGGCACGCGGCTGACGGGCAACGCCAGCATCTATCAGGTGGAGCTCCGTTCGTTGCTGCAGGCGCTCGGCAAGCCGCCGAGCATGAGCGGAAAACTGTATGCCAGGCCGGTATTTCGCGCGAATGCCGCCGGGGCGGGCCAGCTTCTGAAGGTGCTGCATCTGGAAACTCCGTTCGACGTGCAGAACGGCGTGCTGCGGGGCGTCGATATCAGCGACGCCGCGACATCCCTTTTTCGGGACAAGAGTCCATCGGCTGAGACACGCTTCGATCAGTTATCGGGACATCTCGTCCTAGATCGCGGCACACGTCGCTTTACGCAATTGAATATCACCGCAGGCTCGCTCTCGGCCGACGGCAGAGTGACGATCTCTCCCGAGGACGAACTGTCCGGGCGCATCGACACCAATATCGAGGCGAGCAAGGTTGCTGCGGCGAGCCTGCCACTCAACGTTTCGGGAACGGTAGAGTCCCCCATCCTTCTTCCGACCGCCGGCGCGGCGGCCGGTGCCGCCATCGGTACCGCTATTCTCGGGCCGGCCGGCACCGTTATCGGCACCGCGATCGGATCGAAGATCGAGCAGTTCTTTGGAGGCGACACCGCTCAGTAAACAGTGAACGGTAAACCATCGGGGTTTCCGCTTCTACAGTTCACCGACCACCGATCACCGTTCACAGCCTTTAGACAAGAACGCTGGTGATCGCGCGCGCGACGTAGTCGATGTTGCGCGAGTTGATCGCGGCGACGCAAATGCGCCCGCTGTCGATCGCGTAGAGGGAGTACTCTTCGCGCAGCCGTTGTACTTGCGCCTTGGACAGGCCCGAGTAGGAAAACAAACCGCGCTGGCGCATGACAAAGCTGAAGTCGAAATCCGAGCGAATGGCCCGGATTTTTGCCACCAGCTCGCTGCGCACCGCCTTGATGCGATCACGCATTTCGCCAAGCTCTTTTTCCCAAAGGGTGCGCAGCTCAGGCGTCGTCAGTACGAATTCGGTGGCTTTTCCGCCATGGGTCGGCGGGTTCGAGTAATTGGTGCGGATCACGCGTTTAAGCTGGCTTAGCACACGGCCCGCTTCCTCAGCGCTCCCGGTCACGATGCTGAGCGCGCCGACGCGCTCGCCGTAGAGGGACAACGACTTCGAGAACGAGCTCGACACGAAAACCGTAGGGCACGTCTGCGCGAAGCGGCGCACTGCATGCGCGTCCGGGTCGAGGCCATCGGCGAAGCCTTGGTAGGCGACGTCGAGGAACGGCATCAGGCCGCGGGCATTTACGACTTCGATCACCTTTTCCCATTGCTCGGGCGACAAGTCAACGCCGGTCGGGTTGTGGCAACAGGCGTGCAGTACCGCGATTGACCCGGCTGGGAGTTTCCGCAGGGTGTCGATCATCGCGTCGAATCTAACCCCTCGCGTGCCGGCATCGTAGTAGGGGTAGCTGTTGACCTTGAAGCCGGCGTAATCGAACAGCGCCTGGTGATTTTCCCAGCTCGGGTCGCTGATCCAGACCTGGGCGTTCGCATTCACCCGCCGCAGAAAATCGGCGCCAACCTTGAGTCCGCCGGTGCCGCCGAGCGTTTGCGCCGTTACCACACGCTTGTCCCGTAGAACGTCGCTGTCCGCGCCGAAGAGCAGCTCCTGCACCGCGCGGTCATAAGTCTGCAGCCCATCGATGGGAAGGTAGCTGCGCGACAGGGGCGTTGCCGCGATCTTTTGCTCCGCGCGGCGCACGCATTCGAGGACGGGAACCTTGCCGCCGTCGTCGTAGTAGATGCCGACGCCGAGATTGACCTTGTTGGGGTGCGTGTCGGAGTTGAAGGCTTCGGTGACGCCGAGGATCGGGTCACGCGGCGCCATGGCGACGCCGGCGAGGAGGGTAGAACTCATGGTTGCGGGGGCCTTATGGAGCAGAGTGACAGGCTGCAAAACAGGTGACGCGGCTCTAAATGCCCCATTCTACCTGTTCGACCGCTGCAGGTGGGACGCACATAACCTCGGGACCGAGATGGGGTGGCGACAGCATTCGTCAATATGGGAAAATCCCCTGTTCGGCTGTGCCCGCCAATATATGACCAAGAGCCTTTCCTCAATGACCGCGCCAGCGGGGCACCCGACGCCCGGGCCGCTCGTGTTTCCGGAAAGTCCCTACCGCTTGCATCAGACGTTCGAGCCGGCCGGCGACCAGCCCGAAGCGATAGAGAAGCTTCTCGCCGGCGTGCGCGATGGGCTCGCGTTCCAGACCCTTCTCGGCGTCACCGGGTCGGGCAAGACCTATACCATGGCGCATGTCATCGCGCGGCTGGGGTGCCCGGCGCTCATCATGGCGCCCAACAAAACGCTCGCCGCGCAGCTCTATTCCGAGATGCGAGAGTTCTTTCCAGAAAACGCCGTTGAGTACTTCGTCTCGTACTATGACTACTATCAGCCCGAGGCGTACGTCCCGTCCAAGGATCTATTCATCGAGAAGGACTCGAGCATCAACGAGCACATCGAGCAAATGCGGCTCTCCGCCACGAAGTCACTGCTGGAGCGGCGCGATGCCATCATCGTGTGCACGGTCTCGGCCATCTATGGTATCGGCGATCCGGTCGACTATCACAGCATGATCCTGCACCTGCGGGAGAAGGAGAAGCTCACGCAGCGCGAGGCCCTCAAGCGGCTCGTGGAGATGCAGTACGAGCGCAATGAATTCGAGTTCCAGCGCGGGGTGTTCCGGGTTCGCGGTGACGTGATAGACATCTTCCCCGCCGAGAACTCGGAGAATGCCGTGCGGGTGACCCTCTTCGACGATGAGGTCGAGTCGATCCACCTGTTCGATCCGCTGACCGGACACATCCTGCAGCGTATTCCGCGCTACACCGTGTATCCCTCGAGCCATTATGTGACGCCGCGGGCCTCGACGCTGCGCGCGATCGAGGCGATCAAGGCGGAGCTGCGGGAACGGATCGAGTGGTTCCAGAAGGAGGGGAAGTTGGTGGAGGCCCAGCGCATCGAGCAACGCACACGCTTTGACCTCGAGATGCTGGCCGAGCTGGGTTTTTGCAAGGGCATCGAGAACTATTCCCGCCACGTATCCGGGCGCGCGCCGGGAGAGCCGCCGCCAACGCTGATCGATTATCTCCCCCCGGATGCGCTCATGATCATCGACGAGAGCCACGTCACCATTCCACAGCTGGGCGGCATGTACCGCGGCGACCGCTCGCGCAAGGAGAATCTCGTCGAGTATGGGTTCCGGCTGCCCTCGGCGCTCGATAATCGCCCGCTACGGTTCGACGAGTTCGAGCGCGTGACGCGACGCTGCGTCTTCGTATCGGCAACACCGGCAGTCTACGAGGCGGCCCACCAGGCGCAGGTGGTCGAGCAGGTGGTGCGGCCGACCGGGCTCGTCGATCCGCGTCTCGAGGTCCGTCCCGCTGCGACCCAGGTCGACGACCTGCTCTCGGGGATCAACGAGCGCGTGAAGAAGCGGGAGCGGGTCCTGGTGACCACGCTCACGAAGCGCATGGCGGAAGACCTTACGGAGTATCTTGCCGAACAAGGGATCAAGGTGCGCTATCTGCATTCCGATATCGACACGGTGGAGCGGGTCGAGATCATCCGCGATCTGCGCCTCGGCGAGTTCGATGTCCTGGTCGGCATCAACCTGCTGCGCGAGGGGCTCGACATTCCGGAAGTGTCCCTGGTGGCGATCCTCGACGCGGACAAGGAAGGTTTTCTGCGCTCCGAGCGATCGCTGATCCAGACGATCGGGCGCGCGGCCCGTCATATCAATGGCACGGCAATCCTTTACGGGGATGTGGTGACCAACTCGATGCGGCGGGCAATCGACGAGACGGAGCGCCGCCGCAGGAAGCAGACCGCCTACAACGCGACGCACGGCATCACGCCGATGAGCGTCTCCAAGCGCGTGAAGGACATCATCGAGGGCGTCTACGATCACGAGGCGGCGCGCAGCCAGCTCAAGGCGGCCCAGAACCAGGTGCGCTACGACGCGATGAGCGAGAAGGATCTCACCCGTGAGTTAAAACGCCTTGAGAAGGAGATGCTCGACGCAGCCCGCAATCTCGAGTTCGAGCGTGCCGCCGAGCTCCGGGACCGGCTGAAGGGCGTGAAGGAACGCCTGTTCATCGAAGCGGCGTGAAGCCGCAGTCGCCGACGCAGAAAGAAAAACGCCCGGGTGAGTGACCCGGGCGTCGAGGCAACAGTCGGCAATTTACTTGACGGTCGCCTTGGTTAGTTGGGCAAAGTTGTTGTATTTCCTAGGGCGCAAGGCGTAGTAATCCCAGCCGGGACTTATTTCTTCTTCAATCCCTCGATCATTTTCTTGTAAGCAGCGCTCTGTTCAGGACGCAATTTTTCGTATTCCGGCCCATTGATGTATTCCTGCTTTTCGCCGATGGCCTTGATCAGGCGCTGATAAGTCTTGTGCTCTTGCAGCTCGACCAAGGCCTCCTGCAGTTTGGCCAGCCGGTCGGCGGGAATGTCACGCGGCGCCATGATTACCCGATACATCTTTCCGATGTCCGCGCTGTACCCCAGATCCTTGAAGGTCGGTACGCCCGGGAACGCCGATTTCGAGCCGGCGCTGATCAGCACCCGGACCTTATCGCCCTGGGCAAGGATTGTGGAAATGAACTGGAAAGTGAAGTCGGCTTCACCGGCCAAAAACCCGCGCAAGGACGGACCACCGCCTTTGTAGGGCACCATAACCACCTTGTCGGCAATGCCGGCTTCGGTGAACAGCTGCAGCGCCGGAGAATGGGTGGCGCCCCAATTGCCCGAATGGGCAAATTTCAGCTTGCCGGGATTGGCCTTGGCGTAATCGACCAAATCCTGCCATTTCTTGAACGGGCTGTCGGCCCGAACGATGACGGAGAATTCGCCCGAATTGATTGAACCGACCGTCACGAATGCCTCGTCCGTATCGTACGGCAGTTTCTTCACATGCTTTTGCAGTTGGTCGAAATAGTTGTGGGTGAACAGAAGCGTATAGCCGTCCGCTTTGGCCTTGGCGGCGGTGGCCGTTCCCGTCTGGCCCGATGCGCCGGGCATCAGCTTAACGATGATCGGCTGGCCCAGAATATCGGGAACGACGCTGGTGAAGACGCGCGCGTTACGGTCATGGGATCCACCCGCACCCAGCGGAATGATCATGGTGATGGGTTTTTCCGGATATTGCGCCTTGGCGTCCGGCGCGCCCGCGATGCCGAGCGCTAAAATGGCGCCGGCAAACGAGGTTAGAAGATTTCCTGAACGCATGGTCCGTCCTCTCTGTTGTAATACCAAATGAAATGTTAAATGCGCCCTGTGATGGGTCGCGAAGCACGACTAAATTGGGCTTTTTAGAATTGATTGGTCGTATATGAGACATCAGCCCTGAACCTTTCGTCAAGCCCATTTCCGTGGAATCGTGGGATTCAAGGCGCCGCCTCTCCTAATCCGTCGCTCCGAACTGCCGCCGGAGCCGGACACTCCGCCGCCACATCAGATAAGTGATGATCGGTGTCGCCACTACGAACACCGCCGCGATGGGCCGTTCAAAGACGATGTAATTGAACATCTCATCCTGGGCCAGAGTCACCGTTTGCCCGAGAGCGTATTCCATGGGTGGGCCCAGGATGAACCCCATGGCCAGCGGCGTCACATTGAAGTGCAGCTTCCTGGCCAGGTATCCAACAGCGCCGAAAATGACCAGGATGGCGAGATCATAGGGGTTGGAGCGGAATACCCAGGTACCGGCGAAGGCGAAAATCAACGTCAGCGGCAGAAGAAGCGACTTGCGGATAGTCACCACCTTGGCGAACAGCGGTATGCACAGATAGCCGATGAAGATGAACAGGATGTTGGCCAGTACCATAGCGATGAGGATGGCGAAGACCAGCGCGCCCTGTTCCTGCATCAATTGGGGGCCGGGGCGCAAGCCATGGGCGATGAAAGCCCCCACCAGGATCACCGTCAGATTGTCCCCCGGAATACCGAGGGTCAGAAGCGGCACGAGGGTCGGGCCGTTGACCGCGTTGTTGGCGGCCTCCGCCGCGGCAACGCCTTCAAGTTCTCCGGTTCCGAACTTTTCCGGCGTTTTGGAGGCGCTTTTGGCGGCGGCGTAGCCCATGAAGGCGGCGACCACCTGGCCCACCCCCGGGATCACTCCGATCAGCGTGCCGATGGCGGTGGACCGCGCGATGGTGCGGCCGCAGCCCTTGAATTCCGCCCAAGTCAAACGCTCGCCGGATACCTTGAGGTCCTTCGATTGGATGATCTGAGAGATCTTTTTTTCGATGCTGATAAAGATTTCGGGCAACGCGAACAGCCCGATAAGCATGGGCAGAAGCGGAATGCCCGCCTCGATCTCGGCAATCCCGAAGGAGAAGCGCGATAACGCGCCGATGGGATCCTGGCCGATCATGGCCAAGAAGAGCCCCACCGCCAGCATCAGGAGCCCCTTGACGAACACGCCCGAGGACGTGCCGGCAATAACAATCAACGCCATGAACAGGACGGCGCACAGTTCCGGCGGCCCCATCAGGAGGGCGACGGCCGCGATGGGACCAATCAGGGCGATGGTGACGATGTCGCTGGTCAGATCGCCGGTGACCGATGCAAAGAGCGCTATTTCCAGCGCCTTGCGTCCCTGTCCCTTCTTAGTGAGCGCCGGCCCGTCGAAGGTGGTGGCGACGGCTGCGCCCGTTCCCGGCATGGACACCAGGATGGCCGGGATACTGCCCCCGTAGATACCCCCTTTATAGACACCCAGCAAAAACGGAATCCCCAGCAACGGATGAATAAAAAAGGAAATGGGCAGCAAAATCGCCAGCGCCATCAAAGTGGTAAATCCGGGAAGCGCGCCCACGAACATGCCCAGGAACAAACCGGCAGCCATCAACACAAACGTCATGAAGACCGTTTCCGGATTGAACAGGATACCGAAACCGCCGAGGAAGGCTTCAAACATGGTGGATTTCAGTCATCAGAAGATGGACCGGTTGCTTAAATATTTTATGGGCTTGTAAATGATCGAGCTTTCGGGGATCAATTCGTCCACCGGAAACGGTGGCAGGGACGTAACCAGCGGCTTGGTGAACAGGACGAATACCACCAACGGAACAACGATGCTCACCAACGCGCCCAGGACAAAATTGCGATTGCCGAAATAGGTGGACATGGTAAAGATCATGATGGCGCTGCCGGCCACGAAGCCCAAAGAAAGCATCAGCCAGACATAGGCCGCCATGATGACCAAGGTGACGACGACGTTGGTGACGGCCTCGACATTCAGATCGCGCAGTTCGTTGTGCTCACGCAGCGAGAAACTGACGAACAGATACCACGCGCCCAACAGCACAAACATGCCGGCCACCATCTGCGGGAAAGCTTCCGCGTCCAAATTGGACTGTCCGGCGCCGCCCAGATTGATAAGCGGCTTGTCGATGTGATGGGGAATGATCAGAAACAGCACGATGCCGAGAGCAGTGAAAACGACCGCCGAAATGGTGTTGAAATTGATGCGTTTTGCGGTTTCGGCGTCGCTGGTCATGCCACTCTCGCTCCGATGCCTGATATTCGGCTCTTCCAAGCAATTCCCTCCTTGAATCTCGTGGGTCCGGCGGGCAATCCGTATTGAAGCGCGCTGATTCTAGGTGTGACGCCGGAGTGTGCTTGACGATCCGGGATTCGGCAAGTGTCACTTGCTTGTCCGCTGGACGCACTTCGCGCGCCGCACTACTATCTTTGCCTTGTCTCGCTGAAGGGATTGAAACATGGATCAGGGAATCAAGGCGATTTGGTATGACTTGCGGGAGCAGGAGGCTGACAGCTACTTGAACTGGCTTCATCAGACATATTTGCCAGCGATGATGTGTTTGCCGGGACGGCTTTGGGCGGCGCACTACAAAGTAACCGGGGGCGGCGGGCGCATGTATGGTGATGCCGCGGACCCTTTTGCGCGCGCCGAGGGGCCGGAGGTTGGCAGCGGAAAGGATTATTTGCTGCTTGTCGGCGCGGGTTCGCCTCACGCTTTTTTCAAACCCGTTCGTGCCGAAATCGAAATCGAGGAAGATGCGCAAACGCGGAAGATGAAGTCGCTGTGGGTGGGCGCCCGCCCGTGTGTCTTTGCGGAAGAGGCGCGGATCAATGGGCCGGAATACGATCAGAAAGTACCCTCGGGCACGCCGGGACCGGCGATTCAGATGGGCAGCTTCCGGACGAAGAGCGTCGCAGACGAGTTCGACCTGGCGGCGTGGTACGCGCAATACCGGCTGCCGGCCATGGCCCGCATGCCGGGTTGCATCGGGACGCGAAAGCTTCTGTCAGTCGCCGGCTGGGCGAAGCACGCCGTAATGTACGAGTTTACGTCGCTCGAGGCGCGGCGGGAGCACTTCCAACATCACGAGTCGCTCGGGCTCGACAAGACCGTCTGGACCAACAAGATCATCAACTACACGATTCATGCCCCGGGGTCTCCCAGCGTCGGGCAGCGCATCTGGCCCGAGTCATGACTGCTGTGAGCGAGTATCGACCGTTGGCAGGCCGATAAACGGCTGCTTTTTGACCAAAAGGCGACCTCCCGGCGTCTGCCTTGTCGCGGACGCCGACCAGGCAAAAGGCAAGGCTTGACCCCATGTAGACCATGCAGGCTGTTGCCCGAAGTCATTTTTCTGCATTACGCGGTAGGGCAGAAATGGGTCGGACCAGAGCAATGCGTTAATCTGGCGGTAGAAGAACTCCGAATAATGGCTGCCTGAAGGCTTAGACGGTCATTTTTGGTAGCAAAACGGCTGCCTCAAGCAAGCGAAGCGACTTTGCGCGCCAACGCGCCAACTACCTTGTTGTCCAATTTTTTACCGAGCCGCCAGTTGCTCGAACGCGCAATTCTCGCTGCGAAAATGCGCTTCTAACGCCGGATAACACCGTTACTTGGGAACGAAACCCTGAGATTGCCGAGACATAGCGTGGTCCGACCCGAAACCAGCATACGTCGCTGGCTGCTGGGGAACCCACGGAAGTGGTGCTGCGGCTGCGTCCGTACGGAGGTTTCGCTATACTGGTGTTTTGCCGCAGTGATGAGGTGGAAGAATCGCATGCGGAAGGTCTATCTCTCTCACAGCTTCCATCCGCGCGACCGCGAGCTCGTCGCGAATGTCGATACGCTCATTCGCAGCCACGGTCTTATCGCGACCAACAGCCGGACGGTGGGCGGAGGTCCGCTAACACCGGAGATCACCAAGCACATCAAGGACGCCGACGGGCTCGTGGCCTTGAACACGTTGCGCGAGCACGATCCGGGCAACGTCACGCACCCGTGGGTGCTCCAGGAGTACGCCGTTGCGCGCGCTGAGCAGATGCCGGCCATCGTGGTCTACGAGAAGGGCGTTCCCGTGCAGGGCATGGACACTGGTTATGAGCACGTGGAACTTGATCCCGAGACTCCCGTGACGGCGTTCCTGCGCCTCTCGACCATGCTGCATGACTGGAAGCAACGGGCGGGGCGTTTGCTCAAGGTGCAGTTGATGCCCGAGGACCTTGCGCGGAAGATCGGGCAGCAGGCCGATCAGTGCCAGTGCGAGTACCGGTACCAGGTCGAGGGCCAGGAAACGGCGTGGCAGAAGGCGCGTGTGCGTCGGGAAGTGCGGGGGGTTATCGGTTACCTCAGAGTTCCCGACCAGACGGAAATGATCCAGATCCGGGCGAGCGGGCCGGCGCTCAACTGTGAATCGCCCTACACGCCGCTCTGGATGTCCGTGAGTCTCGAGAGCCTGATCTGAAGGTGGAATCATGGTGCAACTAATCACCTCTCATCTTCACTTGGAGAACGACTCGGCCCCCCAGGGCGACGAGTGGTGGAAGTGGTCCGTGTGGGTCGAGGGGCCGGAGGAGGAGCTCGACGCGATCGAGCATGTCACTTACCGCCTGCACCCCACCTTCCCCAATCCGGTCCAGCGGGTGAAGCACCGGGAGAGCAAGTTCCGGTTTGAATCCGCCGGCTGGGGGGAGTTTTCCATCTTCGCGACCGCCCAGACCAAGGCGGGCGAGAGCATTCGCCTCGAGCGCTGGCTCCAGCTTGGCACGAGGGACGTCGCGCGCGGCGCCTCGGGCGGCCGGCGCCCTCTCAGCGTGTACATCGCCCACGGCCTGGTGGACGCGCCGCTCGTGCACGCGCTGACCAAGGCATTGGCCGAGCAGGGCATCGAGGTCGTGCGTCCGGATCCTGACATGGCGCCGGAAAAGGCTTGGGACGAGGCCCTCGACGCGCGCTTGCGCTCCGTCGACGCCGTGGTGCCGGTGATCTCGAATCCGCCCGACAGCTACGTCGCCGAAGAGGCGAATCGAGCCTTGAGGATGGACCGCCTAGTCGTGCCCATCGTCGTCGCGGGTGCCAAGGTGCCCGCCGCCCTGTCCGAGATCCTCCGCCTCAAGTTGGACCAGGAGGAGAACGTCGCTGAGCTCGCCAATACCCTCGCCTCGCGGGTCAAGGACCACGCGATCTCGGATTGAGAATGAATAAGTGAATAAGGGGCCAGGCTCGAATTATTGGGGAGTTCTGTCTACTGTAGTTGGGCATAGTGCGTTTAAGAGGCAAAGGACTCTGCGAGTGTATCTGGCTTGAGGGCGCGATGCCCCGCCGTTGCCGCATCCATCTTGATGGTATTCCTCTGGACGTCGTGCAGCGTGGTCATAATCGCGAGCCGTGCTTCTTTGCGGAGGATGATTGCAGCAGTTATCTGCACTGGCTCGGTGAATCGTTGACGCAGTCCGAATGTCCACCGCACGCTTACGTTCTGATGGGCTGGGGCAGCCGGATGCGAGGCTGAAGCCGCATCCGCTGTATCGCGCACTGGGTCGAGACGACAGGGAAGGGCAGGCAGCTTATCGTGCGTTGTTCGGCGCGCACCTCGATGACGCAGCGATCGACGATATCCGCCTGGCGCTCAATCAAAGCCAACCGGTGGGAAACGCTCGGTTTCACGCGACGCTCGAACCGATGACGGGCATTCGGCGAGAGGCAAAACCAATAATTGGGGCTGGGTTCACATTTCGCCCCTTTCACGGCGCCGTGCATCGTCCGTACCCTGGAACGGAAGAGATGGCGAAACGCGTCAACATCGAGGTCAAGTTCACCGGGCCGGACGGCGTGACGATCGACCTCTCCGAGCACGGCTGGCTCGGCACCAAGCAAGAGTGATGAGAGTCGCGTAAAGAAAGAATAGATGGGGGGTCAGACACCATTTAATTTGAATTCGCCCCCGAAACGGCAAAGAGGCAGGACGATGACCGAAGCCTTTGAACTCACGGCGACCGAAGGGCTCAGGGCCATGGAAGCGGGAGAACTTACCGCCGAAGCGTGGGTCGCGAGCTGTCTCGAGCGGATCCGGGACCGCGAGCAAACGGTGCTGGCGTGGGAATATCTTGACAGGGATCGCGCGCTCGCCCGCGCGCGGGACCTCGACAGGGCCGGAGGCGGCGGGCTCGCCACCGGCGTGCCGTTCGGGGCGAAGGACATCATCGACACCGCCGACATGCCGACCGCCTACGGCTCGCCAATTCATCAGGGGCACAGGCCGGACCGGGACGCGGGATGTGTCGCGATTACGCGGGCCGCGGGCGCGGTGCTTCTGGGAAAAACGGTGACCACCGAATTCGGGCACCGGTATCCCGGCAAAACTCGCAATCCTTTCAACCCGGCGCATACGCCGGGCGGATCCTCGTCGGGCTCGGCCGCCGCGGTGGGGGACAAAATGATTCCGCTCGCCTACGGCACGCAGACGACGGGCTCCGTCATCCGTCCCGCCGCTTTTTGCGGGACGGTGGGTTATAAGCCCACCTATGGGGATTTCAACAACAACGGTGTCATGCCGAACTCGCCGACCATCGACACGCTCGGCGCGATGGTCCGCTCGGTGGAGGATTTGGCGCTCGTCCGCTCCGTGTTGCTGGAGGAGCCGCTGGCGGCCCTGAAACCGCCCGCGATGGGAGATCTCAACATCGGATTCTACCGATCACCGTTCTGGGATCGGGCGGAGGGCTACACTCAGTCCCACGTGGAAAACGCGGCCAAGAGGCTGTCGGGGATGGGCGCCAGGATGACCGACCTGAAACTGCCCGGCATCGATGCAGATTTCGAAAACCTCTTCAGGCTAATCAGCGGCTTCGAATTTTCCCGCACCGTGTCCTGGGAGCGGTTCAACCGGCTCGGCGCGTTGAGCGCCGATTTGCGCGAGGGCCGCATGAAGGAGGGTATGGAAACTGCTTACGAGGACTACCGGAAAGGTACCCGGCGTCTCGAGCGGTTGCGGCTGGAAATCGACGATGTGCTCGACGGCTACGATGTCTTGATCACACTGAGCGCGCCTGGGGAGCCGCCGAAAGGACTCAGGACGACGGGCAACGCCATCTTCAATTCCATCTGGACCGCGCTCGGCACTCCGGCGGTGACCCTACCTGTGTTCGAGGGGCCGTCCGGTTTGCCGGTCGGACTGCAGCTCATCGCCGGCCGCTCCAAGGACCGCCGGCTGTTCGACATCGCCAAAGCGGTGATGAAAGCGCTCGGATGAATGCGGGCAATAATAGGGGACAGACCCTGAGGTTTCCCCGCATTTAATCTTTGTACTTCAGGCAAGTGTGGTGTAGGGTGCGGCAGAAACGAAGCATGCATGGCACTTCGGTGCTCCGCTTTTCGTTGTCGAGACGAAACAGCGGAGCGTGCTATGCATGCAGTCAGTATCGTAGCGCGAGTGGTGGGGCCGTGCTTGCACGGATTGCACGCCAAGCGTGCGGCGGCGTGTCAGCGAGCAGTGGCGGCAGTGGTGCTGGGCGCCGCATTGAGCCTGTCGGGGATTGCGCTGGGCGTGCGTTCGGTAACCGGGTACCGACATCGAGTGAAGAGCGTGGATCGCTTGCTGGGCAATGGCGCGCTGCACGCGGCGCGCGCCCAGTTGTATGCGGCGCTCGCGGCGCGCTGGCTCACGGGGGTTGGGCAGTTGCTGCTGGTGATCGACTGGTCGGACTTGACCCCCGATCAGCGCTGGCACTGGTTGCGTGCCAGTGTGGCGGTGGAAGGCCGCAGTGTGACGCTCTATGAAGAGGTGCATCCCCAGCACCGGCTGGGCAACCTCAAGGTGCATCGCCAATTTCTCGCGCGCGTGGCCGAACTGCTGCCGCCCGGGTGTGAGCCGATCGTGATGACTGATGCCGGCTTTCATTCCACTTGGTTCAGGGCAGTCACCGCCCGGGGTTGGGCCTTTATCGGGCGCATCCGCGGCCGCGACATGGTGCAACGCGGCGCCGGTCCTTGGATACGGGGCACCGCGCTCTATGGGCACGCCACGCAACAGGCGCGTGACCTGGGGCCGCATGCCTATGTGCGCAGCCACCCGATCGAAGCCCGGCTGGTGCTCGTGAAGCTGCCGGCTCGGGGTCGGCATCGACGCAACATCTACGGGCACAGACGCGCTTCTCGCACCAGCCGCAAGTGCGCGCGTGCCGCGAGCGATCCTTGGTTGCTGGCAGCTTCGAGGCGACTGGATCATCTGAGCGCCCACACGATCGTGCGGCTCTACGCCCAGCGCATGCGCATCGAGCAATCGTTTCGCGACACCAAGAACCTGCGCTTCGGACAAGGGCTGTCGATCACGCGCTCGCACACGCGCGAACGCCTGCAAATGCTGCTGCTCATCGGGCATCTGGCCGCCTTCGTGCAACGGCTGATCGGCGAAGCCGCCAAAGCGCGCCAACTTGAACTCAACTTCATGGCCACGCATCGCAGAACACGACCCGAAATCTCCACGCTGACCCTAGCACGGCGCATCCTGCTATCCGTGTCGCCGTCCGACTGGCTCGACCGTCTCACACCCTGGGCCGCCATTCCACCGCTACGCGCCCAAGCCATCAACGCATTCGTGGCAGCATAAAATGC
>Ga0224512_10003042_pt1 | contig 14955 bp, 12 predicted proteins | sample SF_May12_sed_USG_4_FD_169103 | JGI IMG/M metagenome (GOLD analysis project Ga0224512, IMG submission 169103) | Sediment microbial communities from San Francisco Bay, California, United States - SF_May12_sed_USGS_13 | ecosystem: Environmental > Aquatic > Marine > Sediment | place: USA...
CGAGAATCCGCTCCTGCGCTCGGGACTCGCGTTCGCCGGTGCAAATCGACTACAGGGCGGGGGCGAAGACGGAATCCTGACGGCGCTCGAGATGGCGGGCCTCGATCTGTGGGGTACGAAGCTCGTCGTACTCTCCGCGTGCGAGACCGGACTCGGGGACGTGGCGGTGGGCGAGGGTGTGTACGGCCTACGCCGCGCGCTGGTGATCGCCGGCGCCGAGTCGCAGCTCGCGAGCCTCTGGAAGGTAGACGACATGGCAACCCAGGAGATGATGACGGCCTATTACCGGCGCCTGGCTCGCGGTGAGGGCAGGGGCGAAGCGCTGCGCCAGACGCAGCTCGAGCTGCTCCAATCCAGCCGCTGGAGCCATCCCTACTACTGGGCCAGCTTCATCCCGATCGGCGCGTGGGGCCCGCTCGACGAACCCGTCGCCGCCGGTCCGCAAAATTGAGGAGAAAGCGATGGGCCGGCGCCTTCAGAAATCGACGAAACACCTCGCACTGGCGGTCTTCCTCGTCCCGGGTGCGGCAACGGAGTGTTCGGACTGCGCCGGCACCGTGATCGAGCAGCTCGCGCAGACCCCCGGCGTCGGCGCGGGGATCGGTATGTTTCCGGGGCTTCGCCTTGGCAGCGTGGTGGCGACGTTCCGATTCGAGGTCGATCGATGCCCCCGCTCTCGAAACGACCTGCTCGGAGCCTTCAGGACCGAGGACCGGGATGGCATCGAAGGAATCCTGGAAGGCTTCCGTGACGTATCGCTCTCCGCGAATCCGTCTGGCAGCTGCATCGTGAGTTACACCACGAAGGGCCAGACGGTCTCCAAGGCCCTTGGCGCCGGGGAAGAGAAGCCGGATTTCGACCCGCGTGTGCGTCCCCAGCGCGGAGTGGTCGAACTCGGGATCCCCCTGGAGGAAGAGGGAGTGCTGAAGACGCCGTTCAAGATCGCGATGTACGAGGAGACGGGTCTCGGGAGCACCGATCTCGAGGAGAGGACGCTCCGGCCGCTTTCCGGCCGAATCGAGAGGAATCGGGAGTCGGGGAAGCTCAACATCGCGTTCGACGATCCGCTGGAGGAGTAGGGGCGGGCGCAAGCTCATGGTACCGCACGCGTCCTTCCTCATCGAGAAGGGGCCGACTTCGCAGGAAGCCCTGACGCACAGATGCCGCTAGAACCCAGGTCGCGGGGCCTCCGCATGCCGAGCCGAATCGCCATCCTCGCGTTCTCCGCCGTCGCCCTCCTCTCGCTCGCCTGTGCGACGAACCCCGTCACCGGAAAAAAGGAGCTGGTCCTCATTCCCGAAGCGGAGGAGATTCACATCGGCCAGGAGAACTACGGACCGACGCGGCAAATGCAAGGTGGTGATTACACGGTGGATCCGGAACTCACATCTTACGTGAGCGAGGTGGGCCAGAGACTCGCCGCCGTGAGCGATCGCCCGCACCTGCCCTACGAGCTCAAGGTGCTCAACAGCTCGGTTCCCAATGCGTGGGCGCTGCCCGGCGGCAAGATCGCGATCAATCGAGGACTCCTGGTCGAGTTGGGGAACGAGGCGGAACTCGCTGCCGTTCTCGGCCACGAGATCGTGCACGCGGCGGCGCGTCACGGTGCGAAGCAGGTCGAACGTGGCCTCCTGCTTCAAGGGGCCGTCATCGCGGCTCAGATCGCCCTCTCCGACGAGGATTACGGCGGCCTCGTCGTCGTCGGCGCCGCACTCGGCGCGTTCCTCGTCAACCAGAAATACAGCCGCGACGCCGAGAGCGAAGCCGACCTCTACGGAATCTCCTACATGCACCGGGCGGGCTACGATCCAGAGGCTGCGGCTACGCTCCAGGAGACGTTCGTTCGGCTCTCGGAGGGCCGCTCCCCGAACTGGCTCGAAGGGCTGTTTGCCAGCCACCCGCCGTCGCGGGAGCGGGTCGCGGCGAACCGGGCCATCGCGGCGACGCTCGTCGCGGAGGAAGCGGCGCGGGGCGAGCTCTACGCAAATCGCTACCAGGAAAGGCTCGCGAAGCTGAACCGCCAGAAGGACTCCTACGACGCGTACGACCGCGGCCGCGCGGCGCTCACGGAGGGCCGGAGCGACGAAGCACTGGCCCTGGCGCGGCAGGCTCTCGGGGCGGAGCCGCGCGAACCGCGATTTCACACCCTCAGAGGCGACGTCCGCCTCCAACAGCAGCGTTACCGGGACGCCGTCACCGATTATGAGCGCGCCATCGATCTCGACGGCACCTACTTCCTTCCCTACCTACGGCGCGGACAGGCGCGCAAAGCGCTTGGGGACGTGAGCAGCGCTCGCGCCGACCTCGAACACAGCCTCGAGCTCCTACCCACCGCCGAGGCCCACCTCGAGCTCGGCGTGCTGGCCGAGGAACGGGGCGACATCGACGAGGCCCTGGCCCTCTACCGGGCCGTCGGCGCCAGCGATACCGAAGCGGGACGCGCGGCCGGTAGCGCCATCGCCCGCCTCGACCTCCCGAACCACCCTGGCGCCTACCTCGAGCTGCGTCCCCTGCTCGGTCACGACGGAATCGTCACGATCGAGGTCGAGAACCGGGCACCGATCGCGGTGCGAGACGTCGAAATCGTCATCCAACGCGTCAACCAGAAGGGCCGCTGGAAGCACCACGCGCAACGGGTCTTGCGAGGCGAGATCCCGGCTGAGAGTCGCGGTACCTGGCGCACCGATATCGGGCCCTTCGAGACCAGCGCCGACCTCGAAAGTCTGCGGCTCCGGGTCGTGGCCGCCCAGCCCGCCATCGAACGATCCGCACGGATCGATGGAGGGCCTTGATCCACATATCGCTACATCGCGCGATCTTCGCACGGCTCGCCTTTGCACGCGCCGAAACGGGCCCCGCCGCTTGCGCGTTTGCCGACTGGGCCGACCTCGACAGGCAAGACGCCCTGGAGGGCGCATAGGAGATCGAAGCGGGGATGCTGGCATCTCGACCCCAGTTGGAGATGTCGGGTCGGAAGGCCCGATTCACCCGGTCAGAAAGAAGCGGAAGCGTCCGCTCGCTCCTGGGTGGCCCAGACCGAGCAGTGAGGGGATCAGGCCACGCAGGGGCCTGACGAGAATGGCAATTGACTTCTCGGTGCGCAGGGTGCTTGATGAACGCTCCGTCCGCCGAACGACTCCCGCTCGGTCGGCCCCAACCGGATGAGCGGCGCGTCGATCGCGGCCAGCCGGAGGGATCCAACCGTGAGGTGTGTCATTTCTCTGATCACGCTCTGCGCGCTTTCGTGGTTCTCGATCGGGTGCGCCAACGTGGTGACACCGACGCTCGGTGTCATCTACACCCGGGTGACCTGGGGCAGCGACGCCAACGGGCCCACCGGGCCCAAGCGTGGCGAGGCCTGCGTGAGATCGGTCATGGGGATCGTGGCCGTCGGAGACGCCGGCATCGCGGCGGCGGCGCGCCAGGGCGGAATTCAGAACGTCACCGCAATGGAGTACCGCTCGGAGCGGACGATGGGATTCGTCTCCCGGTTCTGCACGATCGCGTACGGCTCGTAGGAGCCAACGCGCCGCACGTTCTCGGTGTGACCCGCCTTGATGGTCGCTGGATCCCGGCGGAAGTTCCTTGAGTGACGCGTGCTTGCGCCTGCTGCCCTGCGAGCCGCGGCGCCGAGCGGCGTCAGGAATCGGGGCCCGCGGCCTCTGGCTTGGGAATCTCTGCGGAGCAGCGCGTGCATAGCCAGCGAACCGCATCCGAGCGGTAGTTGGACGGATCATAACGCAAGCCACATTCCGGACACACGTTGGTGGCCGCGTCTGTACTCAGATCCACGAGAACATTGACCTTGTAGTTGAAGTAGATCGGGGTCAAGAAGAAGGTCGCCAGCGGGTTGAACCAGCAATCATCGCCGTGTTGTGCAGAGAGCAGGCAATGCACCCTGCTTCGCGCGGCGAAACCCCAACCAATGACCGACGCGCCCCAAGCCAGATCGGCAAGTCCGCTCGCCACTTGGATGGGTCCTGAGAACGCGAAGATGAAATCCGCGAGAAAAGACAGAAGGTTCAGGTAGCCCAGTAGCAATACGGTCCAGACGAGGATTCCCGGGATCCCTCGATCCAAGGGAAGGTGCCTATTCAAGATCGCCGTTCTGCCGCGAATGAAGTGCCCGAAATAGACCCCAAGCGTGATCACGCCGAGTCCGAGAAGCCGCCGGGTACTCTGGCTCCGAAGCGCACGAAGAAGCGCCTGCGACTGATCCACGCGTGCGTCTCCTTCTCTCGGCGGCCTCACCGCGCGGCCGATGACGAGTGCACGGCTTCCGGCCGCGATCGTATAGGAGAAATCCAGCCCTCGCCTGAAGTACTGCGTTTGGATGACGAAACTCATCCATTTGGACGATTGTCAACGGTAAGCGATTAGGCGTAGAAAGCGAGTTGGGTGGAATTGCCGGAGGGGAACATGCACCACTTTTCATCGCTCTATGCTGCCCTCACCGTATCCTGGCTGCCGATGGTGGCGCGAGGGGCGGCCCACCGGAGCGCAGGACTCCGGCTGGCCGCCTTCGGTCGTTCGGCGATGACCGCGCGCCGCAGGTTCGCCTCCGTGTGCTGCGTGGCCGCGCTGGTCACGGTGGTCGAGAGTTCCCAGGGAGCACTGCTCTTTCCCGGCCCGCGGTTTTCGGTGGGCGAATATTCTTTTTTGGGCAAGAACCCCCGTTCCGTGGCCGTGGCCGACCTCGACGGCGACAGCGTCCCTGACCTGGTCACCGCCAACGACGCCAGCAGCGACGTGAGCGTGCTGCTCGGCAACGGCGACGGCACCTTCCAGGCTGCCGTCTCCTATGCGGCGGGCTTTGCCGCCGATTCCGTGGCCGTGGCCGACCTCGATGGCGACACCGTCCCCGATCTGGTCACCGCCAACGAGCGGAGCGACGACGTGAGCGTGCTGCTCGGCCACGGCGACGGCACCTTCCAGGCTGCCGCCTCCTTTGGGGCGGGCGATAGCCCCTTTTCCGTGGCGGTGGCCGACCTCGACGGCGACACCTTTCCCGACCTGGTCACCGCCAACTACGACAGCAGCGACGTGAGCGTGCTGCTCGGCAACGGCGACGGCACCTTCCAGGCCGCCGTCTCCTTTGCGGTGGGCACTTTCCCCCGGTCCGTGGCCGTGGCCGACCTCGACGGCGACACCGTCCCCGATCTGGTTACCGCCAATGCCAGTAGCGACGATGTGAGCGTGCTGCTCGGCAACGGCGACGGCACCTTCCAGGCCGCCGCCTCCTTTGGGTTGGGCTCTAGCCCAATTTCCGTGGCCGTGGCCGACCTCGACGGCGACACCGTCCCCGACCTGATCACCACCACCACTAGCGACGCCGTGAGCGTGCTGCTCGGCAACGGCGACGGCACCTTCCAGGCCGCCGCCTCCTTTGGGGTGGGCGTTACCCCCTTTTCCGTGGCGGTGGCCGACCTCGACGGCGACACCGTCCCCGACCTGGTCACCGCCAATGTCAACAGCAGCGACGTGAGCGTGCTGCTCGGCAATGGCGACGCCACCTTCCAGGCCGCCGTCTCCTTTGCGGTGGGCCCTGTCCCCTATTCCGTGGCCGTGGCCGACCTCGACGGCGACACCGTCCCCGACCTGGTCACCGCCAATGTCAACAGCGACGATGTGAGCGTGCTACTCGGCAACGGCGACGGCAGCTTCCAAACCGCTGCCTCCATTGCGGCGGGAGATAACCCCCGTCACGTGGTCGTGGCCGACCTCGACGGCGACACCGTCCCCGATCTGGTCACCGCCAACGACTGGCCCAACAGCGCCGTGAGCGTGCTGCTCGGCAACGGCGACGGCACCTTCCAGGCTGCCGTCTCCTATGCGGCGGGCAGTGGACTCTGGTCCGTGGCCGTGGCCGACCTCGACGGCGACACCGTCCCCGACCTGGTTGCCATCAGTTACGGCGCCGTGAGCGTGCTGCTCGGCAACGGAGACGGCACCTTCCAGGCCGCCGCCTCCTTTGCGGTGACCGATGACGCCTCTTCCGTGGTCGTGGCCGACCTCGACGGCGACACCGTCCCCGATCTGGTCACCGCCGACTGGCCCAACAGCGCCGTGAGCGTGCTGCTCGGCAATGGCGACGGCACCTTCCAGGCCGCCGCCTTCGTTGCGGCGGGAGATAACCCCCGTCACGTGGCCGTGGCCGACCTCGACGGCGACAGCGTCCCTGACCTGGTCACCGCCAACGACTACAGCAGCGCCGTGAGCGTGCTGCTCGGCAACGGCGACGGCACCTTCCAGGCCGCCGCCTCCTTTGCGGCGGGCGATAGCCCCAGTTTCGTGGCCGTGGCCGACCTCGACGGCGACACGGTCCCCGACCTGGTCGCCACCAGTGGCGGCGCCGTGAGCGTGCTGCTCGGCAACGGCGACGGCACCTTCCAGGCCGCCGCCTTCGTCGCGGTGGCCGGTGACCCCGTGGCGGTGGCCGACATCGACGGCGACACCGTCCCCGACCTGGTCGCCGCCACTGTACCCAGCGACGCCGTGAGCGTGCTGCTCGGCCACGGCGACGGCACCTTCCAGGCTGCCGCCTCCTTTGGGGCGGGCGATAGCCCCTTTTCCGTGGCGGTGGCCGACCTCGACGGCGACACCTTTCCCGACCTGGTCACCGCCAATTTCAGTAGCGACGACGTGACCGTGCTCCTGAACTATCGCCTACACCCCGCCTGCCAGGACGGCATCGATAACGACGGCGACACCCTGATCGACTACCCGGATGATCCAGGCTGCTACATCGCGGAGCAGGACTTCGAGGATCCCGCTTGCGACGATGACGTCGACAACGACGGCGACGCCCTGACCGACTTTCCCGACGACCCGGGGTGCGCCGGAGCCTGGGATGGACACGAGGCGGATCCGCCCTTCTGTGGCCTGGGGTTCGAGCTGGCGTTCCTGCTGCCGCCGCTGATGTGGCTGCGCGGGCGGCGGCGCGGAACGTCGTAGAGGCCGGGGCTGCTGCGCCCGCGGGCGGCGAGGTGTTTCCATGTCTACGGGGTCGATCCGCGAATCCCTCCGCGCCGTCGGGTCAGGCTCGCGCCGGACCCGCGGCGTCTGCCGGATGCCGCTGCTGTGTGTCTCGATCGCCGCGATCGGCTGCCAGACGGCGATGGTCCGATCCGGCGTCCCCCTCCCGTCCGAGGGCACGCGCGTCCTGCTGATGCCTCCCGACGTGGAGGTCTACGTCGAGACGGCGGCCGGGATGCTGGAGCCCCAGGCCAGGGAGAGCGCGGAGGCGATGCGCAGCCTGACTGCCGCCATCGGCGGTTTCCTGGACGAGCGGGGCGGGGAAATCGTCGAGTTCACCGAGTCGGAGGACCCGGAGCGGCAGCACCTGCACCAGCAGATCCAGAAGCTCCACCGCGTGGTCGCCCGGGCGGTCGCCGACGCCAAGTACATCCAGATGGAGGGGCAGCCCGTCGCCACCCGGGCCGAACGCCTGCCCACGATGAAGGGGCGCTTCGAATGGAGCCTGGGAGAGGAGACGCGGGCCCTCCAGCAGGATTCGGGTGCGCGCTACGCGCTCTTCGTGTTCGTGAACGACAGCCGACCCGGGGCCCACCGGGTCGGGGTCATGGGCGTCGTGAGCGCAGCTTTCGGGGTCGCCCCTCTGATGGGAGAGCAGGAGGCCTACGCCTCGCTGGTCGACCTCGAGACCGGCGATCTCGTGTGGTTCAACTACCTCTATCGGGAAGGGACGGCAGGGGCCCTCAGCCCCGCTGGTGTCGACATCTTGGGGATTCCCGTCATGGGGGCAGAGCGGGCATCGCGACGGTTCGTCGCACAGCTCCTCGACGCGCTGCCGCTCGCGGGGGCGCCATGAAGCGGACGTACGCGGTCGTCGTGCCGATACTCCTGATTGCATGCGCGGCCACCCGACCCGTCCAGGACCTCGCAGCGGGTGAGCGCCCGGCCCTCGATTCGGACGAGGCCGGCCTCTGGATGTGGTCGGACCACTGGGAAGAGGATCTCAGCACCTCGGGGCTCGTCGTTTCGGACCCGGGACTGAACGCGTACGTGCGGGAGGTCGCTTGTCGGGTGGCTCAGGACTACTGCGGCGACATCCGCGTCTACGTTCTGGAGATCCCGCACTTCAACGCGTCCGTGTACCCCAACGGGATGATGGTCGTCTGGACGGGCCTGCTTCTCCGCGTGCAGAACGAGGCGCAGCTGGCGGCGGTTCTGGGGCACGAAATCGCACACTACCAACGGCGCCACTCCATCACGGGCTGGCGGGACGCCCGCAACAAGGCTGCGATGTTCACCTGGGGCCAGATCCTCCTGTACGCCTCCGGGGTCCCGGGGGCCCCGCTCATCGATCTCGCGGGCCAGATCGCATTCTTCGGCAGCATCTTCAAGTTCTCGAGGGACCACGAGCGCGAGGCCGACCGGCTCGGCCTGGAGCTGATGGCGGCCGCGGGGTACGACCCCGCAGAGGCTCCGGTGATCTGGGAGGCGCTGATCGAGGAGCAGGAAGCCGAGGACGAGTCGCAGCCGTTCATCTTCATCTCGACCCATCCTCACTCCGACGAGCGCGCGGCAACGCTGAAGCAGCTCGCCGCAGAGCACCGCAGCGCGACCAACGCGGACGTCACGGAGCAGGGCCGCTACGTGGAGCAGCTGCTTCCCCTGCGCGGAACCCTGCTGGAAGACGAGCTGGCCCAGCGGCGATTCCCATCCACGGACCTGATTCTCGAGCGACTGCGCCAGACGAACGCGGCGCCGGGAGAGATCGAGTTCTTCCAGGGCGAGCTCTACCGCCTGCGCGGCGACAGCGGCGACGCCGAGCGGGCCGGCGAACACTACCGGCGCGCCCTCACACTCGGCGGAGCGCCCGCGGAGGCCTATCGCTCGCTGGGCCTCGTCTCGCGCCGTGTCGGCGACGACGCGGGCGCCTGCGATGCGTTTCGACGCTATCTCGAGCTCGAGCCCGAGGCGGACGATCGGGCGATGATCGAAGCCTTTCTCGCGATGCGACCGTGAGGTGACGATGTCGCGCATGGCTCTGTGGGTGCTCCCGTTCCTGGCTCTGCTCGCGTCGGCCTGCGCCGACCCGGTGCTCGTGAAGCCCGAACGCTGCACCGTCCAAGGGACGTACCACGTCGAGCCCCAGATCACCTGGACGCGGGTCGCCGGGCGCTGGGGCGATTCGGAGGATAACGAGGTGTGGACGGTCGACGGCGCACGGCTGGAGTCGATCCTCTTCACGCGGGCCCTGGCGGATGGTGACCCCCTGTTCCATGAATCCGCTTCGAAGAAGGACCTCGAGAAGCTGCCCGTCTACCGGGAGTACATGTCGGAGCTCGAGATCATGGATCTCGTCACCCAGAGTCTCACGCGGATCGGCGCTGCGCAGGTGGATGCCCGGAACCTTCGCCCTGCCGTCTTCGGAGGCTCGCCCGGCTTTCGCTTCGAGCTGGAGTACGTGTCCGAAGATGGGCTCGAGTACGCGGGGCTGGTGAAGGGCGCGGTGCTGGATCGGCAGCTCTACCTGATCGTGTACCGGGGCACCGCGCTGCACTACTACGCCAAGTATCTTCCGCACGTCGAGGGACTGCTCGACTCCATCGCCCTTTCCGCGCCGGACGTAGCCGCCCGATGAGCGACTCGACTCGCGATTGAATCACGGCCAGCATCCTTCAAACATTCGTGATCCGGTGTTGTCGTCGCTGATGCCGCTCGCCGCCGGGACGTCCTCCCTGAACCCGAATACGAATGGCGGCCCAGAGGATTGTTTCGTCGATCTGGCCCTTCGTCCGACGGCCGTTCCGGCCCTCTCGAGACAGCGGATCGCGATGCTCGCGGCGGCCCCGGCCGCCACCGCGTTCGGAGCGACACAATGGGCAATCGTGCGCTCTCGGTGTCCCCGGCCTCGCGGGTGGCCGCCTCGCGGTTCGTCTACTCGGCCTTGCGCGCCAGCTCGAGCGCTTCCTCGGTGCGGCGCTCGAGCTCGCGCGTGCGGTCCTCCACCTCGGTCTCGAGGATCTGCCGGTGGTCCTGCACCTGGGTGCGGTAGTCGCGCAAGCGCGCCAGCATCACGCCGAGCGCCTCCGCCAGGGCGCCGACCTCGTCGCGGGTCGTGACTTCGACCTTCTGCTCGAAGTTCCCGCCGGCGATGTCGCGGGTCAGCGTGGCGAGGCGGCGAATCGGCCGTGTGAGCCAGCCGGCGAAGAAATAGGTCACCGCACAGGCCGCGGCTGCGAGAACGCCGCCGAACAGCAGCAGTGAGCGCGCCAGGGCCGGGGCCTGCGCCTGGGAACGGTCGGCGGACAGTCCGAGCTGGAGGTAGCCGACCACGCGCGGCACCTGGCTCCCGGGCGCGAGCTTGGAGAGGAACTCCGCCTGGTCCTTCTCGGAGACGCTGCGAATCGGCAGCAGCGTGTCGAGATAGCGCACGCGCCCCTGCCGGTCGGCCAGCTCGGAGACGCGCACGGCCCCGGCACGAACGCTCTCGTCGAGTGGAGCTTGCGGAATGGCGAGGCCTTCGCGAAAGACCTCGGCGACCAGGGTCGCGCCCTTGGCGTCCCGAATCCCTGCGTAGGCGACCTGGGGATTCGCGCGCAGCGCGTCGAGGGTCGGGCGAAGCGCGGCTCGGTCCCCGGTGAAGATCGCGTAGCGGTTGCTCTGCGCGATCCGCTCGGCCAGCTCGAGCCCCTCGCGCAGCAGTGCGCGGCGTCCCTCGACGGACGTCTGGCGGACCGCGACGCTGCCCACGGCGAGTGCCGCCGCGGTCGCAATCAGCATGGCGAAGAGCGCGATTTTCAGCGAGAGACTGGTTCGCATCGAAAGTCCGACGTAGCGGGGCCGAGCCCATACATTGGGCATCCCCCGCGTCACTCATCGGAGTCGCCCGCGGGGAGCTTGAAGGGCCCGGCCCTCTCCGCTGACCGGCAAGCCGCGGCGGCGTTCAAGCGGGGCCCCCGGGGCGCCGATTCCGGCGTGGGGGGGATCGTGTGCCGAAGGCGGCCTCCTCGAGATTTGCGAGGCGCCGGCCGTGACGGTATCGATCAGCCAAGCTTGGCTGGCCCAGCAGTGCCAGCTCATCCCGGGCGCGACCCGGGGCGTGCTGGTGCTGGCCTTGGCCGAGGGGCGGTCCCTGGGCCCGGTGGCCCACTGGCCCGCCGAATCCGGGGGCAACACCGACCTCGCCGCCGCGGCCAGCGCCGCGGTGACCCGGCGATCCGTGGTGGTCCAGGAACGCGTACCCGGCGTCTCGTCCCCGCTCGCGCACAGCCGCATCGCGGTTCCGATCTCCCGGGGCGCGCACGTGCTGGGCGCCGTGGCGGTGGATGTGACCGACGCCAAGGAGTCGGAAGTTCAGGTGGCGGTCGAGCTGCTGCGGCTGGGAACCGTCTGGCTCGAGCTGCTGGGCCAGAGCGAAGCGGCCAAGGCGCCCCTGGTGACGGCCCTCGAGCTGGTCGGCGTCGCGCTGGCGAACCCGCCGTTTCGCGCCGCCGCCACCGCGGTGGCGACCGAGCTGGCCACCCGCCTCGACCTCGAGCGCGTGAGCGTGGGCTTCCTGCGGCGAGGGCAGATGCGCGTGGAAGCGCTGTCGCACAGTGCGCGCTTCGACGACAAGGCGAACCTGATGCGCGACGTGGGCCTCGCCATGGACGAAGCGGCGGATCAGGACGCCACCGTCGCTCACCCCTCGCCGGCGGACGCGCCGCCGCGCATCACCCACGCGCACGAGCAGCTCGCGCGCCGACACGGCGCCACTGCCGTCTGCACCACGCCGATCGTGGAGGGCGACCGCGTCGTCGGCGCCATCACCTTCGAGCGGGGGCAGCAGGCGAGCTTCGATACGGAGACCCTCCACTTCTGCGAGGGACTGACGTCGGTGGTGGGGCCCGTGCTGGCGGTGCAGCGCGCGGCGGGGGCGCGGCTGCTGGAACGGGGGCGCGAATTCGTGCGCACCCACGCCGAAAGGCTGATCGGGACCCACCAAACCACGCTTCGCGTCGCCGCCGCTGCGGCACTCGGTATTCTGCTCGTCCTCGCCCTGGCGAAGGGCGACTTCCGGATCACCGCGCGGGCCACGCTCGAGGGGCGAGTGCAGCGCGCCATCGTGGCCGGCGTCGAGGGCTACATTGCCGAGGCCAACGCCCGCGCGGGCGACGTGGTGCGCCGGGGCCAGCTGCTGGGACGGCTCGACGACCGCGACCTCTCGCTGGAGCGCACGAAGTGGGCCGGCCGCCGCGACCAGCTTCAGCGCGAATACCGCGAAGCGCTGGCCATGCACGACCGCATCCAGGTCAACATCCTGAGTGCGAAGCTGGCCCAGGCCGCAGCGCAGCTGCGCCTGCTGGAAGAGAACCTCACGCGCCTTCAACTCGTCGCGCCCTTCGACGGAATCGTCGTGAGCGGGGACCTGAGCCAGCTCCTCGGTTCGCCGGTGCAGAAGGGCGAGCTGCTGTTCCAGGTGGCGCCGCTGGACGGCTACCGAACCATCCTCGAAGTCGACGAGCGCGACATCGCCTACGTGAAGGCCGGCCAGTCCGTCGAGCTCGGCCTCTCGGCGCTGCCGGGCGAGCCCCTTTCCCTCACGGTGGAACGCGTCACCCCGGTCGCGACGGCGGAAGACGGCCGCAACTTCTTCCGCGTCGAAGCGAGCCTCGAGCACCCGGCGCAGTCCCTGCGGCCCGGCATGGAGGGCGTCGCCAAGATCCAAATCGATCGACACCGGCTGCTGTGGATCTGGACGCGCCGCATGTTCGACTGGCTCCGCCTGTGGACCTGGACCTGGTGGCTCTAGGAAACGGCGCATGTCGGAGAACCTGTTCAGTCCCTCGTGGTACCGCGTCGCTCATCTGAAGCCGTGCATCCGCAGCCACGGGCGCTTCTACCGGCACCTCTATCGGGGGCAGCGCTGGTACATCCTGCAAGACCGCACCACGGGCCGGTGCCACCGTCTCAACGCCACCGCCTACCACCTCGCCGGGCTGATGAACGGCGAGCGCACTACCCAGCAGATCTGGGAGACCGCCGGGGAGATGCTCGGCGACGACGCCCCGACCCAGGACGAAACGATCCGGCTGCTCGGCCTGCTCCACTTTGCCGACGTCCTGCGCTGTGAAGTCTCTCCCGACACCGTCGAGCTCTTCCGCCGCGGGCATCGCCGCAGCAGCCAGGAGGCCTGGCGGCGCTTCACCAATCCCCTGTCCATCCGGGTGCGCCTCTTCGACCCGGAGAAGTTCCTGGAGCGCTGGCTCCCCTGGGTCCGTCCACTCTTCTCGCCCGTTGCGCTGGCGGTCTGTGGGCTCGTGGTCTGCGCCGCGGGAGTGCTGGCCGCAGCCAACTGGACCGAGCTCTCGCAAGGGGCCAGCACGCGACTGCTCGAGCCGCGCAACCTGCTCCTGATGTGGATCGCCTACCCCGTGGTCAAGGCCATTCACGAGTTCGGTCACGCCTTCGCCGCCAAGGTCTGGGGAGGCGAGGTGCACGAGATGGGCATCATGTTCCTGGTGCTGATGCCGGTTCCCTACGTGGACGCCACGTGCGCGTCGGTGTTTCCGGACAAGTGGAAGCGCGCCGGCGTGGGCGCGGCGGGCATCCTGGTCGAGCTGTTGCTGGCGTCGCTGGCGCTGATCGTCTGGCTGATCGTGGAGCCCGGGGTCGTGCGATCCATCGCCTACGACGTGATGTGGATCGGAGGCGCTTCGACGCTCTTGTTCAACGGCAACCCGCTGCTCCGCTTCGACGGGTACTACGTGCTGGCGGACGCCATCGAGATGCCGAACCTCGGCAGCCGCTCGAATCAGTACCTCGGCTATCTCGTCATGCACCACGGCTTCGGTCTGGACAAGGTGCGCAATCCGGTGAGCACGCACGGGGAAGAGCCCTGGCTGCTCGGCTACGGCGTGGCCTCGTTCTGTTATCGAATGCTGGTGATGTTCGGGATCGCGCTCTTCCTGACCTCGAAATTCTTCATCGTGGGTGTGCTCCTCGCGGCCCTGGGCGTGGGCTCCCAGGTGGTGGTGCCGTTGCTGCGGCACGTGAGCTTCCTGTTCACCAATCCCCGACTCGCCGAGAAGCGCCCGCGGGCGATCCTGACTTCCGCGGTTGCGGTGGGCGGCCTCGCGGGCTTCCTGCTGCTCGTGCCGCTGCCGCTGCGCACCAACGCCCAGGGCGTCGTCTGGCCGCCGCCTGGCGCGGAGGTGCGCGCTCGGGCGGACGGCTTCGTCGTGCGGGTGCTGGCCGACCCCGACGCGTTCGTGGAGCCCGGCACGCCTCTCATTCTCACCCGGGATCCGTCGCTCGAAGCGGATATCGCCGTGCTCGAGGCCCAACGGGACGAGCTGCGCGCGCGCCGGCTCGCGGAGTGGCGCTCCGACCTGGTGAAGGCCCAGAACACCTTGCAGGAAATCGCGACGGTGGAGGCGGCGCTGGCGCGCGCCCGCGAACGCAAGGGCGACGTCGTCATCCGCAGCGCGGCGTACGGCACCCTCGTGGCGCCTCACCTCGCCGACCTGGTGGATCAGTTCGTGAGCCAGGGCCAGCTCATGGGCTACGTCGTGAACAGCGCCATCACCACGGCACGCGTGGTCGTTCCCCAATCCGACATCGCGCTGGTGCGGGCGAACACCGACGCCGTCGAGGTGCGGCTCAGCAGCCGCCCGCGCCGCGCGCTTCCCGCCTCGATCCGCCGCGAGGTTCCCGCGGCCACGAACCGGCTGCCCAGCGCGGCGCTGGGAGCGGCGGGCGGCGGCCCGCTGCCCGTCGATGCGACCGACCCGGAGGGCCTGCGGACGCCCCAGGCGGTCTTCCAGCTCGAGCTGGCGTTGCTGGACGAGGCGGGCGTCCGACGGATCGGCGAGCGCGTTTACGTGCGCTTCGACCACGGTTCGGAGCCGCTGGCGCTGCGCGCCTTCCGGGCGCTGCGGCGACTGTTGCTGAGGCACATCGTTGTCTAGTGAGACGCTGCGTCCGGGTGTGGCGCGCGGCTTC
>Ga0224512_10003043_pt1 | contig 14955 bp, 12 predicted proteins | sample SF_May12_sed_USG_4_FD_169103 | JGI IMG/M metagenome (GOLD analysis project Ga0224512, IMG submission 169103) | Sediment microbial communities from San Francisco Bay, California, United States - SF_May12_sed_USGS_13 | ecosystem: Environmental > Aquatic > Marine > Sediment | place: USA...
TGGCGCAATCGGCCGGGCCGTGGCTGTCGTTCAAGGCGGCGTTCTTTCCCAACCGCAGCGTGGTGCACCTGGTTGGCGTGCGCGGCGGGCTCGGCGCGCGTTTTCCGGGAAGTGAGATCGTGGAAATTCCCCTGTCGCGTCCGGCGCTGGAAGGCATGCTGCGCTACGTGCACGATGCGTTCGAGCGCACCGGCGAGGCCGCTGCGCCTCTTGGCCCCGGACTGCATGGCGACAGCCGCTTCTATGCCGGGCGCGACACCTTCCACCTGTTGCGTACCTGCAATGTATGGACCGCGGGCGCTCTGCGCGCCGCTGGCCTCCCGGTGCGCGACGCGATCACGCGTGAGGGACTGCTGTCCCAGGTACGCGCCCGATGAGCGCGCGCCTGGGATTGAGCCGCAGATCCCCTTCGGCAGCCAGGTTACGCTAGGCGCGTTCGGCCAGCGCCATCACCGCCTGCGTGAAACAGGTCATCGGCACGCGCACCATGCCGGCGCCGATCTGGCCGATGCCCGCCTGGCGGTGGGCGATGCCGGTGGTAAGCAACGGCCGGATACCGTTGTCGACGACTTTGCGCACGTCGATACTGGCCGGCGCGCCGGCGAAATCCAGGTTCGGCAGCGCCATGTCCGGGTTACGCGCCCAGGCGATCTCGTGCATCTCGCGCGAGATCGCGATCGCGTCGGCCACCGTGCCGCCCACCAACTGCACCAGGGCGGGGGCGGCGGCGAGCGACTGGCCGCCATAGCCCGCGGTTTCGCAGATCGAACTGTCGCCGAGGTCCGGGTTCGCGTCTCGCTGCGCGAAGCCCGCGAAGAACAGCCCGACCGGCACGTCCGACGGCGCTTCGAACCAGCGCGCGCCGAGGCTGCTCACGCGGATCGCGGTGGTGACGCCGTTGCGCGCGATCGCGGTGACGATCGACGAGCGCGCGACGCCGTGGGCCGCGTCCATGATCGCTTTCGAGGCGACCATCGACAGGTTGAGGAAGAACTGCGAGGTGCCGGCGATGAAATCAAGCACCTCGCGGCTGCGCGCGCGATCGTAGGCGCTGCCGGCAAGCGCGCCGCCGATCGCCATGTGGAACAGCGCAGTCGCCGCGGCGTTTCGGCTGTGCACCTCGTCGCCCATCAGCAGCGCCTGCGACTGGATTGCCCTGAGATCGACGCCACCCTCGAGCTCGGCGAGCGCCGACTTCAGCGCGGGCGCGACGGTCAAGCCGAGCCATTGCAGCCGGGCGATCACCTCCGGACCGTATGCGCCGAAGCGCAGCACCCGGCCGATGCCTTCGCTCAGGTTGGTGTAGGCCATATTGCCGTGCGCGGCGTCGCGCACCACGAACATCGGCATCGACGGCGAAATGGTTCCCGACATCGGGCCGACGGCGCCAAGGTCGTGGTTCTGCACGAATCGCACCTCGCCCGCGGTGAGTCGCCCGCGCGCCTCGGCCTCGTCCTGCGCCCATCCCTCGTAGAGCATGGCACCGATCAGCGTGCCTTTCATCGGCTCGCACATCGCCTCCCAGGGCAGCGGCGCGCCGGCGTGCGTCAGCAGGCGCGCGCCTCCCTCCCAGAGATGCGGCCAGATGTCCTCGGCGCGCAGCTCCACGTCGACGAGATGCGGCCGGGCGGCAAGCATGCCTGCGACCGCGGCATCGTTGGCCGCGTCGGTACGCGCGTCCCCCGTCAATCGCGCGAGCGCGCGCGCCAGCGCCGGTTCGCCGTCGCCGGCCGGGCGCCAGTCGAGGTGCGTCACCGCCGCGCCCGCGGCGCGCGGGCCCGTCACCAGCGTTTCGAGGCCGACATTGAGAATCGCGGGAGTGCGGCCGAGCAGCTCGCGCTTCATGCCGCGACTTGTCCGCTCAGCGGAAGACCACGTGCGGCAGCCAGGTCGCCAGCGCGGGGAAATACGAGAGGATGACCAGCATCATGAGCTGCATGATCACGAAAGGAATGACGCCGCGGTAGATATGCATGGTCGTCACCTCGGGAGGCGCGACGCTGCGCAGGTAGAACAGCGCGTAGCCCAGTGGCGGGGTCAGGAACGAGGTCTGCAGGTTGACCGCGATCATGATGCCCAGCCAGATCGGATCGAAGCCGAATTTCAGCAGCGCCGGCCCGACGATCGGCACGACGATGAACAGGATCTCGATCGTGTCGAGGAAAAACCCCATCACGAACATCAGCGCCATGACCACCACCATCGCGCCGAGCCCGCCACCGGGTATTCCCGAAAGGAACTGGTGCACCATCTCGTCGCCGCCGAGCCCGCGGAAGACCAGCGAGAACAGCTGCGCGCCGATGATGATGACGAAGATCATCGAGCTCAGGCGTGCAGTGGTGCGCATCACCGGGACGAGCATCTCGTTGCGGAACACGCGCGCAAGCGCCACCAGCAGCCCCCAGAGAATGCCCAGGCACAGCAGGACGGCGAATCCGGTCGAGACGTATTCGAAGGCCGAGATATGCGAACGCGTCACTCGCATGTCGACGAAAGTCGTCAGGATGATCACGGCGACCAGGCTGAACGCGGCCGTGTAGACCGGTAACGGCCTGCCTTCGGCGAGACGATGGCCGGCCAGCAGCGTCGCGCCTATCGCGCCCACGCCGGCGGCTTCCGTCGGCGTGGCGATGCCCACCAGGATCGAGCCGAGCACCGAAACGATCAGCACCAGGGGCGCGACCAGCGCATGCATCACGCGGCCCGTCATGTTGCCGGACTGCATCGACTCGTCGCGCGGGATCGCCGGCGAGGCGCTCGGCTGCACGAAGGCGAGCACGATCTGGTAGAGAATGTACAGTGCAACCAGGCCGAGCCCGGGGATGAGCGCGCCGGCGAAGAGGTCGCCCACGCCTACCGGCTCCGGAGAGAAATTGCCGAGCAGGCGCTGCGCTTCCTGGTGGGCGTTGGAAATCTGGTCGCCCAGCACGACCAGCACGATCGACGGCGGGATGATCTGGCCGAGCGTTCCAGCCGCGGCAATCGAGCCGCAGGCGAGCTTCGGGTCGTAGCCGCGGCGCAGCATGGTCGGCAACGAGAGCAGGCCCATCGTCACCACGGTGGCGCCGACGATGCCGGTCGAGGCGGCGAGCAGCGCGCCGACCACCGACACCGAGATGCCCAGGCCGCCGCGCAGGCGGCCGAAGAGCTGGCCCATCGTGTCGAGCAGTTCCTCGGCGACCTTGGAGCGCTCGAGCATGATTCCCATGAAGATGAACAGCGGCACTGCGATCAGCACCTCGTTCGTCATCACGCCGAAGATGCGGTTGGGGAAGACGCCGAGGAAATCGGCGTCGAACACGTGCATCGCCAGGCCGAGCAGGCCGAAGATCAGCGCCGTGCCGGCGAGCGTGAACGAGACCGGAAAGCCGAGCAGGACCAGCACGCACAGCGCGATGAACATCGCGAGGTCGAGCCACTCGCCGAAGTGGGACGTCATGCGACGCGCTCTTCTTCCCCGTCGAACCTGCCGCGCGACGGCGTCACGCCGGCGAGGAACAGCGCCGACTGCAGCACCAGCGACACCGACTGCAGCGCGAGCAGCCCGGCGAGGACGAGGATCAGCGACTTGAGCAGGAACACCGCCGGAATGCCCATGCGGCCCTCCGGCGAGCCTTCGAGCACGGCCCAGGACGCCGCGGCATAAGGCCAGGTTACCCAGAAGACGAGGATGCACGTCGGGATCAGAAAGATGAACGTGCCGACGATGTCGATGATCGCCTTGGCGCGCGGCGAGGCGGCGCTGTAGAAGATGTCGCAGCGCACATGCCCGTTGTGGACCAGCGCGTAGCCCGCGCACACCATGAAGACGATGGCATGCATGTAGACGACGAATTCCTGCAGGAGGGTCGAGCCGAGTCCGAAGACGTAACGCATCAGCACGACGGCGAACGTGACCAGCACCATGCCGAGCGTGAGCCACGCGAGGCAGCGGCCGATCCAGTCGTTGATCGCGTCGATCGCGTTGGCGATGCGCTTGAGAGGGCTCATGCGGTCTTTCCAATAGAGGCGTGCGTATCGAGCAGTGTCGCTCCGCGGAACCGGGCGCCGCGCGCGGCGGGTCACCCCCGCGGGGCGGAACAGCCCCGCGGGGGGACGCTCATCCGCTTAACGCTCAGGTCTTGAAGTTCGCCGAGCGCGCGTTCATGAAGCCCTGCTCGCCCAGCTTGCTCCAGCCGATCGCCCTGGCGCGGGCCGCCATGAAGTTGTCGTACACCTTCTTGGTGAACGGGTCCTTGTTGCCGATCTCGGCGACGACCTCCGCGGCCGCCTGGTAAAAGCCCCGCATCATCTCGTCGGAGTACTGGCGCAGCTGCACGCCGTGCTTGTTGATCAGTGCGTCGAGCGCGTCCGCGCTCTTGTAGTCGAACTCGGCTTTCTCGATCGTCGATTCGGCCTGGATGGCCGCGGCGATGATCTCCTGGTGCTGCTTCGACAGGCCCGACCACACCTTCTTGTTGACGAGCACCTCGCCCGTCGTGTTGGGCTCGTGGAATCCAGGCCAGTAATAGAACTTCGCCACCTTGTAGAAGCCGAACGCCAGGTCGTTCCACGGGCCGACCCACTCGGTGCCGTCGATCGTGCCGGCCTGCAGCGCGGGGAAAATTTCGCCCCCCGGCAGATTGACCACCGTCGCCCCCAGCTTGCGCAGCACTTCGCCGCCCAGGCCTGGCATGCGGAACTTGAGTCCCTTGAAGTCGTCCATCGACTTCATTTCCTTGCGATACCAGCCGCCCATCTGCACGCCCGTGCTCGCGCGCATGAACGGCACGACGCCGAAGTTGTCGCACAGTTCGGTATACAGCTTCAAACCGTCGCCCCACAGCATCCACGCGTAGTGCTCCGCCGCGTTCATGCCGTACGGCACCGCGGCGAAGAAGTTGAAGGCGGGCGACTTGCCCTGCCAGTAGTACGAAACCCCGTGGCTCAGCTCCGCCTTGCCCTCAGAAACCGCGTCGAACGACTGGAACGGCGGCACCAGTTCGCCGCCGGCATAAACCTTGACCTGCAGCTTGCCGTCCGACATCGTAGTGATGCGCTGGGCGAGCCGCTCGGCGCCGGTGCCAAGGCCTGGGAAGTTCTTCGGCCAGGTGGTCACCATCTTTAGTTCTTTAATTCCCTCTGAAATGGCAGGCGCGGCTGCCTGCTTCGGAGCCTCCTCCTTGCCGCACGAAGCTAGTAGCGCAGCTCCGGCAACCACGCCGCCGGCTGCAGCTCCCGACAGAAATTTACGACGCTTCATGAGTCCTCCTCCTCTGTAGTTCTCCCGAAACGGGACATGAGTATGTAAGTTACCCCGGATTCGCGCAAGCAGGGGCCAGCTCCACCAGCGCATCCACGGCGAGCGCGCCGCGCCCCTGCTCGAACAGCATCACCGGGTTGACGTCGACCGAGGCGACACGGCCCTGCCAGCCGCGCATCGCCTCGCCCAGGCGCACCGCCATGCGCGCGTATGCACCAGCATCGAGCGGCGCTTGCCCGCGCTGCGCGCCCAGCAGCGGCGCCATGCGCAGCCCGGCAAGCGCCTCGAGCACGTCCTCGACGGAAAACGGCGGCAGGAGCAGCCGGAAGTCCTTCAGCGCCTCGAGGTAGATGCCGCCGTCGCCGACCATCACCACCGGACCGAAATGCGGGTCGAGGCGCGCGCCGAGCGCCAGCTCGCGGCGGCCTGCCGCGTGCCGCGCCACCAATACGCCGTCCACCGCCGGCAGGCGCGGCTTGAAATCACGATACGCCTGCACCACTTCGTCCGCGCTTTGCAGGCCGACGCGCACGAGCCCCTGTTCGGTCTTGTGCGGCACGCTCGCCGAGCAGGCCTTGACCACTACTTTCGGGCCGAGCGCGGCGAACGCGGCGCGCGCTTCGGCCTCGCTGTGGCACAGCCGATGCTCGACCACCGCAATGCCGGCCTGCGCAAGCAGCGCCAGGCTCGCAGCTTCGTCGAGAAAGCCCGCCTTGCCCTCGGGTAGCGACGGCGCGACCGCGGCAGGTGCAGCCGCCGGTCGCTGGCGCAGCAGCGCGCTGTGCGCGGCGAGCTGGCGCAGCGCAAGCATGGCGTCGCGCTCGCGCGCAAACGCCGGCACGCCGAGCTTCTCGAACTCGGCGCGCACCTCGGGCTGCGGTGCAGCGAGCGCCACACTCTTGCCATGGCGCTCGCGAAACGTTGCCGCATCGCGCGCGAAGCGCGGCACGTCGTAGCCGGCGCCCGCGATCGGGATCGCCAGCATCAGGAGATCGCAGGCATCCTCTTCGCCGAGAACGCCGAGGGCGCCGCCGATCAAGCCACTGTCGGTGAGCAACGCGCCCGTGACATCGAGCGGGTTGGACGGCGTGGCGAAGGCCGGCAGCACCTTCTTCAGGCGTAACTTGGCCGCTTCGGCGAAGTCCGGAAGCGGGAGACCCAACTCCTCCGCCGCATCCGCCGCCATGACGCAGCTCGCGCCCGAGTTGCTCAATGCCACGAAGCGCCGCCCCGGCGGCCGGCCGCCGCTCAGGTAAAGTTGCCCCGCGGCCACCAGCTCCTCCGGGTCGGCCGCGCGCCAGATGGCGTGCTTGGCAAAGAAGGCGTCGATGACGCGGTCTTCGCTCGCCAGCGCGCCGGTATGCGAGGACGCGGCTTTCACGCCGCTCGCGGTGCGCCCGGCCTTGACGGCGACGATCGGCAGGTTGCGGCCGCGCGCGAACTCCGCCGCCTGCGCCAGCACCTCGGGACGCTGGATCGCTTCCATGTAGAGAAGGACGAGCCGCACGCCCTCTTCCTGCACGATCTCCGCGGCGAGGTCGGCGACGGTGACATCGGCCTCGTTGCCCGTCGCGTGCACGTGGCGCACGTCGAGGCCGCGCTGGCGCGCGAGGATGTAGATCGCCTGCGAGCAGGCGCCGCTCTGGCTGACGATGGCGACGGGTCCGTCGCGCGCCTCCAGCTCGTGGAACACGGTGGAGAAATTGGCCACCGCGCCGGTGGCGAAATTCGCCAGGCCCTGGCAATTGGGGCCTACGAGCCGCATGCCCGCGGCCTTCGCCGCCGCCGCCATGCGCGCCTGCGCGATCTTGCCCTCGGCGCCGATCTCGCCGAAACCCGAGGTCATGACCACCGCCACCTGGACGCCTTTCGCCGCGCACTCCTCGACTGCGCGCACCGCGTCGTCGCCCGCCACGGCGATCACCGCCAGATCGGGCGCCTCGGGGACGTCGCCGATCGACGCGTAGGCCTTCAGGCCCTGCACTTGCGCGCGCCCCGGGTTGATCGGGTAGATGGCGCCGCGAAAGCCGTAGCGCTTCATGTACAGGATCGGCCGGCCGCCCACCTTGTGCGGGTTGTCGGAGGCGCCGACGATGGCGATGGAGTTCGGCGCGAGCGCCGCGCGCAGCGTCATGGCCGGTAGCCGATCCGCGCGCCGCCCATTTCGGCCGCCCGCGCCTTGCGCCGCGCGAGCTCCTCCATTTCCTCCTGCCAGCTCATGCCGCCTCCCGCGCGGATTCTTTCACAGGCGCGGCGACGCGCGACTCGTGCCGCGCGAGCAGCAGCGTGCTGACCAGGATCACCATGCCGCCGATCACGGTGGCGCCGGCGGGCGCCGTGCCGAAGACCAGCACGCCGAGGATCGCCGCCCACACCAGCTCGAGAAACTTCACCGGCTGCACCGCCGAGATGTCGGCGACGCGGAACGCGCGCACCATGCAGTAGTGGCCGCCCGCGCCAAGAAAGCCGCAGGCGACGAGCAGACCCCACTGCGCGGGCGTGGGTTGCGACCAGTAGGCGAGCGCGAAGCCGCAGAGCAGCACCGACACCCACAGGTGCTGCCAGAGCACCACGACTTCCGAGCGCTCGTGGCGCGTGAGCGCCTTGGCGACCAGAAACGAGCCCGCGAACAACGGCGCCGAGGCGAGCATCAGCAGCATGCCCGTGGAGATACCGGCAAAGCCCGCGCCGTCCCAGGGCTTCACCACGAGCAGCACGCCGGCGAAGCCAATCAGCACCGCGGCCCAGCGCGCGGGGCTCATGCGCTCGTTGAGGAACAGCATCGCGCCAAGGCAGATGAACAGCGGCCCGCTGAAACCGATCGCCGTCAGCTCGGCGAGCGTCACCATCGGCAGCGCGGCGAACCACAGCATCATGCCGCTGGCGTGGAACAGCCCGCGCACGAACTGCAGGCCCGGCGCCTTCGGCCAAAGCGCGCCCGCACCGAGGCGCAGCGCCGGCCCGAGCATCACCACTGCGCCCATCAGGTAGCGCAGGAAGCCGACCAGCCACGGATCGAGGTCGTGCGACAGCCGCTTCATGATCGTGTTCAGCACGATGAACAGGAAGCCCGTGGCGGCCATCCACAGCATGCCGCGCACCACCGGGGAGGTTCGGGAGAGCATTTCGACTTTCGCCTCGATTGTTGCACAGGAGTTCTGCAATAATCGGCCGCGAATGACAGCACCCTCCGGCCCAGAGAAGCGCTACCTTGACGCGCTGGCCGCCGGGCGCTTCGAGATCCAGAAGTGCAAGACGTGCGCGAAGCACGTGTTCTACCCGCGCGTCGTCTGCCCACACTGCGGCGCGGGCGAGCTCGGCTGGGTCGCGCCGAGCGGCCGCGGCACGGTGTATTCGACGACCGTGGTGCGCAGAAAGCCCGCCGACGGCGGCGACTACAACGTCTGCCTCGTCGACCTCGCCGAAGGCGTGCGCATGATGAGCCGCGTCGTCTCGATCCCGCCCGAGAGCGTGAAGATCGGCATGGCGGTCAAGGCGCGCATCGCCGAGGGCCTGGTGGAGTTCACGCCGGCATGAGGGGCTCGGTCGCCATCGCGGGCGTGGGCCTGGCCGGCTGCGGCGAGGCGCCGGGCTGGAGCGAGATGGAGATCGCCGCTGCCGCGGCCAAAAATGCGCTCGCCGACGCCGGCCTCACGGCGCGCGACGTCGACGGCATCGTCATCGCCAGCACCAACATCTTCATGTCGGGCCTGGCGCTCGCCGAGCATCTCGGCGTGCATCCGAAGTTCACCGAATCGAGCATGGTCGGCGGCTCGTCTTTCGTAGGCCACCTCGTTCCCGCAATGCTGGCGCTGAACGCGGGGCTGTGCGACACCATCCTCGTCGCCTACGGCTCGAACCAGCGCACCGGTACGGGACGCGCCGAGGCCGGGCGCTACAAGATGGCGCTCGACCCTCAGCCCTTCGAGCATCCGTACAAGCCCTTCAACCCACCCTCTTCCTACGCGCTTGCCACCGCGCGCCACATGCACCAGTACGGCACGACGCGCACGCAGCTCGCCGAGATCGCCGTCGCGGCGCGCCGGTGGGCGCAGCTGAACCCGGAGGCGTTTTCGCGCGAGCCGCTCACGGTCGAAGAAGTGCTGAAGTCGCGCATGGTCAGCGATCCCCTCACCGTGCGCGACTGCTGCCTGGTCACCGACGGCGGCGGCGCCTACGTGCTAACGCGCGCCGAGCGGGCGAAAGGCTTCGCGAAGCCGCCCGCCTACCTCCTGGGCGTCGGCGCCGCGCACTGGCACCGGCAAATTTCGTCGATGCCGGACCTCACGGTGACCGCCGCGACCGAATCGGGCCAGCGCGCCTACGAGATGGCGGGTGTCGGGCCGAAGGACGTGGACGTGGTGGAGCTGTACGACGCCTTCACCATCAATACGCTGCTCTTCCTCGAGGACCTGGGCTTCTGCAAGAAGGGCGAAGGCGGCGCTTTCGTCTCGGGCGGGCGCATCGCGCCCGGGGGCCGCCTGCCCGTGAACACCAACGGCGGCGGCCTTTCCTGCGTGCATCCCGGCATGTACGGCATCTTCCTCGTCATCGAAGCGGTGCGACAATTGCGCGGCGAAGCAGGGGCGCGGCAGGTGCAGGACGCCGCGGTGGCCCTCGCCCACGGCAACGGCGGAGTACTCTCCAGCCAGATCACCGCAATATTGGGAACCCAGGACACGCTATGACCGACCTTTCGCAAGTCAAGATCCCGTCCCTGCGCAGCAAGGTGAGCGCCGAGGAATGGCAGGCGCGCGTCGACCTCGCCGCCTGCTACCGGCTGATCGCGCACTTCGACATGAACGATCTGGTCTACAACCACGCCACGGCGCGCGTGCCGGGCGAGGAAGGCCACTTCCTCATCAATGCCTACGGCTACGCCTACGAGGAGGTCACCGCTTCGAGCCTGGTGAAGATCGATTTCGACGGCAAGGTGGTGCTCGACTCGGGCACCGGCTACGGCATCAACCAGGCGGGCTTCGTCATCCACAGCGCCGTGCATCGCGGACGCGAGGACGTGGCCTGCGTCATCCATACCCATTCGCCCGCCGGCATGGCGGTCTCGGCGCTGAAATGCGGCCTGCTGCCGCTGACGCAGAACGCCATGTTCTTCGGCGAGCTCGCCTACCACGACTACGAGGGACCGGCGATCGACCTCGACGAGCAGCAGCGCCTGGTGAAGGATCTCGGCTCGGCTTGCGCGATGATCCTGCGCAACCACGGCTTGCTCACCGCGGGGCGCACGGTCTGCGAGGCGTTCGTCGTGCTGCACTGGCTGGAGCGCGCCTGCCAGGCGCAAGTGATGGCGATGGCCTGCAACACCGAGCTGAACCATCCGCGCGCGGACGTCGTGCGCACCACGAACGAGCGCTACGCGCCGGGCCAGCGCCGCAAGATCACCGAGCTGGAATGGCCGGCGCTGCTCAGGATGCTCGACCGGCGCGATCCTTCGTTCCGCGAGTGACGCGGCGCGGGCACGCCAACCTGGAAGCCAGGAATGTCCGCCGACCTGAAAATCGCTGAGATCAAGGCCTACCCCACCTCCTTTCCCGTGCCGCCCGAGCACCGCGTCGCGCTCGGCATCGGCACCGCCATCAAGCGCGACGCAGTAGTAGTGAAGGTGAGGACGGAGGGCGGGCTCGTCGGCTGGGGCGAATCGCACCACGGTCGCGCGCACACCGCGGTGGCGAAGCTGATCGAGACCACGCTGTCGCAACTGGTGCTCGGCATGGACGCGGCGGACGTGGTCGGTGTGTGGAAGAAGATCTACGACAAGCAGCTCGCCAGCCACGGCATGGGCGCGGGGGCGTGCCTTGCCATGAGCGGCATCGACCTCGCGCTTTGGGACATCCGCGGCCAGGCGGCGGGCATGCCGCTGTACAAGCTGCTCGGCGGCGTGAAGAAAGGCATTCCCGCTTATGCCGGGGGCGTCTCGCTCGGCTACCAGGCGCCCGGGCCGCTGGTCGACGAGATCCGCAAGAACCTCGCGCTCGGCTACAAGGCGGTGAAGCTGCGCGTGGGCGATGCCGTGAAGCGGGACGTGGGGCGAATCCGTGCGGTGCGCCAGTCCTGCGGCGACGACCTCGTCATCCTGACCGACGCCAACATCGGCTACAGCGTGGACGACGTGCGCCGAGTCATGCCCGTACTGGACGAGCTCAAAGTCGGGTGGCTCGAGGAGCCTTTCCCCGCGCACGACTACCGCAGCTACGCCATCGCCAAAGGCTTCGGGCGCACGCCCCTCGCTGCGGGCGAGAACCATTACACGCGGTTCGAATTCAACCGCGTGATCGAAGACGGCGCGATCACCATCCTGCAGCCCGATCTGTCGAAGACCGGGGGCCTGACGGAGGCGCTGCGCATCGCGGCGATGGCTTCGGCCTACAAGCTGCCGATCCACCCGCACAGCTCGATGACGGGTCTCAACCACGCCGCCTCGATCCATTTCCTCTGCGCCATCGACAACGGCGGCTACTTCGAGGGCGACGTGTCCAAGGCGAACAAGTTCCGCGACGAGCTGGTCTCGAAGCCTTACGAGGTGGACAAGGACGGCAACGTCTGGCCGCTGGAGAAGCCCGGGCTCGGTCTCGAGGTGGACGAGGAGTTTCTGGAGAAGCACCCCGCAATCGAGGGTCCGGGCTACATCTGACCCGCGAGCAGCCGCAGGTCACCGCCCGCGGCCGCGGTGTTCACGGTGTAGACGCGCTCGGTGGCGAAGCGCGGCAGGGTAAACGGCCCGCCCGCCTTCGGGCCGGTGCCCGAGAGCCCTTCGCCGCCGAACGGCTGCACCCCGACCACCGCGCCAATCATGTTGCGGTTGACGTACAGATTGCCGACCGCGGCGCGGCGTCGGATGTGCTCGGCGCGCGAGTCGATGCGCGTGTGCACGCCGAGCGTCAGGCCATAGCCCATGGCGTTGATGTCGTCGATCACCGCGTCGAGCCGCGCGATGTCGAAGCGCGCCACGTGCAGCACCGGGCCGAAGCGCTCGCCGGGCAGCTCGCGGATCGAATCCACCGCGAACGCCACCGGCGCGACGAAGTGCCCCTGCAGCGGCAGCGGCCCGCTTTCCGCGAGCGGCGCGCCGCGCCTGCGCAGGCCGGCGACGTACTCGTCGAGCTTGCGGCGCGCCTCGACGTCGATTACCGGGCCGATGTCGGTCGCGGGATCCGCGGGGTCGCCGAGGCGCAGCGCCGCGGTTGCGCCGCGCAGCATCTCGATCACGTCCGCGGCGATCGCCTCCTGCAGGTAGAGCATGCGCAGGGAACTGCAGCGCTGTCCCGCCGAGCGGAACGCGCTCGCCACCACGGCGTCCACCACCTGCTCGGGCAGCGCCGTCGAGTCCACGATCATCGCGTTCAAGCCCCCGGTCTCGGCGATGAGCGGCACGATCGGACCGTCGCGCTGCGCGAGCACGCGCTGGATGGCGCGCGCCGCCTCGACCGAGCCGGTAAAGGCGACGCCGGCGACGCGCGCATCGCCGACCAGCGCCTGGCCCACGGTTTCGCCTTCGCCCGGCAGCAGATGCAGCACGTCGGGCGGGATGCCCGCCTCGTGCGCGAGCTGCACGATGCGGTATGCCGTGAGCGGCGCCTGCTCGGCAGGCTTCGCGATCACCGGGTTGCCGGCGGCGAGTGCCGCGGCCACCTGGCCGGTGAAGATCGCCGCCGGGAAATTCCACGGGCTGATGCAGGCGAACACGCCGCGCGCGTGCAGGCTGAGGGCGTTGGTCTCGCCCACCGGGCTCTTCAGCGGCACGGGCGCGCCCATCAGCCGGCGCGCTTCGGCGGCGTAGTAGCGGCAGAAGTCGACCGCCTCGCGCACGTCGGCGAGCGCATCGGGCAGCGTTTTGCCCGCCTCCCAGACGCAGAGCGCCATCAGCTCGTGCACCTGCGCTTCCATCAGGTCGGCGAGGCGCTCGAGCGCCGCGGCGCGCGTGGCGACCGGCGTCGCCGCCCAGCGCTCGCGCGCGGCATGGGCGTGCGTGAGCGCCGCGTGCACGTGCTCGGCGCCCGCGTCCAGCACGTCGCCGATGGTCTCCCCGGGCCGCGCGGGCGAGACCGCGCTACGCGCCGCGCCTTCGGCCACCGTGCCGTTGACCAGCGGCGCGGCGCGCCAGTGGCGCCGGGCTGCGCCTACGCGCGTCGCCGTTTCTCTAAGCGTGGTGGGTTCGCCAAGGTCGTAGCCGCGGGCAAGGCGTCTTTCGGGCATATGCAGCTCCATCGGGTTGGGCAAGCCTTGTCCGCCTTCGGCGAAGGCCGCTTCGATCAGTCGTTCGATGTCGTCGCTGCGCGCCGCCTGGCGCACGAACGAGGTGCTGGCGCCGTTCTCGAGCAGGCGCCGCACCAGGTAGGCGAGCAGCTCGGAGCGCGCGCCGACCGGCGCATAGACGCGCATCGGCACCTCCGGCGCCTCCGCGGCGAGCGCGCGCTCGAGCGCCTCTCCCATGCCGTGCAGGCGCTGGAACTCGAAGCGCCGCTTGCCCGCGAGCGCGAGCACGCGAGCGGCGGTCACGGGGTTATGGGTGGCGAACTGCGGGTACACGCGGTCGGCGTGCTCGAGCAGGCGCGCGGCGGCGGCGACGTAGGCGCGGTCGGTCTCGGCCTTCACGGTGTGGACCGGGTACGCGTCGAGCCCCAGCTCCTGCGCGCGCTTCACTTCGGCGTCCCAGTAGGCGCCCTTTACCAGGCGCACCTGGAGCGGCGCGCGGTTGCGCGCCGCCGCGAGCACAGCCTCGAGCGTCTGCGGCAGCGCGCGCCGGTAGGCCTGCACGGCAATGCCCAGGCCGGGCCAGTCGCGCAGCTGCGGCAGCGCGGCGAGCTGCGCGAACAGGTCGAGCTGCAGCGCCGAGCGCTCGGATTCCTCGGCGTCGAGGGTCAGCGCGACGCCCGCGGCCGCGGCGCGCTCGCACAGCTGGCGCAGGCGCGCGAGCAGCACGCCGCGCACGCTCGCGTAGCTCGCGGCGTCGAAGCGCTCGTGGATCGACGAGAGCTTCACCGAGATGCCGCCGCGGCGCACCATCGCCAGCGCCTCGAGGTAGCGCTGCATGCCGCGCTCGGCGTCGGCCGCGGTGCGCGCGCCTTCGCCGAGCATGTCGAAGGAGTAGCGCCCCGCGCCCGCCCTGGCGAGCGCCTCGCCGATCGTTTCGGCGAACACGAACTGCCGCGCGACGAAGCGCGCACCGAACTCGGCGAGCGCGCGCGGCACGCCGGGGACATACTCGCGTGCGAGCGCCCTGCGCGCGTCGCGGTCCGGGGTGCGCGCGAGCGCTTCGACGAGCCGGAACAGCGCCTCGCCCGCCGGCCGCTCGGGCGGCAGCCAGGCGAACACGCGCTGGATGTCGAGCAGCGGGCGCGCCCCGCGCTTCAGGAGCCGCCGCGCGAGCGCCTTCGCATCCATGCCGCCATGTTACTGGCGGTCGAGCTCGCGCAGGTTGACGCGCGCGGGGACGTGCTGCGGGTCGAGCGCGAGCGCGCGCTCGTAGGCGGCGCGCGCCTCCTCGGTGCGCCCCGCCTGCTGCAGGGCGAAGCCCAGGTTGTTGAAGGCGCGCGCTTTTCCGGGCGACTGGCGCACTGTCTCGGTCCACAGCGCGACCTCCGAGCGGTAGTCCCGATTGCGCAGGACCGTGCCCAAGGCGAGCACCAGCGCGAGCGCGGCGGCCAGCGCCGTTCTGCCGCGCGGCATCAGCGACAAGGCGAGCCCCGCGAGCGCCA
>Ga0224512_10003044_pt1 | contig 14945 bp, 8 predicted proteins | sample SF_May12_sed_USG_4_FD_169103 | JGI IMG/M metagenome (GOLD analysis project Ga0224512, IMG submission 169103) | Sediment microbial communities from San Francisco Bay, California, United States - SF_May12_sed_USGS_13 | ecosystem: Environmental > Aquatic > Marine > Sediment | place: USA: California...
GTTCGAGGTCACCGACCGGAGCTTCACGTCCAACGATCCCGCTGAATCGTTGTCGTTCAGCGTCCTAACGGACACGGACATGGCGGCCTGGACCATGGACCTCTATGGAATCAGGACCCTTGCCGACGCGCCGGGGCGAAAACTTTACCTGTTGCTGGGTCTGCGCAATGCGGACTTCGATAATGATTATCATGGCATCGCCGGAATCGATTCCGTCAGCGGCTCACTCATCGATGCATCGTCGAATTACGACAGCATGCAGGGGCCGCTCCTCGGTCTGATCGGGGAGATTCAGCTCGGGAAGAACACGCTCACCGGCTATATCGGTCAATCGGCGGTTTTCGGCAGCACAAACCTCAGCCGCACGATCAGCGACTTCGTTGGCCCGGCCGGCGACCCTCTGACCATCGTCGCCCAGGAGACGTACAGAAGAATACAGGACGTGTCCATCCCAATTACGGAGTTTCGCGTTCGGTGGATGCATCCTGTTTCCCGGCGTTTTTCCGTGGGCGCGACGGCCAACGCATCGATCTGGTCGGACGTCCCGGTGCCGCCGGCGACCGAACCCGGCATTACGGGCGGCGGCCTTGACAGGAACACGATCGTCTTCTTCGGACTTGGTGCAGCGTTGGAGTACAGGTTCTAGAGCAAGTGGCAATCAGCGGACCGAACTGGGATAGTCGTGGTGTGGTTCGGGACCGGCGTGATTGCAGGCGGGTTCGACTACAAGGACCGAAACACTTGCGGGAACGGTGCGTGAGTCAGCTGTGCACCGTCATGCACAGTGATGCGAATCAAGCAACGGACGCCCCGGTAACTGGTTGATAAACAAAAGTGGAACCAACCACCTAGCGTTCTGAAAATCGGCGTGTCGGCATTTCAACCGAGCCGCGCAGCGGCAATAGACGCCAAAGGCGCCCGCAGGGCGAGCGCAGCGAGTCCATTGACTCGGATCGGCTCAAGCCGATTCTCGCCCTGCGGGCGGCCTCGCTGCGCGCGCCGTCCAATCGCCTTCGGCGATTAGTCTGCCGCTGGCCACCACCCTATTAGACGACTCGCGTCCATATAATCAACAAAGCCCCGCAATGCGGGGCTTTGGTAAGCAACTAACGACTAGCGATCAGTCAGAGTCAGGATCGTCGTTACTGGGTGGCACAAACCTCTGTGTTGATGCCGCGCTCTGCTTTACGTCTCTGTTGCGTTGACGGATATCATAATAGTCATTCGTCAGCCAACGCCCGAGGATGTTCGCGTACAGCGGACTGCCAAGCACGCCGCTCTCGCCACCCGGCAGGGTCGTCTGTCCATCGATGCCGCGCGGCGCCCGGCTCGACTCGCCGATGTAGCGGCGTGACGGACCGCTGCCGAACATGAAGTCGTTGCTGCCGTCGGCGCGGGCGTTGTGACTCGAGGCATCGACGACACCGAAACCACCGTCGACGGCCAGGCCTGGAAGGTCCGGGAATGAAGGAGGAAAAGCACCGCCTGCCGGTGGCGTGTCGAACGGCGGACCCAGTGGATGATCCAGCACGATGCGGTGCAGGCGTCCCCAGCGATAGTCGCTCTGCTCGGTCGAACTGCCAAACGCGTCGGCAAACTGCGGACCGGCCAGGAGATTCAGCGCATCCTGGACGCTCTTCAGGATCAGGATGTCACGCCGCGCGAACGGATCGGCAACGCCCGGCACGTTGAAGAAGTTGAGGCCGGATGCACCGACACCGAATTGCGTGTCGTACTTGTCGAACAGGTTACGCAGCGCGGTCATGGACAGACTGCTCGGCGGCCGGGGCAGACCTATTGCATCGAGCACCTGGTCGATCGTGTTGCCGATCATCTGCCCGCGCCATACCGAATAGATCGTCGCGGCAATACTGTGTTCGATCTCCGCTGCCGAAGGCGCGCTGCGGTCGCCGTTTTCATCGCTGGCGTCATAGCCCTCGGGCACGCCGGTCGGTGTCGAGTAATCCCACGCTTGCAGTCGGCCGACTGCCTCGGCGACTCGCGCATCGGAGGCGAGCGCGGCCAACAGTGGATCTGCGGTACCCGACAGCGCGTTCTCGAATGCCTCGAGGATCAGCGGCGTAAATACCTGCGCGTCGAGCAATACGACATCGGCTTGGATCTCCTCCATGTCTTCGCGGCTCAATGGCCCTGACGCGAGCCGTTCCTCGAAGGCCTGGGTGATACGGCCCGCGCGGGTGCCGATCGCATAGCCGGGGTTGAGGTAGAAGATGCCGCCGCCGGGTCTCAGCTCATTGAACGCATTGTTGTCACGCGTGTTCCCGGTCGGATCGTTGTTGGCGTTGATGAAATAGCCGTTGACCGGATTGACGAGCTTCGGCATCTCGTCGAACGGCAAGATCTCGAATGGCAAGGCCTGCTGCGGTTGCGGATTTGTGACCGGCAGCCATTCGTTGCCACCGGTACCGTTGCGAATCAGATACGGTGGCAGACCGATGATAACGCCGGCTTGCAGGTCTTCGCGAATCGGCATCTCGGCACTCGTGAAATAGGCAATGTTGCCGTTGGTGTCCATGTAAGCGAAATTCTGCGAGCCAAAATCAAAGAACTGGAGGCCGTCTTTGAAATCATCGAGGCCTTCGGCGAAATTGAAGTTACGGAACGCATCGAGTTCGCGGGTGGGACTGAAGCCGGTGTACTGAACGCTGAGCGCGAAACCCGTTGCCAGGTCAATATTGATGATCGGCCCGTTGTTGCGTCGCGGTGCTATTAGCGTGACAGGCGGGATGAATACGCCATTAACAGTGCCGCCTGGCGGCGCGACTTCGAGATTGTTCGCTACGCCGTCACCGACGAGGTTATAACGGAACACTTCCGGTATCGGGATGAGGGGTTCCGGGGTACCGAGATAGACGGTGCTCAAACCGCTGGGTGAACCTGGATCGGGGACCACCTGCTCCTGGAAGGTGTCGGTCACGTCCATCGGGTTGACGGTTGCACCCCAGGTGATGTGCTGGTTCTGCCCCAGCACGACATACGGCACGCCGGGAAAGGTGCTGCCCGCCACGTCGAGGCCGGCAGGCGTGGCCCGTAGGTGGTTCTGATACCAGGTAGCCGGGGTGTTCAGCGCAAGATGCGGATCGTTGGCTAGCATCGCCTTACCGGTTGCGCTGCGGCTCGGCGCAACGGCCCACTCGTTGCTGCCCTGCGGCTTGTCGGTAACCTTGAGCGCGTTTTCGAGCAAGGGGACGCCTTCAACCCGCTTGATGTAATCCTCGACGAGCTTCTTGACTGCCGGATCAAGCTGCCGGTCCGGTTTCCTGGCGTCAGCTGCTTTGGTTGCGCTCGATGCGGGCAGTAGCGCCTTTTTCGAGGGTCGGCTTTGCGACGACATGCTCGGCGCCGCGGCGGCCAGCGCATCGGGAATCGTCGCGGCCGGGTCGAACGGCTGCGTCCGGTACAGGTCTTCAAAGAACAGCGCGCTGCCATCGAAACCGACCACCGCACCGGCAATCTGGTAGCTGATCAGGGCCTCGGTCGTGCCGATGTCGAGGTCGAACGAGAGGCCGAACGCAATCAATTTGCTAATCGCGACGCTATCCAGCGGCGTCCACGGATCAACCTGCGTGGCCTCCAGCACCGCATACTCGGGCGGCAACGGCTGGGTAGCCAAAAAATGATTCACCCCGTCGGCATAGGCCTGCAGCCCGGCCTTCGCTTCTGGCGATATTGCTGCCAGCGACAGCTGCGCGGCACGACGCAGCCCGAAGGTGCGCAGCTGGGTGTCGCTGACCAACGCCGGTTGGCCCAGCAGCTCGGCGAGGGTCCCGCTCGCCTGGCGCCGCGAAAAATCCATTTGGAAAAAACGATCGTGCGCGTGCAAGTAGCCCTGTATGAAAACGACGTCGTACTCGCTGTTGCCGATAATATGCGGAATGCCGTCAACGTCCCGGACTACTTTTACGGCAGAGCGCAAGGCCGGAACTTCGACGGGCGCGGCAATGGAGGTAGAAGCGGCTGCAACAAGCAGTAGCGCAGTGACGATGCGAGCGTGATTTAACATATTGTTCCCCTCAGGCTGGATGCAGGTGATGCCCGGAATGGAATCTTTTTCTGTACCCGTGGCCGTTATTCTTGTCCTTTGGAGCCTGACAGTCATCTTAGCTCACGCGTCCGGGTTCGCAAGCAGCGACTCGTCGGTGATCCGCCTTTTGCCACCACTCCGGCTACAAGAACGACAACAAGCCCAAACAAACTGCCGAACAGCATCGGGCGCTGCCATCACCCCGGACAGTGCGCACGAACACCGTGCAGCGAGCCGTGTCGCCAGCGGTATCCCGGTATGATTCATTCATGAGTCGCGAAGATCTCATCACCTCCGCATTCGGCAGATTCGTAAGAGTGGGCGGACTGGTTGGCCGCGTCGGCGTTTCCATGCTTAGCGAGCAGGCGGTGGGCCTGCTGCGCGAGGGGCCCGCCAAGCAGCTCAAAAAAGCCGAAAACATGGTCCGTAATGCGGCACGAATCGCGGATACGCTCGGCGAGATGAAGGGCGCCGCGATGAAGGTCGGGCAAATGCTCAGCCTTCACGAGGGATTATTACCTCCGGAGGTCTCGGCCGTTCTCAGCGTGCTGCAAAAGAAGGCGCCGAGCGTATCGTTCGATGTGATGGAGTGCGAGCTACGCAGCGAGCTTGACGACTTCGATGCGCTGTTCGAGTCGCTCGAGCCTGAAGCCTTTGCCGCCGCGTCAATCGGCCAGGTCCACCGCGGTGTCTTGAGAGACGGCCGGGAGGTCGCCGTCAAGATTCAGTATCCGAATGCCGATCGGATGGTCAAAGCGGACCTGAAGAACCTCAAGGCCCTGTTGGGGAATCTCGTTAGCCTCTTCACCGACATCGACTTCGAGCCCATATGGGAAGAAGTCAGGGAGCGATTGCTCGAAGAACTCGACTATCTCAAGGAGGCCGACAATATTCGGCGCACGGCCGCGATGCAGACGGCTTGCGCCGAGATCATCGTTCCCAATGTCGTGAAAGAGGCGACATCCCGGCGCGTGTTGACGATGGATTTCGTGGACGGCATCCCACCTTCTGAAGCAACATCGGATCTGTATCCCCAGCAACTCAGAGACGAGTGGGGAGTCACACTGTTCGAGTTCACGCTGCGAGGCCTGCTCGAGCACCGGTTCCTGCACGCGGACCCGAACTTTGCCAATTTTGCTTTCCGTGAAGACGGGAAGGTGGTCGTCTACGACTACGGTTGCATGAAAGAGATACCGGTGGACATCGCGGCCGGCTATTCGAGACTGATGGATGCCGTGATCTCTAAACGCAAGGCCGCGATTCCTGACATTCTGCGGGAGATGGGTGTCTTCAAGGAAGGCGGCGCGCCGTTGCCGAGGAAAATGACGGATCCCTACGTCGACCTGATGCAAGACATCGTGAGGGCATCGCCACCCTATACCTTCGGCGAGGACAGCTCGATCTACGAGGCCGTTTACGAGTTGGGAATGGCGAACTGGCAGAGCGCGACCGATGTCCGCTTTCCCCGAGACATGGTATTCATCGACCGAACGCTCGCTGGGCTGTTTGGAAATCTGGGCAAGCTTCGGGCAACCGGCCCGTGGAGAAGGCTCGTGCGCAAATACACCGCAATTACTGAAGCGCCCTGAATATCCGCGTGTCGGCAGTTCAGCCGAGGCCCGCCCCTGGCCACCAATTCGCGCTGCGACATGCCGCGCTGAACCGAAATCGCAAACCCGGCAGCTTCTTTTCAGTTTGTGGCAGGGAGGATGAAGCGGCCGATCAGGCCGAAGACCTGATTTACCGCGTCCGGGCGTCCATCGTAATCATTGGAGTTAATTGCGATTACCAGTTCAAGCTCCGGAATCACCATTAAGGTCTGCTGGCCCCAGCCCCGAGCAGCGAAGGAATCGAGGATCTGGCCGTTGCGCTCGAAGTGGCTGACCCACCATTGATAGCCGTAACCGTCAACCTTCCAGTCCCTCGTTTCCGGCTCGGTCCATGCCAATTCAGTGTACGGCTGGATCGATGCCGCAACCCACTCACTGCTGACGATTTGCTGCCCGTTCCAGCGGCCATCGTCCATGTACATCTGGCCGAACTTCAACATGTCTCTGCCGGACAAATACAATCCGCCACCGAGGTCCGGTAAGCCGGTCGGTGTTCCAACCCAGGCTACTCGCGTGATGCTTAACGGGTCCAGCAGGTAGGTGTTGAGGAAGTCGACACAGGTCAATGGCCCCTGGTTTTGAATGGCCTGGCACAACGACACAGAAGCGATAGTGTTGTACGCAAATTTGCTTCCCGGATCCGCTTCCACCGGCAGATCCAGCAAGCCCTTGCTGTAGTCATGATGTGTGCTGAAAAACCGGACGACCGCATTGTTCGGGTCACCGTAGGGCACGCTCCATTCGTCCCACAGCAGACCAAGGCGCATGGTCAGGACGTGATGCAAAGTGATCTGATTCTTGCGTTCGTCCCAGTTGTCATAGCTTGGATAGTCGAAGAGAGTCAGATAGGGCACATCCACCGAGCCTATATTCCCCAGATCTACCGCAATGCCGATAAGAACGGAGGCGATACTCTTCGATGAAGAAAACTGTGCGTGCAGGGAAAGGTCGCCGTTTCCCACCCACTGGTCCTTTTCATCGAGGCGAGTCCTGATGGTTTCGTCGAAGACCAGCGCGCCCCGGCTGGCGATGGCGATTGAATCAATGATTGGGTACTCGTCGCGACGAACAGCAGCCATCATTTCTTCGAGTCTCTGCACCGAGATGCCCTGGCTGCCGGCGTCGCCGACGGTCCAGCCATCGCCGATGGCCGGCGGCGGCTGATAGGTATAGCCGAGGGCAGGCCCGCCACCGCCTCCATTGCCTGAGTTTGTCGAACCACCATTGCCGCCACATGCAGCTAGCAGAATAAGGAGCAGGCCTGCGAACAGCAGGTCACGGCGGCTCTTCAACTCTAAGTGAGCGAAATACTCCACGATCGGATTGCCACGCAACGTAAAGGCATTCGACCGAAAAGCGGGGTCTTCGTTCCTTTTGACGCCGCACCGAGTAGCGACGATTCGACCATCGTGGGGGATGGGCAGTCTGCGTAAGGTCTGCGCGGATCGCTCTTTCCCGGGCCACCAGATACAAAAGGCCCCGTTACGGGGCCTTTCGCATTGGTGGACGAACTATCAGTCCTTGACCACTGCCTCGAAGGACTCGAGGACCTCAGTCAGGCCCGCCACGTGCTCCGCTCCCACCGGAACCTGCGTTGAGGATCCGGCAAGTGCATCGCCAATCGGTTGCGACCGTCCACCAAGGCAGTTATTCAGGAAGACCTCCATGATGGCGTAGAAAGACTCGCGATTCTCCGGACGGTCGAAGCCGTGGCCCTCGTCCGGATACAAGACGTAAGTCACTGGCAACTTGTTTTCCTGCATGGCCGCCACGATTTGATCCGCCTCTTGCTTCTTGACGCGAGGGTCGTTGGCCCCCTGGCCTATCAGGAGCGGCCGGACGATTTCGTCGGCCTTGTAGAGCGGCGACCGGGATCGCAGGAACAATTGACCTTCTTCGGTTCTGTGATCGCCGACTCGCTGCGCGAACGTCTCCACGAAAGATTCCCAATACGGTGGAATGCTCTGTAACAGCGTTACGAGATTCGATGGGCCGACGATATCCACGCCGCAGGCAAATTTTTCGGGAGTGAATGTCATGCCAACCAGGGTCGCGTAGCCGCCGTACGAGCCTCCGGCAATTGCGATCTTGTCCGCCGAGGCGATACCCTCAGCTACGGCCCAGTCGACGGCATCGATGAGGTCGTTGTGCATGTCGGCCGCCCATTGCTTGTCGCCGGCATTCAAGAAGCTTTTGCCGAACCCTGTCGAGCCCCGAAAGTTAACCTGCAAGACGGCGAATCCACGGTTCGACAACCACTGTGCCCAGCTGCTGTATCCGTATTCATTGCGGCCCCACGGTCCGCCGTGTACATCCAGCACCATCGGAACGGGCGAGTCGGGTCGTCCGTCGTCGTCAGCATCGGAGTGGGGTGGTAGTGTCAGGTATGACACGAGCTCTAATCCATCGCGAGAGCGAATCGATACAGGGTGCATTTCGTTCAGAGGCTTGCCGCCGAGGTCCGGGCGCGACGTAAATAGTTTTACCACCGCGCCGGAGTCCCGGTCGTAGGCATAATAAATGAGCGGGTCCCGGGGAGAGTCACTGATCACGACCCATTTCCGGTTATCCCGGGTCTGCCCGAGAACGGAAATCTCACCGGTCAGGGTGTCGCGAAGGTGTGCAATGTCCTTTTCCACGGCATCTGTCAGTCCGAACCACTCCGTGCGATGGTGATTGACTGCAAACGCCAGTGGTTCATTGGTTTTCGGATCCACGATGGCATCAGAGATGTCGCCGAGTTCGCTTTCCGCGACCAGCGTGCGTTCCACAGTGTCGATATTGACTAGCAACAGTGCCGACTTGTCTCGTCCGGCACTGTCGAGCATGAGGAACTCCGTGCCATCCTCCGTGAAAGCGATAGGTTGAGAGGTCAATGCGTCGTCTTTCTCGATTTTGAAAATTTCCACCCAATCTCCGCTGGGCAAGCGCTTGAGCACCAATAAACCACCATCCCGTGTCGGCTCCATGGCCAGCCGTACGTTCAAGTCGAGGTCGGTCACGAATCCGGAAAAGCGATCGTGCTGTTCGACGAGTTCGCGATCGCCGGTTCGTACGTTGACACGCCACACGTCGTGCCACCTCTGATCGCGGTTGTTGATGCCCAGAAGGAACTCGTCCGGATGCCTGTAGCTGGACCCGACAAATTGCCCTGTGGTTTTGTCGAAGGGTGTCAGGTCGATCGTCTCATTCGTCTCCAGGTCGACGGAGTAGATGTGGAAATCTTCATCGCCACCCGTGTCTCGAATATAGAGAACGTTTCGGCTGTTTAACGCCCATTGATGGCTGTCGATGCCGCTACCCGTATCCTGCGTGACGGGCCTGGCGGCATCGAAATTTCCGAGAGGGCCGACCCAGAGATTGAGAACGCCATCGACAGGCGCCAGGAAACTCATTTGCGTGCCGTCCGGGCTCACTCGGCCCTGGATACGTGAAGGATTGCCGAAAAATATATTTCTTGGAACGAGTTCGAAGTCCTCGAGTGCCATTGTCTCGGCACCGTCTTCGCGTTCCTCGACTGTGGGCTCGTCTGAACGACCGCAGCCGCTCATCACGACGGCCAGGCCGGCCGACACGATCAAGATCTTAAGTGCATTATCCACGGTACCCCCTTTCGCTTCGTCGGGTGCCAATGGCACGCAGTGCCGTATTTCTCAGTATTGATTGTTTCAGCGTAACACTAGCAGTTGACGTTGGCTCCGTACCGAATCTGGTGACAGATATTGTGTCACTCGCGGCTTGAAGCCACCACGAGAGATCGGGATGACGCGTTGAATGTGCGTGAATCAGCTGTGCATCGTTGTGAAAAGTACTGCAAATCGAGCAACGGAGGTCCCGGTAGCTGGCTCATAAATAAAAACAGAATCAACGCCTTAGCGTTTTGAAAATCCGTGTGCCGGTAGAGCCAATCTGCGTCCCGACGTCATTCGAATAAGCCAATGATGCAAGCTGTAGCAACTCCCCCTTGCATTCTTGACCGAGCGGTTGTATATTCAAGACCGTTCGTTCAACAATAGGTCTGGAGATGGCTCAGAAAGCGACATCAAGGTCCGTAGGCCGGCCTCGCGAATTCGACGAGGAAGCTGCCCTGGAGGCAGCCATGGATGCGTTCTGGGCCAAGGGTTACGAGGCAACGTCCATGGCGGACCTGTGCTGCTGCACGGGGTTGCACAAAGGCAGCCTCTACCAGGCCTTCGGCGACAAGCACACGCTGTTCATGGACGCGCTGCACCATTACGCCAATTCGGAGTTTCACGAGACAACGTCCGTGATGAAGGAGTCGAACACGCCGCTGGAGAACCTCCGTGCCGTGGTGAACAGGGTCGTTGAGGATGCCGCGGGCGAGAAGGGCTGCATGATGATCAATTCAATGGTTGAGCTGGCTCCGCACGACCGGGCCGTGAAGGCAGCATTGCAGGGTTTTGGTCAGCAGCGCATGCGGGCCATCACCGGGATGATTGCTATGGCCCAGGAGTCCGGTGAGCTTTCTGCGGCAAAGGCGCCTGACAAGCTTGCCCGGCAACTGATGATGACGATGGCGGGCGGCGCGGCCATGGTGAAGGGGCTTGTAACCCCCGAGGCTTTTGTCGAGACGATCAACGATTTGATCGACTCTTGGGTGTGACTTTTTTTGTCTAATTTATGACCAATTGGTAATAAATCTGTAAGAATGGGAGAGGGATAATGGGTACGTATTTCAAGGCGATCGACCGATTCGCGGCAGCGCTGACAAGGCAGGTGATTCGCCGCCGTGGCCTGGTGCTGATCGGTGCGGTGCTGGTCGCTGCACTAATTGGCTCCGGCGCCTCAAAGCTCGAATTTTCCACCAACTACCGCGTGTTCTTCTCGGAAGCCAACCCCGAGTTGCAGGCGTTTGAAGAGCTGCAGAACACCTACACAAAAAACGACAACTTCTTCTTTGTCGTGGAACCGAAAAGCGGTGCGGCATTCGATCGCGACACGATGGCGGCCGTTGAGGAACTGACCGAGGCGGCCTGGCAGATCCCGTACTCGATTCGTGTGGATTCTGTGTCGAACTTCCAGCACACCTACGCGACGGAGGACGACCTGATTGTTGAGGACCTGGTAAGTGATGCCGAGGGCAGGGATGCGGGCTTCCTCGACAAGCGCCGCGATGTGGCGCTGGCCGAACCACTTTTGCGGGACCAGATCCTGACGGCAGACGGTGATGTCACCGCCATCAATGTCGTGTTGCAGTATCCCGAAAAAGGCTTCATGGAAGTGCCCGAGGCCGTCGAGTATGCACGCGGGCTGCAAGCCGATATCGAGGCGAAGTATCCGGCTCTCACGATCCACCTGACGGGCGTGTCGATGCTCAACAACGCGTTCGCCGAGACCGGCATGTCGGACGGCGCCACGCTGATGCCGCTGATGTTCGGCGTCATCTTCCTGCTGACCTGGCTGATCGTCCGTTCGCTCGCCGCCACGGGCTCCACGCTGACGGTGATCGGCCTTTCGACGATGGTAGCCATGGGCGCAGCCGGGTTCGCGGGCGTGAAGCTCACCCCGATCGCGATGTCGGCACCGATCGTGATCCTGACATTGGCCGTGGCTGACTCGATCCATATATTGATGTCGCTCAGTAGCCTGATGCGTGAAGGCATGGCCAAGAGGGAAGCGCTGGTCGAGGCCGTTCGCATCAACTTCCTGCCAGTCACGATCACGTCACTGACGACCGTCGTCGGCTTCCTGTCGCTTAACTTCTCGGACTCGCCGCCGTACTGGCATCTCGGCAACATCACGGCCGTCGGCATCTTCGCAGCATGGATCTTCTCGATCACGGTATTGCCCGCGGCACTCAGCTTGCTGCCCTACAAGGTGAAGCAGAAGCAGGGCGCGGGGCTCTCGGTACGCGCCATGGACAGCCTCGCCGACTTCGTGATCCGGCGCTACCGCGCGCTGCTCGTCGCTGTCGGCGTGCCGGTGCTCGCGCTCGTCACGTTTATCCCGACGCTGGACTTCAACGACCAGTGGGTGGAGTACTTCGACGAGCGGATCGAGTTCCGCGTCGACTCGGACAAGGCGATGAACCACTTCGGCTTGTACCCGATAGAGTACTCGATCGCGGCAAACGGACCCGGTGGCATTTCCGAGCCCGAGTACCTCGAGAAGCTGGAGGCGCTCACGAACTTCATGCGCGAACAGCCGCACGTGACGCACGTGTACTCGCTGTCGGACATCATCAAGCGCCTGAACCGCAACATGCACGCGGACGACGATGGCTACTACCGCATCCCCGACGACCGCGACCTGTCGGCGCAGTACCTGCTGCTGTATGAGCTGTCGTTGCCCTACGGGCTCGATCTCAACGACCGCATAAACGTGGACAAATCGGCCACGCGCGTGACCGCTACGATGGAGCAGGCCACGTCCGCCGAGACCAGGCAGTTCTTCAAGAATGTAGACGCCTGGATGGCCGGCAATCTGCCAGACTACATGCAGGCCAAGCCGACCAGCGCGGCCGTGATGTTCACCTACATCTCCGAGCGCAACATGGAGAACATGGTGACGGGCACGATTGTCGCGATCGCTGTGATTGCGGTCATCATGATGTTCGCGTTGCAGAGCGTGCGCCTCGGCACGCTGAGCCTTGTGCCCAACAGCCTGCCAATCCTGGTGACGTTCGGTGCCTGGGCATTGCTGGTAGGCGAGGTGGGCTTCTCGGTAGCCACCGTGGCCTCCATCTCGCTGGGCATCATTGTCGATGACACCGTGCACTGGCTCTCGAAGTACGTACGCGCTCGCGGCGAACGCCTTTTGAGCGTCGAGGAATCGATCCGCTACGCATTCCACAACGTGGGCATGCCTATCGTCGTCAACACCGTGATCCTCGCGGCCGGGTTCTTCGTGATGACCACGTCCGCGTTCAAGATGAACGTCGACCTGGGCCTGATGACGATCCTGTCGATCGTCGGTGCGCTCCTCCTCGACTTCCTGCTTCTGCCAGCCCTGTTGCTGGTCGGCCGTAGCGGGGCACAACCCGTCATTGCTCAGGACGCCGCCTTGCTGCCGTCCGAGGCGTATTGAATTCAACTCAGGAGCAAGACCATGAAACAGATAACCGTAAAGACCAAAGACATCATCTGGTCCTCCCTGGCAGCCTTGCTGCTGATGAGCATTGCCTATAGCGAGCATGCCAGCGGCGACACCGGCCGCGGCTTCGAGATCGCGGCACGCTCGGACCGCACTGACCTCGGCTTCGGCGACAGTGAGGTGGAGCTCAAGATGATCCTGCACAACGCCGCGGGCCAGGAGTCCTCGCGCTCGCTGCGTATCACCACGCTCGAGAAGCCCGACGAGTCGGTCGGCGACAAGAGCCTCGTGGTATTCGACACGCCGCGCGACATCGAGGGTACGGCACTGCTGTCGCACGCGAAGATTCTCGATCCCGACGACCAGTGGCTGTACCTGCCGGCCCTGAAGCGCGTGAAGCGCATCTCCTCGGCGAACAAGTCCGGCCCGTTCGTCGGCTCAGAGTTTGCGTTCGAGGACTTCACGGCGATCGAGCTCAACAAGTTCGACTACACCTACGTCGGCGAGGAGCCCTGCGGCGACGTCCTGTGCGACGTGGTCGAGCGCACGCCGCGCTACGAGAACTCGGGCTACACGAAGCAGGTGTCCTGGGTGGACCAGACCGACTTCCAGCTGCGCAAGGTGGAGTTCTACGACCGTCGCGGCGACCTGCTGAAGGTGCTCGAGCTCAGCGACTACCGCAACTACGGTGGAATTTGGCGCGCACACAAGCTTTCCATGAGCAACGTCCAGACCAACAAGCAGACGGATCTGGTCTATGGCGACTACACGTTCAACACTGGCCTCGCCGAGAACGACTTCGTCAAGGGCCGCCTCAGCCGCCTGAGGTAGGGCAATGAAACGCTATTTGTTGGTCGGCCTCCTCGTCGCGCTACTCCCCCTTACCCCCGCGCGCGGCGGGGAGGTGGACATCTCCGGGAACCTGGAAGCGCAAGTCCGGGCTTTCTGGCAGAACCCGGCATGGGTCGGCCAGGAAGACCGGGCGCTGCAGCCCACCGTCATCTCGACGACCGAGATTCGGTGGTATAACGCAGCCGGCAACCAGCGTGTCGCGTTGATCCCCTACCTGAGGTGGGATGCGACCGACGAGGAGCGCTCGCTCGCCGACCTCCGAGAGGCCTACTGGGCGTTCGAGGGCGATAATTGGGAGGTTCTGATCGGCGCCAACGCGGTGTTCTGGGGCGTGACCGAGTCGGTGCACCTCGTGGACATCATCAATCAGACCGACTTCGCTGGCGACATCGACGGCGAGGACAAGCTCGGCCAGCCCATGGTCAGCCTGATGCTGCAACGCGACTGGGGCGATATCACGGCGTTCGTGATGCCGTACTTCAGGGAACGGACCTTTGCAGGCAGCAAAGGTAGCTTGCGACCACCGTTGCCGGTGGACACCAACAGCGCGGTGTACGAGTCATCGCATGAAGAGAACCACCTGGATCTCGCCCTGCGCTACAGCCATTACATGGGCGATATCGACATAGGTCTCAGTGTGTTCTCCGGAACAAGCCGCGAGCCCCACTTCGTGCAGGCGCCTGATGGGGGTTCGCTGCTGCCGGTCTACGACCAGATCGTCCAGTTCGGCGTGGACCTTCAGTACACGAAGGAGGCGTGGCTATGGAAACTCGAGGCTATAGCGCGTGACGGCGTGACGCACGCGTTCGTTGCAGCCGTGGGCGGGTTCGAGTACACGCTTTACCAGGTGGCGGAGACCTCTGCCGACGTGGGCCTGCTGCTGGAATACCAATACGACGGCCGCAACGAATTCGAGCCCGTGACGATTGCCGACAACGACGTATTCGTGGCGACGCGCCTGGCGTTCAACGACGTGCAGGACACGGCCGTGCTGGCAGGCGTCTCCTACGATACCGACACGGGCGAGACCTTTCTCAACATCGAGGCGGAACGCCGTTTTGGCCAGAACTGGTTTGGCGAGCTGAGGGTGAGGGCGTTTAGCGGTGCTAAGCCGGGGGACAGTACGTACTTCCTCAAGAAGGATGACTACGTACAGTTGAGTATCAGCAGGTATTTCTAGCCCGTGGTGGCCAGTTGGCTGTTGGATTGCGCGACGCTATCGCTGTTTTGCGGTGTTCGGTCTGCGTGAAACTTGGAATTCTGAAAATCCGCGTGTCGGTGGCAGCGTTGCGCTGAATTCTTACCGTTATCGGGAAAGGGCTTTTGGATTCATCTCAAGACGAGCTATTTATGCTCCGGCAGATCATCAGCTTCCCAAGCTAGAG
>Ga0224512_10003045_pt1 | contig 14945 bp, 14 predicted proteins | sample SF_May12_sed_USG_4_FD_169103 | JGI IMG/M metagenome (GOLD analysis project Ga0224512, IMG submission 169103) | Sediment microbial communities from San Francisco Bay, California, United States - SF_May12_sed_USGS_13 | ecosystem: Environmental > Aquatic > Marine > Sediment | place: USA...
GGTCACCCTGCGGGTCCGGCTCGACGCCGGTCTGCCGATCGCCGCGCTCGACAGCCTCCATCACCCGGTCGAGGTCGAGAGCCTGGGCGAGCGCCGCCGCATCATCACCCTGGCCGATGGCGCCGTGCCGGCGGACCGCGACTTCGTGCTCGAATGGCGGGCCGCGCCCAGCGCCAGTCCGGAAGCGGCCCTCTTCGGCGAGCAGGTGGACGGCGAAGCCTATCTCATGGTGTCGCTGCTGCCGCCCCGGGACACGGCCCACGGCGATCTTGCCCCGCAGGACATGCCGCCGCCGCGCGATCTGATGTTCGTGATCGATACCTCTGGCTCCATGCACGGCCTCTCGATCGAGCAGGCCAGGAAGGCGCTGGCCTTGGCCCTCGGCCGCCTGCAACCCCAAGACCGCTTCAACGTGATCCGCTTCGACAACACGACCGAGGCGCTGTTCGACGCCGCGCGGCCCGCGACGCCCGATGCGCTGCGCCGGGCCGAGGCCTATGTGCTGTCGCTGCGGGCGGAAGGCGGCACCGAGATGCGCCCGGCGCTGGCCCGCGCCCTCGACGAGCCGCTGCTGCCCGGCCGTCTGCGCCAGGTGGTCTTCCTGACCGACGGCGCGGTCAGCAACGAGCAGGAGCTATTCACCCTGATCGCCGAACGCCTGGGCGAGGCTCGGCTGTTCACCATCGGCATCGGCTCGGCGCCGAACAGCTACTTCATGCGCAAGGCGGCGGAGCTCGGCCGCGGCAGCTTCACCTATATCGGCGATCTGCGGGAGGTCTCCGAGCGCATGACCGCCTTGTTCAACAAGCTGGAGCGTCCGGCCCTGACCGACGTGGCCCTGCGCTTTCCCGAGAGCGCCGGGGACGGCGTCGAGCTCTATCCCGCGCGCGTGCCCGACCTCTATGCCGGCGAGCCGGTCGTCTTCAGCCTGCGTCTCGCCGGCCTCGCGCTGGACGACCTGAAGGGGGAGCTGGTGATCACCGGACGGCGCGGCGCCCGGCTTTGGGAGCGGCGCCTGCCGCTCGGCCACGGCACGGTTGCCCCGGGCGTGGCCTCGCTCTGGGCGCGCGCCAAGTTCGCCGAGATCACCGACGGGCTGACCCGCGGCGAGGACCCGGTGCGGGTCCGCAAGGCGGCGCTCGAGGTGGCGCTGCCGCACCGTCTGGTCACACGCTTCACCAGCCTGGTGGCGGTCGACGACCAAGTCTCGCGGCCCCGGGACGCCGGTCTCGAGAGCGCCGAGGTCGCGCGCAACCTACCCAAGGGCATGGACTACGAGCATGTCTTCGGCAAGCTCGGCGAGACCATGCAGCTCAGGACCCTGCCGGCCCCGCTCGTGCAGAAAGCGGCGGCGGGCGCCGGGGGTGCGGATCGGGCGATCGCCTTGCCGCAGACCGCGACCCCGGCGTCGTGGCTCGCCCTGAGCGGCCTCGTTCTCCTGCTCCTCGCCGCTGCCCTGCTGATCGCGACCGGCAGGCTGCGGCGGGCAGGGGTGGTGCGGCGGGCGGAGGCCTGAGGTGGCGCGGCGGCGCGTCCTCCGGCAGGCCGCCACGGTCCTCGGGCTTCTGCTCGCCGCCCTCGGGCTCTGGCAGCTGGGCGGCGCGGCCTGGATCCACGGCAAGGCGGCGTTGGCCCAGGTGCTGTTGCGGCAGGCCTGGGCCGGCACGCTTTCCGGCGCTGCCGTCGTCCGGCCCTGGCCCTGGGCCGACACCTACCCAGTGGCCCGTCTCGAGGTGCCGGCGCTGGGCGTCGAGCAGATCGTGCTGGCCGGCGCCAGCGGCCGCAGCCTGGCCTTCGGCCCCGGGCACCTGGACGGCACGGCGCCGCCGGGGGCGCCGGGCCACAGCGTGCTCTCCGGCCACCGGGACACCCATTTCCGCTTTCTGCGCGACTTGACCCCGGGCGCCGAGCTCCGCCTGCAGGGGGCGGACGGCGGCTGGCACCGTTACTGGGTCACCGGCAGTCAGGTGGTCGACGCCCGGCAGGCGCGGTTCAGTGCGGGCGACGGTCGTCGGGCACTCACCCTGGTCACCTGCTACCCCTTCGACGCCCTCGAGCCCGGCGGCCCTTTGCGCTATCTGGTCTTCGCCGAAGCCGAACCGCCGCACCCGGGGACCGGCGCGCCCTGAGGTCCCCGGGAAGCCCCCCGGGAGGCTCCTGGGAGCCGCTTGGGCGAAGCTAATCGGCCCGCAAGTAGATGTAGTTAACTAATTCTTTTCTTCTACTCGCCTAAAATTGAACGAGGAATCATCAGGCAGCGGGCTTAGAGCATGCCATCCTTTGTCTCGAACGAGCGCAGGCTGGTCCTTCGGATTCTCGACTACTGGGAGTATCTGCGCGGCGAGCGGCGCTTTCCGGCGCCGGGCGACGTCGACCCGGCGGAGCTGACCGAAGACTGGCAAAACTGTGTCCTGGTCGACACGACCGGCGCGCCGGACAGCTGGGTGTTCCGCCATGTCGGCGCGGAGTATAGCGGTCTGGGCCCGGTCGCCGAGGCGGGCATGATGTGGGCGAGCTGCGACAAGAACTCCTTCCTCGGCCTGACCACCTCCTATATCCCGAAGGTTCTCGACCGTTGCGTTCCGGTCTCGGTCAGCGGCGAAATCGACCGGGGCGGCAGCGTGATCCGCTACCGCAGCGTTCTCCTGCCGCTCTCCGAGGACGGCAATCGGGTCACCGCCATTCTCGGTGCCGCCAACCGCGGCAACGAGATGGGCCTGGATGCGGTCGTCGCCGATGGCGGGGCCACGGCACTCGGGGCAACGGACTTGGGTGGCGATTGATGGAGTACCGCTCGATCCCTGTCCCCGGCCACGCCCCCGGGCGGACCCCGGGGTGGAGGTGACGATGCTGGTCGCCTACGAGGTTCATATCTACGACGGGGGCGACTGGCAGATCGCCTCCATGTTCAACGAGCGCGAGCTCGCGCTAATGGAGGCGCGCCGCATCGAGGAGGGTTTGCGCCGGCGTGAAACCCGCGTCGTCGAGGAATCCCACGACGAGGACAGCGGCCGCACCCGGACCAAGATCATCTACACCACCCCCAAGCTCCGTGCGCGGGAAACCCCTGCGCCGGCAAAACCCGCTCCGGCCCCGGCCCAGCCGAAGAAGGCGGCCCCGCAAGCGGCCGTGGCCGAGCGCACGCCGACCCGCCGTCGGCCGCCCGCGAAGAAGAGCGAACCCAGCCTCACCGTGATCGCGCTGACCTTGATCCTTATCGTTGGCCTGGGCGTGGCCGGGATTGTGGCACTCCGCTACCTCTCCAATCTGGGCTAATACCAAGGACCTTTGGTATAAGGTCTCTTCGGTCCGTAGCGCGTGGTCAGCACCAGGCCGCTCAGGATCAGGCCGAAGCCGGCGAAGTGATAGGCCCTCAGCTGCTCGCCCAGGATCAGGGCCGCGAGCAGCGCGCCATAGACCGGCAGCAGATGCAGGAACAGCCCGGCCTTGTTGGGGCCGACCATGCCGACGCCGCGGTTCCAGGCGATGTAGGCGAGCACGCCGGCAAAGAGGCTGACGTAGCCGATGGCCGCCACGCTCTCCGCTGTCAGCGGCACGAAACGGCCCTGGGACATCTCCCAGAGATAGAGCGGCGTGGTCAGCAGCGCGCCGGTCAGGACGACCGCCGTGGTCAGCGCCATGACCTCAAGCGCCGGAGGCTTGCGTTTCAGCAGCACGCTGTAGCTCGCCCAGAGCGTCGAAGCGAAGAGCAGCCAGAGATCGCCGCCGTTGAAGCTCAACTCCAGCAGGATCGCGACCTCGCCGCGCAGGATCACGATCACCGCGCCCAGGGTCGAGACCGCCACCCCCAGGCCCTGCAGCGGCGTGACCCGCTCGCCCAGGATGACCCGGGCCAAGGGCACGATCAGCACCGGCCCCATGCCGACGATGAGCGCCGAGTTGACCGCCGTGGTCATGGTCAAGCCGATGTAGACCGCCGAATGGAACCCGGTGACGCCAGTCAGGGCGAGCAGCAGCACCAGCTTCCAGTGCTTGAGCAGGAGCTGCCGCTGGCGCGCCAGCTCCGGCGCGGTGAAGGCGAGCAGGACCAGCGCCGCCAGGCTCCAGCGCCACCAATTGATCGAGAGCGGCGGGATCTCACCCCGCACGGCGCGGCCGACTATCATATTGCCGGCCCAGCAGAGCGGCGCAAAGGCGAGCAGCAGGTAGGGCTGGGCAAGGAGCTTCGAAAGGCGCGGCAAGGTGAATCCCGGTTACGCTGGACGGAACAGCACAGCTAGGCTAATCGGGCGCGGCGGGCTTGACACCCCCTCGATCCCGCATGGCACCCATGCCGACGGTCTTATGTTCGCCGCAGACGCGGTTCGCGCAAGGGTGCTAGTATAGGGCGCGAATGCAGCGGTTAGGGGAAACGCCGTGCGCAAGTTCCTTTTCGGGTTCGTTCTGGGCGGCCTGCTCGGCGGCTTGGTCGGCGTTGCCGTTGCGGTCTTCGCTTATCCTTTCGTCTTCCTGGCCGATATCGAGGCGAGCGAAGCCTTGCCCGAGGCCGCCGACCGCCGCCTGCTGGCACGGGGCGAGTTCATCCACGCGGATCCCTCCGATCCGCTGCACTATGGGCGCGGCGCGGTCGTTCTCTATAGCGACGCCGTGCAGCTGGGCAGCGATTTCGAAGTCGGCCCCGGCCCGAAATTCCACGTCTACCTGGTGCCGCTCGACCAGGTCACGCCGGAGACCGACGTGGAAGCCGCCGACTACGTCGACCTGGGGCAACTGCGCGCCTTCAAGGGCAGCCAGGTCTTCCGCTTGCCCGCCGGGCTCGACCCGGCCGCCTACGGCAGCGTGGTGATCTGGTGCAAGCAGTTCGGCGTGCTCGTCTCGCCCGCGAAGCTCGCCTTCGAGCAAGCGGCCACCAACTAAGGGTCTGGAACGGAATTATCGATGGGTTTGGTCGCGGCGCAATCGGCCCGTTGTTAGGAGCGAGGAGGAAGGACATGCCAGGTATATTCGACGACGAGCGACGCGGCAGCGGGCCGATTGCGCCCGATCCCAGGGGAAGTCCCTGGGGGACTGGGCTAATTTCCGCCAGGGCCGCGTCGCGGACGGCTCATGGGGGCCCCACCCCACCGCGCCGCCCGCTCCTAACCCTGGCGGAAATTCGCTCCCGCCAAACGTATCGATAATTCCGTTCCAGACCCTTACCCTGCGGCGCGCCGTCGCCGCGGAGACAGAGGCGTCACATGGCAAAGATTCCCGACGACTACATGCGGCCCGAGATGATGGCGATCGGTGATTCGCTGTATCAGGGCGTGCGCTCGCTTACCATCAAGAACGGTCTCAACCAGCTAAGCGCCCCGGCCCAAGTGGCCGAGGCCCTCGGCATCCGCCACCGTTTCGCTTGCCCCGACCCGCGCCGGCCGGTCCTGGTCGACATGGAGGCGTGGCTGCGGTTGTTCCCCGACCTGGGCGCGGTCAAGGCCGACCTGGCGAAGAACGTGGATTACTGGTTCGCCAAGCCGGCCTCGCCTTCCGGCTGCCTCTTGTTCGACAACGTCGCCGTGGCCTCGGCGACCATCGCCGACCTCTACAGCCACTCCTGGCAAAGCGCCGACGACTACCTGAAGGGCCTGCCCCGCGGCGCCAAGGGCAAGATCAAGAAGCTGGAGTTCGGCGGCCTGGAGTTCGGCGCCATCGTGCAGGCACTGAACACCCGCTTCACCCTCAATCCCTCGGGCCGGCGGGCCTTCCGCGAGCTGACCCAGGTCGGCCTGGCCGCGGCGCGCAGGCCCAGGCGTCTGCTCGTCAACATCGGCGCCAACAATGGGCTCTGGGAGATCGCCTTCGAAGCCAACCCGCGCGGCCGTGTCGTCTATCGGCGGGACCTGAAGATGTTGGCCGGGGCGCTCAACGCCCTGCCGCCGGAAGTCGAGCACATCTACTTCAACAACCTGGGCCTGCCGAGCAGCGTGCCCAACCTCATGCCGCTGCCCGACCACGTGGAACTGGACGAGGCCAACAAGCCCGGCCAGGGCAAGTACTACGGCCGCTACGAAAACCGCTTCGGCTTCGGCTACGGCAGTATGACCGGCCGGCAGCTCGAGCGCCTGGACAAACACCTGAGGGAAGTCAACAAGGAGGCGTGCAAGATTCTCCGCGATGCCTTCGACAACCGGGCGCGTCTTCATTTCGTCGACCTGGCAGAACTCCTGTCGTCCTACGATTCCAAGCATCAGAAAAGGACCGCGAGCAACGTGGTCAAGCTTGCGAACGAAAAGACCATCACGAACGTAATGATCGAGGCCGGCTTGTTCGGCAATTTCCGGCGCGGCGGCAGCCAGGATCTCGACGGCATGCATCCGACCGTGGTTGGCTACGCGCTCATGGCACAGCGCGTGCTCGACACCATCGCTGCCGCCGAGCCCGGCGTGACGCCCGGGAAGATCGATCTCGACGCAGCCTTCGACCGCGATAAACTGTTGAACGGCATGCCGGACATCTGGTCCCTCGGGCTTTGGCTTTGGCGCGATGTGCGCCGCGCTCTGGCCGGCCATGCGGCGAGCCCCGCGAAGGACGACGATGAAAAGGCGCTCTGCGAGATCATGGCCGCCTCGGCCCGAGGTCTTGGCCGTCGAGCCGGTTGACCGGGTTGCCGCGTTTCCGCCGCGCCTGCGTCTTGGCGAGACCATGGCGATGTACTCGCGGAATAATCCGCACAGGCAGTTTGACAAAAACTTTACAATTCACCAGAAAGTTGAGCTATATTGGAAAAAATACTGATTACAATCGTGCCCTTTTTTAAGTATACTTAGGCAAGCCGGATAAGCCATTCGGTAAAAGACAGACGCTGGGGGAGGATTGACATGACAGACACCGGAAGCCGGCCCGAAATACTGGAGCTGACGTCGAAGATCGTCTCGGCCCTTGTTTCCAACAACATGGTGGCGCCGCCGGAGCTGCCGCATCTGATAAGCGACGTCCATCAGGCCTTGACGAGTCTCGGCGAGGAAACCGCAGCAGGGCCCGAGCCCGCGGTGCCGATCAATAAATCGGTCACGCCGAACCACATCGTCTGCCTCGAGGACGGGCGCAAGTTCAAGGTTCTGAAGCGCCATCTGCGGGTCAGTTTCGGCATGACGCCCGAGGAGTATCGCGAGAAGTGGGGCCTGCCCGCCGACTATCCCATGGTCGCGCCGAAATACGCCCAGGTCCGCAGTAAGCTGGCCAAGCAATTCGGCCTCGGGGCGAAGCCCGGCGAGCGGCGCAAGCCTCGGCGGCGCGCGGTCGGCTGAGGCGCGCACGGCGTTCGGCGGCGGTCCCCGTCCGGCGGTTTCCGGTCCCGCGTCGGAGAAGAACGCGGACGCCACCCCAAGCTGTATTGGACAGCCCAGCTCGCGCAGGTTACGCTGCGCCCGGCACGCGCGTGCCGCAGGGCGGGGTAACGCCATTCAAATGCTCGAAAGGGAGGCGGTTTACGACATGAACCGGATCATCGCTGCGCTGGCTGTTGGCTTGGCGCTTGGACTGGCGGCCCAGGGTGCGGCCGCCCAGTCGCCCGAGAACCTGGTCAAGTACCGGCAAAGCGTCATGAAGGCGATCGGCGGCCACACCGGCGCGATCGCCGCTGTCGTCAAGGGCGAGGTCGCCTATGGCGACCATGTCGCTGGCCATGCGCGCGGCATCAAGGAGATGAGCCTCATCGTAGCGGACATCTTCCCGCCCGAGAGTGGTCCCGACGGTTTCAAGGAGACGCGGGCGCTCGCCAAGATCTGGGCCGAGCCGGACAAGTTCAAGGAAGCGGTCACCGCCTTCCGAAAGGCGGCTGCCGACTTCGCCGAGGTGGCGGAGGGTGGCGACATGGCGGCCATCGGCGACGGCCTCGGCGCGCTCGGCAAGTCCTGCGGCGGCTGCCACAAGCCCTTCCGTGCCGAAAAGGAATAGCCTTGGCGCCTGCGACGCCGCGGTCCCGCGGTTTCGCGCCGCCTCTGCTTACGGTCACCCTGCTGCTCGCCGCCGCCTTCGCGGCGGGCGGCGGGTGCGCCGCCGCGGCCCAGGAAGCGGCGGACGGCCCGGTCTCGCGCGGCGAGTATATCCTGCGCGCGGCCGGCTGCGTTGCCTGCCACTCGCGGTCCAAGGAGGAAGAGGCCTTCCTGGCCGGCGGCCCCGCTCTGAAAACGCCTTTCGGCACCTTCTACGCGCCCAACATCACGCCCGACCCGGAGCACGGCATCGGGGCCTGGAGCGAGGGCGATTTCCGGCGCGCGCTGCGCCACGGCCAGGCGCCGGACGGCGCGGCCTACTACCCGGCCTTTCCCTATCCCGCCTACAGCGGCATGACCGACTCCGACGTCGGCGACCTCTGGGCCTATCTGCGGACCGTGCCGCCCGGGCCGCGGGCCGACCGGCCGCACGAGCTCGGCTTTCCCTTCGATCTCCGCGTCCTGAACCGGGTCTGGCAGTGGCTCTATTTCGCGCCGCGCCGCTTTGCGCCCGACCCGGAACGGGACGAGGCCTGGAACCGCGGCGCCTACTTGGTCCGCCACCTGGGCCACTGCGCCGAGTGCCACAGCCCGCGCGGCTGGCTGGGCGCGCTCGACCCGGCCCGCGAGCTGGCCGGCAACCCGGAGGGGCCGGACGGCAAGAAGGTGCCCAACATCACGCCTCACCGCGAATACGGCATCGGCGGCTGGAGCGAAACCGACCTCGCCTTCTTTTTCAAGACCGGCTTCCTGCCCGACGGCGACGTGGCAGGCGGCGCCATGGAGGACGTGATCCGCGAGAGCACCAGCAAGCTCACGGACCAGGACCGCACCGCCCTGGCGGCCTACCTCATGGCTTTGCCGCCCCTCGCCTTGGAGTAGGGAGCCGCCGCCTCAGCGCAGGTCGGCGTAGTTGATCGGCTGGATCCGGTCGATGCCCTGGCGCATCTCGTTCATGACGAACTCCGCGCGCCGGAACAGACCTGTACCATCGACCACGGGGAAGATCTTGGCCCAGGCATTCATCTTGACGGTGATGGCGCAGAGCGCCCCGCCCATGTTCGTCTGATAGGCGCCGATCAGGGACTTGACGCTTTGGAACCCGGCCCCGGTCAGGTCCTTCCACATCTCGATCGTGCGCAGCTTGAAGATCTCGAGCACGTCCTGCACCTCGTGAACCGTGGCTTGCAGGCGATCCTTTACCTCGAGGCACCTCTTGATGAGCAAGTGATTGCTCTTCAGGTGCGTATCTTCCTGGATCTCGTCCACCGTCTTGAAAAACTCCTGCAGCCGGCCCTGGTTCTCGTCCATGCAATACTGGTAGTAGGACAGCGACAGATAGACGTCCCCGTAATCCCTGAGGAACTCGGGAACGTCCTTGATCTCGATGTCCAGGCGCTTGGCGAAGGCAGCCAGGTTCTTCCTGGCTTCCGCCACGTTGGGATTGACGAAAAGGCCGAGCAGGTCGTCGTAACTCAAGATATTGGTCTGATGGCTGCCGTAGATCGACCTGATGAGCGGCTTGGTGAAGGTCATCATGTAGTGCGTCAGCTGCCGCGCCTTCTTATCCGAGAGCCGTAGTCCTCGATGATCGTCCACCTCGATGCCCATTTTGCGCAGCTGGATGCGCAGGCTGTAGACGTCGTAGCTCGGCAGCACGCTCAGGGCCTTGATCAGCTTGATGTCGTTGACTCTGGGGCCCGAGAAGTCGAAGGTCTTGTACAACTGCTCCGGCGCCACCTGGCCGCTGCCGGTGTCCTTGTCGCCGAACAGTTCGACCACACCTTCGAGGCGCGAGTTCTTGATCAGTCGGGCGCTTTTTAGTGCCTTGGTGTAGAGCGGAATAACGGATAACGGCAGGATATGCAGGGAGTCCTTGTCCGCTTCATCCTTGTCGTCGTCGCTCCAAGTGATCTCAACGGACACCGGCTTTCTCCTCTTGAGCGGTAAACCATGAATGCCCTCATGGCGCGAATTGCAACTTTAGTAGGTGCGCATATATACGATCAAGAGTATTACATATATATTAAATACAAGGGATAGTGGGATTCTGCAGCCTGGACTAGCAAAAAGCGGTGTCTCAAGAGACCGCTGGTGCGGACGCGATCAACCGTTACGGCTTTCCCGCCTTCGTCGGTCGGGATTGGGCGGACGCGGGTATCAGCCTTCCACGAAGGGTGCCGCCCAAAAGGCGGGCAGGGCCTCGCAGCGCTCGGCGAGTCGGGCCAGGCGGGGGACGCTCTGCCCGGCCATCAGGTCCGGCAGCTTGTTGACCAGGAAGGTCCGGGTGACCGCAGTGGTGACGTCGTCCTGCCGCATCTCGCGGCCCTCGAACCAGGGCTCCGGCTTCTCTCCTTCGAGCCAGGCAAGGCCCGAGGCGATCTGCCGCTCCAGGCGTTCGATCCAGGCCGGGTCCTGTGTGCCGGGGCCACGCCGGTAAAGCTCGGCCAGGAGCGCGACCGCCTTCTCCGCCACGCCGAGCGCGACGGTCACCCGCTTCAGCACCCGGCGCCGCGCCGGCCCCGTGGGCGGCGTCAGCGCCCGTTCGGGCCCGACCAGCTCGTCCAGATGGTCGAGGATCATCTGGCTGTCGAACAGGACCTCGCCGTCGTCGAGCTCGAGCGCCGGCACCTTGCCGAGCGGGTTGACCGCGAGGGTCTCCTCGAAGTTGCCGTAGACCGAGATTGCCCGGCGCCCGTAGGCCAGGCCGTAGTGCTGCAGGGTCACCGCCACCCGGCGAACAAAGGGCGAATCGTACTGGCCGGTCAGAATCATCTTCGTATAGGCCTCGTTCAACGGTTCGTGCCGTTCAGATTTTCCGGTGCCAATCTTGGGCGCCGTGAAACACACGAAGGATCTCCACTCGCTCTCGATCCGCCCTGTAGACCGGAAGAGACGGGCTTCCTGGAATTGGAAGCTCGCGCGTCTGGGGGGCACGGCCTGGCCGGCCCATACGAGGGTGGTCGGCAAGCCGGCCGGCCGCAAGTCTGATGCGTTCCTCCATGCGGACCGCCGCCGCGGGATCGTCCTGCAGAATGTAATCGAAGATCGCCAGGAGGTCGTTACTCGCCCGGCCCGACCATTCGACGGACACGGCTATACCTGGCTGCGCTCTGTCGCTTTCGAGGCGCGTCGCGCCTCGGCCTCGGCAATCCTTTCGCGGACCCTTGCCATCATCTCTTCATGGGGAATCAGCTCGCCGCGTTCTGCCGAGGCGATGCCTTCCTGCACGGCTTCGATGAAGCTCATCTGCGCTTCGACGTATCCCTCCAGGGCGTGGTTGACCACCCAGGAACGGGGCCGGTCCATGGCCTCGGCGAGGACATCGAGCTTGTCCTTAAGCTCGGGCGTAACGCGAACGGTGAACACGGTGGTCTCGGCCATGGGTTTGGTCTCCCGGGTTCGCTTTATTCTTGTGTAGTTATTTGTATTCTAGCGTAAGTGCCGGGCTGACTCAAACGGTTTGGCGCGCCTTGTGCTCGTCGATCAGGGCGACGAAGCGTTCGAAGAGGTAGTGGCTGTCCTGCGGCCCGGGCGAGGCCTCCGGATGGTACTGGACCGAAAAGACCGGCCGGTCCTTGAGGCGCAACCCTTCGTTGGAGCCGTCGAACAGCGAGACGTGGCTCGCTTCGAGCCCCTCGGGCAGGGAGGACTCGACCACCACGAAGCCGTGGTTCTGGCTGGTGATCTCGACCTTGCCGGTGGTCAGGTCCTTGACCGGATGGTTGGCGCCGCGGTGGCCCAGGTGCATCTTCTCGGTCTTGGCGCCCAGCGCCAGGGCCAGAATCTGATGGCCCAGGCAGATGCCGAAGATCGGCAGCCCCGTCTCCAGCAGCCGCTTGACCGCCGGCACGGCATAGCGCCCCGTGGCCGCCGGATCGCCCGGCCCGTTGGACAGGAAGATGCCGTCCGGCTCGTGGCCCAGGATCTGCTCTGCCGTCGCCTCGGCGGGCACCACGGTGACCTTGCAGCCCAAGGTGGCCAGGCAGCGCAGGATGTTGCGCTTGGCGCCGAAGTCGACCGCGACCACGTGGTGCCGAGGCGACTCCTGGCGGCCGTAGCCCTCGCCCAGGGCCCAGCGGGTCTGGTCCCAGCCATAGGTCTGGCGGCAGGTGACCTCCTTGGCCAGGTCCATGCCTTTCAGGCCCGGCCAGGCCTCGGCCGCGGCCTGCAGCGCGCCCGGGTCGAGCTGATCGAGCTCGTCTTCCGGCGCGTGCGCGATACAGCCTCTGGGCGCGCCGCCGTCGCGGATGTGGCGGGTCAGCGCCCGGGTGTCTACGCCGGCCAGGCCGACCAGGTTCTGCGCCTTGAGCCAGGCGTCCAGGTGCTGGGCCGCGCGCCAGCTGGAGGGCTCGGTGATCTCGGCGCGCAGCACCACGCCGCGGGCCGCTGGGGTCGCCGTCTCCAGGTCCTCCGGGTTGCTGCCCACGTTGCCGATATGAGGGAAGGTGAAGGTGATGATTTGCCCGGCGTAGGAGGGGTCGGTCAGGATCTCCTGGTAGCCGGTCATGGAGGTATTGAAGCAGACCTCGCCGACCGCCCGGCCCTGGGCGCCCACGCCGCGGCCCCAGAACACCTTGCCGTCCGCGAGCACCAGGGCGGCGGTCGTATCCAAGGGCCGCCCGTCCTGGTCCGGAGGGGCGGCGGCGGCATGGCGCTCAGCTTTCATGAGGACGAGCCCTTCGCTCGGCGCAGCTCCTTGATTTCCCACTGTTTAAGCCAGGCGGGGTATTGGGTCAAGCTGTGCGCAAACAAATAAATATAAATAAATCATTAACTTAGTTGGAAATCGAGGGTTTGCCATTTGGGGGCCAATTGGTTAGTCTCGCCCCGATCACCCCAGGTCGGAACCTCTGGAGCCCGCCGTGCTGCGCGCCCGACTGAACGAAGACCTCAAGCAAGCCCTCAAGGCCAGAGACCAGATCGCGGTCTCGACCCTGCGGCTGATTCTGGCCGCCCTGAAGGACCGCGACATCGCCGCCCGCGGCAAGGGCAACTGCGACGGCATCGCCGAGGACGAGATCCTCGAGCTGCTGCAAAAGATGGTGCGCCAGCGGCGCGAATCGATCGAGACCTACGAGAATGCCGGCCGCCAGGAGCTCGCCGACCGCGAGGCGGGCGAGATCGAGGTGATCACCCGCTTCCTGCCCCAGCCCCTCGACGAGACCGAGATGGCGCGCGCCATCGAAGAGGTCATCAAGGAGGTCGAGGCCAGCAGCATCAAGGAGATGGGCAAGGTGATCGGCGCCCTGAAGCAGCGCTACGCCGGCCGCATGGACTTCGCCCGGGCCAGCCAGATGGTCAAGGAACGCCTGGTCTGAGGCCGGGCAGTTAATCTCCGGCGGCTAATCCCAAGGCAATCCCCAGGGTTCTCCCCAGAGTTTTCCGCAGGATTCGCTTGCCAGCGGCGAATCGGCGCTCTCGACTCGGACGCGTCTCTGCTAGTTTGCCTAACTTGCACAGGCAGCCTGACGTAGCATGACCATCCCGCCCGCGTTCCTCGACGAGATCCGCGCCCGGGTGCCCCTGGCCGAAGTGGTTGGCCGCCGGGTCCGGCTCAAGAAGCGAGGCCGCGAGCACGAGGGGCTCTGCCCGTTCCACAACGAGAAGACGCCCTCCTTCACGGTCAGCGAGCAGAAAGGCTTCTTCCATTGCTTCGGCTGCGGCGCCCATGGCGACGTGCTCGGCTTCGTCATGCGCAGCGAGGGGCTCTCCTTCCCCGAGGCGGTCGAGAACCTGGCCGCCGAGGCCGGCCTCTCCGTGCCCCAAAGCTCGCCCGAGGAGCGCGCCCGGCAGCGCCGCAGCGCCGACCTGCTCGAGGTGCTGGAGCAGGCGACCAAGTGGTTCGAGCGGCAGCTGGCCGGGGCCGAGGGCAGCGCCCCACGGGCCTATCTCGAGCAGCGCGGCGTCTCTCCGGCGACGATCGCCGCCTTCCGCCTCGGCTTCGCGCCGGACCGGCGCGGCGCCCTGCGCAAGGCCATGAACGCCAAGGACATCGGCGACTCCCAGCTGGCCGAGGCCGGCTTGCTCAAGCTGCCCGAAGACGGCGGCGCGCCGCGCGACTACTTCTTCGACCGGGTGATCTTCCCCATCGCCGACCGGCGCGGCCGGATCATCGCCCTCGGCGGCCGGGCGCTGGGCGAAGCCAAGGCTAAGTATCTCAACTCGCCCGAGACCGCCCTGTTCCACAAGGGGCGGGTGCTCTACAACCTGGCGCGCGCCCGTCAGGCGGCCCACGACAGCGGCGAGCTGATCGTGACCGAGGGCTACATGGACGTGATCGCCTTGAGCCAGGCGGGCTTTCCCGGCGCCGTGGCGCCGCTCGGCACGGCGCTCACCGAGGCTCAGATCGCCGAGCTCTGGCGCCTGGCGCGCGAGCCGGTGATCTGCCTCGACGGCGACGCCGCCGGCCGGCGGGCCGGCTTGCGCGCCGCGCTCACCGCCCTGCCGGCGCTCGCTCCCGACCGCTCGCTGCGCTTCGCCCTGTTGCCCGAAGGCGAGGACCCGGACAGCCTGCTGGCAAGCCAGGGCGCGGCGGCCCTGCGCCGGACCCTGGACGCCGCGCCGGGTCTGGCCGAGCTGCTCTGGCTGATGGAGGCTCAAGGCCGGGAGCACGCCACGCCGGAGCGCCAAGCCGGACTCTGGCAGTCCTTGCAGGAGCAGGTTGCCGGGATTCGCAGCCCCGAGGTGCAGCACGCCTACCGCCAGGCCATGGAACGTCGTTTCGAGGCCGCTTTCGGCTACAACCCGCGGACCGGCCGTCGGGCTTTTGTCGCCGGCTGGGGCCCAACGTCCAGACGGGCGGCCGGACGGGCGGCCGGACGGGCGGCCGGAAAGCCGGCCGGAAAGCCGGCCGGTCTGGCGACGGCCGCGGGCCTGGGCCTGCGCCGCTCGCCGGAGGCCCTGCGCCATCGCCGCGAGCAGGCGCTCCTGGCGGCCGCGATTAACCATCCTGAAATACTTGCCGACTATGCCGAGGAGCTGGCCGGGCTCAAACTCCTGGGCGCCGAG
>Ga0224512_10003046_pt1 | contig 14940 bp, 14 predicted proteins | sample SF_May12_sed_USG_4_FD_169103 | JGI IMG/M metagenome (GOLD analysis project Ga0224512, IMG submission 169103) | Sediment microbial communities from San Francisco Bay, California, United States - SF_May12_sed_USGS_13 | ecosystem: Environmental > Aquatic > Marine > Sediment | place: USA...
CAACGGCGCTTTTTGTGGAATTACGCTGTCCAGTCGGAAGCGCTGGTCAGCCCGGTACAGCACCAGTACGGACGGACTACGATACAGCGGATTGCCGGTCTTCTTGCTCACGCTGACTTGCCACCAGTCGTTAATTTTTGGTTGCAGTGCGGCGATTTGGGCATCGAACTCGTGAGCGGTCTCGCCATCGAGTGCGACCTCGCACCAGTTTAATCGCTCTGCCTTTTGTGCCGTCGAAGGCCATAACGCCGGTGCCTCCGCGTAGTGCATGTTTGTCATAACCAACACCATCTGCGGATGCTCGGAAAAACGATCGGACATTTTCTCGAGCGTCATGCGCACGTCCTCGACGCTGATTTCCTTGCCAACAATCAAATACGGTACGGTGGGAAACTCCTCGTGCATGTGCCGCAGCACGCTGGTCAGTACCGTGCCATCACCCGTGCCGGCATCGAATAACCGCAGTGCTGGCGGGTGTGGTTCGATATGGCTCAGCTCTAAGCCGACCCGTTCGGCGATGGCCCATTTTTCACCGCAGGTGGTGACGAATAGCAAATACTTTTCGCGGTTATCAAAAAATCGGAACGGGCGCTCGGGGTGATTGACGGCGGTAGACATGGACCGCAGAGTATACCGAAGTTCCCGAGTTCCGCGAGCACCCCAAATCTGCGGTAGACTCTAGGCCGCGACGGCGACGGCACCGACCGAGTTGAGGGTTGCATGAAAGATCGTGACGAGTTCCGCTTTTTTGATAATCGCGAGAAGTTTCTATTGTTTGCGATGACGTGCAGCGAAAAGCAAGACATCGCGAAACGCGTCGGTCGCGAGCTTGAACACCTAAATCCAAAGCCACCGGCGTTACGGGTATTCCAGGCCGGGTCTGGCGAGGGTACGCAGTTGAGCCTTGTGCTGCGTGAGCTCCATCACCGTTGGCCGCATTTGCCGTACTTGGTCGCGATCAAGGAATACAGCGCTGAAATGATCCGGGTTGCGATGCGTAATCTGGCGGATCGCTTCCGTGAGCATCCCGACTTGGTGTTGGTGCTGAATAACCTGCCGTACCGGCAGGCACCGTCGTTTCTACCGGAGCGTTCCAACGATATTGAGCGACTGAACTGGCGCGAAGTCGCGTTGCAAGGAACCTCGTCGCACGGCTACGAAGAACAGATCAACCGCGCGCTGCAGTTTGTCGATGAAGGTTGGGAAATTGTCGGCCGCTCGTTGCAAGGTTCTCCGATATATTCCAAGCCGTCGGTGCTCGTGTTATACCGTTCCGATCACGCCTTTGCACTCGATGCGGTCATCCCTCGGCGCGGAACCGCGGCCGATGCGTTCGATCTCGTTATCGCATCGCATCCGTATCGTGCGCGCCTGCCGGCCGAGTCGAAAGTGCGACGGGTGTTGGCGCCGCTCGCGTCCAGCCTCGCGCCGAGCGGGCGCATGATCGGCATCCAGTCTTGCGGTGACGATCCGGGAATGGAAATCATTAACGCCCTATGGCCCGACGAAGCACCGTTTCCCACGTCCGCTGAAATGTTATTGGCGGAGCTCGAGGATCAGCTAACCGGCCACCACGACGATCTCGATTTCTCACAGGCCGGGAACGTGCAGCCAAATTTTAGATTTCACCTGCAACTCAACCCGAACGACGTGGCCTCCAGCATCGGAACCTCGACCCTATTGGCGGCTTGGAACGCGGCTACCTACGTCGCGCAAATCGATGAGCAGCGCGTCACAGAGTCAATGCAACGCGGCGCCTACCTCGACGTCACCACGCAGATGTTAGAGAAGCACCAAGGCATGTGGTTTAACAACGAGTGTTTCGTGGTGTCACGCCGTCCGCACGCGTCGGGCCGTTAGAGGGGAAGCCGATAACTGCCGTTCGGTTGCCGAACAGGACAGACTGTGTGGCGGCCCGGTACCCTGAAATACTGGGTAACCGATTCAAATATTTGAGATTATTCCTGGGCCATGGGCCGAATTCGTGAAATATCGGGGATTGCGCGATCTCGTGAGGCCCGATCCGTTCTTGAACTATCCCGATAGTGCGATCCGCGTGAGATGCTGGCACCCGCTACGGGTGGTTCATCGTAGTCATCGGCCTGAACCACGAACCGGTTGCTATAGAAATCGATTGCATCGGTGATGCCGGCGCAGCAACCATGAATAGGCAATCCCGAAATCAGTCGCACTGCCACCGTGAGTAGGATTGTGGGTAGGGCCACCTGTCTGCAAACGTGAATTGGCAGACAACTGATCGAAATCAGATAAATGAGAATGATTCCTATTTACAATTTGAGAAATCTGAAATAATATTCATTCTCATTTAGGAATTAGGATCAATAAGCCAATGATTCGCCAGTCTTTCAACGGTCTTTTTATGGTTGCGGCCGCTATAGCACTACTCAACATGCAGCCTGCTATCGCCGCTGAGGTCAATGTGTACTCGGCCCGCAAGGAAGCCTTGATCAAACCGTTGTTGGATCGTTTTAGCGCAGACACGGGAATTCGTGTCAATCTCGTAACCGGCAAAGCCGACGCATTACTGGCGAGATTGCTAAGCGAAGGTGTTAACTCGCCGGCTGACGTGTTGATTACTACCGATGCGGGGCGTCTGCACCGCGCCAAGACCGCCGATGTGCTACAAGCCGTAGACTCCACGGTATTGGCGGCGGCGGTACCGGCAGAATTCACCGATTCCGATGGGTACTGGTTCGGATTGTCGATGCGGGCTCGGCCGGTGATGTATGCGAAAGACCGCGTTGACCCCACCACCCTGAACGACTACGAAGATCTGGCGAGCCCCGAATGGAAAGCGCGGATTTGCGTGCGTAGCTCCGACAATATCTACAATCAATCGATGGTGGCATCGATGCTCATCGCGCGTGGCGTCGAATCGACCGAGGAATGGGCCGAGGCTCTGGTCGCCAATCTCGCTCGTGATCCGAAAGGAGGCGATCGCGATCAAATCAAGGCCGTTGCGGCCGGTCAGTGTGATGTCGCGATAGCCAACACCTACTATCTCGCGCATCTGCTCAACAGTGATGATAGCAATGAGCGCCGCGCTGCGCAGGCCGTCGCCATCCACTGGCCGAATCAATCCGGGCGGGGTACACATGTTAACGTCAGCGGCATCGCGATGACGCGCGCTGCGCCTAATCCCGACCAGGCTTTGCAATTAATGGAGTATTTGGTAGGCGACGCGGCGCAGACATGGTACGCGGAGAGCAATTACGAATATCCGGTAAAGCTGGGCCTCGGGTTGAGTCCGACGGTCGCGGCCTGGGGGAAATTCAAAGCCGACTCCGTGAGTCTCAGCCGACTCGGCGAGTTTAATTCTCGCGCCGTTATGCTCATGGATCGAGCCGGTTGGCGCTAACGAACCGCAGTTGCGGCTGACGCGACGGTGTTAGCTGCCGTCCTGAACAGCGTTCACCCTCATCCGATTTCACTGGCGGGAAATTGGAGTGGGCGCTCGTGGGCGGTCGGGGTGTGTGCCGTCAGCCTCCTTATCGCGCTGCCGGTAATAGTAATCGCAAGTTTTGTCGCGCAACCCGCGGGTGAGGTGTGGTCACATTTAGTGACCACCGTGCTGCCGGATTACGTGGTCAATTCGCTAATCCTTGCATTCGGTGTGGCATTCGGTGCTGCCGTTATCGGTGTGGCCACCGCCTGGTTGACTGCCACCTGCGAGTTTCCGGGCCGGCGCTGGTTCGCGTGGGCATTACTGTTACCGTTGGCCATACCTGCCTACATCATCGCTTACACCTATACCGGCACGTTGGACTACGCCGGGCCGTTGCAAACTGCGCTACGAGCGTTTTTTGGGTGGCAGCACCAAGACTACTGGTTCCCGGAAATCCGATCGTTGCCAGGCGCCATAGTGATGCTGTCGTTGGTGTTGTATCCGTATGTTTATCTATTGGCCCGCGCGGCGTTTCTCGAACAGTCGGGATCAATAATCGATACGAGCCGGACCTTAGGTTACGGGCCATGGGATAGTTTTTTCAAAATATCTTTACCCATCGCACGCCCCGCCATCGTCGCCGGTGTGTCGCTGGCGATGATGGAGACACTCGCCGACTACGGCACGGTACAGTACTTCGGTGTCGCCACCTTCACGACCGGAATTTTTCGAACCTGGTTCGGTTTGGGCGATAGCGTCGCCGCCGCACAACTCTCCGGTGTGCTGCTGGCCTTTGTGTTCGTACTGCTCGCCCTGGAGCGCTGGTCGCGTAGCCGCGCCCGCTATCATCACGGCGGTCATCGCCCGCAATCGCGACGACTGATACGCCTTGGCGGTGGCCGGGCATTGGCTGCGCTGTGTGTATGTGCGGCGCCGCTGCTCTTCGGGTTCGCACTACCGGCTACGCAACTACTGAACTGGTCGATTCGTACCGCATCCGATGTGGTGGACGGCGCGTTTCTCGAACTCGTAGTGAATACTGTGCTACTTGCGGCTGTTACTGCCGTCTTTACGGTAATGTTGGCGTGCTTTCTTGGCTATGGCCGGCGCTTAGTTCCGGGCTTAATCGTGCGCGCTGCAGTACGTGTTTCCGCGTTTGGTTATGCGGTGCCCGGAACGGTCATTGCGATCGGCGTATTGCTGCCTTTCGCGTGGTTCGATAATCGACTCGATGCCTTGCTCCAAGTGCAGTTCGGAATTTCGACCGGATTGCTGCTCAGTGGCTCAGTGGCGGCATTGATCTTTGCCTACATCGTGCGGTTTTTTGCTGTGTCCTTTAACGCGGTTGAAGCGGGGCTCGCCGCAATCCGTCCGACGATGGACGATTGCGCTCGCTCGCTCGGGTATACACCAATGACGGTCGTACGCCGGATTCACATTCCAATGCTGCGCGGCAGTTTGCTAACCGCGCTGTTACTGGTGTTCGTGGATGTGATGAAGGAACTGCCCGCAACTTTGGTGTTGCGGCCATTTAATTTTAATACGTTAGCCGTGCGCGCATACGAGTTAGCGGCCGACGAGCGTCTAGCCGATTCCTCGAGCGCGGCATTGGCGATCGTTGCGGCCGGCATCATTCCCGTAATTTGGTTAAGTCGATCAATGCAACGCCCCGATCGTGGCGGGAAGTAGGGCCGATAACGGGACCGCGAAATCCGCCGTGACAAATTTTGAGTGACACGCACCGACACGTGGTGCGCTAACCGGTGGGTTCGCCGACCTGAAGTATGCGCGGGCCGCTGCCGCGTGGCATTGAGCATTTCCCGGCGTGGCGCATACCGGCACAGACTCCATATAGATATAACGAATGGTCATCGATTAGAAACCCGGCAGTTTCGGCGATCTTTCGCTGGCGCTGTTCAATAGTATTATCGAAGAACTCGAATACACGGCCGCATTCCACACACACCATGTGGTCGTGGTGGGACTCGTCATTGAGTTCGAATACCGCGCGGCCACCTTCAAAGTTATGTCGAATTACAAGGCCCGCCGACTCGAATTGAGTCAGAACCCGATACACTGTAGCAAGACCGATCTCGTCGCCCGCGTCTCCTAAGGATCGGTGTACGTCTTCGGCGGTCATGTGCCGCACTCGCGATTCTTCCAGGATCGCAAGGATACGCAGCCGCGGCAGCGTGGACCGCAGACCTGCTTTTTGTAGATCGCCGCGTTTCGACATGAGGTAAGGGTATTAAATTGTCCACCTAGTGTAACCCGGCTAACGTCCGCTCCCAAACGAACCTCGAGGTCGCTCGCTAACGGTTCGATTAACCGACGCTTACGGCTTGCTCAAAGGCTCCTTGACCAGTCGACCTATCGTGAGTCCTTGAACGACGATGGAGAACACGACAATGATATAAGTCACAGTAACGATGAGGTCGCGCACGGGACTCGGAGGAAGCGACAACGCCAGCGCGACCGAGATGCCACCGCGAATGCCGCCCCATACCAGGATCCGGATCACCCGGGGGCTGAAATCACGCTTGAGCCGCAATATTGTGACCGGAATTGCGACGCTAATAAGGCGTGACAACAACACCACGACAATCGCGATGAGCCCCGCCACGACAAATTTGGGCGAAAAATTCAACACAAGAATTTCCAACCCAATGAGCACAAACAACAATGCGTTGAGGACTTCGTCCAGCAGCTCCCAAAATGTATCCAGGTGATGACGGGTCGTATCCGACATCGCCAACATGCGGCCGTGGTTGCCGATGAAAAGTCCCGCCACGACGATAGCGATGGGGCCGGATATATGCATGGCCATTGCCGATGTGTAACCACCCATCACCAGCGCCAGCGTTAACAACACTTCAACCTGATAATTGTCGACACTCTTAAGCAGTCGATAACCGAGGTAACCGAGCAGCAGTCCGTAGCCGAGCCCACCAATCGCCTCCTGGACAAACAACAAAGCCGCCCCGCCAATCGTAACGTCACCCGGATTCGTCACGATTCCAAACAGCACAAGAAATATCACCACGCCGACGCCGTCATTAAACAACGATTCACCGGCAATTTTGGTTTCGAGCGTTTTGGCGATGCCGGCGCTTTTAAGTATCGCCAATACGGCGATCGGATCGGTAGGTGATATCAATGACCCGAACAACAAACAATAGATGAATGAAACGTCGAATCCGAATGCCTTCAAGCACAACCAGGATAAGCCGCCTACCAACAGCGTTGATGTAAACACCCCGACCGTGGCCAGCGTACCGATCACCCATTTCTGCTGCGCCAGGTCCGTCAGATTCAAGTGTAATGCGCCGGCGAACAGCAGGAAGCTCAACATGCCGTGCAATAGCGCAGTATTAAAATCCACTTGAGAGAGAATGCGCTCGGCCATCTCGTGTACCGACCACAGTTCGAACCAGCCGCTAATGATAAGCAGCAGTGAAAATACCAATGCAATCAACATCACGCCGATCGTCGTCGGCAGGCGCATCCACCGATGATTGATATAGCTGAAGATCGCCGTGAGCGATATCAGCAGTGAGCCGAGGTGAAGCAGATCCATAGTTGTCGATTATGGTTGTTGATGGTCAGGAGTTTCCCTAGTACTCCAATGGGCTGGGACCGGTGGAGTACTAGCGTGCAGATCGGGGTAAATCTCCAGCCAAGCCCATCGCGTGGCGCATCAGTGAATGCTTCACCGGCGTCGCACCGTCGGCGATGCGTAAGCCGAGATTACGCATACGCGTGAGCGTGGCGTTACCGCTGCCGAAGCTGTGCTTGAAGGCGTCCATTATGCTTATCACAATCGTATTTTGCGTCCGGCGCCAGCGCTCATAGCACCGCAACGCCGGATAGGCGCCCGCGTCGTGGCGTCTGCCGGCCACTGACCCGCTAAGCACTTCCGCAAGCGCCGCGGCGTCGATGATACCGAGGTTCATTCCCAGGCCTGCCAACGGATGAACTACATGCGCCGCATCACCAATCAGCGCGGTGCGGGCGGCGATATATCGATCGGCATGGCTTCGCCATAACGGAATCCCGCGGCGCCCGCTACGCATCGTTATGTTGCCAACGCGATGCTGTACTGCGGCTGCGAGTTGTTCCGCGAAATCCTCGTCGCTCGCTGCCAGCAACTCGCGCGCGCGGAGCCGATCGCAACTCCACACGATCGATGACGAACCGTCCGCTAGCGGTAACAGTGCGACCGGGCCAGTGCGCAGGAAGCGTTGCCGCGCTGTGTGTTCATGTACGAGTGCAGTCTCTATTTGCGCCACGATCGCCCGTTGTGCGTAACTCGTAGCCGATACCGCGATTCCCGCCGTTTGCCGCACCCGCGATCGTGCCCCATCGGCGCCGACGATAAGCTGGGCGTGCAGCAGGCCCGTGTCCTCCAAGGCTACGGTTACCGAGTCGGTGCGATAGTCGATGCGGTCGATCCTTGCAGGACAAAACAGATCGATGTGTGGCTCGTCAGCGATGCGGGCGTGCAGCGCCTCGAGCATCGCGCTCATTTCAACGATGTTTCCGAGTTCGGGCTCGCCAAGCTCCGCTGAGTGAAATTCGATCTCGCCACTCTCGTCCCACACCCGCATGTGCCGGAACGGGCTGACCCGCAGCGCTTCGATCGCGGACCAAACTCCGATCGAGTGTAAAACGTGGCGACTCGCGTGGTTCACCGAAATCACGCGCAGATCGTAACGATCCGGCTGATAGGACCGCGGCGCCTTGGATTCAATGAGCGCGATACGCAGTGGTATCGGCGCGAGCAGGCAGGCGAGGCTGGCGCCGACGACTCCTGCGCCGACAATGGCCACGTCATAGTCGGTGTTTAGCATTGTGCCGGTAGTTGCATTGCAGGATAGGTCGTTATGCGCGAATGTTGCGTCGTTTATCGGTACGGTGCATTCAGTCGCTAAGGCGCAGCCCTAAGCCGAGTCGTGAGCGTGGGCCGTGCAAACCCATCGTCCGTCGCAGTAGTGCTCGCTTCACAGGTGGCATTAGTTCAATGGCGGTCAGGCCGAGATTACGTAGTGTAACGAGCGGGCTAAAACGACTCCCGAAAACATTAATCAAGCCATCGGTGAATACGCCAACGGCACGGGTGTCACGTCGACGCCAGCGGCAGTACCCGTCGAGCACGGGCATCGATCCAATATCGTTACCGTGGCGCTGGGCTTCGTACAGCGTGTCCGCGAGTGCAGCGACGTCCCGTAGGCCGAGGTTGAATCCCTGGCCCGCGACGGGATGAACCGAATGCGCCGCATTGCCAATCACCACCACCCGGGGCTGTGCTGGATCGGTAAGGCGGCTCAACGCCAGCGGGTATTGGTATCGCGTTGCGGGGTTGGAGAATATTCCGGCGCGGTCCCCGAACGTGTTCTGTAACTCCCCAATAAATTCGACTTCGGGGGCGGTACGCAGCCGTTTCGCATCCTCTTCATCGAGTGTCCACACCAACGCGAATTGCTTCGTGTCGATCGGCAGCAACGCGAGCGGGCCGGCGCCGGCGAAGCGTTCGTAGGCGGTTCCGTCGTGGGTGCGGTCGGTGTGCACACGACTTACCAACGCTACGTGGGGATAAGAAGTGAGCGAATTCTTGAATCCCAATTCGTCCGTCAGCGGGGAACGGCCGCCGTCGGCGATAACTACCAATTTGGCGCGAATCGTGCGGTTTGTCGCGTCGGACTCAACCGTGAGTCGGGCATGATCCTCGTTCACGTCGATGGCGGTGGCGCGCGCCGGGCTCAGCTTATGGCATCCCGGGTGAGTCGCGACACAGTCGTACAGAGCCTTGCCGAGCGCTCGATTAGGCACGACGTAACCAAGCGCCTCGGTGCCCACCAGGCCGTGATCGAGGCGCGTAATGCCCGAATGGCCGCGATCGGAAACGTGTATGCGTAGAATTGGATAAGCGTGGAGCGGCGAAATCGAGTTCCAAACGCCGAGTCCTTCGAAGATCAGCCGGGAACTGTAAGTAAGAGCCACGGTGCGTTCATCGAAGCTCGGATGCGATGCGGCATCGGCCGGCAGTGTGTCGATGAGTGCCGAGCGCAACCGTGTTTGGGTTAAAGCGCAAGCCAGGCTCGCGCCCACCATGCCGCCGCCGACGATTGCTACATCAAAATCTTCACACATCGGTCGAGTTCGATTACTGTGCCATCAACGCTTCGATGTCCGCGGGGTGTTTCGGCACGCCGTCGGTCAATACGGTGTTGCCGTCACGGGTGATGAGAACGTCGTCCTCGATGCGTATCCCTATATTGCGCCAACGTGGATCAATGTCGTCGTCGCCCGGTATATACAATCCCGGCTCAACCGTTAACGTCATCCCGGGTTCGAGTAATCGCCACTGATCCCCGACTCGGTAGTCGCCGACGTCGTGTACGTCCATCCCAAGCCAATGCCCGGTGCGGTGCATATAAAAGCGACGATAGTCGCCATTTTCAATAATTTCGTCGGCGTTTCCTGTGAGCAAGCCGATATCGATAAGCCCGTCCACGAGCACTTGTACCGCCGCATCGTGGGTCTGGTTCCATTTGTTTTCGGGTTTGGTGGCATCGATCGCGGCGAGCTGGGCATTAAGCACAATGTCATACAATATTTTTTGGTCGGCGCTAAATTTTCCGTTTACCGGAAATGTTCGCGTGATGTCCGCCGCGTAGCAGTCGATTTCAGCTCCCGCATCTATCAATAACAGATCGCCATCGCGCAGTTCAGCGTCGTTTTCGATATAGTGCAAAATGCAGGCGTTGGCGCCACCCGCTACGATTGCGGGATACGCAGGTCGTCGGCTTCCGCCTTTTCGGAACTCGTATTCCAATTCGGCCTGAACTTCGTACTCCTTTTTCCCGGGTTTACAATATTGCATCGCCCGGCAATGTGCGGCGGCAGAAATCCGCGCTGCTTTTTTCATCACGCGAATTTCTTCAGTACGCTTGAGTAGACGCAGCTCATGCAAAATATGATTTAGATCGACAAATTCGCCTGGTGCGGAAATACCGGCTCGGTTTTTGGCCTTGACTTCGTTGACCCACCCGATCAGGCGCATATCGAATTCGGGGTGACGTCCCATGTTGTAAAAAACTTTACTGCGGTTCTCCAGCAGACCGGGCAAAATCTCGTCAATGTCATCGATCGGGAAAGCGTCATCGGCTTCATAGTTCTCGGTCGCGCCTTCGAGGCCTTCACGGCGACCGTCCCAAGTTTCCCTTTTCGGGTCCTTTTCCCGGCAAAACAGAACAAATTCACCGCGTTCCCGTCCAGGCAGCAACACCGCCACGGCATCGGGTTCGGGGAAGTGCGTGAGGTAGTAGAAATCGCTATCGGGTCGAAACAAGAAATGCACATCGCCATTGCGGATGTATAGCGGCGAGGTTGGAATAACCGCCGCACCTTCGCCCATCAGCTGCATCAGGCCTCGTCGGCGCCTTGCAAAAACCGCGTTATTCATCGTTGAACTCTGCCTTCATATCGCACGTACTCGAATGGCATTCCAATTAATGCATTGGATTGCCGCGTGATTCGTGACTATCAATTTCTTCATACACTAGGTGCACGCCGACCCGGACATACTCCTCGAGCTCGGCCAGGGCGCGTTCGTCCATTTCCGGATCGTCCGCGCCGGCTTCGCCGCCGGAAATTGCCATAATATCACGCACGATCTCGGCCGCGTCGCCGGGCAACGTTTCGAGCTTATAGGCGCCGTTCGCCAGCAGCCCCAGCACAAATCCTTGGCATAGATCTGCGAGCCCATCAGTACGCTCAGCAACGGGCGAATCGTCGGTCGGCAGATACAATGACAACTCCAACTGCCGCGCCGCGAGTTGATGTTGGGCTTCTGCGAACAATGTCCGCAACGGGGATAATATTGCCGCGAACATCGTGTCGTCCATGCCGGCGAGTACGCGGTGCGCATAATCGTCGAATTGAATCGCACCGCTGGACGCTACGCCTATCGCGAAGCCGTGCAACAGTGCAGCGGTCGCACCGCTATCGCCATCTGCCGTCAGTTCTTCAAGTTGGTCGAAATCGGTTTGCATCTTGTACCGGTGTGTGGCCGTATGCTCTGTCGTATAACGACTCTGGGAGTGAGTTTGCCACGGTTCGGAATATTCTACCCGGCTCCCGGGAGGCTATGCTGCGCCAAAGTCCGGCGCCCGAGCGCTCTGACGGTAGTCCGAACCGAGGTAATGTGGGACACAAATGCATCGAAGCGTTGACCCGTATCGGCTTGATGCCTATATTCGGGATATAAGATGAGTTTACCGTAGCGTATCGAAATTAGCCTGAGGAAGCGACAGTTTGGATGATGATCTGAAACATCTGGAACAACGCGTCGACGATTTGATCCGATTGTGTGGAAAGCTTAAGGAGGAGAATGATGACCTGCGATTGACCCGTGAAGGACTGCTCGAGGAACACACAAAACTTACTGAAAAAAACCGCATGGCACGCGCTCGTCTGGAAACGATTATAGACCGGCTTCGGTCGCTGGAGAAAGGCTAAATGAAATCAGCGCAACATGGTGTCAAGGTATCCATTCTCGGCCGGGAATTTTTTGTGGGCTGTAAAGAAAGTGAGCGCGATTCACTGCAAAATGCGGCCACCTATCTTGATAAGCAGATGCGGGAAGTGCAAAGTACAGGTAAGTTGATCGGTGTGGATCGTTGCGCAATCATGGCAGCGTTAAATATCAGTCATGATTACTTGGAGCTGCGCCGCAAACGTACCGAATCTGCCGATACGAAATCGCGAGTGCGCTCGCTGCAGAAAAAGATCGAAGACGTTATGCAAGAGCAAACACAACTGACACTCTGAGTTGTATTTGCGTCGATACGTCGGGCCGGTGCGGCCGGGCGTAATAAGCAAGAGTTTGGCGCTGCCTGCGGTGTTCGAGTTGGTTCTGTAATCCTTAGAACCTAGATTTTCGACCGAGGGCCAAGTTGCAGGCGCTGTTGTGCATGTCCACCGCTTAATTGTGAGTGGAAAGCCTGATGCGCTCGCCGTGGCTCCCACTTGGACCGACTTGGTTCAAGGCGAAGAATCAATACGGCACAGGTGGGTGGCGCCACCTATCACTGCTGATTTGTCGCGCGTATTTTGTGTGCCACAAATTATGCCCGTGGCGTAGTGCCAGCGCTCTTGTGGGCGTAGCTGCGTATATTCGGAGCTGAATCGAAGTTACCCGCAGGAGTCATTAGGATTGTCAAGAATCGAGCTACGTGCACAGATGCGCGCTCGCCGAAGGGCGTTGAGTCGAAACGAACAGCGCACTGCCGCCGAGGGCCTCGCGCGCGGATTGCTTCGATTGCGCGCATTCTCCAATAGTCGAAAGATCGCGGTTTATCACCCAAGCGATGGCGAGATCGATCCGCTTGTGGCAATCGACCTCGCTTGGGGGATGCGCAAATCGATTTATCTGCCGATGCTTTACCCTGGGCGCAACCGCGTCATTCGTTTTTCGCCCTATACCGAATCGACGTTACTACGTACTAACCGGTTTGGCATCGCCGAAGTGCCGTTGCCGTGGGGTCGATGTTTGTCGCCTATGGAACTCGACCTGATTCTGTTACCACTCGTGGCATTCGATATGCACGGCGGGCGAATCGGTATGGGCGGCGGATTTTACGACCGTAGCCTAGCCTATCTAAAGCTGCGTGGTCAGTGGCGCCGGCCGCGCTTGATCGGTTTAGCTCACGAACTGCAACGCGTCGGTCGGATTGAGCTCGAGCATTGGGATATCCCGTTGGACGGTATTCTTACCGACCGCGAATATTATCAAGCCCGGGCCGGCTGATTCAGATAGCGCTACAATAGAGCCTCGTTTGAATCCAATCTAATTCCTAATTTAAGACCTATGCAGATTTTGTTTGTTGGTGACGTGATCGGGAAGCCGGGACGTCGCGTGCTGTTCCGCGCTCTCGAGTCTTTGGCCGGCCAACATGATATCGAACTGGTCATTGTGAACGCAGAGAATGCAGCGGGAGGATTTGGCGTCACGCGGAGCGTCGTGGACGAATTCTTTGCGCATGGTGTCGATGTATTGACATCCGGCAATCATATCTGGGATAAGCGCGAGGTTTTCGAATTCATAGATGATGAACCGCGCTTGCTACGACCCCAGAACTACCCGGATTCATCGCCCGGCAAAGGTTGGTTGGTGGTGACGGCGCGAAACGGCGCCCGAGTCGGAATCTTGAACATTATGGGTACTGTGTTCATGCATCCGGCGCTGGATTGTCCGTTTCGGTGCGCGGATCGGGTATTGGCACGCCGTCCCGAGGACGTGAAGGTGATATTTGTGGACTTCCATGCCGAGGCCACGAGCGAAAAGCAAGCGATGGGCCGCTACTTAGACGGTCAGGTCAGCGCCGTAGTGGGTAGCCATACCCACGTTCCCACCGCCGACGAGTGCGTGTTGCCGAAAGGCACTGCTTTTATTTCCGATGCGGGAATGACCGGTTGCTACGATTCGGTGATCGGAATGGAAGTGGAAGGGTCGGTACGGCGATTTGTTGAGCGCCTGCCCGAGCGGCTCACGGTAGCAACCGGCAAGTCCACATTATGCGGAGTTATCATTACGGTGGATCCGGCAACGGGCGTCAGTAGCGAAATCGAACGCCTGCGCATTTCTGAATAACACTAGTATTCCATCAACTTGATAGAGTGCTTGCTTGGCTCGCCTATAGGTGAACCCGTGGTACGGAGAAAACAGTGAAACATTGGTTAATGAAAAGTGAACCCAGCGCGTATTCGGTTGATGATCTCGCGGCGCAGCCTAACAAAACCGACCATTGGGACGGTATACGCAATTATCAGGCGCGCAATTTTATGCGCGACGATATGAAAATCGGCGATCTGGCATTCTTTTATCACTCCAGTTGCGCGGAGCCGGGGATTGTTGGCATTATGGAGGTCGTGCGCGCCGCCTATAGCGACGATTCCGCGCTCGATTCGAAATCCGATTACTTCGATCCGAAGGCGACTGCTGAAAATACGCGGTGGGTAATGGTAGACGTGCGCTTGAAGCGTAAACTCAAACGTCCGATTTCATTGCAGGAACTGAAATCCCATAAAGCACTGACTGGCATGCCGCTGCTACAACGCGGCGCTCGGCTCTCCATTATGCCGGTGACTAAAAAACAATGGGATTATATAATTAAACTATCCGACCGTTAGAGATCAGAACACATGTACCCAGCTCGTATGCTTCGCACATTCGCACTCACATTGGCGCTGTTGCTCATCATCGGGCCGTGGACTATGGCCAGTGCTGCACAATCAATCGGGAGCAAACCGATGGTACGATTTACCACGACTTTAGGGGTCATCGATATTGAGATGTTTACCGATGCCGCACCAATTAGCGTCGCCAATTTCCTTCAGTATGTTGAGGAAGGATTCTATGACGGCCTCATTTTTCATCGAGTGATTCCGGAGTTTATGGTGCAGGGCGGTGGATTTCTCCCCGGGATGGACCGCCGCGAAACACGGCCGCCCATCGAGAATGAAGCCGACAA
>Ga0224512_10003047_pt1 | contig 14936 bp, 13 predicted proteins | sample SF_May12_sed_USG_4_FD_169103 | JGI IMG/M metagenome (GOLD analysis project Ga0224512, IMG submission 169103) | Sediment microbial communities from San Francisco Bay, California, United States - SF_May12_sed_USGS_13 | ecosystem: Environmental > Aquatic > Marine > Sediment | place: USA...
CGCGCTATCTCGTCACCGCTGACGGCCGCTTCAGCGTCGGGTTCATCACGCCGATCTCGCAGCACTTCTGCGCCAACTGCAACCGGGTGCGGATCACGGTCGACGGCGTTCTGCACCTTTGTCTCGGCGAAGAAGCCAGAGTGGACCTGCGCGTGCTCCTGCGCGGTGGCGCAACCGATGAGGAACTGGCCGCAACAATCATCCGCGCCATCCGCGACAAGCCCGAGCGGCACGATTTCGGCAACTCCTCGAGGCGCATCGTCCGCGTCATGGCGGCCACGGGAGGTTGACCGCCGGACCGCTTGTTGATCCAGCTCAATTCCAGCGGGTTACCAATTAGTAACGTCGTTCTAAGCTAGCGGAAGTCCGGAGGGACGGGATTTGCGTCGGAGGAAGTTCCTGTTGCTGTCCATGGCGGCCCTGGCGCTGCGCGCGAACGCGCAGGACGCCGCGGTCCGCTTCGGCCTGACGCCGGTGTTTCTCGACGACCACGCCGGGCTCCTGAAGGCTTGGCGCGCGTATCTGGAATCGCGCCTGGGGCGGCCGGTGCAGTTCGTGCAGCGCGGCACTTATCGCGAGATCAGCGACATGCTGCGCCGGGACAAGCTCGATTTCGCCTGGATCTGCGGCTATCCGTTCGTGCGCTGGCGCCGATGGCTACGGCTGCTCGCCGTGCCACTGTATCGCGGCCAGCCGCTTTACCGGGCCTACCTGATCGTGCCGGCCACCGATACGACCACACGGTCAATCCTCGACCTGCGCGGCAAGGTGTTTGCATTTTCGGACCCGGACTCCAATTCGGGTTACCTATACGCGAACTACAGGCTCGCGCAGGCCGACGAGCGGCCGGCCGGATTCTTCAGCAAGTCGTTCTTCACCTGGGCCCACCGCAAGGTGGTGGAGGCCGTCGCTGCCGTCCTTGCGCAGGGAGGTTCCGTCGACGGCTACGTCTGGGACACGCTCGAGAAGTTCAGTCCCGAGCTGACGTCGCGCACGCGCGTTGCAGATCGTTCTCCCGAGTTCGGCTTTCCCCCTTTGGTGGCGCGCGCTTCGGTGACCCACGCCGAGTTCGACGCGATGAGCCGCGTGCTGCTTGGGATGGCGAGCGACGGCGAGGGACAGGATCTGCTCAATCGGCTCAACCTGGACGGCTTCACGCCAGGATCCGACGGACTGTTCGAAGACATCGACCGCATGATGCGGGCGGTCGACCGCTCCGATGCTGCCGCGCCTGCGTGATCTCAGCTTGCGCTACAAGATCCCGCTGCGCGGGAGCTTGCTGGTGCTGGTGACCGCGGCGGCCGTGACCCTCTCACTGATGTTTCGCGAATATGACCAACTGAGGGACGACCTGATCGCATCGTCCGCCAGCATGGGCCGCGTGCTTGCCAAGACCCTCGTCACGCCGCTCGTGCACGACGACGTCTGGCGTGCCTTCGAGATCATCAATTCGCCGTTTCACGCCTCGGGCCACGAATTGGCGCCGCAGACGGCGGAGATAGTCACCGTTCTCGACTCGCGTGGGATGGTGTACGTGTCCACCCAGCCGACGCAGTACCCGATACTCGCCGACCCGATGCGCACCAACCGCGACTTCAGCGAGCTGCAGCACGCCATCGACCATTATCGCGAGTTCGAGCCGACCGTGGTCGAGCCGCTGAGGTCGGACAAGCTGTACGTCGTCGCGCCGATCGTCTCCGACGGCGTGCAGCTCGGCTCCCTGGTCATAGGCTACTCGAAGAGCGCGTTTGCACCGCGCTTTTACGCCATCGCCAAGCGCGCCGGCGTGGTCACACTGTTCGTCATCGCAGTGCTGCTGCCGGCCTCATGGTACTGGGGGCAACGCTTCGCGCGGCCGCTGATGAACCTTGCCCGGAGCATGGAGCAAGTGAGTACGCGCATTCCAGCGGAGGCTGAAGTCCGGGTCGAGGAGTCGCGCGACGAGATGGGCCAGGTCGGTGCCGCATACAAGGCGATGCTCCAGGAGCTTCGCGAGAAGGAATTGCTCAAGCGCGAAATCGTCGTCTCGGAACGGCTCGCCGCGGTCGGGCGGCTATCGGCCGGGATCGCGCACGAAATCAACAATCCGCTCGGCGGCATGCTGAACGCGATCAACACCTTCAAGCACCACGGCAGCGACGACCCCGTCACGGTCAAGACGCTCTCGCTGCTCGAGCGTGGACTGCTCCAGATCCGGGACACGGTCGCGGCGCTGCTGGTCGAGGCGCGCATCGAGAGCCACCCGCTGACGCGGCAGGACATCGAGGACACGCGCACGCTCGTGCTCGCGGACGCGAACGGCAAGTCGGTACGCTTCGAATGGGAGAACGACGTCGTCGGCGCGCTGCAGATTCCCTCCACGCTCGTGCGCCAGATCCTGATCAACCTGATGCTCAACGCGGTCGACGCCGCGGGCGCGAACGGCGTGGCGTCCGGCCATGTCTACCACGACAGCCGCGACCTGCACATCGTCGTCGCTAACAACGGCACCCATATCCCGCCGGAGCGCATGGAATACCTGTTCGAGCCGTTTTCCTCGCATCGCGCCGGCGGCCACGGGCTCGGCCTCTGGGTCACGTACCAGGTCATTCGCCAGCTCAGTGGCGATGTGGCGGTGGCGAGCGAGCCGGACCACACGTCGTTCCACGTTACGCTGCCGCTGGAGACTCAGCCCGCATGAACGACGCCCCCCTGGTATGCCTCGTTGAGGACGACCCGATCATGGGCGAGTCGCTCCGCCATCGCCTCGAGCTGGAGGGCTTTCGCTACGACTGGCACACGTGCGCGCAGGACGCACTGGCGTGCATCGGCCAGAAACCCTACGCCGTCGTCGTCAGCGACATCCGGCTTCCGGACCTTGGCGGCGACGAGCTGTTCGGTCGCTTGCTCGAGAGCGGCCGGCCGCTGCCGCCGTTTATCTTCATCACCGGCTTCGGCTCGGTCGACCGCGCCGTGCAGCTGCTCAAGATGGGCGCCGCCGATTACATCACCAAGCCGTTCGACATCGAGCAGCTGGTCGAGAAGGTGCGCGCGCTGGCGCGGCCGCAGCCGGCCGCGGGATCGGGGAACGGCGCGGGGCTCGGCGTCTCGCAGGCGATGCGCCGCATCGAGGAGATCCTGCCGCGCCTGGCGAAGCGCGCCACGACTCTGCTCATCACCGGCGAGTCGGGCGTCGGCAAGGAACGCGTCGCCGTGGAGTTCAACCGCCTGGCACGCGAAAGCGAAAGATGCCCGTTCATCGCGGTGAACTGCGGCGCGATCACCGAAAGCCTGTTCGAAGCGGAGCTTTTCGGCCACGAGAAGGGCGCCTTTACCGGCGCGACGCGCACCAAGAAGGGCTTTTTCGAGCAGGCGCACTGCGGCACGCTGTTTCTCGACGAAGTCGGCGAACTGCCGCTCTCGATGCAGGTGAAGCTCCTGCGCGCGATTCAGGAGCGGCGCGTCACGCGCGTCGGCGGCGAGACGTCGATCGCGGTGGAACTGCGGCTCGTCTGCGCCACCAACCGGGACCTGAAGAAGCTGGTCGAGGAAGGACGCTTCCGCGAGGACTTGTACTACCGCGTCAATGTGATCCAGCTGCACATCCCGGCGCTGCGCGAGAGGAAGGAGGATATTCTATCGCTCGCGCGCGTGCTGCTCGACGAAGTCTCCGCGCAGCACGGCGGCACGCGACGCGTCCTCAGCGGGCGCGCCGAGCAGGCGCTGCTCGACTATCCCTGGCCCGGCAACGTGCGCGAACTGCGCCACTGCATCGAGCGCGCCTGCATCGTCTGCGCGAACGATGTGCTCGAGCCCGAGGACTTTTTCGAGGGAGGCTCTGCGGCACTGAGCGTTGGCAATGCGTCCGGGAACCTCAGCAGCTACCTGCAGGAGTGCGAGCGCGGCTACATCACGCGCGCGCTGATCGATCACGGATGGCAGATTCAGCAAACCGCGGAGAGCCTGCGCATCAGCCGCAAGAGCCTGTGGGAGAAGATGAAGAAGCTCGAGATTCGCGCAGGCTGAGGCGAGCGGTCGGCGCTGCGCGCCGAAGGACTTGAGCAGCGTCTGCCGTTCGACGTTCTGCTGCCGCAATCGCTTCGCCTTACAATCCGGCCCTCGCACCATGAAGACGTTCGGCGTCCAATGAAAACCTTCGCTCTGGCCGGCTGGTCCGGCAGCGGCAAGAACACGCTCATCGAGAAGCTGATCCCGCGCTTCACGGCGCGCGGCCTGGGCATTGCGTTCATCAAGCAGCGGGTGAAGCACCCCTCGCCCTGCGACCTGCTCTTTGTGGAAGGATTCAAACGTGCGCCCATCCCCAAGCTCGAGGTGTGGCGCGCGATTACCGGCGAGGGCTTGCTGCATCCGCAGGACCCGCACATCGTCGCCGTGGCGAGCGACGTGCAGCTGGAGACGAAGCTGCCGCTGCTGGCGCTCGACGACGATGCCGGCATTGCCGCATTCATCCTCAGGCACCTGGCACCCGCATGACCAAAGGCCTGCTTTCCGTGGACGAGGCACTCGACGTGCTGCTCGCGGGCGCGCGCCCGATGCGCGACATCGAGGAGGTGCCGACGCTCGCAGCGGCCGATCGCGTGCTGGCGCGCGCGCAGCGCTCGACGATGGACGTGCCGCCGCTGGACAACAGCGCCATGGACGGCTACGCGGTGCGCACAGCGGACGTGCGATCGCCGGGGGCGAGGCTGAAAGTCGCGCAGCGCATCATGGCGGGGTCGGTGGGCAAGGCGCTCGCTCCCGGCACGGCGGCGCGCATTTTCACCGGCGCGCCGATCCCGCTGGGGGCCGACGCCATCGTCATGCAGGAGTTCTGCGCCGCCGACGGCGAGCACGTGGTGGTGAACAAGGTGCCGGAAAAGGACGCCTGGGTCCGGCGTACGGGCAGCGATATCCGCAAGGGCGCGCAGATCCTCGCCGCGGGCATCCGTCTTCGGCCGCAGGACACGGGCCTCGCCGCGTCGGTGGGCATCCAGTCGCTGCCGCTCTACCGGCGCGTGCGCCTGGGACTCTTCTTCACTGGCGACGAGCTGGTGATGCCGGGCGATCCGCTGCCCCCGGGCCGGATCTACAACTCCAACCGCTTCACGCTGAACGGCCTGGCGCAGATGTTCGGCTGCGAGGTGCGCGACTACGGCATCGTGCCCGATACCCTGGAGGCGACGCGCGCGGTGCTGAAGCGCGCCGCCGCCGAGTGCGACCTCATCGTCACCTCGGGCGGCGTGTCGGTGGGCGACGCCGATTTCGTCAAGCCGGCGGTCGAGGCGGAGGGGTCGCTCCTCATGTGGAAGATCGCCATGAAGCCGGGCCGGCCGCTCGCCTTCGGCAGCGTGGGCGGGGCGGCGTTCATCGGCCTGCCGGGCAACCCGGTATCGAGCTTCGTCACCTTCCTCATCTTCGTGCGGCCGTTCCTGCTGAAGACGCAGGGCATCGCCGCGGTCGTGCCGCGCCCGATCGCGGCGCGCGCCGATTTCGACTGGACGGAGCCCGACGCGCGGCGCGAATTCCTGCGCGTAAAATGGAACGACCAAGGCGGGCTGGATCTGTACCCGACGCAGGATTCGGCGGTGCTCACCTCCACGGCCTGGGCCGACGGCCTCCTCGACAACCCGCCCGGCCACGCCATCCGGAAGGGCGATACGGTGCGCTTCCTGCCTTACGCGGAGCTCTACAGGTGAAAGTAAAGGTTCTTTTCTTCGCGGCGCTGCGCGAGCAGCTCGGCACTTCGAGCGAGGAACTCGAGCTGCCTGCCGGCGTCGCTACCGTGGCGGCGCTCCGGTCGCACCTGCGCGGCCGCGGCGGCGCCTGGCAGCTCGCGCTCGCCGACGGCAAGCTCATCCGCATGGCCGTCAACCAGGACATGGCGCAGCCGGCGGACACGATCCAGGCGGGCGACGAGGTGGCGTTCTTTCCCCCGGTGACCGGCGGATGAAGATCTCGGTGCAGACGCAGGACTTCGACGCGGGCGCAGAGATACGCGCCCTGTCGTCCGATCCCAAGGTAGGGGCGGTGGCAAGCTTCATCGGTGTGGTGCGCGAAGTGGCGATGACCCTCGAGCACTATCCCGGCATGACCGAGAAGGCGCTGCGGAAGATCGTCGACGATGCCGGCGCGCGCTGGCAGGTCGTGGGCTGCACCGTGATCCACCGCACTGGCGCGCTCAAGCCCACCGACCAGATCGTGCTGGTCGCGGTGGCGAGCGCGCACCGCGGGGATGCGTTCGCCGCCTGCGAATTCATCATGGATTACCTGAAGACGCAGGCCCCTTTCTGGAAGAAAGAGGCCGCGGGTTGGGTCGAGGCGCGCGCGTCGGACGACCAGGCGGCGGAGCGCTGGAAGTGAACGCATCGGCCTTGGCGGCGGTTGGCGTGGGCGCGATGCTCGGGGCGTGGTCGCGCTGGGGACTCGGGATGATGCTGAATCACGTGTTTCCCACGCTGCCGCTGGGAACGCTGGTGGCGAATCTCGTCGGCGGCTACCTGATGGGCCTGACGCTCGGCGCACTCACTCATTTCGAGGCGCTGCCCCCCGAGCTGCGGCTGCTGGTGACCACGGGCTTCCTCGGCAGCCTGACGACCTTTTCCACGTTCTCGGCCGAAGCCAGCACCCTGATCAGCCGCGACCAGTTCGGCTGGGCGGCGGCGCACGTTGCCGGGCATCTCGCCGGTTCCTTGCTGCTGACTTTCGCCGGCATCGCCACCATGCGCCTGATCCTGAGGTAAGCCATGCAAGGCATCTGCCTGAGCTTCTACGTCCACGAAAACCACAAGCACCACGGCATCCTGCTCTACGAGTGGCTGCTGGAAACGGCGAAGAAAGCCGGCATCCACGGCGGCTCGGCGTTTCGCGCCATCGCCGGATACGGCCGCCACGGCGTGCTGCACGAGCAGCACTTCTTCGAGCTGGCCGGCGAGCTGACTGTCGAGGTCGAGTTCCTGCTCGACGAGCAGCAGGCCGAGGCCTTGCTGGCGGTGCTGCGCCGCGAGCAGATCCGCGTGTTCTACGCCAGGTCGCCGGCGGAATTCGGGATCGTCGGCAGCGGGCGGTAGAATGCGCGCACGCATGAGCCGCGTGTCGATTCCGTCCAGGCTGCTTCCGGCTGCGGCGCTGGCCGCAGTGCTGGTTCTGCTGGCCACCGCCACCCGCATCGCCCTCGCCCTGCGCGCCGACGCCGTGGTGCCGGACTTCGCCACCCTGGCGCAAGCCTTCGGCCGCGGTCTGTGGTTCGACGTCGCGGCAGCGATCTTCGCCGTCACGCCGCTCGTGTTCTGGCTGGCGCTGGCGCCGGACCGGCTGGCGCGCACCTGGGTCTACCGCTCGCTGACGCTCGTCGCCTTCGCCGCTGCCTGCTTCGGGCTGCTGGTGCTGGCGGTGTCGGAGTGGCTGTTCTGGGAAGAATTCGGCGCGCGCTTCAACTTCATCGCCGTCGACTACCTGCTCTATACGCAGGAGGTCATCGGCAACATCTGGGAGAGCTACCCCGTCGGCCGCATCCTCGTCATGCTGGCGCTCGCCGCCGCAGTTCTGACCACGCTGCTGGCGCGACGCCTGTGGCGCTCGAGCGGCGCGCCGCTCGGCTGGCGCGCGATGCTCGCCTCGGTGCTGGTGCAGGCGGTGCTGCTCGGCGGCGCGCTGCAGCTTGCCGACGCCGACCAGAAGGACTTCTCGCAGCAGGATTCCGCCAACGAGCTCGCGGGCAACGGGCTGTACGATTTCTTCGCTGCCAACCGGCGCAACGAACTGAGCTACGAGCGCTATTACGCAACCTTGCCCTTCGCCGAGGCGCTGGCGCGCGTGCGCGGCGGATTCGAAGGCGCCGAATGGATCGCACCCGAACTCGACGGCGTCGAGCGACACGTGCGCGCAACATCCAGGGAGCGCCGGCTGAATGTCGTGGTCGTGACCGTGGAGAGCCTTGGCGCCGAATTCCTCGGCGTCTACGGCAATGCCGCCGGCCTGACGCCGAACCTCGACCGCCTGGCGCGCGAGAGCGTGTGGTTCGCCGACGTCTACGCCACCGGCAACCGCACGGTGCGCGGGCTGGAGGCGCTGGCGCTGGCGGCGCCGCCCACGCCGGGCCAGTCGATCGTGCGCCGGCCGCACAACGACGCCCTGTTTTCTCTTGGCAGCCTGTTCGAGGACAAGGACTACGGCGTGCTGTTCGCCTACGGCGGCTACGGCTATTTCGACAACATGAACGCGTTCTTCGACGCCAACGACTACCGCTCGGTCGACCGCCGCGAAATCCCGTCCGACAAGATCGAGTTCGAGAACGTGTGGGGCGTCGCCGACGAGCACCTGTTCGACCAGGTGATCGAGGAGTTCGACCGCGGGCTCGCTGCGCGCCCGGAACGGCCGCTGTTCGCGCATGTGATGACCACCAGCAATCACCGGCCCTATACGTATCCGAACGGGCGCATCGACATTCCTTCCGGCACCGGGCGCGACGGCGCCGTGAAATATACCGACTACGCGCTGGGCCGCTTCCTCGAGCGGGCGCGCACCCGGCCGTGGTTCGCGAACACGGTGTTCGTGATCACCGCCGACCACGGCGCCAACGCGCGCGGCGGGGCGCAGATCCCGGTCGACAAGTACCGAATCCCGTTGTTCGTATACGCGCCTGGGCTGATCGCGCCGCGGCGCGTCGACCGGCTGATGTCGCAGATCGACATCGCACCGACCCTGCTGGGCATGCTTGGTTTCGACTATTACAGCAAGTTCCTCGGCCGCGACCTGCTCAATTCGCCGCCGGCCTCGGACCGCGCGTTCGTCGCCAACTACCAGACCCTGGGCTTCATCCACGGCGGCCAAATCGCGCTGCTGCAGCCCAAGGGCCGGATGCAGGCCTACCGCATGGAGGCGGACGGGCGCGTCGGTGCCATCGCCAGCGCCCCCGAGCTCGAGCGGGACGCCATCGCCTACTACCAGGTGGCGTCGCATGCCTTCCGCAACGGCCTGCTGCGCGACGAAGAGCAGATTCCGCCGCAGGCGCGTGCGCCAGGGCCGCGGCGCGCGTCTGCGCACCTCCCTCGCTGACCCGGTTGAAACGGGGGTCTCCGCCCCCACCTGTATTTCAAGCTCCTTACGGAATTCAGGTCCATGCGTGTCGACAAATTCACCACCAAGCTGCAGGAAGCCCTCGCCGAGGCTCAGAGCCTCGCTGTCGGGCGCGACCACCCGTACATCGAGCCGCAGCACCTGCTCGCGGCGCTCCTCGACCAGGAGGATGGCGGCGCCGCCTCGATCATCGCCAAGGCCGGGGGCAATCCGGGGGCGCTGAAGAAGGCCCTGGCCGAGTCCCTCGGCCGCATCGCCAGGGTCGAAGGCACCCCGGGCGAGGTGAGCGTCTCGCGCGAGCTGGCCCAGCTCCTCAACGTCACCGACAAGGAAGCGCAGAAGCGCGGCGACCAGTACATCGCCTCGGAGCTTTTCCTGCTCGCCGCCGCGGCCGATAAAGGCGAGACCGGCCGGATCCTCAAGCAGGCGGGGGTGACGAAGGCGGCGCTGGAAAAGGCGATCGAGGAGGTGCGCGGCGGCGCCAGCGTTTCGGGGCAGGCCGACGAATCCCAGCGCCAGGCGCTCGAGAAGTACACGCTCGACCTGACCGACCGCGCGCGCCAGGGCAAGCTCGATCCCGTGATCGGCCGCGACGACGAGATCCGGCGCTGCATCCAGATCCTGCAGCGGCGCACCAAGAACAACCCGGTGCTGATCGGCGAGCCCGGCGTCGGCAAGACCGCGATCGTCGAGGGCCTCGCGCAGAGGATCATCAACGGCGAAGTGCCCGAGAGCCTGAAGCACAAGCGCGTGCTGGTGCTCGACATGGCCTCGCTGCTGGCGGGCGCCAAGTACCGCGGCGAGTTCGAGGAGCGCCTGAAGTCGGTGCTCAAGGACCTGGCCAAGGACGAAGGCAACACCATCGTCTTCATCGACGAGATGCACACCATGGTCGGCGCCGGCAAGGCCGAGGGCGCGATCGACGCCGGCAACATGCTCAAGCCCGCGCTGGCGCGCGGCGAGCTGCACTGCATCGGCGCCACCACGTTGAACGAATACCGCAAGTACGTGGAGAAGGACGCCGCGCTCGAGCGCCGCTTCCAGAAAGTGCTGGTGGGCGAGCCTTCGGTCGAGGCGACCATCGCCATCCTGCGCGGCCTGCAGGAGAAGTACGAGGTGCACCACGGCGTCGAGATCACCGATCCGGCGATCGTCGCCGCGGCCGAGCTGTCGCAGCGCTACATCACCGACCGCTTCCTCCCCGACAAGGCGATCGACCTGATCGACGAGGCCGCCGCGCGCATCAAGATGGAGATCGACTCCAAGCCCGAGTCGATGGATCGGCTGGAACGGCGCCTGATCCAGCTCAGGATCGAGCGCGAGGCGGTGAAGAAGGAAAAGGACGAGGCCTCGAAAAAGCGCCTCGGCCTCATCGAAGACGAGATCAAGCGCCTGGAGAAGGACTACTCCGACCTCGAGGAGATCTGGAAGGCGGAGAAGGCGCAGGCGCAGGGCGCGCAGCACATCAAGGAAGAGATCGAGCGCGTGCGCCAGCAGATGGCCGAGCTGCAGAGAAAGGGCCAGTACGACAAGCTCGCCGAGCTGCAGTACGGCAAGCTGCCGCAGCTCGAGGCGCAGCTGAAGAAGGCCGAAAAGGCCGGCGAAGGGCCGAAGGCGAAGCTCGTGCGCACGCAGGTCGGCGCCGAGGAGATCGCCGAGGTGGTGTCGCGCGCCACCGGCATCCCGGTCTCCAAGATGATGCAGGGCGAGCGCGAGAAGCTGATCAAGATGGAAGACAGGCTCCACGAGCGCGTGGTCGGGCAGGACGAGGCGGTGCGGCTGGTGGCCGATGCCATCCGCCGCTCGCGCTCGGGCCTGTCGGACCCGAACCGGCCGTACGGCTCGTTCCTTTTCCTCGGGCCGACCGGCGTCGGCAAGACCGAGCTGTGCAAGGCGCTTGCCGCGTTCCTGTTCGATTCCGAGGAGCACCTCATCCGCATCGACATGTCCGAATACATGGAGAAGCACTCGGTGTCGCGCCTGATCGGCGCGCCGCCCGGCTACGTCGGCTACGACGAGGGCGGGCAGCTCACCGAGCAGGTGCGCCGCAAGCCCTACGCCGTGATCCTGTTCGACGAAATCGAGAAGGCGCACCCCGACGTCTTCAATACGCTGCTGCAGGTGCTGGACGAGGGACGCCTCACCGACGGCCAGGGCCGCACCGTGGATTTCAAGAACACGGTGCTGGTCATGACCTCCAACCTCGGCTCGCAGATGATCCAGCAGATGGCCGGCAGCGACTACGCCGTCGTCAAGCTGGCGGTGATGGCCGAGGTCAAGAACCAGTTCCGGCCCGAGTTCGTCAACCGCATCGACGAGGTGGTGGTGTTCCACGCCCTCAGCGAGGAGCACATCAAGTCGATCGCGCGCATCCAGCTCGAGGTGCTCAAGGCGCGGTTGGCGAAAATGGACTACGGCTTCGAGGTATCCGAAGGCGCGCTCGCCGAGCTCGCCAAGGTGGGCTTCGACCCGGTGTACGGCGCGCGGCCGCTGAAGCGCGCCATCCAGTCCGAGCTCGAAAACCCGCTGGCGAAATCGATTCTCGAGGGTCGCTTCGCACCCAAGGACACGGTCCGCGTCGACTGGCGCGGCGGGCGCATGACCTTCGATAAGGCGCAGGCGCGCGCAGCCGCCTGAGGCCGCCGTCTTGACCCGTTCCGCGCCTTAGCGCAAGCTGGGCGCCGCTGTAAAAAAATCCCAGGAGGAAGCAAGCCATGACACGCGCTCGTACTCTATTTACCACGGCCGCCGCGCTCGCGCTCGGCCTCGGCCTAGCCGCCGGCAATGCCGCAGCGGCCAAGAAGGAAGTGAAGGTGGTTTTCATCGGCCCGCTCACCGGCGGCGTTTCGGCCAACGGCCTGGGCGGTCGCAACTCCGCCGATCTCGCCGTGCGGCTGCGCAATGAAGATCCCAAGGCCAAGTACAAGTACGAGATGGTGGTGCTCGACGACGAGTGCAAGCCGAACATCGGCGTGCAGGTGGCGACCAAGGCGGCGTCCGATCGCGCGATCATCGCCGGCGCGACGCACTATTGCTCGGCGGTGGCGATCGGCACGGTCGACACCTACCACAAGTTCGGGTTGCCGGTGATCGTCTGGGGCGCGGTGCTGCCCGACATCACCTACGGCAACGACTACAAGGAAATCCATCGCGTCAACGGCACGATGATCAACCAGAACCAGGTCAACGCGAAGTTCTCCACCGGCCAGGGCTTCAGGAAGTTCGCCGTGATCCACGACACCACCGACTACGGCAAAGGGCACAACAAGTACTTCAGCGAGTTCCTCGCCAAGGACGGCGGCAAGATCGTCGGCACCTTCGGCGTCACCGCCGACCAGCAGGACTTCAACGCCGAGCTGACGCAGATCAAGTCGCTCAACGTCGACGCGATCTACTTCGGCGGCCTGACGCCGATCGGCGTGCGCATCCGCTCGCAGATGGACAAGCTCGGCATCAAGGCGCAGTTCATCGGCACTTCCGGCATCGTCTCCGACGCCTTCATCGAGGGCCTCGGGCCGCTCGCCGAGGGCGTGCTCGCGTTCCGCGAAGGCGCGCCGATCGACAAGCTGCCCGGCGGCCTGTTCTTCACCGCCAAGTACGCCCAGGCCAAATATGCCGAAGGACCGGAGGCCTACGGCGCCTTCGCTTTCGCGGCGATGAACCTGATCCTCGACACCATCGAGCGCGTCGGCCCGGATCGCAAGAAGGTCACCGCGGCGCTCGGCAACGTGAAAAACGTGGACTCGATCGTCGGCAAGATCAGCTTCGACGACCACGGCCAGAACACGGTGGCGGCGATCACCAAGTACGTCGCCCAGGACGGCAAGTGGGTGGTCTGGGAAGACAGCGAGTACGCCAGCGGCAAGCGCAAGCTCGCCGGCCGGTAAGCGGGCGGCCCTGAATCGAACGGGGGCGGGCGTATCGCCCGCCTCTTTTTGTTGGCATGGACGCCGGACTCCTCGCGCAATTCGTCGCCAACGGCCTGATGCTGGGCATGATGTACGCCCTGGTCGCCGTGGGCTTCACGCTGTTCTTCGGCGTGCTCGACATCATCAAGTTCAGCCACGGCGACGTGCTGACCGTGGGCACCTTTACCGGCTTCTCGGTGTACCTGGGGCTGCAGATGATCGGCGCTACCAACCCGTGGCTGCAGGTCGCGGCGGTGCTCGTCGTCGCCACCGGCGCGATGGCAATCCTCGGCGCGCTGATCGCCAAGTACCTCGTCATGCCGCTCAAATCCGCGCCGCCGCTCAACATCCTGCTGGTGACACTGATGCTCGGCACGGTGCTGCGCGAGTGCGTGCGCCTGTTCTTCCCGGACGGCGCCAACCCGAAGCGTTTCCCGCGCCTGCTGCCGGACGATGCGGTGGCGCTGGGCAGCTTCAACCTGCGCCTGGACAGCGTGCTGCTGTTTCTCGGCGGCCTGGCGGTGATCGTCGCCATCCACGTGCTGATCAACCGCACCAAGCTGGGCCTGGCGATCCGCGCCGTGGCGCAGGACGAGGAAACCGCGAAGACCATGGGCATCAATTTCACGCTCATCGTGCTCGTCACCTTCGCGCTCGGCTCGGCGGTGGCAGCCTTTGCCGGCGTCATGAACGGCCTGTACTACAGCGAGATCAATTTCGGCATGGGCCTGCTGCTCGGGGTGATCGGCTTCAGCGCGGCGATCGTCGGCGGGCTGGGCAACATCTACGGCGCGATCCTGGGGGGATTCCTGTTCGCCGCGCTGCAGACCATCGGCGCGGTGGCGCTGCCCTTCGCCAGCGCCTACAAGGATGTGTTTGCCTTCGCAGTAGTAATCGCGATCATGGCCTGGCGCCCGACTGGCCTGATCGCCGAGCGAACGAGCGAGCGGGTATGAAGGTGGCGCTGTGGCCGGGGGCGATCGCCGTGGCGCTGGTCACCGCGCTCGGCATCGGCTTCATGTGGGCCGAGAACGAGTGGGAGGTGGTGGCCGTGCTGGTGACCGCTGCCGTTGGCGCAGTGATCGCACGGCGCAGCGGCTGGCTCGAGCCGGCGGCGCGTGCCTTCACCCAGCGCGAACCCGTCATGAACCGCCTCGCGATCGTGGGGCTGTTCGTATTCGTCGCCTTCTTTCACGACGATCATTTTCCGCTGCTGATGGTGGGCACGGTGCTGATCTACCTCCTGGTGTGCCTCGGGCTCACGATCCAGTTCGGCTACGCGGGGATGGTGAACTTTGCCGCCGCCGCGTTCCTTGGCGTCGGCTGCTATACCGCGGCGGTGCTCACCGCGCATACGGCGATCCCGCACCTCCTGGTGCTCGCCATCGGCGGCGCGGTGGCGGCGCTCATCGGCTCGATCCTGATCCTGCCGGTGCTGCGCACGCGCGGGCACTACTCGGCGGTGGTGACGATCGCCTTCGTGCTGCTGTTCAAGACCTTCCTGGAAGTGAACGACACCCTCGGCGGGCCGCAGGGCCTGAAGCTTCCCTCCATGCAGGTGTTCGGCTGGAAGTTCAACGAGAACTTCAGCCTCGCCGGAATCGAGTTCTCCTTCTACGTCAACTACGTGCTGGTGGCGCTGGTGCTCGTGGTGATCGCCTTCGCGCTCGCGCGCCGGCTCGAGCGCTCATGGATCGGCCTGAGCCTCGACGCCGTGCGCCTGGACGAAACCGCCGCGGCCTGTTTCGGCGTTCACATCGCGCGCTGGAAGATCGTCGCCTTCACGCTGGGCAACTTCATGGCCGGCGTCGCCGGAGCGCTCTACGCGCTGATGCTCGGCTTCATCGCGCCGACCAACTTCACCTTCGGCGATTCGCTGATCATGGTGTCGATCATCCTGCTCGGCGGGATCGGCAACCCCTGGGGCGCGGCGCTCGCCGCGGCGATCGTGGTGATGCTGCCCGAGAAGCTGCA
>Ga0224512_10003048_pt1 | contig 14934 bp, 13 predicted proteins | sample SF_May12_sed_USG_4_FD_169103 | JGI IMG/M metagenome (GOLD analysis project Ga0224512, IMG submission 169103) | Sediment microbial communities from San Francisco Bay, California, United States - SF_May12_sed_USGS_13 | ecosystem: Environmental > Aquatic > Marine > Sediment | place: USA...
CGTCGGTCAAGTACACGACCTTCTCGGCTCGGAGTGCACCACCGAGGGCTCCGGCGACCGTGTCGGCGTTGATGTTGAGCGACTGCCCGCCGGTGTCCACCCCGATCGACGAGACGACCGGGATGAGGTCCTCGGCCAACAGCCGTTCCACCATCTGCGGGTTGACGGCCTCGATCCGTCCGACCAGGCCGAGGTCTGGATCCTGCTGGCTGGCGACGATCAGGCGACCGTCCTCGCCCGACATACCGACCGCGTAGGCCCCGTGCCGGTTGATGTGCCCGATGATGTCGCGTCCGACCTTGCCGACCAGCACCATGCGGGCGACGTCGAGGGTCTCGGCATCGGTGACCCGCAGGCCGTTGCGGAACTCGGTCTGCTTTCCGAGACGGCCCAGGAGTTCACCGATCTGGGGTCCGCCGCCGTGAACGACCACCGGTTTGAGGCCGACCGAGCGCAGCATGACGATGTCGGTGGCGAACGTCCGCATCACGTCGTCGTCGATGATGGCGTTGCCACCGAGCTTGACCACGATGATGGCACCGCGGAACTGCTGCAGGTACGGCAACGCCTCGATGAGGGCGTTGGCCCGCTGCTCGGGTGAATAGCCGCGGTCGACGGTCGGGGCGGTCACGGGTAGACCCCGACGGTGGACAGTCCGGTGGTCTCCGGCAGGCCGATGGCGATGTTGGCGCACTGTACCGCCATGCCGGAGGCCCCCTTCATCAGGTTGTCGAGCACGCCGACGCCCATCACGAGCCCGGTGCGAGGGTCGACCCGTCCGGTCAGATGAACGGCATTGGATCCGGTGACGGCCTTGGTCGAGGGGCTCCGGTGGTCGACGACGACGAACGGCTCGTCGCGGTAGTAGTCGGCCATGGCTTCCAGCACCTCCCCGGTGTCGAGCGATCTGGTCGGACGGCCGTAGCAGCTGGCCAGGATACCGCGGTTGAGCGGAGCCAGGTGGGGGGTGAACAACACGGTCACGTCGCGGCCGGTCGACACCGACAGGGCCTGCTCGATCTCGGGTGTGTGACGGTGGGTGAGCAGTCCGTAGGCGGTGACGTTCTCGTCGACGGTGCAGAACGTGGTGTTCTCCTTGGGCGGCCGCCCCGCCCCGCTGACACCGGTGATGAGGTTGATGATGATGCCATCCGGTTCGACCAACCCGGCGGCCAGCAGCGGGGCCAGGGTGAGCGTGGCGGTGGCGGCGTTGCAGCCGGTGGCGGCGATGAGGCGGGCCTCGGCGATGTCGGATCGGAAAAGCTCCGGTAGACCATAGGCGGCCTCCGGCAGGTATTCGGGGGCGACATGTTCGGCCCCGTACCAGTCGGGATAGAGCTGCGGGTTCTTCAACCGGAAGTCGGAGCCGAGATCGACGACCACCCCGACGTTGTCGATGATCTCGGGGATGACTCCCATGCTGACGCCATGGGGCAGCCCGCAGAAAACCACGTCGAGGCCGTCGACGATCTCGGGGGTGTAGGCCTCGAAGAACCGGCCCCGGTAGGCCAGAGCCAGACTCGGATAGAGATCGGCGACAGCGGTGCCGGCCTTGGAGTCGCCGGTCATCACCTCGAGTTCGAAGTTGGGGTGACCGGCAAGGAGGCGCATCAACTCGGCCCCGGTGTAGCCTGAGGCGCCGACGATCCCGACGCGATAGGTGGGCCCGCCGCCGGCCGTCGGAATGGGAAACGGGGCTGCTGGCACGTCGGCCAGCATAACTCCCAATCATTCAACTGTCTACATATTTATGCATCAATCGTCGAGGCTTGGAAGGGGTAGGTGAGGAGACTCCACCGACAACGATGTTTTGCCGACTCCCGTAACGAGAATGTCGCAGGCGCGGGCCGGATGGTGAGCCATGCCGCAGGCTACGAGGGCATGGTCGTGTTCAACGACGAGGCGCGCGGAGACGCACTGGTGACGATGGGCGGCGATCCCGTTCCCATCCCCGGCCTGTTCGTCGGCCACTCCGACGGCCTGACCCTCGCCGGGGCCGCCAACGCCGGCGAACTCGTGATCGGCGCACCCGCCGGCACCGTCGAGGGTGTGCAGTCGCTCTGGAACGGCTGGAGCGGCTTGCGTATCTGGGACTACACCGACCCGGCGAACGCGGTGCTGGCCTCGACCTTCGATACGGCATGCTCGGCCCTCGAGCCGGGGACCGAAGGCACCGAGGACTGCCTCGAGGGTGGGACCTACTCGAGTCACAACCTCGTCGTCGAGGACGGCATCGCGTACGTGTCCTGGTATGCCGACGGGCTGCTGATGATCGACGTCAGCGACCCGTACAACCCAGTGGAAGTCGGCCGCTATCACGAGCGCGGTGACGCCTTCGAGGCGCAGAACGCCGGCGCGCAGAACATCTGGGGCGTGTACAAGATCCCGAATCAGCCGTGGGTGTACGCATCGGACCGCAACGGTGGTCTGTATGTGCTCAAGGCCTACGGTCAGGGCTCGGCCAAGAATGGCAAGGCTGCGCTCGACGGCTGACACCATTTTCCGTGAAAGCAACTGAGGGGTGCCCCGCTGCGGGGCGCCCCTCTACGCTTTCCGCAGGTCCCACCCGATCCGTAGCTCCTGGCGGGCGGTTCTCACGGAGAGCCCGACCAGCGGGCTGTCAGCGACTCTGCCGGCCCGGCGGTGAACGGGTTTCGACCGGTCACCCTCGGAAACCGGGAACCAGCGGATTCAGCGATCAGCGGCTCGCCGGGTTCGGTTCGGAGGGGATGGCCACCGCCAAGCGTCCTCCGGGTGGGCCCTCGATTCGGATCGAGCCGCCGTGAGCCTCGACCAGGCCCTTGGCGATGGCCAGGCCGAGGCCGGCGCCGCCCTTGGCTCGGTTGCGACTCTCGTCGGCTCGGGCAAAGCGGTCAAACGCCCGGGCTCGGAAGTCGTCGGGAAAGCCGGGACCGGCGTCGATGACCCTGACCGAGGCCGGATTGCCTGGCTCGACGATCATCGTTACCTCCGACCCGTCGGGCGTGTGACGGATTGCGTTGTCGAGCAGGTTTCGTAGCACCCGACCGAGAGCTGCGGCGTTGCCCCACACCGGCACCGCCTGATCCGACCGCAAACGGATCGTCACCCCCCGCACGTCGGCCACCGGCGCCAGCGCCTCGGCCGCCTCGTCGGCGAGTTCCGCCAGGTCAACCGGTTCGGGTTGGATGTCGAGGAGCCCCGCTTCGAGCTGGGACAACAGAAACAGGTCGTCGACCAGGACCGACAACGCCTCCAGATCATGACTCATCGACCGCAGATACCGTTGGGGGTCGGGAGCGATCCCGTCGCGCAGCGCCTCGACAGCGGCCCGCAACGCGCCGATCGGCGTGCGCAGGTCATGGCTGATGCTCGAGATCAGGAAACGCCGTTCGGCGTCGATGCGGGCCCGATCCCGATCGATCTCGGCCCGTCTGGTCTCCAGCGCCTGCAGTTCGGCACCGAGCTGGTCGAGCGATTGAGCGACCCGACCGAACTCGTCGGAACGGTCCAGCGCAGCCCGCGCCCCGTGATCGCCCTGCTCCAGGCTGTTGAGGGTGGATTCGATCCGGGCGGCGGCGGCCCGGAGCGGTTTCGTGGCCACGATCACCAGTGCGATCACGAAAGGAACGATGAGCAGAAGCACGGCCAGCACCGCGCCGAGAGCGTCGTCACCCAGTACCATCAGGCGGCCGAGGCTCACCGCTGCGATGACGCCGATGGCAAGGGCGGCCAGGGCGATCACCAGCACCTGGGTCCGTAGCGAAGGGAGGCGGGAGGCGAACCGCTGGAGGAATACGCCGGCCAGGCCGGTCAGGGCCGTCAGCGCAAGCCCGACCGCGGCAATGAGCCACGGGTCGGCCATATCGAACTTCAATGCCATGGGCCGGACACCTCGACCGATACCCGACTAGGGCTCGAACCGGTAGCCGACACCCCGGGCGGTGGTGATCCACCGGGGATTGCCGGGATCGGACTCGATCTTCTGCCGGAGGCGGCCCACATGCACGGTGACCGTGGCCGGATCCTGGTACTCGGGAGCCGACTCCCACACCAGTTCCAGGAGCTGGCGGCGGCTGAACACCTGGCGGGGCGACTGGGCCAGCACGGCCAGCAGGTCGAACTCCTTCGGCGTCAGGTCGACCACCCCCGCATCGGTGGTGACCTCGCGGGCGCCGACGTCGATCACCAGGCCGTCGAACTCCAGCGGACCCTGACCGGTGTCCGACACCGAGCTGCGCCGCAGAACGTTGCGCACCCGGGCGACCAGTTCCCGAGGCGAGAAGGGTTTGACGACGTAGTCGTCGGCGCCGAGCTCGAGTCCGACCACTCGATCGGTCTCGTCGGCCCGAGCGGTCAACATGATGACCGGCACATCCCAACGGGACCGAATGTAACGGAGCAGGTGGAAGCCGTCGACGTTGGGCAGCATCACGTCGAGCACGACGAGGTCGGGCCGATTCGCCTCGAGCCATTCCAGAGCCTCGCCACCGTCGGCCTTCTCGACCACCCGGTAGTTCTCGACCTGGAGATAGCGAACCACGACCTCGCGGACCATCGGCTCGTCGTCGACGACGAGGATCGTGCTGGTACCGACCTGGGACATCACGGTCATAACGCTACTCGTAACCATCGTGCTCACTGATTCAACGTATTCATCAACACTGACGGGGGCCACACGGATTCCTAACGAATGGCGAAACCCTGGCCGTGTCGCCACCGGCCCGGTCATCCGGGAGCAAACTGCGTTCGCCAGGCGCCCTCCATCGGCGCTAAAATGTCGATCCCGTGGACGAGGTTTCAGGCAGCACCATCATCGGCGTCTGCGGCGGGAGCGGATCGGGTAAGACAACGCTGGCCCGCGAGCTGGCCCGGAAGCTCGGTTGGGGCCGGACCGCGGTTCTCAGCTTCGACTCCTATTACCACGATCTGGCCCATCTGACGACCGAGGAACGCTCCACCGTCAACTTCGACGCACCCGACTCGCTCGACGTCGAGCTACTGACCGATCACCTCGCGGCGCTGCGCCGTGGCGCGGAGATCACCGTGCCGATCTACGACTTCGCCAGCCACACCCGCTCCGGCGACGTCGACATCGTCGAGGCCACGGACTTCGTCGTCATCGAGGGGATCCTTCTTTTTGCCTTCGCCGAGATCCGTGACCTGATCGACTACCGGGTCTACCTCGACTGCCCCGGCGACATTCGCTATCAGCGCCGCCTGGTTCGTGATGTCAACGAGCGGGGCCGAACCGCCGATTCGGTGGCCGAGCAGTGGGAGACCACGGTTGCGCCGATGCACGATCTGCACGTCGAGCCCTACGCCCCGCACGCCCACTTTCTGGCCACCTACGGCCCCCCGGCGGTGGAAATCGCGGCAAAGGTGGCTCTGGACCTCGGTCGGACGCTGAGGCCCTTACACTGATGCGCCTACACTGAGAACCATGAAGATCGGGGAGCTGGCCGAGACGGCCGGCGTATCCACCAAGACCATCCGCTACTACGAATCGATCGGTCTTCTGCCCGAGCCGTCGCGCACCGAAAGCGGCTACCGGGCCTACGACGAAGCCGGAGCCGAACGTTTGGCCTTCATTCGGGACGCGCAGAGTTCGGGGCTGTCCCTGGCCGAGATCGCCTCGGTTCTCGAATTGAAGGAGGCGGGTGCCACGTCGTGCCGGCACACCCGGTCGCTCCTCGAGCGCCACATCGCCGAGGTCGAAGCGCAGATCGAACGGCTGCGGGAGACCCGCTCGACGCTCCTGGCCATGGCCGAGCGGGCGGCCACCCTCGACCCGAACACCTGCACCGATCCAAACCGATGCCAGGTGATCACGCCCGCCGCCGACTGACCCCGCACTCGAACGGCTCCGCACTCGAACGGTTCGGCGGTGGAACGGCTCGGCGCTGGAACGGCACGATCATCGGGCACCTCTTGACCTTCCAGTCAACTGGAACGTCTACACTGGAGTCGTGACAACTCCTGTGACAACACAGCCCGCGGACGAGTCGACCGCCGCCACGGCGGACTCGGCCATTCGTTCGGATCTCCTGATCGACGGGATGACGTGCGCCGCCTGCTCGAACCGCATTCAGCGGAAGCTCTCCCGGCTCGAGGGCGTCACCGAAGCCAACGTCAACTTCGCCACCGGCAGGGCGATGGTTCGGCACACCGGCTCGGTCGGCGGACCACAGTTCCGCGAGGCGATCGAAGGCCTCGGTTACCACCTGATCGACGACGGAACGGCCGATGAGGCCGCCGAACGCCGCCAGGCCGACCTGTACCGGCGGCTCGTCGTCGCCGGCGTCCTGTCCGTGCCGATCGTGTTGATCTCCATGGTCCCGCCGTTCCGATTCGCCGGTTGGGAGTGGGTTGTCGGCGCGCTGACCACGCCGGTGGTGTTCTGGTCGGGTTGGCCCTTCCATCGGGCCGCGGTCAAGAACCTCCGCCATCTGAGCACCACCATGGACACCCTCGTCTCGATGGGCACGCTCTCCGCCTGGACCTGGTCGACGGTTGTGATCGCTCGGCGTCTGGCCGACGGCTCGTGGACCGGTATGGCCGGCGAGCACGGGTCGGTCTACTTCGAGACTGCAGCGGTCATCGTCGCGCTCATCCTGCTCGGCAAGTGGCTCGAACACCGCGCCAAACGTCGCTCGGGCGACGCCATCCGGGCACTGGCCGAACTGGGCGCCAGCACAGCCCTTCTCACCGACGGTCGGGAGATCCCGCTCGACGATCTGGCAGTCGGAATGCGATTCGTGGTCCGCCCGGGCGAGAAGATCGCCACCGACGGGTTGATCGTCGACGGCTCGTCCGCCGTCGACACATCCATGGTCACCGGCGAACCGGTTCCGGTGGACGTCGGAGTCGGAGACGAGGTCGTCGGCGCCACCGTCAACGCCAACGGATCGCTGGTCGTCGAGGCCACCCGGGTCGGCGGCGACACCGCCCTGTCTCAGATCATCCGTCTCGTCGATCAGGCCCAGGGATCCCGGGCCGAAGTACAGCGGCTGGCCGACCGGGTGGCCGCCGTTTTCGTGCCGACCGCGATCGGCATCGCCCTGCTCACGCTCACGGTCCGCCTCATCCTGGGCCATGATCTCGACACGGCGTTCACGGCGGCGGTGGCGGTGCTTATCATCGCCTGCCCTTGCGCGCTCGGTCTGGCCACGCCGCTCGGCATCATGGTCGGAACCGGTCGGGGCGCCCAGCTCGGTGTGATCATCAAGGGTGGCGAGGTCCTCGAGGACACGCGCACGGTCGACGTGGCCGTCATCGACAAGACGGGAACCGTCACCGAGGGTCGAATGGTGGTCACAGGATTCGAGACGGCCGACGGCCGAGAAGACGCCGACCTGTGGCGCGGCGCGGCCGCTGTCGAATCGCGCTCGGAACACCCGATCGCCGTTGCGGTGGCCCGATCCGTTGCTTCCTCGTTCCCGGCCGGGATGCAAGTCGACGGGGACGCCCATCCCCCGGTGGAGGGGTTCACCAACCGACCGGGCTATGGCGTGTCCGGTGTCGTCGACGGCATCGACTACCGAGTCGGTCGACGAGATCATTTCGAGTCGGTGCCCGACGAGCTCGAGGCGAAGGCCGCTGCCGCAGAGGGTCGGGGCGCCACGGTGGTGTTTGCCGGACGAGGCTCCGCCGGCGGGGCACGAGCCGAGGCCATCTTCGTGGTTTCCGATGAGATCAAGGCCACATCGGCCGAGGCCGTCGCCGCCCTCCACGATCTCGGCCTGAGCGTGACGCTGCTGACCGGAGACAACGCGACGTCGGCCCGGACCGTGGCCGACCAGGTCGGCATCGACCGGGTCATCGCCGGGGTCCTGCCCGATCAGAAGGCGGCCGAAATCGAACGCCTCCAAGCGGAGGGCAAGCGGGTGGCCATGGTCGGCGACGGGATCAACGACGCCCCGGCACTGGCCCAGGCCGACCTCGGCATCGCCATCGGCACCGGAACCGACGTTGCCATCGAGGCCTCGGATCTGACCGTCGTATCGGGCGATCTGCGAGCCGTGGCCGACGCCATTGCGCTCGCCCGCAGGACTCTGGCCACCATCAAAGGCAACCTGTTCTGGGCGTTCGCCTACAATGCCGCCGCCATTCCCTTGGCCGCTCTCGGCGTTCTCAATCCGATGATCGCCGCCGGGGCGATGGGCATGTCGTCGCTGTTCGTCGTGTCCAATAGCCTTCGTCTGAGAGGTTTCAAAGGCTATCGCCGCTCCCCCCTCCGAAAGGATCAACCGTGACCGACGTCAAGTCCCAACTCCCCGCACAGCGTTTCAGTGTTCCCGGCATCTCGTGCGGACACTGCGTCGACGCGATCACCTCCGAGGTGAGCCCGCTCGAGGGTGTGACCTCGGTCGACGTCGATCTCGAGACCAAGGTCGTGACCGTGACCGGCGGCGACCGCGACGCCATCGTGGCCGCCATCGACGAGGCCGGCTACGACGTCGCCGACGGCTGACCGGCGCTCCAGACCGCACCTTGACCCACCTTGACCCGACGTCGAACGGTGGTGCTATTGGTCGAGCGTGCGGAGCAGTTCGCCCACGGTGTGCGTCGATTCCAGGGGATGTCGCAGGGGCAGGCCGCGGTTGACCCGATAGTGGTTCCGGCGACCGACCCGCTCCCTCTCGAGATAGCCGCTGCGCTCCAGTTCGACGATGATCTTCTGCACCGCTCCGATCGTGACACCGACGGCATCGGCGATGTCCCGTTGGCGGGCGTCGGGATCGCGGTCGATGGCAATCAGGACATGGGCGTGGTTGGTCAGGAAGGTCCAGGAGTGAGCCATGCCACGATTCTCGGCCAGTGCCATGGATTCATCGTACCTGTCCCGATAGGCCTTTTCCGGTGCGAGGGTTCCGCTCAACAGTGTGTTCATGAAAGTGCTCCGACTATGGGACGAGTACCGGGTCCGGACCAACGGGCTCGTCGGCCGGAAGGAGTTCCGCGACCGGTGCTTCGGTAGCGTCCGTCACCGACGGCTCGGGAACCAGAACGGCCACAATGGTGCAGTCGATGGATCGAAGGACGGCCGGAATCGTCTGGCCGAGCGACAACCGCCCGGCGTTGGTCCTGCTCCGACCGGAGACGACGACGACGTCGACATCGAGTTCATCGGCCGATGCCGCGATCTGCCCCGCGGGATTGTCGGCGTGCTCGACGATGGCACTGAAGTTGGCACCGGCCGTCGTGGCCAGGGCGGCGGCCTCGTGGAGAATGTTTCGAGCCTGACGATCGTGGGGGCTGTGATCGCCGAGCACGGATTCCACGACGTTGACCGGCTCAGCCGATACGTGCAGGAAACTGAGCCTGGTGCCGATCCGGCTGCTGATGTACCCGGCGACCTCCTGAGCCGGACGGGAGGAGAGGGCTCCGTTGACCGGCACGAGACCGCGGGCGAAGGCCCACGGCAGGCCGGACGAACGACGCGGTGGCCGCACCACAACGACCGGAATGGGACAGCGGCTCAGCACATCCTCGACGAGCGGCCCGAAGCCACCGTCGAGACCGTGACCGGCACCGATGACAACGGCGTCGTAGTGCAGCATGGCCTCCTCGACGATCGCCTCGACGGGATTGTCGATGTTTCGATGCTCATGGTGCACCGACCGTTCGTCGAGAACATCGATCAGCGGTCCGAGGTCGACCGACGAATCGTCGCCGGTCGTGAGGACCGTGACATCGGCCCGCTTCGGCCAGGCCAGGTCGGCGATCTGAGCCGCCAGAAGGGATGTCAGACCCCCCCCGGGTCGGAATCAGGATCCTACCGCCGACGACCACCTCGTTGCCGGCCAACTGGTTCTCCAGGTCGAGCCGCCGACGCTCTTCGGCCGACCCCTCCCAGTCACAAAGCACCCGGCGTAGCACCGGCGGGGCCAGCATCGACGTGGCCATCGCCATGAGCACGATCACGGTGTAGGACTGATCGTTCAGCACACCCAACGACAGACCGACGGCGGCGATCACGATCTCCAATGCGCCACGAGCGTTCAGACCGACCCCGAGTGCCGCCCCCTCCCGGGCTGGAAGGCGTGACAGTCGGGCCCCGATGAACGATCCGAAGAACTTCGAGGCCGAGGCGGCCAGCAGCACGATGCCGGCCCAGATCGCCGTCTCCGCGTCGGCCAGAAGCCAGAGGTCGACCCGGAGGCCGGCAGTGGCGAAGAAGATCGGGGCGAACACCGCCGCCGTCATCGTCTCCAGCGGTGCGATCAGTTCATGGTCGGAGAAGCGCGATCGGGCGAGGACGACACCGGCCACGAACGCCCCCAGCACGGCCTCGACGTGAAGCCATTGGGTCACCACACCGAAGCTCAGGGCGGTCACGAGGACGATCGTGAGACCGGTCATCGGATTGTTACCCGAGGCCCGAAGTCGCTGGAGCGAATGGTCGACCAGCCGCTGACCGATGGTGAAGGCCACGAAGAAGAAGGCGATCAACCCGCCGACGGTGATGGCGAGCTTGTCCCACTTGAAACCGCCGGCCTGCGCCAGTCCGGCGATCAGGCCGAGCGCGATCCAGCCGACCGCGTCGTTGGCCATACCGGCGGCCAGCGTCACCTGACCGAAGTTCCGCCGCATGAAGCCCATCTCCGACAGGATCTTGGCGATGACGGGCAGGGACGAGATCGAGAGGGCGGCGGCAATGAACAAGGCGAAGATGTAGGGTTCGGTGTCGCCGCCGATGAACATCGTCGGTATGAGCCAGCCGACGGCCAGACCGGCGGCCGCCGGGACGACGAGCGAACCGGTCGAGACGAGCGCCGCCGCACGTCCCAGGCGGCGTATGAGCCCGAGATCGGTCTCGTAGCCGGTGACGACAAGGAGCAGGAGCACACCGATCCATCCGATGGTGAACAGCATCGCCGTCTGAGCGTCATCGGGCGGGAAGAGCCAGTCGGTGACACCGGGCGCCAGCCGACCGAGGATCGACGGGCCCAGGACCAGCCCGGCGGCCAGCTCACCAACCACCGCCGGTTGACCGATGCGCTGCATCAGGTAACCGAAGAGTCGTGCGACCACCAGGATGACCAGTAGGGAAACCCAGAAGATCAGAAGTTGACTTTCGGTGGGCGGATTGAGGTTCATGAGGTGACTCCTGGTTGCAGCGCCAGCCGGACTGTCCCGAGGGCCGCCACCAGGCCGAGCACCAGGAGCACGTTGGCGATGTTCGAGCCGACGACGCTGCCAACCGCCAACTCGGTGTCATCGGCCTGTATCGCCCGGGCGAACACCGCCAACTCGGGAGCCGAGGTCCCCGCGGCGACGATGGTCAGCCCGATGACGGTCGGGGCCAAACCGAACCTGCGCCCGATCAGCACTGCGCCGCTCACGAGGAGGTGGCCGGCAACAAGGAGTGCAGCCAGACCGCCGAGCAGAACCAGGTAGGCGCTCACGGCGAATCGTCGGGCGGACCCGGGTGCGTGGACAATACCAACATGCAGTTAGTATATTACACCTATTTCATTATGTCTATCTACTCTTGCATATCAGAATTTGGCATTCGCCGACTGGCGCGACGGTGGGCCGAACGAACCCGCATCTCGATGTCGGGCCGGTCCCGCCCTGTCAGACGACGCCGGCGGCTTCGGCCGCCTCTTCGGTTCTCGCCAGCTGCTGATCGACGATGTCGAGGCCGGCGACCCAGAACGAGGGGTCGGCCAGGTCGCAGTCGACGATTGCGCCGAGATCCTCGGGTGACATCGAACCGCCGGCCCTGAGCAGATCGAGGTAGGCGGGTACGAATTCGTCGCCCTGTTCGGCGTATCGGGCGTAGACCGACAGGGCCAGGAGCTGGCCGTAGGCGTAGGCGTAGACGTATCCCGGACTTCCGATGAAGTGGGGGATGTAGGACCACCAGGATGCGTAATTGTCGGTCAGTTCGACCGAGTCCCCCATCATGTCGGTCTGGGTGTCGATCCACAGCTCACCGAACCGGTCGACCGACAGCTCTCCCACTGTCCGCCGCTCGGTATGACAGGCATCCTCGAAGCGGTTCATGGCCACCTGTCGGAAAACGGTGGCCACCGAGTCGTCGACGACCGACGCCAGCAGGGCGAAACGTTCGGCCGGATCGTCGATCATGCCCAACAGCCGGTTGTTGGTGACGGTCTCGCCGAACACCGACGCGGTCTCGGCCAGGGTCAGTGGCGTCGACTGGTGGAAGATGCCCTGCTCCCGGGCCAGGTAGCCGTGGATACCATGGCCAAGCTCGTGGGCCAACGTCAGTACATCCCGGGTCTTGGACGCCCAGTTCAGCATGACGTAGGGGTGGTGGCTCGGGACCGAGTAGGCGCAGAATGCGCCGGGCTGTTTGCCGGGACGAATGGGGGCGTCGATCCACTCCTCATCGATGAACCGGTCGACGATGTCGGCCAGCTCGGGCGAGAACGATCGATAGGAATCGCGCACGATGGCCGTTGCTTCGGACCATCCAACCTCCTGCGAGGTGTCGGCCATCGGGGCCATGCGGTCGTAGTCGGACAGCTTGTCGACGCCCATCGCCCTGGCCTTCAAGCGGTACCAGCGCTGCGGGATGTCATAGCGGCTCACCACCGCTTCGACAAGCGCCTCAACCGATTCGTCGCTGGCCTCGTTGGAGACGTTGCGGCTCGTGATCCACCTTGGATAGCTACGGAGACGATCGCGGATCGACTTGTCGAGCAGCAGCGTGTTGTAGACGAACGCCCGGGTTCTCAGCCCCGGAGCCAGGCCGTCGGTCACCGCCTGAGCCGCTGCGGCCCGCGTCTCACGGCTCGGATGCTGCAACATGGAGAGGCCCTGTTCGAGACCCACGGTCTCGACCTTCCCGCCGTCGTCCGGGCCGTCGGTATCTTCCGCGTCGACGCTCCAGGTCGCGTCGACGTCGATCACCGACGTCAGCTCCGAGAACAGCCGGACCCACGCTGAGGGCCCGGAGACCGATGTCTCGAGGAGGATCGCCTCCTCCGGCTCGGTGAGCAGGTAGGGACGATTCCGGCGGGTGTTCTCCAGATGATGGCGGCAGAATCCCAGGCGCTCGTCGGCGAGAACCGCTGCCGCGTGCTCGTCGTCGGCCGCAGCGAATTCGAGCTCGACGAACATCAGCTTGGACCCGATGGCCGTCGACCGTTCCTCGAGGCGCTGCATCAGCGCCGCCGTCGCGGCGTCCTGGGTGTTCTCGGCGAACTTGAGCCCGCCGTAGTGGCCGGCTCGACTGACCAGTTCGGCGATTCGGGCCATGGTCTGCATCAGATCGACCATGGCCGCCGCGTCCATCGTCGCCACCGAGCCCCGGTGGACCTCCAGTTCGGACGCCAGCGCATCGGCCTCCTCGAGCAGGGCGTCGGGCGTGTCGACTCCATCCAGAAGGGTTTCGAGGTCCCAGGTGACGTTCGCCGCGGTCAGGTCGGCGTTGGATTCGGACGCGGAGTCGGTGGCAGCGGAATCGGTCGCAGTCATCGTCTCAACGTAGCTGACCGCCGTTGGATTTCGCGACCGCGTCGATGCACCGTTGGCGGACCTCGGCCACCTCGGCGTCGGTCAGGGTGCGATCGGCGGCCTGGAGGCGAAGCCGGTAGGCAATCGACCGGCGCCCCTCCCCCAACTGCTCCGATCGGAACACGTCGAACAGCTCCACCGACTGCAACAGATCACCGCCGGCCTTCGACAGCGTGCGGGCCACCAGCGTGGCCGGGACCTCGTCATCAACGATGAAGGCCAGATCGATGTCGCTCGACGGGTAGAGCGAGATCGGCCGGTAGGTTGCCACCGAGCCGAGGGCGGCCAGCATCGGATCGACCTGCAACTCGAACCATGCCGCCCGCCCGTCGATCTCGTAGTTGTCGAGCACCCGAGGATCGACCTCGCCGACCACCCCGATGACCCGACCCCGAAACTGGACGGTGGCTCCCCTCGTCGGATGGAGGCCCGGCACCTCGGCGTTGGCGATGGCCAGGTTGGTCAAACCGAGCTCGGCGGCCAGACGGTAGAGCGCCCGGACGGCGGCCTCGGCGGCGGTCGCCCCGCGCCCGGCGGAGGGGTCGAAACCGGACTCGATCGCGGCCACCTGGTCGTATTCGTCGGGCAACTCACCGTCGGCGGGATGGTAGACCCGACCCAACTCGTACAAGGCGACCGGCCCGCTACGGTGCGACTGGTTGCGAACCACGGCTTTGAGCAGACCCGGCAGCAACGAGGTGCGCAACACCGACTCCTCCGCCACCAGGGGGTTGGCCAGGGTCAGCGCGGAATCGTCGACGCCGGCCCGACTGAGATCGTCGGGGGCCAGGAACGGCATCGGCATGGCTTCGGAGAAACCGGCACCCAGCAGCGCCCGTCGGATACGACGACGGCCGATCTGAGCGGGTGTGAGTCGACCGACCTGGATCGGGACGGGCACCCTCAATCGCGACTTGTCGTAGCCGTGATGACGTCCGACCTCCTCGATCACGTCGATCTCGAGGGTGGAGTCGGGCCGCCAGGTTGGGATGCTCACCGTGAGACGATCGTCGGTGCCGGGCACCGGTTCGGAGGTGTAGCCGATCGGCTCGAGGAGCCTGGCGATCTCGTCGGTCGACAACGAGGTGTTCAGGATCGCGTTGACCCGGTCGGTGCGAACCTCGACCGGAGCTGCCGTCTTGTGCGTGCCCTCGGCCACGACGACCCCGGCCGAGACCTTGGCCCCGCAGATCTCGACGGCCAGTTCGGCGAAGCGATCGAGCGCCCGCTCGACGCCGTAGGGGTCGACGCCGCGCTCGAAGCGGGTCGAGGCCTCGGAACGGAGCCCGAGGCGGCGTGAGGTGTGGGCGATCGTCATTCGATCCCAGACGGCGGCCTCGACCACCACCGAGGTGGTGGCGTCGGTGATCTCGGTCGAGGCACCGCCCATCACGCCGGCCAGGCCGATCGGTTCATCGGCCGCGTTGACGATCACGCCGTCGTCGGTGGTGACCGTGCGTT
>Ga0224512_10003049_pt1 | contig 14933 bp, 9 predicted proteins | sample SF_May12_sed_USG_4_FD_169103 | JGI IMG/M metagenome (GOLD analysis project Ga0224512, IMG submission 169103) | Sediment microbial communities from San Francisco Bay, California, United States - SF_May12_sed_USGS_13 | ecosystem: Environmental > Aquatic > Marine > Sediment | place: USA: California...
TTGCTGTTCGCGGTGGTACCGATGATGTTCGTGCTGCCGTACTTCAATCGCTACTTCTTCAGGATGACAGGCAGGATTTACCTGGGGCCGATGGTTACCTGCCTGGTATTCATCATGATTCTGCTGACGAATACTGTGTGTTATTTGCCACTGTGACGAATAACCCTTTCTTTTTGTTGCACATCTGTTACAGTCCGCTCCGTCCTGGCGCACATCGGTCGCGCCAATCACTTTGACACCGCAATTCCGCGCTCTCAGAGTCACTAATTAGAATTCCAGTCTGGGCCGAACCGTGCATGGCACTATCTTGCTGCGGGTCAGACGTATTCGGAGTACCACCAAATGTTATTTAATCAACTCGGCCTATCGGCCGAATTGCTTCGTGCTGTTGAAAAACAGGGCTATAGCGAAGCAACCCCCATCCAGCGCGAAGCAATTCCGCCTATTCTTGAAGGTCGTGATGTATTGGCCTGTGCCCAGACCGGCACCGGTAAAACGGCCGGATTCACATTGCCATTGTTACATCGATTGCAGCAAAACAAGCCGGCCAGGAGATTCGTCCGGGCGCTTGTCCTTGTGCCCACGCGTGAGCTCGCTGCACAGGTTAGCGAGAGCGTAAGGAACTACGGCTGCCATTTGCCGATTCGATCGTTGCAGATCTATGGCGGTGTCAGCATTCGACCCCAGATTTCGCGTTTGCGAGAAGGTGTCGACATCGTTGTCGCAACCCCTGGTCGTTTGCTCGATCATGTGCAGCAGAAAACGATCGACCTCTCAAAAGTCGAAGTGCTGGTGCTGGATGAGGCGGATCGTATGCTCGACATGGGCTTCATCCGCGACATCCGAAAAATCATAGCGCTCATGCCGGCCAAACGACAGAATTTGATGTTTTCGGCAACGTTTTCAAAAGAGATTCGAGGTCTGGCTGCAAATTTCCTGAATGCTCCTGCAGAAATTCAGGTTGCCGCCAAGCAACCGACTGCTGATCGTGTCAGCCAGGTCGTACACCCGGTAGACAAAGGCCGCAAGCGCGAACTCCTGTCAGAACTTATCGGCAAGGGTAACTGGCGCCAGGTGCTGGTCTTCACGCGCACCAAGCACCTTGCAAATCGATTGGCGACGCAGCTTTCCGATGACGGCCTCACGGCTGCCGCGATTCATGGCAATAAGTCCCAGGGTGCGCGAACGAAAGCACTGAAAGACTTCAAGGACGGCAACGTTCGAATATTGGTTGCAACAGATATCGCAGCGCGCGGTCTGGACATCGATCGCTTGCCGCATGTCGTTAACTTTGAGTTACCACACGTGTCGGAAGACTATGTGCATCGCATCGGCCGCACAGCCCGTGCCGGCCTCGACGGCCATGCCATTTCACTCGTGTGCGTTGATGAACTGAAATTGTTGCGCGATATCGAAAGCCTGCTCAAGCGTAATATCGATAGAGTGGTTATTCCAGGCTACGAGCCTGATCCAAGCATTAAAGCGGAGCCCATCAACAAGGGGCGTGGACAACAACAACGGTCGAAAGCGCATCGTGCTGGCCCGGGCAAGAAGAAAAGAAGCGCCGCGCCGAAACATCATGGCGGCAAGCGCCGCTTTTCCGGCGGAAAAACGAGAACAGCCTGAGGTCTCGCTGGCTATAATGGGCGTGGCTCGCGCTTGCCCAAGACGGCAACTACGAGGCGGCCTGTGGCTTAGTCGCCAACTGACTCAAAGTACTTAGCTGCGCTTTGCAGTTCCCTTGCACGTAAAGTTGCGCATGTCTGTGCAGAAGCCGTGACCTTGTCGAGTACTCGTAAGGTACCGGAAACCTGGTGGTCCGGGTTGCTAAAGAATTCCCTAGCACGCTCGATACTTTTTAACGAACAACTCCTTGCAACTGACGGGAGTCCCGCCAGACCGTTACCGGGCAAGCGGGCCTTGAACGTCTCGTAGTTTGCGAGTGCATAGTCCAACACCGGATCACGATTTTCCGGTTGTTGGAGTAGCAGGCTTCGAACGGACAGCATTTCACTTGGGCGCACGGCGTCACTGATTGAATAGGCCTGCAAGTCGACCAGTATTTCCGGTGTGTCGAAATAGCTTAGAGCCGTCAAAAACCGGGTACGTGCATCCGGTTCCATCGCGCTCTCGAAGCGGTTTTTGAACTCGACATAGGTATCCATGTCGCCACTAATTGCTGTAGCAAGTAACGCCGTGGAAATGAGGCTGGCATGCAGGTCCAGGTCGCCTGCCAGGTACGCGGCGCCACGTCTCGCGAACTCTGCGGTAATGGCCTCGTCACGCGCGTCGCGAACGAGTTGATGCAGCAAGTAAGGGCGGATGGTCGTCGCCGCATTTGACTCGCCAACAACGGGGTCGAGACCGAGTGACTCAAGGGCCGGCCCAAGCAAATTGCCGACAAATGTCGCGTAGTCGCTCTTGTGTTCGTCGCTGACCAGCGCGTCTTCGATAATTGACAATTGATCGACGACAATATCCAGTACATAAGGGTCGCGCTCTGCCGAGAATGATGCCAGTGCCGCAAGGTAATCGTTTGCCGGGAGCTCACCGGCGTACAGTGTCGCAGTGAGGTTTGACACAAGGCCCATTCGTTCCATAGGGGTCAGCAGATGTTGGGCGTCATCGACCAATGGCTGCAACATCTTCGCCGGCACTTTCCAACGAAAATAGCCCCCTTGTTCGGCATTGGGGTAGAGCCAGTCAACTTTGCCGTGATGCTCCAGCTCTATTGTCGTTGCTGCGCTATCGAGAACAAGAGTCTGGGTGTGCACCGTACCGTCGACCGAGTACTTGATCGCAATTGGGATGGTCCACTGCAGTTCCGGTAGCTCCACACCAGCGTTCGCGAACCGCCGTTGAGATACAGACAGTCTATTGTTGTCCAGCGCCTCCACATCAATGAGCGGGACGCCCGGCTGTTGCATGAAACTCCCAAAGGCTTTCGCGACATCCCAATCTGCCCTTATTCCGATTGCGTCAGCGAAATCGATGGCGGACGCATTACCCCATTGATGTCGGTCCATGTACTCAAGGATGCCGGCGCGAAAATTCTCTTCGCCGATTGCCTTTTCGAACATGTTGATAACCACTCGACCTTTCGAGTAAGCGGGTCCGATGTCATTCAGGAAGTTGTCGGTGGCTTTTCTGGGCGCGCGTATTGGCCGCGCCGATGGGCCAGCATCCTGGTTCATCGTCCGGAACATCGTCGACATGCGCGATTTTTCGATGTCCAGTTGCGGATATACCTCTGCTACGATCTTGTCACCCATCCAACTGGCGAAAGATTCGTTTAGCCATAAGTCCACCCACCATTCCATCGTGACGACGTCACCAAACCACTGGTGAGCCAATTCGTGCGAGTTTGTGCCTACGATGGATCGGTAGCGAGTGGGATCAACGTTCTCCATATCAATTAGCAGTGCACGATCGATATAGACAATGGCGCCCGGGTTCTCCATCGCGCCGTACCAGAACTCAGGCGTCGCAATGAGGTCGAGCTTCTGGTACGGGTATTTCGTGTCGAAATAATTCTCCAGACCAGCCAGGAGCTTCGGTGTCGACTCTACAGCCAGCTTGGTCAGGTGCGATTTTCCGGGTGTCGTAACAACGCGACCCGGGATGCTCATACCGGGAATATTGACGGCTTCAAACTCGCCAACAGCGATGGCAATGAGGTAAGACGGGATCGGCGCCGTCTCCGAGAACACAACGGTCTTCATCGCATCGTGCTCGACGGTGCTTTCGATCGGTGTGTTCGAAATCGCCATCATGTCCGACGGTACCGTCAAAGTGACCTGCCACGGAAACTTGTACGCTGGCTCGTCGAAGCAAGGGAACGCCTCGCGAGCTTCAGACGCTTCCATTTGAGTAATGACGTGGAATCGGTCGTTCTCTTCAACACGATACATGCTGACACTGTCCGTATTGAAGTTATCCTCAAAGTCGATCCGCAGGTGGTATTTACCGGGTTCAATTGGGGATCCGGTGGAAATGTGTAACAACGAATGCTCATGCTGCTCGAATTTTGCAGCCTTCACCTCGCCCTTGGGGCCGAATTTTGCGCCGAGGATCGTAATGTTTTGCGCATGCAACACAATGGATTCGACGGCTTCCCGGACGTCGAGAACAAAATGCGTGCTACCGGAATAGTCCGATTGATTCGGGTCTATCGTCATTTCAAGCCGTTGCTTGAGCGGTTGAACCGCGGGGTTCAAGCGGTAGGGATCCGCCTCCGCGTGCGCTACAGGAATTTGAGCCACCATCAGTAAAAGCCCGATGGCTGCGATTACGTGTTTATTCATCTTACGCTGGAGTTTTTTCAAGAACTTACTTTGCCCTAGTAATTGCCAATTGGGAATGGTCTTGCGCCTCAATAATCTATAGTCTAACCCACCGCAACGAGGATCCGCCGTGCTGCAAAAGCTAAATGACATCGAAGCCCGCATTATTGGCTGCCTGATAGAGAAGTCTATTGTTACGCCGGACATGTATCCGCTGACGCTAAACGCACTTACCGCTGCCTGCAATCAAAAGTCTGCGCGCGACCCGGTAATGGCGCTGAACCAGGGTGAGGTGCAACATACGCTTGGTGTCCTCGAGGCCAAACATCTTGTCGTGCGGGACGAAAACTTCAAGAGCAGGGTTGAGAAGTATTCGCAGCGCTTTTGCAACACGCGCTACAGTAACCAGCAGTTTGAGCCACCGCAGCTTGCCATCGTATGCTTGCTGCTGCTGCGCGGCCCGCAAACACCGGGCGAACTGCGAGCGCGCAGCGGGCGTTTGCATAGCTTTGCCGACAACAGCGAAGTCATCCTCGCCCTGAACAGTCTTATTGATCGTGAAGAAACGGAGCCGTTGCTCGTGCAGCTGCCACGCTCGCCCGGGCGGAAGGACTGCGAGTACATGCATTTATTCTGTGGGCCCGTGGATATCGAGGCGCACGCGCTCCAGGCACAGGCAGCACGTCCGCACGGCTCGTCCGAGCGCGTCAGCGTCGCGGAGCTCGCGGCAAGAGTCAGCCAGCTGGAAAGCGAGGTCGCGGAATTGAAGGAAAAGTTGGCATTACGGTCCTCATAATTGCCCTGGCTGCAGATCGACTTTGGCAAGAAACGTGCTTCACTATTCGGGCATCAGAAACTCGAAGACTGGGCGAGTAACTCGGTATATATAGCTATTGGTTGGAGTGCGGTTTTCCATCACAATATTGCCCGCCGGACGACAAAGATCTCGAGTTCGATTCGGAATTGCAGTCGCAGTGATTTTCATTTTCTGAATGATTGAGGGTAGACGCATGAACAGACTGGTTACGGTAATCACACTTGGCGCAGCAGTAATGATGGCTGCGTGCAGCCAAAACGAAGCCCCGCGGGCGACAGCCAGTCTGCCGGTGCGCTATGCGGTGATTGATCTGGCCGATATTTCTACCGCTGAAGCGCTTACCGCACGCTGCGAAGAAGAAGAGGGATTGTTTCGTGCACATCTTGCCGAGCTCGAGACCTTCGGTGGCACTCCCGCGATAGGCGATTATTACCAGTCGCTCGATAGCCTGTATTCCAGTCTGGGCAACCTGAGCTCGACGGCCAGCAGCCTTGCCGGTGTTCATCCCGACGCCGATCTACGCGACGCGGGCGATGCTTGTTCGCAGCTCCTGACAAAAGTCACAACCGATATGAGTCTGTCTCGCCCACTGTACGACGCAGTTAGCCAGATAGAACTTGGCGACGCCGATGACGCCACGAAATATTCGATCGAAAAATTGTTGCTTGGTTTTCGGCTTTCCGGAGTCGACAAGGATGATGCAACGCGCGAGCGCATTCGTACACTGAACGACGAGATTGTCACTATCGGCCAGGAGTGGGATAGAAACATCCGTGACGACGTCCGTTACATGGAGCTCGATTCGGTCGAGGAGCTTGCGGGATTGCCCGAAGATTACATAGCGGCGCATCAGCCGGACGATGCAGGCAAGATCGTCATATCTACTCAGTATCCGGACGTATTGCCTTTCTTCGAGTATGCCGACAACGACGCGCGGCGAAAGGAGATAGCGACGATATTCGGGCAGCGCGCATACCCTCAGAATGAGCAGGTCTTACGCAAGTTATTGGACGCGAGATACGAATTAGCGCAGCTGATCGGCTTTAATAACTACGCGGAACTGGTGACTGCCGACAAGATGTCCGGATCGCCCGGACGAGTAAAAGAATTTCTGGCCGAGCTTAAAGGTTATACCGGCGACGTGCAGGATAAGGAGTACGACATGCTGCTCGCCAGGCTGCGACAAGACGAACCAGATGCCGAGCGGCTGGAGAGCTGGCAGAGGAGCTATGTGCAAAGCAAGGTGCGTCGCGAGCAATACGACGTCGACTCGAAAATTACACGGCAGTACTTCAACTTCAATAACGCCCGCGATGGCATATTTGCGCTGGTGCAGGAACTGTTTGGCGTCCGCATCCGGCCGTGGGAAACAGATACCTGGCACGAAGACGTCGAGTCCTACGAGTTAGTCGATGGTGATGACGTTGTCGGTCGTTTCTATCTCGACATGCACCCGCGCGAAGGCAAGTATCAGCATGCGGCGATGTTCCCGTTCGTCAATGGTATTAAAGGTCAGCAAATACCGGTGGCCGGGTTAATTTGCAATTTCCCGAGAGGGGATGAGCTGATGCAATTCAGCCAGGTTGTTACGTTCCTGCATGAATTCGGTCATCTTATTCACTGGCAATTTGCCGGGCACCAGGACTGGAGCAACATTTCCGGTATCACAACCGAGTGGGACTTCGTGGAAGCACCGTCGCAAATGTTGCAGGAGTGGGTTTGGGACTATGACACAGTGTCTCGGTTCGCCAGAAATTCGGATGGCGAAGCGTTGCCAAAGGACTTGCACTCACGCATGGTTGCGGCTCGCGACTTCGGCCTTGGTATGGGCACTCGCGGCCAGCTTTCGTACGCGGCGTTATCGATGTCTATGTACGACCGCGATCCGGCAGAGCTAGATTTCGATGCGCTTAATAATGAGATCACCAGTGAATACACCAGGTTTAGTCCAATCGAGGGCACTCACGGTTGGGCAGCATTTGGCCACTTAAACGGTTACTCGGCAATTTACTACACGTACCAATGGTCGTTGGCGATAGCGACAGACATGTTCACTGAGTTCAAGAAATCGGGTCTGCGTAACGTGGAAGTAGCCGGTGCCTACCGCGATAAGGTTCTGGCTGTTGGTGGCAGTCGCTCGGCAAATGATTCGGTTACGGACTTTCTTGGCAGGGACATAAGCTTTGAGCCGTACGCTGACAGACTACGAGGTGGCGCCGACTAAGTTCTAATCCATTAGCTGGCTGACGTTGACCTTGAACTGCAGAAACACAATGCCGCTCATGGATTCGTCTACCATTTTACTGTCATACATTTTTTCGACGGCGACCTTCGGCATATAGGTCAGGTTGATGCCAACGTAGCGGTTGCCAACCGTCAGGCTGGGCAGTGCGCCTGGGAAGGGCTTGTTGTCATTGACGTCGCTGCGCGTCATGACAAAAGCGTTGATGCCGGCGTCGACGTAAAAGCCGTTCAAGCGATCGGTAGCGTACAGGTTTCTGTGCAGACCACCGCCGACCATATAAGACATGTCTTCGTTGCTGTCACGGAAGCCGTTCGCCATCAGTTGGGGCTTCCACCGCGAATCGCGCTCGAACGTGTACTCGATACCGAGACCGTAGTTATCCTCGTTCCACTCCTGGCTTGCGCCTATGTGAAAGGACTTGCCATTGATGATTGTGCTGAATTCGCCAGCGGTGGCCGATGACATCGGTAAGGCGATAAACAGGGCGACAAGGGTGAGTCTTGTGGCATTTAATGTTCTCATGCCTTAAACAGTTTGCAAGGCTCATGCCAGAATAATAACTATATATTAATCAATAACTTAATTATTTAGTCTCAAGGCGATGTAAAGAGCGCCGACAGCGATCAGAAAGGGTCTGTGACGTGCGTCACAGTTTTTCGGCAGTTGCGTAGGGAGAGCCAATGCTCCAGAGTTCGATGCCAGCACCAGTAAAACCACTAATTTGCCGCCATGAAACCCAGCACACTTCGCATCGGTTACCGCTACCGGCCCAAACGTCTCGCGCCTGAATACGACGCTATCGTCATTGGCTCTGGCATGGGCGGGCTGACGAGCGCGGCGCTGCTCAGCGAGCTGGGCTGGAAAGTCTGCGTGCTCGAGCAGCACTACACGGCAGGTGGTTACACTCATTCCTACGAACGCAACGGCTATGAGTGGGATGTGGGTGTGCACTACATCGGCGATGTCGGAACCGAGACGCGGACAAAGAAGATGTTCGACTTTCTTACGGGCGGCAAACTCAAATGGGCTCCGATGGATGCGGAGTACGACCGCTTCTACGTTGGCGACAAGGTCTTCAACGCGGTTGCCGGCAGGCAGGAATTTCGCGACAACCTTGTCAGGCAATTCCCGGCAGAAGAGCAAGGCATCGATCGATACATGCAGCTGCTAAAGCAGGTCAGCGGTGCCTTATACGCCCACAGCATGGAGCGGGTACTTAAGCCGTGGCAGCGCAAGCTCGCGACACCGATCCTGAAGTGGAAAAAACCGGGAGTGCTGTATCGCAATACTCATGACGTACTGAGTGAACTCACCGAAGATCCGGACCTTATCGCAACTCTGTGCGGCCAGTGGGGAGACATGGGTCTGCCGCCGAAACAGTCGGCGTTCATGGTTCACGCGATGATAGCCCGCCATTATTTGTATGGCGGCTTCTATCCGACGGGCGGAAGCTGGCAAATCGCCGATCACATTATTCCCAAAATTCAAAAAACAGGTGGGGAAGTCTTTACCTACGCGCTTGTTAAGCAAATCTTGCTGGAAGAGGGCGTCGTCACCGGTGTTGAAATGGCTGATGGCCATCGAATCGAGTGCGGTTGCGTCATTTCGTCGGCGGGCATCAGCAACACTTTCGATCGGCTCCTGTCCCGCAAGACCGTCAAGAACGCCGGTTACGAAGAAGATCTCTCCAGCGTGCGACCGAGCTTCGCCCACCTTGGTGTCTATATCGGCCTCAAACACACAGCCGACGAGCTCGAGCTACCTAAAACAAATTTCTGGATATACCCGGGCAACGATTTCGATGCCGCTGTCAATGAATTCGTGAAAGACAAAAATGGGCCGTTCCCGGTGGTCTATATTTCGTTTCCATCGGCGAAAGACCCGGATTATTTGCGTCGCCATCCTGGTACCGCAACCATTGAAATTGTTGCGCCGGCTCCTTATGCGTGGTTTGAGCAGTGGCACGGCAGTACCTGGGGCAAGCGTGGTGACGATTATGAGGCGTTCAAGAAAGAACTCGGCGACCGACTGATGCGGCACCTGTACGACAAACTACCGCAGCTCGAAGGCAAGGTGGATTACTTTGAAGTTTCAACGCCGCTATCCACCAACTGGTTTGCTGCTTATCAACACGGCGAGCTCTACGGTCTTGATCACACCCCGGAACGACTTCAGCAAGACTGGCTTGGTCCGCGCACCCGCATTCCCGGCCTTTGGCTTACCGGGCAGGACACGCTTACCTGCGGTGTTACGGGCGCTATGATGGCGGGCATGTTGACGACCATGGCAATTGTAGGAATGCGAAAGATAGGTCCGCTAATGAAGCGGATTTATTCGCCGCCGTGCTAGGGCTCAATAATATAAGTATCCGCCGCGGGCGGAATCTGCTTATCGAGAACGTCAGTTTCCAACTCCACTCCGGGCAGAGGATGGGCTTGATCGGCGCTAACGGCAGCGGCAAGACGTCCTTGTTTGCGATGCTTCTTGGCGAGCTTGAGCCGGATGATGGCGAGCTTGGATTACACCCGGACGAGGTGTTTGCGCATGTAGCTCAGGAAAGCCCGAGCGGCAGCGGTACGGCATTGAATCACGTCATGGACGGCGATGCTGAGCTGCGCAAAGTGCAGGCAGCCATCGCTGCTGAGGAGGCCAGCTCCGATGGGCATGGCGCCGCTTTGCATGCGCTGTTTGAACGCATGGAGGCGATTGACGGCTATGGTGCCGAATCGCGTGCGGCACGACTGTTACACGGCCTGGGATTTGCAGACGGAGATATCCACAAGCCGGTGCAGGAGTTTTCGGGTGGCTGGCGCATGCGCCTCAATCTCGCTCGGGCCCTGATGTGTCGCTCCGATATCTTGCTGCTCGATGAGCCGACCAATCACCTCGACCTCCCGGCGATACTGTGGCTCGAGCGGTGGCTAAAGCGCTACGAAGGGATATTGATGGTCATTTCTCACGATCGAGATTTCCTCGATGAAGTTTGTACACGCATTGCCCACATCGAGCACCAGCAGATACACCTGTTTACGGGCAACTACAGTCAGTTCGAAGCGCAACGAGCGGAGCAACTCGCGCAACAACAGGCTATGTACACGCGCCAGCAGTCGGAGATTAAGCATATTCAGAGCTATGTGGACAGATTCCGCTACAAGGCATCGAAAGCACGCCAGGCGCAGAGTCGCCTGAAAATGCTGGAACGCATGGCAAAAATTGCCCCGGCACACGTTGACTCACCGTTTCGTTTTCACTTCATCGAGCCGAAGACACAACCACAACACCTGCTGGGTTTGTCGGATGCGGTGCTGGGGTACGACGGCAATGAGCAGAGCCCGGTACTCGACAACGTCGAGCTGCATCTTGCCGCTGGCGACCGGATCGGCTTGCTTGGCGTTAACGGTGCGGGCAAGTCCACGTTGGTCAAGGCGCTTGCCAGTGGCAGCACTCTGCTTGGTGGCGAGCGTCTGCTCAGCAAAGATACGAAGATCGGCTATTTTGCGCAGCACCAGCTGGATCTGCTGAAACCCGAACAGAGCCCAATAGATCACTTGCGCGTCTACGCAGCGGAGGATCGTGAACTGGAGCAGCGCAATTTCCTGGGGCGGTTCGGGTTCAGCGGCGAGCGCATCTTCGAGCCGGTCGCGCCGTTTTCAGGCGGCGAAAAAGCCCGCCTCGTACTGGCACTGATAATTCGTCAGCAGCCAAACTTGCTTCTACTCGATGAGCCTACCAACCATCTCGACCTGGAAATGCGCCAGGCCTTGAGCGTTGCGCTCATCGAATACACAGGTGCTTTGGTTGTCATCTCACATGACCGACATCTTCTGCGCAGTGTTTGCGACGAGTTGTTGATCGTGCACGATGGCATTGTTGATCGTTTTAACCGTAGCCTCGATGACTACCCGGCATGGCTGAAGGAACAGCAACTGACTGCGAGCCAAAATGGGGCAGGCGACAAGGAGAGCCCGCAGCCGACCAGGTCATTAAGCAAGAAACAACTGCGGCAGGAGCAAGCCAGTCGTCGTGAACGATTGAAACCAATGTACGACAGAATTCGTGACATCGAACAAAAGCTGACATCGAATCGGGCCGAGATGGACTCGTTGGAAAAAAAACTCGCAGACGAAACACTTTACGCAGACCCAACTCGTCAGGCCGAACTAGCCGGTTTCGTAAAAGCTCTCGGCGAAGTGAAATCTGCTATAGAGGTGTTGGAGTGGGACTGGCTGGAAGCCAGTGAGGCACTTGATGCAAGTCAGTAAATATTACCCGTTACTGCCGTATTTCTTGAAATGCAGGTCCTTTGCCTGGCCGATCCAGTCATCCTGCTCCATTCGGCCCTTGCACTCTTTTAATTCCAGATTTACGCGTGCGATATCTGCGACATCGAACGCCGCGATTTGCCGGAAGCTGTAAATGCCAAGCTCGTGCAGTGCATGTTCGAAAACCTTACCAATGCCGACAATCTCCTGCAGGTTATCCCTTTCTTGCCTGGCAGGTTTTTGACCATTTGATTTCCGTGCGACGGTCGTCTTGCGCACATCCTTGAGGGCCTGGCGCTGTTGTTTTTCAATGTCTGCGAAATTCTGCTCGACTTCGTCGAGTTTGAGTCGCAGCGTCTCGGATTTCTGTTCGTACTGACCAGCATGTTCCTTGTAGCGCTTGGCATCGTTTTCATACTGTTTGCGGCTGTTTTCCATCGACGTGAGACATTGCGCCAGCTCCCTGTTCTGAACTTTGAGCTCGTCCATTTCTGCGACATCACGTTGCAGTGTTTCGATTTCCTGTTTCGCAAGAGTAGCGTCGTGGTTTAACTGCGCATTCTCGGCCTCTAATTCGATTGCCTTCTGCTCCAGCGAATCGAGGTTCTCCAGTCGTTTTCGGGCGGATGCAAGCATCTTGTTGACAGACTCGTGTTCCGACCGGGATGACTGAAGCAGGTTGCTGAACGATTCATGCTCCAGCTTGGCATCTTCGACCTTCGCTAACAGCGCCTTGCGAATCTCGAACGATTTCGCGAGCTCGCTCTTATAAAATTCGCCTGACTTGATAAATTCCGTCTGCAGATCCGCGGACTGTTGTTTGACCTGTATCAGCGCGTTTTGAAAGCGAGTCATGTTGCTCTTGAAGTCTTCACGTTCAGCGCGAAGCGTGAACAGATCCTTCGACATCCGCTTTTCCCTTTCGCGAGCAGATTCAAGATCGATCCTGGCATTTGCGACGGCGGTTTCGTGCTTATGCACAGCAGCTTGTTGCGATTCTATCGTTGATCGCAGCTTGACTGATTCAGCCGTAAGGTGATCTCTTTGACGAACATAGTTGTCGAGCTTTACCTGCCATTCATCATTCTGTTTGTCGACACGACGGTTGATTTGCGCGCCACGGACCAACCAGCCGAGTGCGGCGCCAATGATGGCGCTGCTGAGCAGATACGTTACGATTTGTGGAGTCAGGCCGTCCATATTCGTCCAGTATGGCTGGCTCCGACGTTATGGAATATGACCGAATCCACAAAATAGCGCTTTTTCGGCCCGTGCGACCCCTTTTGCGGCCCTGTTAAATCGGATACGGTCGGCAGATGACCAAATATGCATTGAATGTCGTTCTGGCGGCGGTGATTCTGAGTGCCTGTACGATTCATCCAAAGACAGACCTTAGACGGCTCTATTTCATGCAGGCGGACAATCCGGATCAGCCACCTGTCGTAATCATCCAGGGCGCTATGGGCAGCCGGCTCAAGGATTTCGAAAGCGGCCAAGAGCAATGGCCGGGGTCGTTGGGGAGTGTCGTATTTAGCGACTACAGAAATCTCAGGCTCGAAATCGATCCGGAGACACTCGAACCGTTGCCGTCCAATCTGGTGGCGGGCGGAATAGCAGAAAGCCTGGGCGGTGTCGATTTTTATGGACGTATTTTATCGACGCTCGAAAATGCCGCTGGTTACACGGTGTCGGTTCCCGGCACACCGGTCGTTCATGGCGAACACCGATATTATATTTTTAGTTACGACTGGCGGCAGGACAATGTCGCAACGGCCCGAGAGCTTGATAAATTTATTGCTCAGATCCGTGAAGATTACGGGGAGCCAGACCTCAAAGTCGATATTGTTGCGCACAGTATGGGAGGGTTGATTACCCGCTATTTCGTTCGATACGGAACGCTGGATGTACTGGACGACAATGAGTTTCCGGTGAATCAATACGGTGCGAGCCGAATAAGGCGTGTGATCTTGCTTGGCACGCCTAATCTCGGATCAATAGGGGCTGTGAGCACATTGATCCGCGGATACAGAATCGGATTAGGGGTGGTAGCTCCTGAAGTAGTGGCAACTTTTCCGAGTACGTATCAGGTACTTCCACACGCGATTACAGACTGGTTTGTCACAATGGATGGAAAACCGCTACAGCACGATCAATTTAGCGCGGACAATTTCTGGAAGCGATTCCAGTATTCGGTGTTCAGTGAGGAGGTTAAGGAAAATATCAGGGAACAGTATGACGATGATGCCGAGGGCGAAGCGTATATCGCGCTTCTCGAGCGATATTTCAGAAAGCACATAGAACGGGCTCGCCGTTTCAGTTGGTCGTTGACGGTGCCTTTTCCCGATCCGCAGGTGCGATACATCGTTTTTGGTGGCGACTGTCTGCCGACACCAGCTCGTGCCGTAGTTGAGGCAGTAAACGGGGCCTGGGAAGTTCGACTTGCACCGGCAGAAATTGTGAACCCGCTGCCTAACATTGATTATGAGCAACTGATGCTGGAGCCGGGAGACGGAAAGGTTACGAAAGCGTCATTACTCGCCAAGCACACGACAGACCCAACCGTTGCTCGACATAAATACAGTTTTTTTCCAGTCGACTACCCGGTTTTTCTGTGTGAAAGACACAGTTGGCTAACCAGAAATATCGATTTTCAGAACAACCTGTTGCATGCGTTGCTAAGCGCAGATCGATAACGCTTCGCCTGATGGCTCAATGCAATAGCCCAGCCCTCGCAACACATAGCGCGTCGTCTTCATAGCGATCAGAAAAGTTATTTTTTATCGAGACCCGGCTGTTCTTGTGTGCGGCGACCGCTGTTTTGAGGCGGGCAACACTGGCCTTTGTACAATTCGTCGGTGTTAGGTAGTAAGCGAATGCCCGGGCACGCGCGTAGAAAGCCGGATCCGGGTTTTTCTCTTCTGCCAGGATCTGAGCAAGAATCTCGTCGGCAAAGGCTTCATGAAGTTCTTCCTGGCCCGCCGGGAACATATTACCCATGGAGATTCGCTGGATGGCATAGGAGTTCGCGGACTCCCTGTTGAGAACGTCGTCAATAATGGCCCGTTTGACCGCCATGTCTGGTCTTGCTGCTTCAATGGCCAGAACACTGCGGCGCCCGTTGTCAGACGGATCTCGCTTTTTCTCGACGGCGAGTAATTGATCGACGCGATCGTGCCCCTCGGCACTAAGGACCCGCAGTGCGCTCCAGCGCCTGTTCTGGTCGAGCTCACGTTCTGGTATTTCGACGTCGCCCGTTAGAAGTCCAACAAGCTTTTCGAGACCTGCGTTTCCAGACACAAAACCCATGTATCGATCAAGGTACATCG
>Ga0224512_10003050_pt1 | contig 14932 bp, 13 predicted proteins | sample SF_May12_sed_USG_4_FD_169103 | JGI IMG/M metagenome (GOLD analysis project Ga0224512, IMG submission 169103) | Sediment microbial communities from San Francisco Bay, California, United States - SF_May12_sed_USGS_13 | ecosystem: Environmental > Aquatic > Marine > Sediment | place: USA...
AAGAAATACAAAGGAAATCCCTTCAAACCTAAAGCCAACAGATACAGTCATCATAGCAGAAGGAGAAAAGACAGGACACAAACATCAATTACAGGGAAACGTTACCGTGTACAAGCAAGAGCCTGATGCTCTTTATTTTGAAGTTAAAACATCTGCAGAACTTGTACATCAGGAACATAAAACCATACAGATCCCAGAAGGGATGTACATGGTGCAACAAGAAAGAGAGTTCAATCCTTTTGAGAATATCAGACGAGTTGTTCTGGATTAAATTGCATTAATTCAGGAAATACAAATGTGTTTTTTCACGAAAGTATTTCTTGAGAATCTTTCTTCACAAATTCTAAATGAAATGTAAAATGAAAGGATTGTTTCTAAAAATATCTGAACTCAAATTAGGAAAAACCTAGTCCTCGTAAAAAATCCAGGACAGTCCCTGTATCTCTTCCCAACTTGATTTGTTTTGTTTACCTTGATTGCTCATGATTAGTATTTGCAAAATTTGAATAAAAGCAACACGAATGATTTGTTCATCCTATTCACCAGATGATTTGTATTAATTAATAATCGACAAAAGATGATTTGAAAAGGATGTGTGAAATACAGCCCATCCCTTGGACGGTTAGTATGGTCGGTTGGTTAAACGGTTAGATGACTCCTACCATATGAATACTAAATTACAATTTGTAGAATTTGCTTAAAAGAAGAACGTATCATTCCTCAGAATGATCTAAATACTATTTGTCCAAAAATTAAACATAGACACATTGGATCTCTCACCAAGTAACTAATCGTTGTTGGTCTTAAGTTTCAATTATCACAAACTAGCTTTGTGTTAATCTAACAAATTAAATTTATAATTTTTACAGTATACAATATATCAAAATGACTAGAAACATTTCTGAAGAAATGACAGATGATAATACATCTAAACTTGAAACTCTTCAATTAGGGGAATTTGTTGGATTAAAAAGCCATGACGCTGTAGGTATTGCCAAAATAATTTAGGTAAATGATAATAATACATTTTTGAGGTTTGAGGACTTTCAGGTAACAAACTGTCCTGACCTTAGAGTTTATCTTACAAATGACGGTGATATCAAAACTGGAGTTCATCTTGAGAAATTAAAAGGAAGCAAGGGGGGATCAAAACTATTCTTTAGATAACATTAATTTTGAGCAATATTACACTGTTGTGATCTATTGCCAACCATTGGGCATACATTTTGGACAAGCCGTCTTAACTACATAAAAAAATTTACCGATGCCAAGTATCTTAGATATTTTGTTTTCATAGTATGATATCAAGTATATCCAACTAAAATTAATCTAGTTTGAATCAATTAGGGTCAAGGTGGAATTGACACCATCAATGTATCTTATCTTTGTGTTTACCATGTTTCTTATTTTCTCATGTGGAATGTTTATCTGTACCAAAACATCATAGATTCCTTGAACAGGTATTACATCTGAAATATTGGGTATGTTTTTGAGTTCTTTTATTACACTATTTCTTTTTGTCTCATTACATGTCAACAAAACAAATGATGTTCTGTCATTTTTTGACTCTGACAAGATATTGTAGTTACTATATTTCTGAATGATTAAGAGATTTTCTATATAATAATAAGGTGCAGTTTAGGGTAGTTTTGAGTAGTTTAGTGCAGTCTTGTACATATTACAGATGTGGAGTAATCATTAGGGATAGTACTTCACGATATTTGATTATGAGATAAACAAACGATGTTAATACCAGTTATTGCATAAAGTAGGCAAGTTTGATGAATGTTCAGTGTCCAAGATTTTTTATAGTGGAATAACGTTATAGTATCATCAGGATACTTACCCCCTAAGTTAACGGAATCTTCCGATGGCGTTAGGGGTCAATTGTTCCTGATTTTTTATTGTCATTATGATATCATCATTTCAGCAAATCCTGCTCCATTGATAGTTTGATATCCTCTCTCAAGTCCATGTCATTACAAGAATCAATAGGGATATTTCTTTGATTTAACCAAGCTACTGCATCAGCTAGTTCATAGGCTCTTCCTTCATCGACTCTCATCATGTTCCATTGTTCAATTGTATCGCTCATATCGCTGTCAGTCTGAATGACAATGTCTGAGAATTCTTGTTTATGCGAATACGCAAAACTTTCAAGCTCAGCTTTGAGTGAATTTAGCAGATGATAGTCAAAGTTTTTGTGAATGTTGACTTTGGGTTTTTTGTAATTTCGTAACCTGTCATGGTTTAGTATGTAGTTTTCAATACGCTGTCGCTGAACATGCAAGCACCAAGCGTGAACATTTTTGGAATTAAAGTTCAGATTACGATGTACCTGCATTCTTTGCTTTTCAGAAAGCTCTGACATGTGGATTCCATTAATTCCAATGTCCTTGTAAATTTTGTTGATTCTCTCTTCAGTTCCTACAAGAAAAGCAATATAGTTTCTCTGACCTTCCCTTCGTCTGTCACCTGACACATCAGCACCTCCTACAAGCATATCAAGAGAAAATATACATAGCATTATATGATTGTCTCAGAGTTATACTCTGGCACCAATTGATGCCAAGATACTCAGGAATTGCTCTTCTAGCATATGTGCAGACTCTGGATCATCTTGCGCAAATATTACCGGAGTTGAAATACCACTCCATTTCTTTCCTTTGCCGTCCTCATTTACCAAATTATCATATGATATTTTTGCAGCCCAACGTCTGCTGTTGTTTCTGTTTGTCACAAGAATGATCATTGGAATGCATAGTTTTTTGGCTAAGGTTATTTCGGGGATGCAGTCATCAGTTGATATTCTACGCTGTTTTTTCTTTGGCTGGTTCTTTAGTGTATATGACTTACAGGATCCAACTGCAACAATCTCCATAATACTCTCTTCTCCAGTACCATCCAGATCATAACCAGTAATTTTCTTCTTTTTTATTATAAAATCAGGCTCTCCTGCACCATGACCATCACCTACCTCAAAACCCACATCACGCAGGTATTGTGCCATCTCTTGCTGCTTTGTGTGTCCAATGGCACGGTTTGCAATGCCGTCCTGAGTAGTTAGCAAAGTCTTTGTATTTGAATCATCAGTAGAGTCATCATCATTGGTTATATTCCTGATATCAGAAATTTTATTTGTCTTGTTTTGAATACTGATTGCCTCAATTCTAGACAGCAAAATCTCATAAAGATGAGGATTGTTCTCAAGCCATGAATTAACTTTACCTATGATTTGATTCTGATCTTCTATTTTCTCTGACAAACTGTCAACGTTTTCTTGAAGCTTGTTGAGACTCAAGACAGATTGTTCTTGTGCATTACAAAGAGAATCTGCAGTATCTTGAATCTTGTTTTGGTTTTCTTTTACATTTTCAATTTTTGGAAATATTGCAGACTCTATTTTTGTCCTAAACTCGTCTAGTGTATCGCCATTGTCATTTTTTATGTTTTCGGCAAAATCATTGAGTTTTGGTTCAAATACTTGCATGACACGATATGATACCATGTTGATATCAGCTTGTATTCCCGCATCTTCTTGTTTTCCAATACGTTGACCAAAGGACACCAGCTTGTAAAACATGTACCATAGTATTGCTATGGTGGATATTGCAATCATATATTCAACATTAGAATTATCATAACCAATTGCATCAAACACAGATAGCATCATTTCATTAAAAAATAATGTGTACGTTATTAGCACTGCAGATACAGTAGGTACTACAAATCTTGTCAGAATCCGTATTATACCGTTTGAAGAATAGTTTTTGATTGCACCTGCAATAATTGGCATTACTCCAAGAATTACAGTATACACTATGGTATCAAAGGTATTCATAATAATTCATCTCCTGTTTTAGAATAACTATCAGCAAGCAAAAGTGTACGTCGAATCTTTGCCTGGTATGATACTAGTAAACCTCTAAACTCGTTAATTTCTACTCCAAGATCCAAAACCTTTTTCTGGATTTGTGCTAGATCATTTTCTGTTAGTGTGATTGTGTTTTTCACACTATATCATACGTTAGTGTATCTTAAGAAAAAAGCTGGCCAAGAGTTACGCATGTTCTGGGAACAATAGATGGCCATCTATTTATCAAATGTATGGAAAATAGAGAACATGAAAGATTCCGGGTTTGATCCGCATGACAAAAGGAGTGGCCCAAAACCAAGAGATGGAGGACACAAGCCTATGCATATTTCATTTAATGCAAAAAATAGAAAGGCATTGGCTAAGATAAAAGACAAGGGCGGAATCAGTCAATACTTGAACAGAATCCTGGATCCAATATCTGAGACTATGGATCCTGGCCCTGCATCTCCGATACTGCTGGAATTTTGGAATGGGCTTGCAGACAAAATGGCTAATCTTGTAAAAGAAGGTGAACTAGACACTGCAACTACAATTGGTCATGTTCTAGTTGACATCAAGCCTATAGTCCAACCGTATCTTGATTTGTGTGAGGAAGACAATGAAGACAAAGATATTGCTACAAAAGAAGAGGACAGCTTGAACATAGATGCAATCTCTGTCAACAACTATGATGACAAGCATACACTTGAGAGTATAACTCAAGATGACGTTTCAGAGATGATCAATGACGTACTAGTTGTAAAGTTATCAGAGCAGCTATGCCATTTACTGCAAACTGCGCAATTGATATTGCAGAAAATTCCAAGTCAATACAAGACAGGATGGCATTCAGACAGTACAGACGAGTTATCCATCAAAACCAAAGTAACAGAGAAGATTCTTAAAAAATATGGAGCAGAAATATTACAACAACAAGAGAACTATAAAAATGACAACAACCTGAATGTGAATTCAGATTCCACTCATGACTTTAGAAAAGACTTGCCAATCTTTGATACCCTAAAGCAATGCAAAGAGATTACACAAAAAGCAAAGGGAATAAAAAATAGGAGCATTCGCAGCTTTGTATCTGGATCATGTGAATTTGTGCAAGATACAACAAACAAGGTTGCCTCTCTTGGAATCGACATTAATATGGAATCCTACAGATGGGATGAGGAGTCTAATTCGTATTTTGTAGAGTTGTTTAATTGCGGCAACTATGATGTAGATATTTCAGAGGTTTGGTGTGACGGACAGAAATGTTTTATGCATGCATGGTATGCAAAACCAAGTAACTCTCATCTTCCAACTGATAAGTCAAATACAATTCAGTTTATACCATGCAGACCGGCAAATGATACTACTATTGCAGAACACAAGGTAACAATAAAGACACAATACAAGGAATTTTCCTTTGTGATAAAAGGGGAAAAATCAGGATTTAATTGATTTTGCAATAATTATTTCAAATTGCCTAGATACTTCAAGATCTTTGTTTCGTCTGAGGATCCAAGCTAGCTGTTACAAAACAGAACCAGGTATCTTGAGACATTCTTTAAGGGTTTAAATTCAATTGAGAGCACAACATGCATGCGTATATAGAAGTTGGCCAATTTTGTTCACCGAAAAAATGAAAGAACAAAAGAAAGTTTCAATTCCATAGACAAAATAATTAATGATGTCGTACCATTTACTCCAGTAGCCTCTAAAAGCGATCAATTTTTTGACATAGAGAACATTTCAGTTTTTCAGTAAACTCAAATTAATCATTTAGGACATATTGACAAAAAATTAATAACATCAACTTTGTAATTTTCAAAAATTTGAATTAAAAAAGCTCAGAAAAGCTTTTACCGTTAAAAATGCTACGAAGGAACTAATGCCATGCAGAAGATTATGTGTTAAATGGAATGCAAAAAAACCGGTAGATGGAGGGAGATATGCATCAGGCCAAGTAAGATGTGATACATGTGAAATTTTTATGTTTCCGTCACCAGAACATACACACAACACAAGAACTGGAGCGCCTGATGGAAATCCAGAAAACGGTTTGTCGTGTAATTGCTGTAATTCACGTATTTCCACAAGGGCAAAATCTGCAAGATATGGCAAATATCAAGACCCTAACAGTCAAGAATCACTTGAAGTTGAAGAAATCAAATACTATTTGGGAGACCAGATTCGCCCTCAAGGAAATTTTCAGTTTGTTGTGATCAAGGTTTTGTTTCAAAACCAAGGATCTGCATCAAAAGAACTGTTGGTAGGAAAACTTGAATTCTACAATCGTGATAAGCCTCCACAAGACTATTCCAATCACATGGTTTTCTCAATTTTAGAGAAAAATGGAATTATCATTTCAGAAGATAATGGTTATCGAATAAACATCACTGATAAATTTGATTCATCTGATGCGCTTGATATCATTTCCATTTGTAACCAAAAAATCTACAAAAACAAACCAAACAACAAAAGAAATTACTTTATTGCATTGGGGCCGTGGGAAAATTGGGGATTTACGTTTGAGAATTTACCTGTAAAGTGGGGAGTTGCAGATACAACTCCTTCAAACATCGCAGTTTATGATCAACTGAAAGAGGGAGATGTTGTATTTTATTATGCTACAAAAGATCAACCCACTCCTTTTTCTGACAGGGGCTTTTTTGGAATAGGGTTAGTTTCGGAAAAAGAAATTGAGAAAGATAATCCGTATTGGCCAGAAGAACAAAGAGATGGAAAAACCTACTTTACTCACAGGTTCTATCTAGACACCTTAAAGGTAGTCAAGAATAATTCAGAATTAATTCCACTTAACGAAGGTCTTCCGTTAGTGAAAGGACTAAATCACATTACCGAAGGAAAACCTCTCTACGAACTTTTAGAAAATACTAGAGAGAAATGGGGTAGTTTTTTTACCAATGAAACAATGCCTACATTACGTTTATCCGAAGACATAGAAGAATTAATCAAGAAATTTGACGAGAATAGAAAATATTTCAATCCCGATAGAGAGTCCGAAGAAGAAAGAATGAAAAGCAGAGAGGACTTTATCTCACGATTTCCAATTCACAAAATTTCTGAAATGACAATAGACGAATATGTGATTGGAAAACATGATCCTTTAACAGGAGATACGAATAGAACCACGTTTTGTTACGGATTAGAACAAGGGATAATTGGTTTTGGAGGCATTGGTGGGACTCCTGCAAACAAATTTGGAATTTATTATAATAAATCAGAGGGAGATTACAAATACAATAAAACATTTTTCAAATCCTCTGAAGAGGCGTTTGATCAGATTAAACGTTCTATCAATATCATTCTTGGTGCTGGCAGGCAATTCCAAAAAGATGGCGATGTTGGATCAATCTCAAACACATTTGAAGTGGATTTTAAGATAAAAAGTCAGGTCCGTTCAAAAATTCTTTCAGTGTATTTCCCTGATCTTTTCTTGGACATACATAGCAAACCACACCTGGAAAAGATTCTTGAAAAACTTGATTTGCACCAAAAAGCACTAGAAGGAAAAATTATTGAAAGGCAATTGCTGCTTCTAGAAATAAAAAATTCACACCCTGTCATGTCAAAATGGTCCAATCAAGATTATTCCCACTTTTTGTGGAACGCACTGATCAAATTTCCTGAGGAGCATTCAGAGCAAAACTTCTTACTCGTAAAATATAGCCCTGATCAGAAGAAATGGGACGACGAACTTGGAAAATCATACCGCTATGAGAAGATTGGAGATTACACAAAAGTCAATTCAAGTTCAAAGACTATTTGGTACTATCTTAAAGGCCAAGAATTGTATTTCTGGGGATACGGTGACGTTGAATCCGTAAATCAAGAACCAGACAACGAATTCATCGCTATCATGTCTGATTTTGAATTCTTCAACAAACCTGACCCTAACACGCCTATATCCACGTCTACTCTTGTTCCAAAAAAAGCCGAGAAATCACTACAAGAAAAAATCATGAAATCTCCAAGCTGGACCAGTCAGAACTCAATAGTTGAAATTGATCAGGAACTATATGATGAAATAATTTCACCTGATTCCGAACTTGAAATTTTTGAAGATGTTCCTTTAAGAAGACTGAGTTCTACTGAAATGGAAACAGGAATACAAAAAATTCGTGAAGACTTTCTTGTTGACCCAAACATAGTTCGAGAGATTGTAATCAGCATAGCAAGTGGGCGCCATGTAATTCTTGCAGGACCTGTGGGAACAGGAAAAACAGAACTTGCAAGAAAGATACCTAGGACTTTTTGGACAGAAAATGGCGGATATTATGCTGAAGAGCACACTGCAAATGCAGACTGGAATACAACAGATGTTATTGGTGGAATTATGCCCAAAATGATCAACGGTGAACCGAATTATGAAATACAATTAGGATGTGTTTCTGAAACAGTTAGGAAAAACTGGCAAAACGATGAATACAGTAATAGAATTACCGACATTAGAAATGATGAACCATGCAGAGGTACTTGGTTAGTAATTGATGAATTCAACAGAGCCGACATCGATAAGGCATTTGGACAACTGTTTACATCCTTAGAAAGTAGAAAACTCAAGGTTCCTGCAACTAACAAAATAGGATACACTGAGATGATTATTCCTCAAGATTACAGAATCATATGCACTCTAAACACTGCAGACAAGCATTATCTATTTCATCTCTCGGATGCATTAAAACGAAGATTCGCTTACATTGAGATGAATTCCCCCTTACGTACAGAAAGAGAGTCTGAAATTTATTATGCGCTAAAAAATGCAATAGGCCAACTTCCAGAAGATGATTATTCGTCACTTGTCATTCTTGATCACGCATATGACAAAAAAATTATTGACCGAGAAAAATCAAATAAAGAATTTACCTTGATGGTAGAGAAAGCATATGCGGTGTTAGATTTTATTCGTTTTTCAAAACCATTGGGGACTGCCATTTTAAAATCCATGTATCAAACTATGTTGGTTGCGTCATTGATGCGCATAAATTATGACAAAGTATTGGATTTTGGTTTGAGAACAAATCTTATCCCTCAACTAGAAACCGTTTCTCCCACAACACTAGAAACAATTATTGAAGTTTTTTATGGCAAACCGATTGAATTCTTTGAAGACGTTTACAACAACCAACCAAACAAGGGAAAATACAAGGATGATTTCACACACCTGCTTGACTTCATGGGATTAAGCGGCGGTCACAAAAAACAATTATCGGATCAATTTACAAAAAATCAACTCAAACCAGATTCCTGGAGTGATTTACGAAACAAATTCGAACCAAAATATACTCTGAAAGAAGAATTATTCAAGACATCACTACAGGACTTGATCAAGTCATCCATTTTGATTTGAAATGAATAGACAAGAATTAGCCAATGAAATTCTTCAATTAAAGTATGAGAAGGAAATTGATGAAAAGATACTGATTAGACCTGAATTTATTTTACAATCAGAATACAGGTATCTTGATGACGCATTTCAAAAAGTAAAGCATTCTGGTGAAAAGTGGCATCAGTTTGTCAGATTCATACTTGCTCCTAAAGAAGAATGGAAATACATGTATGAAAGATTGGCATATCTTCTAAAAATTCACAGAAACTCGCTAAATGACTATTTTGTTCTAAAATCAGGTACCGAATCAAATTCTATGCCTGACAGGATGACTGATTTTATTCGATTTCATGGACTGTATGAAGAATTTGCAAGAATTTATTCAAAAATTATTCGTCAGATGCAAGTTGATCATCCCTCAATTGACTATACAGGAAAAATAATCCGTGGAAAAATAAACTGGAAAGAAACCCTGTTTAGATCTAAGGATAAATTTCCACTAAATTTTGAAATGACAACATGGTCACGGGATTTCTCTACTCCTGAGAATATTTTATTATTCTTGTCTTTAAATTGGTTAAACAAAGAATCTACCAAAATAATTAACACTGCATTTTCTGAACCTCTTCATTCTGATGAAATTCAAATTCTCCAAAATGTTGAATCCAGCACTAATCAACTAATACGAAATTTTCCATACCAAGCAATAATTCAGTCCAGCAAGCAGTTTTCAAAATTATTGCCAAAAGACAATGAAATATCCCAACTGATGGAATATGTGAAATTCAGAGCAAAACATGGAGACATTAGAAACAAAACATATTTGGAACTATTAGAGTGGATTCGAAAAATAAAGGAACTCAGTATGGAATTTCTCACTGGAAATCCCACAAGATTTCACATTGACTCCTTGTCTGATCTAGATACAGTTTATGAGGCTTGGATATTTTTAGAACTCTTGGACTTTTGTAAATTTAAAAAACATTTGGATGTAACATTAACACTTGGTAAAGTAAAAAACGATCCTACATTTTTTGAGTTTGTTTTTGACGGACATGTCATCAGAATGAATTATGAAAAACAATTCCAAACAGACAACAAAGAAGCTTGGATCCTAAAACACACCCCTGACTTCTCAGTTTTTTGTGATGATATTCTCATCGGTATTTTTGATGCTAAAAATTACAGCAAAGAATCCGAAAAAGCAACTGGAATCAACAAAATGCTGTCATATTTAGTTAATTTAGACTCAAATTATGGGGCGCTCTTCTTTCCAAAAATTCAAAACCAAGACGCCTATGTTTTAAAAAATGCATCTCACCATAATGAACTAACTTTAGTGCACTATCAAATGAATCCAATTGAATCTCCAAACAATATTCAAATAAAATACGATTCCTTAGAGATGGTCTTCTCTGCAATTATTGGAAGAATCCAAATCACAAAAAACATGTAAGCAGTTTCAAACCAGATTTATTTTTACATCGAATTCTTAATCATGCATATTTGATAACACATACTTCTGTATCTTTTCTCTCATGGTTTGCGTTATCTTCAAAGGTTCTTTGTTTCTGCATTTCTTTTGAAGGGTTATCAAATGGCGTTTTGTGATTTCCAGTTTGTCGCAGTCCTTGGACGGACTTAATCCCAGCAGTATCTTCTTGTAGTCAAAATATCGTGTCTCGTCACCTTCCAGTATTCCAGTGATTTCTGCTCTGTCTAGTTCATTTGCCTCCTTTCCAACATATGTGATAGAATCCTTGTCAATCAAGAGATGTCTTCTTTTGAGTTCTCCCGTGTCTCCTTCAAACTTTGACTCTGGGTGATTCACATAGTCGTCAATCAATTCAGAAAGCGGCTTCCAGTAGAATTGTGTGTCAAGTTCTCCACTTCCATCATACATTGTGCCTGTCTTGTAATCGGTAAACGGTTTGTATGGCACGTCTGCCTGTCGGCACCATCAGCGTTTGAAAGAAACGGAATAATTGGCTGTTTTTCTTTGTTTTTCCTGTATCCTGTGCCTATTGTGGCAAAGTTGAAAGGCTTTATCATGTCTTGGTAGGAATCTGCATCTCTGTTGAGTTCCCGGAATCTCTGCAAAATGTTGTGTGCGCTAATTCCGATCTTGGATATCGAAAAGTCGTTCTCATAAGTTGCAAGTATTGCATTCTTGGTTTTTGGATTGTAGTAAAACCTTAGAATGTTCTCCCAGATCTTTTTCTCATTGATTCCCATGATGTGGCCCAGACCATGTGCGGACTTTTTGTAGATTGTAAACTTGTTGTTCTTTTTGTAAGTCTTTTCTTGTTTTATCTTTGAGATATTTTTTAGAATGAAATTTACATCTACCGTATTTCCACAGAGATTCTTGACATTGAAATAATTCCCCTTTTTTGGTTTTAAAATCGATGTAATTTCTTTGATATGTACATGTACTCATTATTTTCTCAGAATCAATCCATTCTTTTTATCTTATTGTGATTATCTTTGAATTATTCATTATTTTCTATATTTGAGAATTAAATTTCATTCTTATTTCACTATTTTAACGTAAAAAATCCATGTTGTGTCATTCTAAATCATAAATTTGATAAAAACTAAGCATATTCAAACATAATGCGACATTAAATTTTCAAAAGGATTTTCTCATAAATTTTAGGATTTTTTCCTTCGGATAAATTCTTCTTAATATGCCACAACGTAGATTTGTTTATTCCAAATTGTTTTCTTTCATCTGGAGTCATTTTCAAAATCTTTTCTCTCAATACTGCATTATCATTTCTACTTAATTTCATCTTGGGAATAATAAATCTAAATTCTTTTTTCTTATCCACGATGAAATTTGCTAACTGTTGTAAATTATCTTGTAGAATAATCTGATAAGAATAATTCTTACTATTCGTGTAATTGTATCTATCATTGAAATTAGAATTTATCTTTTCAATTAGTAATTTAGCAACATCTTCTCCCAGTCTAGTACGATAATTTTCTGTAATTATAAAATCAGATTTTTTGATCTTCTTTTCTTTTAACAATTGAATCACGGATACATCAAGTATTGATCTAAACAATTCTTGAACGTAATAGACTAGTGATGTCTGCTCTGATTGATCTCATAGAATAATCCAACTGAAATAAATCATTTTGATTTTGTTCTTGCAAGCAAGACATCTTCTAATATCTCTTTGAGGGAACCGTAACTGCTCTCAAGCTTGTTTAGCCTGTCTTGTAAAGATACATTATCCCGTTCAATATCGCCTACTTTTTTGTCACTAATGACCATCTGCTGCTTTATCTTGTCTTTGAGTTCAACTGTTTCAGATATTGTCAAGTATGGAATGACTTTGATGTACTCTGTCAAGAGATAGTCCAAAGAAGGCTTGTAATAGTTTTCTGCATGGCCCATCAATTTTTCAACATCGATAGTCTTGCAGGCACGCTCTGCGTTAGTCTTGAAGAACTTGCGAAACCCGTGAATCTGCTTGAATTCATATGTGCCAGAATCAGCTTCTCTCAGGTTGATTTTCTTTAGGAATTCACCCATCATGTTGGCTATGGTTTTAGATGCAAGTGATTTTGCCATTTTGGGCTCTTTTCTCTTGTCTTTGCGATACGTGTTATTGTCCCAAGAATCTCTGATAAGAGGGGATCGTAAAGTGATTTTTTCACCAATCGATTCCCTTGATTTTTTGTACTGTTCAAGTATAGCATAGCATTCAGGTGTAACAAATGTGGTGTATTCTTCTCGTTCTCCCTTGTAAACTGTAAGCTTGGCAGCTAGTATGGTTTTTTCTCCATCATCATGTTTTTGATAAATTGGAGATATATCTCCCCAAGTCATTTCATCAAATGCTCCAACTCTGATTCCTGAGCTGCTGCACATCAATATTACACATTTTGTTCTGGTGTCAGCTAATTCTAGCATGGTTCTAATCTCCTCAATTGTAGGTGACCTGTCATTGCCTGTCTTTTTTGCATGAGGAATAATTTTGGATATCTTTGACCAGTTTATCCCGTCTTCAATGTCATTCATCTCAAAAAAATGCTTTAGTGCAGCCCTTGTCTGCTGTAAAGTAGAACCACTTACTTTGGATTTTCTTTCCTCCACATAATCAATAATCATATGCTGGATAGTTTTTGGATTCTTTTTTGCTTGTAAAAGTAACTTGTCAGCTGTTATGTTTTGATGAAACTCTAAAAACTGTACAAGCTTTTTGCAGTATGACTCTTTTGTGGAATCAGAATGAAATCCCTTTAGGAAATTCTTGACTGATTTGTTGTTGATGTTTTCTTGAATCTCTTTTGGAATCATTAGGGAACGATATTACTATACATGTCGAAATATTAAGTATTTCCACCCTATATGTAGTGCGGGAGGTGGGATTTGAACCCACGAAATCCTGAGATATAGGGTCCTAAGCCCTACGCCTTTGACCAGGCTGGGCGACTCCCGCAACGAACATGCCATTAAACACAAAGTTAACTGTTACGAGATGATAGGTAAACAACCTCAAAATTAGTCACAAATTAGTGATTTTTACAAAAAATCGGTTTTTGCAATTACTGCAATGCAAATTCTTGAATGAATTAATTATTCATCTTTGTTGATTAACTTCTAGTAAAATTTACTTAATTTGTCGTATAGGATGCTCAGATATGGATTCATGTAGATTTGCAATATTTTGTTCCTTGAAACTCAAATCACATCTGTAACATTTCCAAAATGGCTGATTCAACAGTATAAAAATTGATTATTGATCTATAAAACAAACGTATGAATCATCAGTGAGATCTAAATACTAAATTTACAAAATAATATATGTATTGGAACTGTCACCCGAATCTTACGTTTCCGGTCTTAAGATCTAATGCGTTTTCTCATTTCCTAATCCTAATGGAGATTATGAAAGATACCTATGGATTACTAGAAAGGGACTAATTGAGAATCAACTCAATTTCTATCTTACCGCTTTCAAATTTACTTTTGATGCCTTTGATCTTGCTTTTGTACAAAAAGAGTCGCTTTCCCTCATCTGTAATCGTGCCAGACGTGCGAACCAGTTTGGCATCATGAAGAATCTGGATTCTCCTGTATACTGTACTGAGAGGAATCTTTTTTTCACTGGCTATCTCTATTGTTGATTTTGGCATATCCATAATGGCTTCAAGAATAAATCTGCAATATTTGTCTGCGACAACTGAGAGAAGAGCCTCATTTTTTACGTCTTCTTCTATTTCGTGTTTGGATTGTAATACTTGCATACTTTAACTACGTATATCTTTGATATAATCACCAGGTACGCATTGCATACACCATGTTAAAGTACAATCTCATAATCCCATACAAGATTATTCTAAACACTTCTCGGATAACGTCTCAATATTTCTAGGCAATAGCGTCATCATCTTTGGTATTAAAACAGACTATGCTGCAGGGGATGAACCAAGCTCAGTTTCAGCAGGTCACTTTAATTAACTAAAACCGTAAATTCCTTCTTTTTACGCCTATGAAGCAGATAAAATCATGTCAACTTCAAACATGAAATCCGTCGATAAAACGGACTTTAATTCAATAATTGAACTTTCATTGATCATTAAAACATCATTCTTAATTGAAAAACAAAATCACAAAAAAATAATGTCAATCTAGATAAAATCAAAGATTAGATCCTAAATTGGTGTTTTTGTCTGAGAATAAACAAAATAGTTTCATATTTACTCTTCATACTGTA
>Ga0224512_10003051_pt1 | contig 14924 bp, 23 predicted proteins | sample SF_May12_sed_USG_4_FD_169103 | JGI IMG/M metagenome (GOLD analysis project Ga0224512, IMG submission 169103) | Sediment microbial communities from San Francisco Bay, California, United States - SF_May12_sed_USGS_13 | ecosystem: Environmental > Aquatic > Marine > Sediment | place: USA...
CAACCGAGAGTATGTCACCTTCCTTCAGCCGATAGCCGTCGGGGATGCCGTGGACGATGACGTTGTTCGGTGAGGTGCAGATGGTGGCCGGGTAGCCGTGATAGCCAAGGAACGAAGGGGTGCAGCCGCGATCTCGGATGATTCCGGCGGCGATATCGTCCAGGTCTTTCATGCTCACTCCGGGCGCGGCTGCTTCGCGCAGGGCACCGAGAACCTGTGCCACCGTCCGGCTGGCGGTGCGCATCTTGGAGAAGCCGTCGTCATCCTTGATCGTGATCACGCAGCGAGAACCTCGATGAGCCGCCCAAACACCTCGGGGATGCTCCCGAGGCCCTGAACACGGGCCAGCTTGCTGCGTGACTCGTAATAGTCCATCAGCGGCGCGGTCTGCTCCTCGTAGACGGATAGCCGATAGCGGATGACTTCCTCGGTGTCGTCGGCCCGTCCCTGCTCCCGGCCTCGCAGAACCAGGCGCTGGATTAGTTCCTCGGCGTCGACATCGAGCAGGAGCGCCAGCTCAAGCACGTCGTCATCGAAGGCATCGACCAGCGCTTCTGCCTGAGCCGGGTTGCGGGGGTACCCGTCGAGCAAGTACCCGCAGGTGGCGTCTTCCTGCTGGAGCCGGTCGATCACCATGGCGGTCACCAACTCGTCGGGCACGAGTTCGCCGGCCTCCATGAAGGCCTGGGCCTGGTGTCCGAGTTCGGTTTCGTTCGCAACGTTGGCGCGCAACATGTCGCCGGTCGACAGATGAGGGATACCGATTGCCCTCGCCAGCCGCTCCGCCTGCGTACCCTTTCCGGCCCCGGGAGGGCCCAACATCAAGAGTCTTCGTCCCATCCGGTGAGGTTACCGCCGGGGGCGGGTCGGTGGAACACGGCCGACATGCCTGCGAACGCCGACGTGCGGGCAAACGCCGACGTGCGGGCAAACGCCAGCGGAGCACCGCCAGACACAGAACACGACCACGGCTCCGAAGACCCCGTCGACCCGTTCAGCGGGGCCGATCAGTCGGCCTCGCATCTCCCTGAGCTTGAGCGCAATCTGGCTGGAATTGCCGCTCCCGCAGACGAACTCGGGATCGACCGCACTCAGGAAGGACCATCGCTCAGGCCAGGAAGCCCTCGTAATTGCGCATCATGAGCTGGGACTCGATCTGTTTCATCGTCTCGAGGGCAACACCGACAACGATGAGGATCGAAATGCCGCCGAAGGCAAAGGTCACGTCGAAGATGATCGAAACGATGGTGGGCAGGATCGCCACGGTTCCCAGAAACAGGGATCCGGGCAGCGTGATGCGGCTGAGGATGTATTCGAGATGCCTGGCCGTCGGCGGTCCCGGCCGAATGCCGGGTACGAAGCCGCCCTGCCGTTGGATGGTCTCGGCCTGTTTGACGGGGTCGAACTGAATGGCCGTGTAGAAGTACGTGAAGAACACGATCAACAGGAACAGCACCAGGATGTAGAAGAGTTGCATGTTGAGGCTGACCGGGCCCCCATTGTGACCGACGTTTTGACCGGCACCGGCGAAGTTGTCCACCCAGACACGGACGGTGTTCCAAAAACCGGTGTCGCCCGATGGAACCACCGTGACGAGCAGCGTGGGGAAGTAGAGGACGGCGGTGGCGAAGATGATCGGGATGACCCCGGCGTTGTTCACCTTGAGGGGGATATAGGTGGCCTGGCCTCCCATTACCCGACGGCCTCGCACCCGCTTGGCGAACTGAATCGGGATCCGACGCTGGCCCTGCTCCACGAAGATGATGGCTATGACCATGAACAAGAACACGGCCAAGAGAATGGCGAACTCGGCCCGCGGGTTGGAGGTCGCCCAGGCATTGGTGAACTGGGCCGGCAGGGCGCTGACGATGCTGATGAAGATCAGCAGCGACATGCCGTTTCCCACCCCGCGCTGGGTGATGAGCTCACCGAGCCACATCACGAAGGCGGTCCCGGCGGTCAACGTGGTCACGATGAGGATGGCCGAAGCGGCGTTGTAATCGGGGATGATCGAGATACCACCAGTCAGCTGACCCCGCGCCATCAGGAAACTGATGCCGGTCGATTGGAGGACGGCGAGAGCAACGGTGGAGTACCGGGTCCATTGGGTGATCACCTGCCGGCCCGACTCACCCTCCTCCTGCAGCTTCTGGAGGCGAGGGATGACCACCGTCAGCAGCTGCATGATGATGGATGCGGTGATATAGGGAAGCACGCCGAGCGAGAAGACCGAGAGCTGTTCGAGCGCGCCCCCGCTGAACAGGTTGATGAGGCCGATCACGCCACCCTGCTCCTGGAGTTCGGTGACTTCCTTGACGGCGTCCAGGTCCACGCCCGGGGAAGGAATGGCGGTTCCGATCCGGTAGATCAGGAACACGAACAGCGTGAAGAAGATCTTCCGGCGCAAGTCCGGTATGCGGAACATGTTCCGAAAGACCGATAGCACGCTCGCCCTCCCCTACTCGATCACTTCGGCGGTACCGCCGGCAGCCTGGATCTTCTCGACCGCGCCCAGGCTGAACGCATGTGCCTGCACCGTGATCTGCTGGCTGAGCTCGCCGCCACCGAGGACTTTCACGCGGCCGCGCTTCTTGATGAGCCCGGCCGAACGCAATTCGTCAGGGCCGACCGTCGCTTTGGGCGGGAACTCGCCGAGTCGGCCGACGTTGACGAGCGCGTAGTACTCCTTGTTGGCCCGGTTGAAGCCACGCAGTTTCGGAACCCGGCGAGCGAGCGGTAGCTGGCCACCCTCGAAACCGGGCCGCAGCTTGTTGCGGGCACCGGTGCCCTTGGTTCCGCGCCCGGCGGTCTTGCCGCGCCGACCCGCTTCGCCGCGTCCGACGCGACGTTTCCGGGTCTTGGCGCCGGCGGCCGGCTTCAAATGATGGAGTTTCACTGCTCCTCCACTTCTACGAGGTGGACAACGCGGGCAATCATGCCACGGACGTCTGGGCTATCGACATGCTCGACCGTTTGGCGAATCTTGCGCAGCCCGAGGCTGCGCACGGTGGCACGCGTCTTCGGCTTCTGCCCAATCGGGCTTTTCTTGAGGGTGACTTTGAGGGTCTTGGCCATGAGGAATCCTAAGAACCGGCCTGGTTGCGGCGGGCGATCTCGGTGGCCCGGTACGACCCGAGCAATGCGGGCGGGGTCACTTCCTCTGACGTCTTGCCCCGGACGGCGGCGACATCCTCGGGGCGCCGCTGACCCTTGAGCCCGGCAATGGTTGCCTGGGCGACGTTGATGTGGGTCGGCGAGCCGAGGCTCTTGGCGAGTACGTCGCGCACCCCGGCCGCTTCGAGGATCTGACGAACCGCCCCCCCGGCGATGACTCCGGTCCCGGGGGCGGCCGGCTTGAGGAGAACACGCGAAGCGCTGTGGCGTCCGATCACCTGGTGGATCAGCGTGGTCCCGGCCATCGGCACATCGAACATTTCTTTCCGAGCAGTGTCGATGGCTTTCTGAATGGCGGCCGGAACTTCCTTGGCCTTGCCGTAGCCGAGCCCGACTTTGCCCTTGTTGTCGCCCACAGCGACGAGGGCAGTGAACGAGAACCGACGCCCACCCTTGACCACTTTGGCGACGCGGTTGATATGGATGACCCGCTCGTCGAGTTGAGGGCCGTCGCTGCCACCACGGTCCGGTTGATTTCGTCTGCGCTGGCTCAAAACTTCACTCCTGCTTCTCGGACGGCATCGGCGAGCGCCTTGACGCGGCCGTGGAACGGATACCCGCCCCGGTCAAATACGACTTCGGTGATGCCGACGTCTGCCGCCCGCTGAGCCAGCAACGTGCCGACCTCCGCCGCACTTTCGACGGTGAGCGTCTTGGCTCGCATCGACTTCTCCTGTAATGACGCAGTGGCCAGGGTACGGCCGCCCTCATCGTCGATGATCTGGGCGTAGATGTAGCGGTTGGACTTGAAGACGGCGAGGCGCGGCCGTGCGGCGGTGCCGTGCACCTTTTTCCGCACTCGGGAGTGCCGGCGATCGCGGGCAATACGGCGTCCCATCAGGCAGCTCCCGGCACACCGGCTTTGCCGGCCTTGCGACGGACGTACTCGTCGACATAACGAATGCCCTTGCCTTTGTAAGGCTCGGGTGGGCGAACCTTGCGTATGTCGGCAGAAGCCTGACCCACGCGTTCCTTGTCGATCCCGCTCACGATGACCTTGGTCGGCTCCGGCACCTCGAAAGTCACGCCATCTGGCGCCACGATGGCAACGGGGTGGGAGAAGCCCACCAGCAGCTCGAGATCCTTGCCCTTGAGGGAGGCGCGATAGCCGACTCCGACCAGCTGAAGCTCACGGGTATAGCCCTGCGAGACGCCGGTCACCATGTTGGCAAGCAGCGCCCGCGACAGGCCGTGCATGGCGCGTGAACGCCGGTCGTCGGCCGGCCGTTCCACACGGATCTCACCGTCCTCGACGGCGAAGGTCACTTCCTCCGGGAAGGTGCGCTCCAGGGTGCCCTTGGAACCTTTGACGGCAACGGTACGGCCGTCCACCTTGACCTCGACGCCCGACGGGATCGGGACGGGTTGCTTGCCAACGCGACTCATTACCACACCTCACAGATGATCTCGCCGCCCAGCTTGCGACGGCGGCACTCGCGGTCGACCAGCAGCCCCTGCGAGGTCGAAACAATGGTCACGCCCAGGCCACCCTGCACCCGGGGCAGGTCGGAGGAGCTGCTGTACAGGCGGCGGCCCGGCTTGGAAACCCGCCGCAGGCCCTGCAACACGCGCTGGCGGTCTTCGGTGTAGCGAAGCGAAACAGTGAGGTCCTTGCCGCGGTCACCGGGCGCGACTTGGAAACCGGCCACGTAGCCTTCGGCGGCGAGCAGCTTGGCGACCTCTTCCTTGAGTTTGGAGGAGGGCATCGTCACCGTTTCCTTCATAGCCAGGTTGGCGTTTCGGATTCGCGTCAGCATGTCGGCAATCGGATCGGTAACCACTACCAGGAACCCTTTCTCACACCAGGGAGCTCGCCGCGGTGGGCCAGCTCACGGACACAAATGCGACACATACCGAACTTGCGAAGATACGCACGTGATCGGCCACAGCGCCGACACCGGTTGTAGCCCCGCACCTTGAATTTCGGGGTGCGGTTGGCTTTGGCGATCATTGATTTCTTGGCCATCAGACTCTCGCTTCTTGTTGGCGGAACGGAAAGCCGAATGCGCGCAACAACGCTCTCCCTCCCTCATCGTCGGTGGCGGTCGTCACGATGGTGATGTCCATGCCTTCGATCTTGCCTACCTCGTCATAGTTGATCTCCGGGAAAATGAGCTGCTCGGTCACTCCGAACGAGTAGTTGCCGTTTCCGTCGAAAGAATTCGGGTTGAGGCCGCGGAAGTCACGAATCCGGGGAATCGCCAGCGCGATCAGCCGATCGAGGAACTCCCACATCCGGTCACCGCGCAGTGTCACCGACACACCGACGGCATTGCCCTCGCGGAGCTTGAAATTGGCGATCGACTTGCGGGCCCGGTTGACCTTTGGGGCCTGGCCGGTGATCACCGAGAGATCCTTGACGGCACCGTCGATGATCTTGGGGTCACCGAGGGCGTCGCCCAGGCCCATGTTCACGGAGATCTTCACCACGCGGGGCACCAGCATGATGTTGTCGAGCCCCAGCTCCTCTTTGAGCTGAGCCTGCAGCTCGCTGGCATAGCGTTCCTTCAGCCGCGGGGTCATAGCTCACCGTCACATTTCACGCAGATGCGCACCTTGGTGCCGTCGTCCTTGAGGCGATACCCGATGCGGGTGGGACCGCACTTGGAGCAGATGATCATGACGTTCGAGGCGTTGATCGGCATGTCCTTGTCGACGATCCCGCCCTGCATGGTCTGGCCGCGCGGACGTTCGTGACGACGGGCGGTGGCCACCCCTTCGACGATGATCCGATTCTTCTTGGGGATGATTCGGGCGATCTTGGCTTCTTTGCCGGCATCCTTGCCGGTGATGACTTTCACGAGGTCGCCAGAGCGAAGTTTCATCACAGCACCTCCGGAGCGAGCGACACAATCCGCATGAATTTCTTGTCCCGCAATTCGCGGGCCACCGGCCCGAAGATGCGGGTACCGCGGGGCTGCTTCTGCTCGTTGATGATGACGCAGGCGTTTTCGTCGAAACGGATGTACGTTCCGTCGGAACGGCGCCGCTCCTTCTTGGTCCGCACGACGACGGCTCGCACCACTTCGCCCCGCTTGACGCCGCCACCGGGAATGGCGTCCTTGACCGTGCATACGATCTCGTCACCGATCCCGGCGTAGCGCCGGCTCGAGCCGCCCAGGACGCGGATACACAAGACCTCGCGGGCCCCGCTGTTGTCTGCGACCTTGAGCCGGCTTTCTTGTTGAATCATTTCCTGGTTTCCTTACTGAGCCCGCTCGACGACTTCGGCCACTCGCCATCGCTTGGTCTTGGAAAGTGGTCGCGTTTCCTCCACCCGCACGGTGTCGCCCACATGAGCGTCGTTGGCCTCGTCGTGGGCGTGCAGGCGGGTTTGCCGCGTCACCGTCTTCGAATACTTGGGATGCAGCACCGAGTTGGTGATTTCCACCGTCACGGTCTTGTCGCGTGTGTCGGAGACGACAACTCCCACACGGGTCTTGCGGCGAGGCCGATCAGCCATTGCTCTTCTCCTGCTCGTAGAACGCCTTGATCTCCAACTCGCGCATGATGGTGGCGATGCGGGCCACCTCCCGGCGCACCTGCGGGAGCCGGGCGGTGTTGTCCAGCTGATTGGTGGCGGATTGGAAGCGCAGGTTGAACGCCTCTTCTTTGGCTTCGGCCAGCTTCTCGGCCAATTCCTCGTACGAGAGCTCACGAAGCTCGGACGCTTTCATGTTTCCTCCCGGGTAACGAACTTGGTCCGCAGCGGAAGCTTGTGGCCGGCGCGACGCATTGCCTCGCGGGCAAGTGTCTCATCAACGCCCGAAAGCTCGAACATGACCCGGCCGGGCTTGACAACCGCAACCCAGTACTCGGGGTTTCCCTTTCCCGAACCCATGCGGGTCTCGGCCGGCTTCTCCGTGACCGGCTTGTCCGGGAACACATTGATCCAGACCTTTCCGCCACGCTTGATGTGACGGGTCATGGCGACACGGGCGGCCTCAATCTGGCGGGCGGTGATCCACCCGGCGGTCTGGGCCTGCAGGCCATAGTCACCGAAGGTCACGCGGTTGCCGCCTTTCGTGGTGCCCTTCATGCGGCCCCGGTGCTGTTTGCGGAACTTCGTCCGCTTTGGCATCAACATCGGCTAGGCCTCCTCGTCGGCGGCTTCGGCAGTCGCCGGCTCAGCATCGGCCGGAACATCAGCGGAGGCTTCGGGTGTCTCTGGTGTGGGCTCTTCAGTTGGGCCGGGGACGGAAGACTCTGAGCCGATGTCCGGCTCGGCTTCCATTGCATCTGGCTCCTCGGTTTCTTCCTCCTCGAACTCTGATCTCGCGCTCCGTGCGTCCACACGGTCCTCGCCTTTGCGGCGGCCACCGCCGGCTTCGATGAGACGCTTGCCTCCGCCCGCTTCAATGAGCTTCTTCGAGCGATCCTCGCCCGCGGCTTCTTCTGCCCGTGCCTTGATCGGTGCGACGTGTGACGGCGCGCCGGCGGCGAGCGCCGCCTCGGCAGCAATTTTCTCGCGCGTGCTCGACAACGAGGGGACGACGTCGCCCTTGTAGACCCAGCACTTGATGCCAATGGCGCCGACCGTGGTGCGGGCTGTGGCTTCGCCGTAGTCGACGTCGGCTCGCAGTGTGTGCAACGGCACCCGGCCTTCCCGGTACCACTCACGGCGACCCATGTCGGCTCCGCCGAGACGGCCCTTCGCCTCAACCCGAACCCCGAGGGCACCGGCCCTCATCGCGGTCTGGACTGCCCGCTTCATCGCCCGGCGGAACGCAACCCGGCCCTGGAGCTGGTCGGCAATTCCCCGAGCCAGCAGCTGGGCGTCGGTCTCGGGATCCTTCACCTCGATAACGTTGAGCTTGACCGGACGTCCGGTAATGCCGTCGAGACCGGCCCGGAGGCGGTCGGCTTCCACCCCGCGGCGACCGATGACCACCCCGGGACGAGCGGTGTGCACGTCGATTTGAATCTGCTCGCCGATGCGCTCAATCTCGATGCGGGAGACCGCGCCTCGCAGCAGCTCCCCGTTCAGGTAGTCGCGAATCTCCGAGTCTTCGTTGACCAGGTCGGCGTAGCCTTTGTCGGCGTGCCAGCGTGATTTCCAATCGGTGGTGATGCCGAGCCGGAATCCGTATGGGTGAACCTTCTGGCCCATTACTCGTCGTCCTCTCGCTCGGCGACACCGACCACGATGTGACTGGTGCGTTTGTCGATCCGACCGGCGCGCCCGCGCGCCCGAGGCCGGAACCGTTTCAGGGTTGGGCCCTCGCCGGCATAGGCCTCGGCGACGTACAACAGCTCGACGTCGAGGGCGTTGTTGTGCTCGGCGTTGGCGACGGCCGAGTTCAACACCTTGGCGACCACCTCGGCGGCCCGGCGATTGGTGAACTCGAGGGTGTTGCGGGCGTCTTCCACGGGCAGGCCCCGGATGAGATCGAGGACCCGTCGCACCTTGTAGGGCGACTGCCGGATGTGGCGGGCGTGGGCCTTGACGATCATCCGCGCCTCGCTCTGGAATCACCGGCGTGACCGCGGAAGGTGCGGGTGGCCGCGAATTCTCCCAGCTTCTGCCCCACCATCGACTCGGTGATGTACACCGGGACGTGCTTGCGCCCGTCGTGGACGGCGATGGTGTGGCCAACCATTTCCGGGAAGATGGTCGAACGGCGGCTCCAGGTGCGGATGACCCGCTTCTCGTTCCTGGAGTTGAGCTCTTCGACCTTCTTCATGAGATGGTCGTCCACGAAGGGGCCCTTTTTCAGACTTCTGGTCATTACTTCCGCCGCTTCTTCGTGCGTCGCCGAACGATGTAGGCGTCGCTTTGCTTGTTCTTCTTACGGGTCCGTCCCTCCGGCTTGCCCCACGGGCTCACCGGATGGCGCCCGCCCGAGCTCTTCCCTTCGCCTCCGCCGAGCGGATGGTCGACCGGGTTCATGACCACGCCGCGCGATTGGGGGCGCTTGCCCTTCCACCGATTGCGCCCGGCCTTGCCGATCTTGACGAGCTCGGCCTCAGGATTGCCGACCTGCCCCACGGTGGCTTTCGAGTCGAGAGGCACGTTGCGCATCTCGCCGGACGGCAGGCGAAGCAATGCCATATCGCCTTCTTTGGCGACGAGTTGCACCGAGGCGCCCGCCGAGCGGGCAAGCTTGGCGCCGCCGCCGGGCCGCAGTTCAATAGCATGCACCGTGGTACCGGCCGGGATGTTGCGCAAAGGGAGCGCATTGCCGGGGCGAATGTCGACACCGCTGCCCGATTGCAGCACGGTTCCGACCTTGATGCCTACCGGGGCGAGGATGTAGCGCTTCTCTCCGTCGTAATAGTTGAGGAGGGCGATCCGAGCGTTGCGATTGGGGTCGTACTCAATTGACGCCACTTTGGCGGGGATTCCGTCCTTGTTCCGGCGGAAGTCGACGAGGCGATAGCGGCGCTTGTGCCCGCCGCCGCGGTGGCGCGACGTGATGCGGCCGTGAACATTACGGCCGCTCGAACGGCTCTGCGGCTCGAGCAGGCTCTTTTCCGGCTTCGACTTGGTGATCTCGGCGAAGTCGGAAACGGTCTGGAACCGGCGTCCCGGTGATGTCGGCTTGTAGCGCTTGGTTGGCATGTTCCTAGACCTCGAAGATGTCGATTGAGTCGCCGTCGGCGAGGGTGACGATGGCGCGCTTGGTATCGGGGCGCTTGCCGATCTTGTATCCGGCGCGCCGCTTCTTGCCGATGCGGTTGATCGTGTTGACCTTGCGCACCTTGACCTCGAAGATCTCCTCGACGGCCTGGCGAATCTCGGTCTTGTTTGCCCGTGGATCGACGATGAACGTGTAGGCGTTGAGGACGTCGATCCCGTCATAGGCCTTCTCCGACACAACCGGTTTGATGATGACGTCGCGGGGATTCTTCACTGCGACTCCTCATCCTGGGTTCCGGTTGGTTCGGTCTCGTCGACCGCATACCGCTCTCCGCCGACCCTCGCATCTTCTGCACGGTCGTCGGTTGGTGGACCGTCGACCTCTTTGACGAAATCCTCTTCCCCTACCGAGTAGTCGCTGGCGCCGGTGGCGGCGGCGAGGGTGTCGGCGGTGAACACGACCGTATCCGCCCACAACACGTCGTAGGGATTGAGTTGGCTGTTGACGACGACGTTCTCCAGGTTGCGCAGGGATCGGTAGGCCACGTCGTCTGACCGGTCGAGCACCACCAGCACTTTGGCTCCGGTATTCATGGCGGAGAGGAGGTCAACCGCTCGGTTGGTCTTCGGCGCGTCCCAGTCGAAACCTTCAACCACCCGCAGCTGGCCGCCTGCCGCCCGGGTGGACAGCGCCGACCGCAGGGCAAGGCGCTTCATCTTCTTGGGTGTCCGCTGCGAATAGTCCCGGGGCTTGGGGCCGTGGGCAACGCCGCCGCCCGTCCAGGAAGGCGAGCGGATCGACCCATGCCGGGCGCGTCCGAGCCCTTTCTGACGCCACGGTTTGCGCCCACCACCGCGAACTTCAGCGCGAGTCTTGGTGCTGTGGGTCCCGGCGCGCGCAGCAGCCAGTTGAGCAGTCACGACCTGATGCATCACCGGCACGTTCGGCTCGATGCCGAACACCGTTGCTTCCAGAGTCACGTCGCCCTTTGGTTTTCCGTCGGACGAGAAGAGCGGAGCGGTGAGTTTGTCAGCCACCGGCTTTCACCGCCCTTCGCACCACGACCACCGAGCCCTTGTTGCCGGGGACGGCGCCTCGCAGCATGGCAAGGCCCCGCTCGGCATCAACCTGAACAATGTCCAGATTGAGAACCGTCGTCTGTTCGCCACCCATGCGCCCCGCCATCGGCATTCCCTTGAACACCCGGGCGGGGGTGGCGCAGGCGCCGATGCTGCCGGGGGCGCGATGCACTCGGTGCACGCCGTGACTGGCGCTCTGGCCGGAGAAGTTGTGGCGCTTCATGACACCGGCGAAACCCTTGCCCTTGGAGAGTCCGGCGACGTCGGCTTTCTGACCCACCTCGAGCACGTCGGCCACGTTGATCTCCTGGCCCACCTTGTACTGGCCGGCATCGGGTACCCGCACCTCGATCAGGTGACGTGCGGGCGGCACGTTGGCCTTGGCGAAATGGCCGGCCATTGGCTTGTTCACCTTGCGAGCGTCCAGTTCCCGATATGAGATCTGAATGGCGTCGTAGCCGTCCGGCTCGACCGTCTTGATCTGGACGACGCGGCACGGACCAAGCTTGACCACGGTCACCGGAATGCTCCGGGACTCCTCGTCAAACAGCTGAGTCATGCCCAGCTTCTCGCCGATGAGGGCGTTCACAGCTTGATCTCCACTTCCACCCCGGCCGGCAGGTCGAGACGCATCAATGAGTCGACCGTCTTGGCGGTCGGCTCGAGGATGTCAATGAGGCGCTTGTGGATCCTCATCTCGAAATGCTCCCGGGAAGCCTTGTCAACGTGCGGACCGCGAATGACGCAATACCGGTGGATTTGCGTGGGCAACGGCACCGGTCCCTTGATCTTCGCCTGGGTACGCACGACGGTTTCGGCGATTTTGCGCGCCGACTCGTCGACCACTTCGTGGTCGTACGCCTTGAGGCGAATGCGGATCTTCTGACCGGTTGCCATGATGCTACCTGCTCGCTATCTGTCCTACTCGATGATCTTGGTTACGCGGCCGGCGCCGACCGTCCGGCCACCCTCACGGATGGCGAAGCGCAGGCCTTCGTCCATGGCGATGGGGGCTATGAGCTCGACCGACATCTCGGTGTTGTCGCCCGGCATGACCATCTCGGTCCCCTCGGGCAGCGTGACGTTACCGGTGACGTCCGTGGTGCGGAAATAGAACTGCGGTCGATATCCGGAGAAGAACGGGTTGTGGCGTCCACCCTCGTCTTTGGTGAGGATGTAGACCTGAGCCTCGAACTTCGTATGCGGAGTGATTGAGCCCGGCTGGCAGATGACCTGGCCGCGCTCGACATCATCCTTGCCGACGCCTCGCAGCAGCAATCCGACGTTGTCGCCGGCATCGGCGCTGTCGAGCAGCTTGCGGAACATCTCGACGCCGGTCACCACGGTCTTCGTCGTCGGCCTGATGCCGACGATCTCGACCTCGGTGTTGATGTTGAGCGTGCCCTGCTCTACCCGGCCGGTGACGACGGTGCCACGCCCGGTGATGGAAAACACGTCCTCGATCGGCATCTGGAACGGCTTGTCCTTGTCCCGGACCGGCTGCTCGATGTAGGAGTCGACGGCATCCATCAGCTCCATGATCTGCTCGGCGGCTGCTTCGTCACCTTCGAGAGCCTTGAGGGCCGAACCGCGAATTACGGGGAGTTCGTCGCCGGGAAACTCGTACTCGGTGAGCAGCTCGCGCACTTCGAGCTCGACGAGATCGAGAAGCTCCTCGTCGTCGACCATGTCGACCTTGTTGAGGAACACCACGATGGACGGCACCCCGACCTGGCGGGCAAGCAGCACGTGCTCACGCGTCTGGGGCATGGGTCCGTCGGCAGCCGAGACCACCAGAATGGCCCCGTCGATCTGGGCGGCACCGGTGATCATGTTCTTGATGTAGTCGGCGTGACCCGGCATATCGACGTGGGCATAGTGACGGTTCTCCGTCTCGTACTCCACGTGAGCGATGGCGATGGTTATGCCACGCTCCTTCTCCTCAGGTGCCTTGTCGATCTCATCGAAAGCGGTGAATTGCGTCGAGCCGGACTTCTCTGACAGCACCTTGGTGATCGCGGCCGTCAGCGTCGTCTTGCCATGGTCGATATGGCCCATGGTCCCGACGTTTGCGTGGGGTTTTGTCCGCTCGAATTTTGCCTTTGCCATTGCCTTCTCCTCTAGCTACTCGCCGCGGGTCTTCTTGACGATTTCCTCAGCGATTGTGTTGGGAACTTCCTGATACGAATGAAACTGCATGCTGTAGGCGGCCCGCCCCTGGGTTTGGGAGCGCACGTCGGTCGCATACCCAAACATCTCCGACAGCGGTACGAGAGCGGTGACCACCCGGGCGTTGCCCCGCTGGTCCATGCTCTCGATCTTGCCGCGGCGGGAGGAAAGGTCGCCGATCACGTCGCCCATATAGTCCTCGGGCGTGACGACTTCGACTTCCATGACCGGCTCGAGCAGCTTGATGCCCGCCTTCTTGGCTGCCGCCTGCAGGGCCATCGAACCGGCAATGCGGAACGCCATCTCGTTCGAATCGACCGCGTGAAACGACCCATCAACCAGCGTCGCCCGGAGGTCAACCAGCGGGTACCCAGCCAGCACGCCTCCGTCGAGCGCATCCCGGATCCCCTTCTCAACGGCGGGAATGTACTCGCGGGGAATCCGGCCGCCGGTGATCTTGTCGATGAACTCGAAGCCTTCGCCCGGCAGGGCAGGCTCGAGATTGATGACCGCATGGCCGTATTGGCCTTTGCCGCCCGACTGCTTGACGTACTTGCCGTCGACCTTCTCGACCGGCTGGCCGATCGTCTCGCGGTAGGCAACCTGCGGCCGTCCCACGTTGGCTCCGACGTTGAACTCACGCACCATGCGGTTGACGAGCACGTCGAGGTGCAGCTCGCCCATGCCGGCGATGATGGTTTGGCCGGTCTCCTCGTCGGAGTGGACCACGAAGGTGGGATCCTCCTCGGAAAGCCGCTGCAGTGCTTGGCCCAGCTTCTCCTGATCGCTCTTGGTCTTGGGCTCGATGGCCACCGAAATAACCGGCTCAGGAAAGGTCATCGACTCGAGAACGATCGGATGCGTTGGATCGCACAACGTGTCGCCGGTCTTGGTGTTCTTCATCCCGATGGCGGCCACGATGTCGCCGGTGAACACCGCATCGATGTCCTCCTGGTTGGCTGCGTGCATGCGGAGGAGCCGCCCGAAACGCTCTTTCTTGCCGCTGGTGGAGTTGGCGACCGTATCGCCCTTCTCAACGCTCCCGGAGTACACCCGGAAGTACGTGAGCTTGCCGACGTAGGGATCGCTCATGATCTTGAAGGCGATCGCCGAGAACGGCTCGTCGTCGCTCGGCTTGCGCTCCATGATCTCATCCTCGTGGCCGGGCTTGAAACCGGTGATGGGCGGAAGATCGAGGGGATTGGGCAGCAGGTCGACGACGGCGTCCAGCAACGGCTGCACACCCTTGTTCTTGAAGGCGCTCCCGCACAGCACGGGCGTGAACTCGAGCGTCAGCGTGCCGATGCGAAGCCCTTCGATGATGTCCTTCTCGGACAGGAAGCCCTCCTCGATGTAGCGGGTGAGCAGCGTGTCCTCGGTCTCGGCCACCGCCTCCATCAGATCGTTGTGGTACGCGCGGGCCTGCTCCTCATACTCGGCGGGGATGTCGATCTCGTCCCATTCGGCTCCCAGGTCTTCGTCCTTCCAGACGAGAGCCTTCATGCGGACCAAATCGATGACGCCTGCGAAGTCGGCTTCGGCCCCGATGGGCAACTGAATGACGATCGGCTTGGCATCGAGGCGTTCTTTGATGGATTCAACCGCGGCATAGAAATCAGCCCCGGTGCGGTCCATCTTGTTGATGAAGCAGATCCGGGGCACGCCGTACTTGTCTGCCTGACGCCATACCGTCTCGGACTGTGGTTCGACACCGGCAACTCCATCGAAGACGGCAACCGCGCCATCGAGAACACGCAGCGAGCGCTCCACCTCGACGGTGAAGTCGACGTGTCCGGGCGTGTCGATGATGTTGATGATCTCGTCTTTCCATTTGGCCGTCGTCGCAGCCGAGGTGATGGTGATGCCCCGCTCCTGCTCCTGCTCCATCCAGTCCATGACGGCAGCACCCTCGTGCACTTCG
>Ga0224512_10003052_pt1 | contig 14920 bp, 10 predicted proteins | sample SF_May12_sed_USG_4_FD_169103 | JGI IMG/M metagenome (GOLD analysis project Ga0224512, IMG submission 169103) | Sediment microbial communities from San Francisco Bay, California, United States - SF_May12_sed_USGS_13 | ecosystem: Environmental > Aquatic > Marine > Sediment | place: USA...
CGCGTGCGCGCGGCGGGCCCGGCGCGCGGCCGCGGGGTGCGCCGCGCCTGGACCACGGCGCTCGTCCTCTGCACGCTGGCGGCGGCGGCGTACGCGGGCATGGAGAAGGGGTGGCTGCCCCGCGTCGACTTTCTCGCCGTCGGCAACCATCCGCCCTCGCTGCAGGCGCCCGCACGGCTGCGCGTGGCGGCGGGCGAGCGTGTGGCCTTCGCCCTGCGCGCCCACGACACCGACGGCGACGCCGTCACCTTCGCCGCGCGCGACCTCCCCTCCGGCGCGCGCCTGAACGGGAAGGGTGAGTTCGCGTGGCCGGTGGGCGTGGCGCAAGCCGGCGTCTTCGAGATTGCCTTCACGGCCGACGACGGCCGGGCGACGGCGGAGGCGGTGACGGTCGTCGAGGTGGCGGCCGCGGCGCTCGAATTCGCGCCCGTCGAGGACATCGCCGTGACGGCCGGCCGGTCCGCCGCGCGTCGCCTGCGGGCCGCTTCGGCCTCCGGCACGGCCGTGACCTTCGCGCTGGCCGAGGGCCCGGACGGCATGCGCGTCGAAGGCGACCGACTCGTCTATCGCGCACCCGGGGATGTCGAAGGTGATTTCGCGGCGAAGGTCGTGGCCAGCGACGGCGCCTCGAGCGCCGAGCGCACGATCGCCGTCCACGTTGAGCCGCCCGCTGCCGCGCAGGGGGCGGACGGCAAGGTGGAGTGGAAGCTGCCCGAGAAGGCGGACATCTACGTCGACGGTGCGATCAAGAAGCGCGGCGCCGACGCTCTTGCGCTCGACCTGCCGCCGGGGCGCCACACGCTGCGGGCCGAGCTGGCCAGCGGGGTGGTGGGCTGGAGCAAGGTCGTCGACGTGCGCGCCGGCGAGACCACGCGCATTCGCGCGCCGGCGCTCGCGTACGGCGCCCTGTCGGTCTACTTCCTCGGTGCGGTGGGCGAGCTCCAGGTGAACGGAAAGACGTTCGCACAGCAGCCGCCCTTCTCCGGCGTGAAGATCCCGGCGGGCGAGCACGTGGTCTCCTGCCATCTGAGCGGCGAGGAGGGCGGCAAGGAATTGACCGTCCGGGTCGAGGCGGGGCGGGAGACGGTGATCGAGTACGAAGTGGGCAAGGAGCCCGTGGTGACAATCGAAGGATGATGACCATGTCGCATTTCGGAAGCAGCATGTGGAGCCGCGGCGTCGCGGGATTGGTGACGATCGCGCTCCTCGTCGTGCAGCTCGGCGCGGGGGCGATCCCCTGCGCGGCGGGCTCGCCGGCCGACGACCTCAAGCAAATCCAGTACAAGCACTACTTCCGCGGCAAGTACACCGAGGCCATCGCCGCCCTGGAGAAGTACCTCACGCGCAAGGACCTGTCCGCCCAGGACGCGCGCAACGCGCGCGAGTTCCTCGCCGCTTCCCACGTACTCTCCGGGGCCAGCGAACGCGGGAGCGAGATCTTCCTGCAGCTCTTGATCGAGGCGCCGGACTACACGGGCCCGGATCCCACGGTGTTCCGCGAGGAGGTCGTCGTCGCGTACCGCGACGCGCGCGACGCCTATGCCGAGAGCCGCATCAAGGCGGCGCCCAAGACCGAACAGGACGAGCAGGCGGCGCCCGCGCTGGCGTCCACCGAAGGCGGCAAGCCCATCTACAAACAGTGGTGGCTGTACGCGGGCATCGCCACTGCGTTGCTGGTGGCCGGCGCGCTCGCTGCGGAGAAAGGCGACGATCCCGCGCCGCGCGACACGGGCACGGTCAGCGTGGGGGTGACGGTCCGATGAAAAGCAACGCCCGCAAACCCGTTCTGGCGGCGGCCGTGTCGGTGGCGCTGGCCGCTCTGGTGGCACTCGGCGGCTGCGATTCCGCCAGCGGACCCGACGGCGGAATCGAGCCGGGCGTGTCGCTGTCCTTCTCGCGCGCTGCCGGCCCGGCCGGCATCAACGCCGCCGACTCGGTGGTGGTGCGGGTGTTCCATGCCAGCGGGACGCCGGAGGCCGTGAAGGGCGTGGCGATATCCGGCGTCGTGGCGGACGTGAGCATCAACGTCAGTTGCACCGCGGAGAACGGAAAGCGCGTCAGCGTGGAGCTCTTCGAGGGCGGTCTTATGACGCACCACGGCGTGAACACCGACGTCGACGTGGCCGCCAATCGCACCACCGTCGCCAACGTCGACGTGTACGACTTCGTCGTCTCCGCGCTCACCGTCACGCCGGCGATCATCCTGGAGGGCGAGACCTTCGAGCTCTATTGGGACGGGGCGCCGGCGGCCACGTTCTATCGGGTGCAGGCCAGCGCGACGGCCGACTTCGGCACCATCGAGTGGGACACCTCGCTTCCGGACACGACCTTGAAGACGTCCGTCGCTCCCGGCGCACACTACTTCCGCGTCGCCCCGCGCACGGCGTACGCGCTGGGCACCTACGCGCCCGCGCAGCCCGGCTACGTGGTGAGCAGCGGCGGCCAGACCGTGGTCGACGAGTTCGATCCCCCGGCCGCGCCGCCCGGCGACCTGGTCGCGATCACCGGCGAGAACCTCGACTTCCCCGGCATCCAGGCGTACCTGGGAGCCTTGCAATGCCGGATCGTCTCCTCCGTTTGGGATCGCATTGTCGTCGAACTGCCGCGCGCGGCGCGCTCGGGCTACTTCACCGTCACCAGCCCGCTGGACGGCGGGGATAGCGCGCCCACGCCCTTTTTTGCCCAGCGCCTCGCCTACGTGACGGCGACGGGACTGTACGCCGCGCATTACCTGGAGTACATCGCCTTCCACGCCGACGAGATCGAGTACAGTGGCGTCGCCGTGCTCGGCGAAGACGAGCTCGACACGCGCGATATGAGCGTGTTCGACGTGATCATGGTCGCCGGCGACATGGGCACGACCCGCTCGAACTGGGGTGGCGGACAACCGGCCCGCGCGCAGGTCATCGCGGGCAGCGGGGCCGACGTGCTCGCCATCGGCCTGGGCGGGGCGGTATACCTGGACCTGATCGCTTCCACGCTGATTCCGGGGCTGTCCTTCTCGTCGGCCACGACGCAGTTCTACCACGTGCCCGACGGATCGGAGCCGATATGGAACGACCCGCACTGGGTACTCGACCCGGGCGACTCGCCGGTTCAGTTCTGCGCCGGTTCCGTGACGTCGATCACGCTCGACATGGACGGAGCCGCGAAACCCGTGGGCGTGAACCTCTACGCCGCCGCCAGCATACTCGCCGACCGGTGGACCCTGGCCGACCTGACCCTCGTGGTGAATTCGGCGCCGGTGCGCCAATTCCTCTGGGGCTTTGCGGGCGATCCGTACGCGCTCACCCTGTCCGGGGCGGACTGCTTCTCCAACGTCGTCTACCTTCTCTATAACCGCTCCGCCCCGGCGCCGGCGGCGGGGGCGTCACCGCGCCCGTCACGATGACGCCCCCTTGACAGGGTCGGCCGGGCCGCTGCATAATCGCCCCTTCTCCAACCGTCATAGGGTGATCGAATGACCAGGACCAGCGGGTTGAGGCCGCTCGTCCTCGCATCGGCGCTCGCGCTCGTCGCGTGCGGCAAGGGCGGGGGCGAGGCGGAAGGCGAGACGAAGACTGCAGACCAGCCGGCAGCCGCGAAGGTGGCGCCGGGTGGCGTGCCCATGGCCGCGGCGTTCGCGCGCGCGGGACTGACCGTCGTTCACTACGGGCCCTTTCCTGCCCAGGTCCAGTACCGGCGTGCCGGCGCGATCTCCTACCGCGCACGCGACGGTCGGCGGGGAGGCGTGCTGATCGCGCAGGGCGTGGCTACCGGGGTGCCCGATCAGGTCGCGTGGCACTGGTACTTCGCCGACGCCGTCCCCGATTCCGCCGCGCGGGCCGAGATCGACGGCGACGGGCTGTGGGACCTGCGCGTGTACATGCACGACGCCAGCGTGCGCGAATTCGTGCAGGGCCGCGATTTCACGCTCCTCATCGCGGAGCGCGACGACCGCGTGGCGCTCAACGGCGCCTCCTCGGATCCCGCGCTCGTCTGGTATTGCTTCGACGGAGACACGGCCACGGCGTGGGAGGGGGCGTCCGGGAAGGGCTCGTGGATCGAGATCCCGGCGCCGCTGGGCATCGAGGCGGGGCTTTTGCGCGTTCGCCTGACGGAGGCCGGGCAACCCGAGCGCCTCGCCGTCGAGGCAGACGGTAAAACGGTGGCGGAAGTGGACCTGGAAGCGACGTCGGGCGAGCAACTCATCGAGGTGCCCGAGCTGCGCGGCGCGCACTCGGTGCGGCTACGCGTGGCGTCGATGCGGGGGCGCGGTCCGGCGCGCTTCGCCGAACTGGGGATCAGGTAGTCGTCGCCTCGACCACACGCGTGTGCTCGCTCTCCTGGGGCGAGATCTCCTTGAGCACAGCGAGAAACGCCTCGGCGACGCGGGGGTCGAGTTTGGTCCCGCTCGATTGCTGGACCTCCGCGATCGCTTCCTGCTGCGTTCGCCGCGGACGGTAGGGCCGATCGGACGTCATCGCGTCGTACATGTCGGCCACGGCGACGATGCGGGAGATCAGCGGGATCTCCTCCCCCTTGAGGCCGTCGGGATACCCCGTACCATCGTAGCACTCGTGGTGGTGTCGGATCAGCGGCACGATCGGGTGCATCTCCCCGAGCATCTCGATCATCGACGCGCCCAGCTGCACGTGGTTGCGCACGCGCTCCATCTCCTCTTCGGTGAGCTTCCCCGGCCGGTTCAAAAGCTCGTCGGGGACGCCGATCTTCCCGATGTCGTGCAGCATAGAGGCGAGGTAGAGCTGGTGCTTGTCCTTGGTGCTGAGGCGGAGCTTCTCGGCCACCAAGAGGGCGTAGCGGCTCACGCGGGTCGAGTGGCCGCTCGTGTAGGGATCCTTGGCCTGAATCGTGCGCACCAGCGTCTCCACCGTATTGTAGAAGAGGCTGCGCAGGTCGTCGTAGAGCCGCGCGTTGTCCACGGCGATGCCCGCCTTGAGCGCCAGCGCCGAGAACAGGGCCAGGTCCTCGCGCGTGAACAGGTTGGCCTTGTGTGAATCCACGTAGACGATGCCGAGCACCTTGCTCCGGTTGATCAGCGGCGCGCACATCGCGCTGCGCACGGCCGAATCGGCCACGCTGCGAGAGTGGATGAAGCGCTCGTCGATCAGTGCGTCGCTGGAGATGATCGACGCGCGCTGCCGAACGGCGGTCTGCAGGATCGTCTGGCTCACCACGATCTCGGCGTCGTCGCCCGCGTCCTCCAGTGGACGGCGGACGTACGGCACCAGGTTGCCCGTGTCGCGCTGGATGAGGAAGATGTAGCCCCTCCAGGCGGGCACGCTGTCCATGATCAGGTCGAGGAGGTTCTCCAGCAACTGCTTGAGATCCTCCATGTCCCGGAAGGTGCGGTCGGCCTTGTGCAGGATCTCAAGCGCCCGGTATGAACGCGAGTCCTTGTCCTGGGCGAAGCCCTCGAGGAACTCGGTGGTCCCGATCGATTCCGTCGAGTTGGTGAGCGTGAGCGCGTTGTCGCCGCGCGCGCGGAAATCGATGGAGACGCTGACGTCGAGGGGGGCGTGGGTCTGGTAGATCGAGACCGGAGACGCTTCCATGATGATGCCGACGTTGGCGATGATGATCTCGTCTCCCGGACTCAGTCGCTCCTTGGACACGCGCCGGCCGTTGAGATAAGTGCCGTTGGTGCTGCCGAGGTCCTCGACGCAGTAGCTCCCGCCCTCGGAGATGATGCGGCAGTGGAAGCGCGAGATCGCCGTGTGGTCGAGAGACACCCGGTTCTCGGGGTCGCGCCCGATGGTGAGGGGGAGGTTGCTCTCGTTCAGAGCGATGGTCCGCCCCTTGGACGAGCCCGAAATGATCCGCATGTGCAGCATAGAGATCCCTACCTGGTACGTGAGAGTCCTCTGAACGTGCCGAACATCGACTCGGAAGCAAGAAGCGGGGCAATCCGGGCCCCGGCCGGCCCCGGCTTCGGGCCGCCCGGACAACCGGCTGCCCGGAAACGAGTTCCGACTCGCTCCGCAACTTTCGTGCGCCGGATCGGTTTGGGGATTGACAGCACAAGATATGGGGATGAAAATATCATTGCGCACGAGATGTTGTGTGCGAATCGCCCCGCTCTTCGCGGGGCGAGCGAGCCTTGCAGAATGAGAATCCTCCGGCGTGAAAGGAGCACCCGATGGAGGCGAGTGTGAGAGAGGGAGCCCTCCGGCTGTCCGAGAACGCGTACCGGGTGCTCGAGAAGCGCTACCTGCTCAAGGACGAGGAGAGCAGGCCGGCGGAGACGCCGGAGCAGATGTTCCGCCGCGTGGCGCACAACATCTCCCGCGGCGAGCTGCTCTACGGCGCCGACGAGCCCACCCGGCGCCGATGGGAGGAGGCGTTCCACGGGTTGATGGCGCGCCTTGAGTTCCTTCCCAACTCGCCTACTCTAATGAACGCCGGCACGGACATCCAGCAGCTCTCGGCGTGCTTCGTGCTCCCCGTCGAGGATTCGATGGACGGGATCTTCGAGTCGATCAAGCACACCGCGCTCATCCACAAGAGCGGCGGTGGCACCGGGTTCTCTTTCTCGCGTGTCCGCCCGCAGAACGACGTCGTGGCCAGCACGCACGGCGTCTCCAGCGGCCCGCTCTCGTTCATGAGCGTCTTCGACGCCGCCACCGAGACGGTCAAGCAGGGCGGGCGGCGGCGCGGGGCCAACATGGCCATCCTGCGCGTCGACCATCCCGACGTGCTCGACTTCATCCGCGCCAAGGAGCGGACCGACCGCCTCAACAACTTCAACATCTCGGTCGCCGTCACCGACCGCTTCATGGAGGCGCTCGCCGGCGGCGGCGAGTACGAGCTGGTCAATCCGCGCTCGGGCGATGTGACAGGAAGCCTGGCAGCGACCGATGTCTTCGACCTGATGGTGGACTGCGCGTGGCGCACGGGCGAGCCCGGCGTCGTCTTCATCGACCGCGTCAACCAGTTCAACCCCACCCCGCGACTGGGAGCCATAGAGAGCACCAACCCCTGCGGCGAGCAACCGCTGATGCCCTACGAGTCGTGCAACCTGGGGTCGGTCAACCTCGCGCGCTTCGTGCGGGGCGAGGTGGGCGAGGGCACCCTGGACCGCGCCGCGCTCGAAGAGGCGGTGCGGCTGTCCGTACGCTTCCTCGACGACGTGATCGACATGAATCGCTACCCGCTGGCGCAGATCCAAGAACTCACGCGCGCCAACCGAAAGATCGGCCTGGGCGTGATGGGCTTCGCCGAACTACTCATCCGAATGGGCGTGCCCTACGACCACGAGGAGGCCGCGGCCGTCGCCGAGGACGTGATGGCGACCGTGCAGCGCGCGGCGCGGAAGGCGTCGCACGGGCTGGCCGAGGAGCGCGGCGCCTTCCCCAACTTCGCGCACAGCGTCTTCGCCGACCGCGGGGAGCGCCCGCTGCGCAACGCCACGGTGACCACCATCGCGCCCACCGGATCCATCAGCATCATCGCGGACACCACCAGCGGCGTGGAGCCCCTCTTCGCCATCGCCTTCGTCCGGCGCGTCCTCGACGGCGAGGAGCTCATCGACATCAACGCGACCTTCGAGCAGGTGGCCCGACGGGAGGGCTTCTACTCGGAGGCGCTGATCCGTCGCGTGGCCCGCGAGGGCAGCGTGCAGCACATCGAGGAGGTGCCCCCGCGCTGGCGCGAGGTGTTCAAAACGGCGCACGACATCTCGCCCCAGGCGCACGTTCGCATCCAGGCGGCGTTCCAGAAGTACACCGACAACGCCGTCTCCAAGACCGTGAACTTCGCGCGCGAGGCGACACGCGGGGACGTCGCCGAGTCGTTCCGCCTCGCTTACGAGCTGGAATGCAAGGGCGTGACCATCTATCGCGACGGCAGCCGCGATGGGCAGGTGCTGAGCACGGGCCGCACCGAGGAGAAACCCGAGAGCGGTCGCGCCAAGCGCAAACGCCCGCGGCCTCGCCCCGAGGTGATGAGCGGCGTTACGCAGCGCATCGGAACCGGCTGCGGGAATCTCTACGTGACCATCAACGAGAACGGCAGCGGAGGCCCCTTCGAGCTCTTCGCCCAGATCGGCAAGGCTGGTGGATGCGCCGCGTCGCAGACCGAGGCCATCGGACGCCTGATCTCACTCGCCCTTCGCGCCGGCGTGGACCCCCGCGCGGTGGCCAAGCAGCTGCGCGGCGTGCGCTGTCCGTCGCCGGCGTGGAACCAGGGGGAGAAGGTGTTCTCGTGTGCGGACGGGATCGGGCAGGCCCTGGCGCGCTACCTCGACCAGCATCCGAACGGGATCGAGCCTTCGAGCGAGGCGGAGGTGGGGGGGCGCGCGGAACGGCTGGCCGGCACGTGCGCCGAGTGCGGCAGCATGCTCGAGTACGAGAGCGGGTGCGTCGTGTGCCGGGGGTGCGGCTTCTCGCGCTGCTGACCAGGTCCGGTGGAGGCCGTCAAGTCGAGGTCCACGCGCGCGCGAGCGCGCTCCAGCCGCCGGCCAGCGTCAGGCGCAGGAGAACGGCCGCCAGCACGAGGCCGGCGCCCCACAGCAAGTCGCGCCGGTGCGTTTCCATCGCGAAGTCGGCCCCCGGGCGCCGCAGCACGCGGGCGCGCGCGAAGGCGGCGAGGGGAGCGAAGAGCAGCCACAGGCCGAGCAGGAAGGCCCACTGCCACGGCGCCAGCGCGATGAGCGCGGACTGCAGGATGTTGGAGCCGTTCTCGAAGACCGCGGACGCCGAGGCGGCCGCAGCGCAAACCACCCCGGCCAGCACGACCGCCCCCAGTATCCCCCCCGAGACGAGAGACGCCGCGGCGAAGGCGGCGGCCGCCGCGAGCATGCCGAGCGCACTCCACGGCGCCGTCGCGTCGCCGGAGAGCCACGCGCGCGCTCCCGAGAGCGTCGCCGATCCGAAGGCTACGCTTTCCCACGCGCGGTCGAGCACGAACGCCGCCGCGGCGAGCATGATGAGCAGGAGCGCGAGCGACCAGCGCCACGCCAGCGCGCGGGCGCGCGTGGCGTCGAAGGCGCTGCGCCGGTAGGCGGCGTACGCGAACGGCGCCGTCGCGAGCAGGGGGGTGAGGGCCCCGACGCCGAGCGCGAGCGACACCACGACCGCGCCGAGGGTCCACATGACCAGGCGCGTCGTCTCGTCGGGGGGTCTCTTCACGGGCGCGTCTGCGCCGCCGGCACGCTTCGAGATCAACGGGTCTCCTTTCCCGGAAAGCACCGGTATCGTGCTCCGCTGTAGGAGGTTAGCACAGCGCCCCGGAGGCGGTCAGCCAAAAAGGGGGTGGACGCCTTGAGGCGAGTGGCCCGGCGTGCTAGCCTCTCACCTGCGCCCCCGAAACCCACGGGCGCGGCCGGATCCGACCGGCTTCTGCGCAACGCACACCCGAACCCGGAGGCTCCTTATATGAAGCGGATGCTCGTGATCGCCGTGACGATCGCCCTTGCGACCGGCGCGGTGGCGCAGGAGGGCGGCATGTCGCCCGAGATGCAGCAGGCGATGATGAAGATGATGACACCCGGCGAGCACCACGGCCATCTGGCCAAGCTCGCCGGCAAGTATACGTTCGTGGGCAAGTCCTGGATGGCTCCCGGCGCCCCGCCCGAGGAGTTCACGGGCACGCGCAGCGGCGAGATGATCCTGGGTGGCCGCTTCCTCAGGGAGACGACCACGAGCTCCTTCGAAGGCATGCCGTTCGAGGGGATCGGTCTTATGGCCTACGACAACGGTAGCGAGCAGTACGTCTCCACGTGGATCGACAATATGAGCACCGCTGTCACCACCGCCATGGGGAGCTGCAGCAAGGACGGTTGGAGTCTCTCCGGCGAGCACTTCAACGCGATGACGGGCGGAATGAGCAAGTTCCGCAACGTTATCCGGCCCGTCAACGACGACTCCTTCGTCTTCGAGTGGCACGAATCCGGCCCCGACGGCAAGGAGTACAAGATGATGGAGATCACCTACACGCGCCAGAAGTAGCGCGCGAACGTCCGCTCCTCGCGAGCGCGTTGGCATGGTGGACGCTCCCGGCCACGGCGTGGCCGGGAGCGTCGCCGTGTTTGAGGGTGGGCGTGCCGCGCCGCGCCCGTCAGCCCGCCGCGTGGGCGCGGCTCATTTCCTTGACCAGGTGGGCGGCGGGGATCTTGAGTCCGATCATGTCCCAGGGGAGAATCTCGTCGGTCGCGCGACGCCTCAGCGCGTACCAGTCCGGGTCGACGCCCGCTTCCTGGAAGACCTCGTCCCACTTCCGCATGTCGAAGCACTCCGTCCACGCGTCCATGCGCAGACCCATTTCGCGCGCTTTGAGCAGCGTCTCGTGCAGGCGGCGATCGCCGCGCGAAAACACAGACTCGAGGTAGCTCACGTCGACGTCGTGAAACTTGAGGCGCAGGAAGCCGGAACGCTTGAGCGAGAGGACGTAACGCTGCTTGGCGCGGAGCTGGTCGCGGTCGTCCATCGCCTCCCACTGGAACGGCGTGTGCGGCTTGGGAATGTGGGATGAGAGGGAGGCGTTGATCTGCGCGCGCTTGCCGGCGACGCGCTTGCGCAGCACGCTCGCCTCGTCGATCAGCTCGACTATTCCGCGCAGGTCCTCCTCGCGCTCGGTGGGGGCGCCGATGAGGAAGTACATCTTGATCAGGCGGTAGCCCGCCTCGTATGCCGCACGGCAGCCCGCCATCAGGTCGGCGTTCTTTATGGGCTTGCGGATCACCTCGCGCAGGCGGTCGGTCGCCACCTCCGGGGCCATGGTCAGGCCCGACTTGCGCACCGTGCTGGTCAGCCCGGGCAGACGCGCCAGCTCCGGACCGACGCGCAGGGAGGGCAGGGACACGTTGACCCGCCGCCGGCCGAAGCGCGCGGCGATCGCCTCGAGGAGGTCGAGAATGCCGGGATAGTCGGCGGTGGACAGGCTGGTGAGGCTGATCTCCTCGTAGCCGGTCTCGCGGTAGGTCGCCTCCGCCAGCTCCAGCACCTTGGCAATGGAGCGCATCTTCAGCGGCCGGTAGTGCTGCACGGCCTGGCAGAAGCGGCACTGGTTCGGACACCCGCGCATGATCTCGATGTTGATGCGATCGTGGATCACCTCGACGTTGGGCACCACCGGGCGCGTCGGGAAGGGGGCGTTCTCCAGGTCGGCGACCGTCGTCTTGACCACCCACGCGGGCGCCTGGGGGTCGTTCTCGATGCGCGCGACGGTGCCGTCGGCGTGGTAGAACACCCGGTAAAGGGAGGGCACATACATGCCCGGTATGGCCGCGAGCGCCTCGTGGAGCACTCGCCGCGGCCGGCCGCTGCGGCGCCAGTCCTTGATGGCATCCATGATCGCGTCGAGTACGTCTTCGGCGTCGCCCACGAGGATGGCGTCAAAGAAGGGGGCCACGGGCTCCATGGCGAGCGAGATCGAGCCGCCGCCCAGGATCACGGGGTCGCCCGTGGAACGCGCCTCGGTGCGCGCCGGAATGCCGGAAAGCTCGAGCATGTTGAGCAGGTTGGTGTAACCCAGCTCGTACTGCATGGAGAAACCGATCACGTCGAACTCGGAGAGCGGCGTGAACGTCTCCAGCGTATAGAGCGGCAGCCCGCGCGCGCGCAGCTCCGCCTCCATGTCGATCCACGGCGCGAAGACGCGTTCGGCGGCGATGTCGGCGCGCGCGTTGAGCAGGTGGTAGAGAATCTTGAGGCCGAGGTGCGACATGCCCACGGCGTAGGTGTCGGGGAAGGCGAGGGCGACGCGCAGGTCGACCCCGGCCGCGTCCTTGACCACGGTGTTGCGCTCGCCGCCGGCGTACTGACCCGGCTTCTGCACGCGCGGCAGCACATCGTCATAGAGGATCTGGCGGAGGTTGCGGCTCATGTGCCCTTCCCGGCAGGGCGGGGCGCTCCGGCGCCCGACCCGAATAGTGGAACCGTTGTATTCTATACCCCGGGGTGGGGCCGTGTCACCATGCTACCATGGTGGACGAGATTCCGGCCGTGCCGCCCCGAGAGGACTCCCGGCGCGACGGGCCGGCTGTCCCATGCCCGAGCTTCCCGAAGTCGAGACGATCGTCCGCGCCCTGGCCGGCGCGGTGCCCGGCCGCCGGGTCGTCCGGGCCCGGCTGACCGCCCCGGACCTCTACCGGAGCCGAAGCCACCGCGTGGACTGGCTCCGGGGTGGGCGCGTGCGCGCCGTGGAGCGCCTGGGCAAGGCAATCCTGTTCCGGATCGACGGCGCGCGAGGCGACGACCGCCTACTGGCCGTGCACCTGGGGATGACGGGGCGCTTCGCCATCGTGCCGGCGGGTGCCGCGCGGGAGCGGCACCTCCACGCGCGCATCGTCTTCGAGGACGGCACCGAGCTGCGCTACCACGACGCGCGCCGCTTCGGGTTCTTCCACATCGGTCCCTCCGCTCGAGTGATCGCCGCCCTGGGCATCGCGCCCGACCCCTTCCAGATGGACGCCGGCACGCTGGCCGTGCGCCTGGCCGGCCGCAGGGCACCGGTCAAGGCGCTCCTCTTGGACCAGCGCTTGATCTCCGGGATCGGCAACATCTACGCCGACGAAGCGCTGCACCGGGCCCGCATGCACCCGCTCACGCCCGGTGCGCGCGCCGGGCTCCGCGCGGGAGCGCTCCTGGAGGCCGCGCGCGACGTGCTCGCGCGGGCCATCCGCGCGGGCGGCACGACGCTGCGCGACTACCGCCGCGTCGACGGCTCGGGCGGCCGCTTCCAGCGCCGTCTCGCCGTGTACGGCCGCGGGGGCGAGGCGTGTCCGCGTTGCGGCGCACGCATCCGGCGCACCGTCGTCGCCGGCCGCGGGACCCACTTCTGCCCTCGTTGCCAGCGCCCCCCGCGGCGAGGAAGCGGACGCTAGGTCTGCGCCTCTTCGCCCAGCGCCACGCGCGGATCGCTCGCGTCGCGCAGGCCCTCTCCGAGCAGATTGTAGGCCGTGACGGTCGCGAAGATCGCGAAGCCGGGAAACACGGTGAGCCACCACGCGAAGTCCTGCTGCCGGAAGCTGGCGAGGATACCGCCCCAGCTCGGCGTCGGCGGCTGCACGCCGAGGCTGAGGAAAGACAGGGCCGACTCGATCAGGATCGCGTTGGCGATGCCGAAGGTCGCGGTGACCAACGCGGGCGCCAGCGAGTTGGGCAGGATGTGCCGGAAGATGATGGTGCGATCGCTCACGCCCAGCGCGCGAGCCGCGTCGGTGAACTCGCGCGCCTTGAGCCGGATGAACTCGCCGCGCGTGTAGCGCGCGATGTCCGTCCACCGCGTGATGCCGATTACGATCATGATGTTGTAGATGCTCGGCGGCAGGAACGCAATGACGGCGAGAATGAGGAAGAGGAAGGGGAAGCAGATGACGACCTCGATGAGGCGCGAGAGGAGCACGTCCGCCACGCCCCCGTAGTAGCCGGCCAGCGCCCCCACGAAGAGGCCGATGAAGAGCGATATTCCCACCGCCACGAAGCCCACCTTGAGCGAGATCCCCGCCCCGTGGATCATGCGCGCGAGCACGTCGCGCCCCAGCTCGTCGGTGCCCAGGAGGTGGCGGTTGTTGGGGGGGAGCAGACGGCTCTCCAGCTCGCTGGACACGGGGGAGTAGGGGATGGGCGGCATGAGCAGGGCCACCGAGCGGTCGCGCCTGTACTCGTTGAAGTCGAACGTGAAGAGCTCGGGGTACTTGACCAGCCAACGTACCGGCGCCAGCTCGGCCACCGCCGGATAGTAGAGCCGCCCGTCCCAGCGCATGATGATGGGCTTGTTGTTCGCCAGCACCGGTGCGAGGTAGGACACGAGGAAGAACAGTACGATAGCCACCAGGCCGGCCACGGCGAAGCGGTCGCGCCGCACGCGGCGCCACACGATGCGCGGGAAGTCCTGCCCGCGGCCGGTGTCCGAATCCTCCGGGACGTGTTCGAGCATGCGGTGCACGCGCTCGGCCATGGCTACCGGTAGGTCACACGCGGATCCGCCCACGCGTAGAGGAGGTCGGCGATGAGTGTGCTCGCGAGGACGAGCACTGCACTAATGAAGCTCAGTCCCATGACCACGGGGTAGTCACGGGCCAGGACGGAGTCGAAGAACAGCTCGCCGATGCCCGGCCAGCCGAAGATGTACTCGAGGATGACGCTTCCGCTGAAGAGCGCCGGCAGGAGCAGGCCCAGGAGCGTGATGACGGGGATGAGGGTGTTCTTGAACACGTGGCGGTAGACGATCCGCTTCTCCTCCAGGCCCTTGGCGCGCGCCGTGCGGATGTAGTCCTGCCGGATCACCTCCAGGGTCGATCCCCGCACGAAGCGGGAGAGGAACGCCAGCGAGCCGTAGCTCAGGCAGATGGTGGGCAGGACCATGTGCAACGCGCGGTCCCAGAGCCGGGGCAGGAAACCGAGCTCGCGCGCCCCCATCGACTCCATGCCATGGATGGGCAGGAGATCGAGCTTCACTCCGAAGAACGCGATGAGGAGCAGGGCCACCCAGAACTCGGGCAGCGAGTAGAGCATGTAGAGGGCGGTTCCGCTCAGCTTGTCGAACGCCGTGTTCTGCTTCATCGCCGACCACAGGCCGAGAGGCATGGCCAGGACCAGCGCCAACAGGAGCGCAGCCGCGTTGAGCGAGAGCGTGGCGGGCAGCCGCTCCAGTATCTTGTCCAGCACGGGGCGGTGGTCGAGGAACGAATCGCCGAAGTCGAAGGTAGCGAGACGCCGGATCCAGGTGGCGTAGCGCACGTGGATGGGCTGGTCGAGCCCGTAGAGGCGCAGCATGGCCTGATAGGACTCGGGCGAGATGCGCGAGTCCATCATGCCCTGGTTGACCATCTCCACCGGGTCGCCCGGCGCCAGGCTCACGACGAAGAACGTGACAACCGTGATACCGATCAGGGTGGGAACGAGCAGCGCGACGCGCCGGAGGGTGTACGACAGCATCGTTACCGGTCGCCCGCGCCCCCCGCGCCCCCGGTGTCCTG
>Ga0224512_10003053_pt1 | contig 14918 bp, 16 predicted proteins | sample SF_May12_sed_USG_4_FD_169103 | JGI IMG/M metagenome (GOLD analysis project Ga0224512, IMG submission 169103) | Sediment microbial communities from San Francisco Bay, California, United States - SF_May12_sed_USGS_13 | ecosystem: Environmental > Aquatic > Marine > Sediment | place: USA...
TTGGCTCGGGCGAGGCGCCGGAGGCGAATTTCGGAACCCTCAATCGCGTGCCGGAGCTGACGCCCGTCGCCCAGGAATTCGACCGTATGACCGTCAAGCTGCGCGATTCGGCAGAGGATATCCGCCGCGCGGCCGAGGACAATGCCCATGCCTTCAAGACCCCGATCGCCATCATGCGCCAGTCCCTGGAGCCGCTCGAACGCATCATTCCGTCCGATTCGGCGCGCGGCCAACGGGCGCTCGATGTGCTCGAGGAATCGGTCGACCGCCTCGACCGGCTGGTCGCTTGCGCCCGCCACCTTGACGAGGCGGCGGCCGAGCTGATCGACCGGCCGCTGCACAAGGTCGACCTGTCGCGCCTGGTAGGGCGCATGCTCGACGCCTATTCCGATAGCTTCGCGTCCCAGCAGGTTCGGCTCGATTCCCGTCTGCAGACCGGGGTCAGGGTCAAGGCCGACGAGGAGCTACTCGAAGTGGTGCTCGAGAATGTGATCGATAATGCGCTCAGCGTTTCGCCGCAGTACAGCACCGTCACGATCGAGCTCAAGGCGTCCGGCAAGCGGGCCGCTTTGGCGATCCGCGATCAGGGCCCCGGGGTGCCGGCGCCCTATCTGCATCGGATCTTCGAGCGCTATGTCTCGCTGCGTGCCGCGGAAAATGCCCCGGTCGCGGCCAACGACGGCGAGTCCGCCGCGGGCAGGGGCCGCCACCTGGGAATCGGCCTGTGGATCGTGCGGCGCAATCTCGAAGCCGTGGACGGCTCGGTTTGGGTCGAGAACCGGCCCGGTGGCGGGCTCGCCGTTAACATCGATCTGCCGTTGGCCGCTTGAATTCGCGCGAAAGAACAGGTTGACTGCCACAACTTTGACGCAACACGCGAGGTCCGGTGCTGGGTAGTGTTGTCTCACATCTCCGGTGGGTGAGGTGCCGAACCGGTGTCCTCGCCAACGGAGCGAAGAAGGCCTCAGGGTCCGATCCGCGCCGTTGGACAAACCGATGACAGAGCCCAGCAAAGCACAGCAAGCTCTCCGGGACGGTGCTTTCCCGACCTCCCTACGGATCGACCGGACTACCCCCAGGTCCGGTCGATCTTTCTTTATGGGGCGCTGCGCCGCGGCTACGAGGGCGTGGCCGCCGCCGGTTCGGCGCCTACGACACGCTCCAGCGCCGGATAATAGAACCCGAGCGTGATGGCCCGTGCGGCCATGAAGATGGTGAGGGACAACCACAAGCCGTGGTTGTGAAACGCCGGGATCAGCAGCCAGCAGGCAAGCAGGAAGACGGCCAGGGAGAGCAGCATGGCGTTGCGCATGCTTGCGGTCCGCGTGGTGCCGATGAAGATGCCGTCGAGCTGGAAGCTCCAGACCGAGATCAGCGGCGAGACGACGAGCCAGGGCAGATAGTCCCGGGCGGCCGCGCGCACTTCCGCCAGGTCCGTGAAGAGGTCAATGATCGGGCCACCGAGCGCCAGGAATAGCGACGTGAAGAGCAGCGAGGTACCTCCGGCCCAGGCTGTCGAAACCTTGACCGCCTGCCGGAAGGCGCGGCGGCTACGGGCGCCCAGAGCGTTGCCCGCGAGCACCTCCGCGGCATGGGCGAAGCCGTCGAGGCCGTAGGCCATGAAGGAATGCAGCTGTATCAGGATGGCGTTGCCCGCCAGGATGACGTCGCCCATGCGCGCGCCGCGCGCGGTGAAATAGGCGAAGGCGCTCAGCAGGCAAAGGGTGCGCACCAGGATATCCGCGTTCGCCCGGAACAGGGCGGCGACGCGCCGGCGCTCCCCGATCCTCGCCCAATTCCAGGCGCCGCCGGTTTTTTTGAGAACCCGCGCCACCATGGCCAATCCAATGCACAGCGCGCCGACCTCGGCCAGAAGGCTGGCCAGGGCGACACCCTCGACCCCCCAGCCCAGGCCCAGGACGAAGACCAGGTCGAGCACGATGTTGGTGCCGTTGAGCGCGACCTGCAGGATCAGGACGGCGCCCGCGCGGCGGATGCCGAGCAGCCAGCCGAGCATGGCGTAATTGGCGAGCGCGGCCGGGGCGCTCCAGATCCGGATCCTGTAATAGCTTTCCGCGAGGGCTTCCACCTGATCGCTGGCTTCGAAGAGCCGTAACGCCAACCAGCCGATGGGCATCTGCAGTGCGATGAGAAGGGCGCCCAGAATTACGGCCAGGATCAATGGCCGGGCCAGGGTCGCGCACAGCTCGTCGGCCTCCCCCGCGCCGTAGGCCTGGGCGGTGAAGCCCGTCGTGCCCATGCGCAGGAAGCCGAAGCCCCAATAGAGGAAGTTGAAGATAATCGCCCCGACCGCCACGCCGCCGATATAGGCCGGGTCCGGCAGGTGGCCGACGACGGCCGTGTCCACCGCCCCCAGCAAGGGCGTGGAGAGGTTCGAGATCATGATTGGCCCGGCCAGCGCCCAGACCCGGACGTTCCATTTGCCCTGCTCCGCGGTCTGCCTCATGTCCCTCTGGGCGCCCTTCATGCTTGGCCGAGCGGGCGACTATAGCCGCGCGTTATCCGCCCCGAAAGCCGCTCTCGACGCCTTGCCACGGGCCACTCGCTTTGGTCTAACATGCAGCGTCGGGCCCCAGCAAAATGGCGGGCTCGCGAGATAGGCAGGGGAAGGGGCGGGGTTCATGGAGATCAAGCAACCTTATCTCTTGTTCCTGGGAGACGCGCCCGACCAGCTGGCCGCCAAGACCGCCCAGGGCGTCGCCCAGTGGCGTCCGGAGGCGGCCCTGGGCCAGCTGCGGCTCGACGGCTGCAAGGCGGACCTGGGCGTGCCGGACCTGAGCCTCGAGGCCGGGCTGGAGGCCGGAGCCAAGACCCTGGTGGTGGGGGTCGCCAACCGAGGCGGCGTCATCTCGGCGGCCTGGACGGAAGTTTTGGTGCGGGCGCTGGCGCTCGGCTACGATCTCGCTTCCGGCCTGCACAGCAAGCTGGCCGACGTGCCGGCGCTGGCCGAGGCCGCCGCGCGCCATGGCCGGCAGCTCTTCGACGTGCGCCATCCGACCGAGACCTTCGAGGTCGGCAACGGCAAGAAGCGTTCGGGCAAGCGGCTCTTGACCGTGGGCACGGACTGCTCGGTCGGCAAGATGTACACCTCGCTCGCCATCGAAAAGGAGATGCAGGGGCGCGGCCTCAAGGCGACTTTCCGCGCAACGGGTCAGACCGGGATCCTGATCGCCGGCGGCGGCGTCTCAGTCGACGCGGTCGTGGCCGACTTCATCTCGGGAGCGACCGAATCGCTCGCTCCGGCCAACGACGCGGATCACTGGGACGTGGTCGAGGGACAGGGCTCCCTGTTCCACGCCTCTTTCGCCGGCGTTTCCATGGGGCTGCTGCACGGCGCACAGCCCGACATCCTGGTGCTCTGCCACGAGCCGACCCGCACCCACATGCGCGGCCTGCCGGGCTACCCGTTGCCGGACCTGGAGGCCTGCCTGGAGGCCAACCTGGCGGCGGCGCGCTTGACCAATCCGGCGGTCTCCTGCGCCGGCGTGGCGGTCAACACCTCGTCCATGGAGCGTGACGCGGCGGCCCGTTATCTCGAAGAGACCGAGGCGCGTCTGGGGCTGCCGGCGGCCGATCCCGTGCGCGACGGCGTCGGGCGCATCGTCGACCGCCTATGACGGCGCTTCGGGTCCACGGGGAAACCTGGCCGATCCGCGGCAGCTTCGCAATTTCCCGGGGCAGCAAGACGGCGGCCGAGGTGGTGGTGGTCGAGCTCGAGGCGGGCGGCGCGCGGGGCCGCGGCGAATGCGTGCCCTATGCCCGCTACGGCGAAACCGTGGAGGGCGTGGTGGAGGCGGTCGAAGGCCTGCGGCAGGCGCTCGCCCAGGGGCTGGACCGGCTGGGACTGCAACGGGTTCTGCCGGCCGGCGCGGCGCGCAACGCCCTGGACTGCGCCTTTTGGGACCTGGAGGCCAAGCAGGCCGGCCACAGGGTCTGGCAGCTCCTGGGCCTCGCCGCCCCGGAACCCGTGATCAGCGCCTATACACTCTCCCTGGACACGGCCGAGAACATGGGCCGCAACGCGGCGGCAAACGCCTGGCGGCCCCTCCTCAAGCTCAAGCTCGCCGGACCCGAAGATCTGAACCGGGTCGAAGCGGTGCGCGAGGCAGCCCCGGAAGCGCGCCTCGTGGTCGATGCCAACGAAGGATGGTCCGCGGCAACCTACGCCGAATTGGCGCCCCACCTTGCGGTGCTCGGCGTCGAGATGATCGAGCAGCCCTTGCCGGCCGGAAAGGACTCCGCCCTCGCCTCGATGCAGCACCCGGTCAGGGTCTGCGCCGACGAGTCCTGCCATGATACCGCCTCGCTGGCGGGGCTGGCCGGGCGCTACGACATGGTCAACATCAAACTCGACAAGACCGGCGGCTTGACCGAGGCGCTGCGGCTCAAGCGAACCGCCGTGGCCGAGGGCTTCGGCGTGATGGTCGGCTGCATGCTGGCCACCTCGCTGGCCATGGCGCCGGCCCTGCTGGTGGCCCAGGGCGCCCAGGTGGTCGACCTGGACGGCCCCCTGCTGCTCGAGCGCGACCGCCCGGAAGGGCTCGCCTTCGAGGGCAGTCTGGTCCATCCGCCGGAAAGCGCGCTCTGGGGGTGACGGCGAGGCCGGATCCGGTCCAGGCCCCGCCCGCCAGGTTCACCTTTCGTGGCGCCGCGGTCCGCCGCGCCGGCGGCGCAGCTCGTCGCCGAGCCGCTCCGGCGGGCACTGCGCCGTCTGGCGGAGCAGTTCCACCAGCTTGCCCGTGGCGTCGGCCGGGACCGGGCCCTCGGCGATGCCATAGGTCTCGATCAACCGTCCTGCCGCCGCCACGGCATCGTGATCCGCGCCGAGCCGGAGCATCCAGGCGAGCAGGATATCCTCGGCGGGCCCGGGGAACTCGGGGCCCATGTCGAGCGCCTGCTTGATCAGGCCGCCGGGATCGTCGGGCGAGTCGTGCTCGGAAACGTATTTGATCGCCATGGTCTAGCGTTCCTGACCGCGTCTGCGCAATAGAGTGAGCCGCGAGGGCTGAGTGAACCAGTAGGCGCCGTCGCGCTGTTCCGCCGCCGACGCGAAGCCGGCCCTCAGCGTCTCCTCGAGGGCCTCGATCCGCGCCCGGCGGCCTTGGTCGACCGCCAGGAGCCCGGCCCTGAAGGTCTCGAAGGAGGCGTACTTGAAGGGCGCCTCGTAGCAGAGCTCCCGGACCTGCTCGAACCAGGGCCCCGCGCCCGCCTCGCGCAGCGCGTCGTGGGCCTTGGCGCGCACCAGGGTTTCGTCCTCCACCGGGCGCACCAGCTCGAAATAGCGGCCCCGGGCCCGGGGCTCCATGGCGTAGAGCAGGCCGCCGGGCTTGAGCACACGGGCCGCCTCGGCGAGCGCCGCGCCCATGGCCTCGACCGGCACGTGGTGCAGGGCGTTGAAGAACACCACGGCGTCCAGCGCGGCGTCGGCCAGAGGCAGGGCCTCGGCGCGGGCCTGCAGGTAGTCCTCGCCGCCCGCCGGCTCAACGGCCCGCGCCCGGGCAAGCTGTGCCGGAGAGGGCTCGATCCCGCTCACCCGCGCGCCGGCCCGGGCCATGAGGCGCACCAGGGCGCCGTCGCCGCAGCCGATGTCCGCCACGCGCGCACCCTCCAGCACGAGAGTCTCGCGCAGGACGTCGCTGTGCCTACGGTGCGCCAAGGTCGACATGGCCGGAGTATGGCGAGCCCGCGGCCACGCGCAAGGGCGGCGCGCGTGGACGTGATGGCGGTTCATCGGCTAGGCTCCGGCCAGGGAACTGGGCAGCGAGGCCGGCCGGCATGCGGGAAGCGAGCGATCGGGAGGACTTCGGCGGAATCCGCGCGGGCGTTCGTGCTCTCTGCGCCCGTTTCCCCGGCGCCTACTGGCAAGGCCTGGACCGCGAGCGGGCCTATCCCGAGGCCTTCGTGGCGGCGCTGACCGAGGCCGGCTACCTGGCCTGTCTCATCCCCGAAGCCTATGGCGGCAGCGGCTTGCCGCTGGCCGCCGCCGCGGCGATCCTGGAGGAGATCCACAAGTCCGGCTGCAACGGCGCCGCCTGCCACGCGCAGATCTACGTCATGGGAACCCTGCTGCGCCACGGCAGCGAGGCCCAGAAGCAGCGCTGGCTGCCGGAGATCGCCGCCGGCCGGCTGCGCCTCCAGGCCTTCGGCGTCAGCGAGCCCTCGAGCGGTACGGACACGCTCAGCCTCAGGACCACCGCCGTACGTAAAGGTAATACATACATTATCAACGGCCAGAAAGTCTGGACCAGCCGGGCCGAGCACTCGGACCTCATGCTCCTGCTCGCCCGTACGACGCCCAGGGACAAGGTCGAAAACAAGGGCGAAGGCCTCTCGGTCTTCCTGGTCGACCTGCGCCAGGCCCTGGGCAAGGGCCTCGCCATCCGGCCGATCCGGACCATGATCAACCACGCGACCACGGAGGTCTTCCTCGATGGGCTCGAGGTGCCGGCCGAGAACTTGATCGGGACCGAGGGGCGGGGCTTTCGCTACATCCTCGACGGCATGAACGCGGAGCGGATCCTGATCGCCGCCGAGTGCATCGGCGATGCCCGCTGGTTCGTCCACAAGGCGCGTACGTACGCTTGCGAGCGCGAGGTCTTCGGCCGTCCGATCGGCAAGAACCAGGGCGTTCAGTTCCCCATCGCCAGGGCCTATGCCCAGAGCGAGGCGGCCGCCCTCATGGTGCGCGAGGCCGCCGGGCGCTTCGATGACGGCGCGCCTTGCGGCCCGCAGGCCAACATGGCCAAGCTGCTGGCCTCCGAGGCCTCCTGGGCGGCGGCCGAGGCCTGTCTCCAGACCCATGGCGGCTATGGCTTTGCCGAGGAATACGATGTCGAGCGCAAGTACCGCGAGGCCAGGCTCTATCAGGTGGCGCCGATCTCGACCAATCTGATCCTGGCCTATCTGGCGGAGCACGTGCTCGGCCTGCCCCGATCCTATTGATGCTTCCCGCCGTCGCGCTGCGCGCCTTGGTCGTCGGGAGCCTCGCGCTCTGGCCGCTTGTGGCGGGACCGGCGGCCGGGGACGAGGCGCAAAGCCTCGAGTTCGAGGCAAGCGTGCGGCGCGGCGAGGCTTTCGAGCGGCCGCTCCCCGACGGGCTGGTCTTCGCGCTGCGGCCCCGGGAGCACGGCTGGCTGGTCTGGCTCGGCGACCCGGCACAACCTTCGGCCAACTATGCCGTGATCGCCACGCCGCCCTTTCGCGGCGTGAACCCCACCCAGATCGAGGGCTGGCACTTCCGCAACGCGGACAACACCGGCCCCAACGCGGTCGGGACCAAGAACGTCAATGCGCCGCAGGACATGCGGGCGTTCTATTTCGTCGCCAGTCCCGAGGCCTATCGGGCCACGGCGCGTGATCTCGATGTCGCCCTCTGGGGCGCCGGCAAAACGGCAGACGAGGTGGCGGCGGCTCGGGGCCGGCTGCTCAGCGGTGTCGGCAAGGGCGCGGGGACCTTGGAGATCACTCGGCTGGAGCTCGGCAACTTGGTGCCTGGCGAACGCGCCTGGATCGAGCGCATGGCCTTCACCGTGACGCTCGTCCCGGCGGCCCGGTAAGCCCAGCGGAACATGGCAAGACCGGTGGTCTCTGCAAGTTTCCCGCGATCTTGAGGGACCGCGGGGCTGGATTTGTTAACCATATTCGTTAACCATGCTTCCGGTCCCTGATGTAATCCTCCAACTCGGAGTCGCGATGCCCCGACCCCTCGACGGCCTGCTCGTGGTCAGCCTGGAACAGGCCGTGGCCGCGCCCTATTGCAGCTGCCGCCTGGCCGATGCCGGGGCGAGGGTAATCAAGATAGAACGGCCGGAGGGCGATTTCGCCCGCGGCTACGACCGCGTGGCGCGGGGTCAGAGCGCCTACTTTCTGTGGCTCAACCGGGGCAAGGAATCGATCGTCCTGGACATCAAGCAGCCCGAGGATCTGCGCCTTTTGGAGCGGATGATCGCCCGGGCCGACGTCTTCATCCAGAATCTGGCACCGGGCGCGGCGGCCCGCGCGGGCCTGGCGAGCGATACCCTGCGCGAGCGCCATCCGGGCCTCATCACCTGCGACATCAGCGGCTACGGCGAATCGGGGCCCTATGCGCGGATGAAGGCCTACGACCTGCTGGTGCAGGCCGAAAGCGGTCTGGCCTCGGTCACCGGCCGGCCCGAGGGGCCGGGACGGGTCGGGGTCTCGGTCTGCGACATCGCGGCCGGTATGTACGCGTACATGGGCGTTCTTGAGGCCGTGGTTGCGCGTCAGACCACCGGCCGGGGCCGGGGGCTGGCGGTCTCGCTGTTCGATGCCATGGCCGACTGGATGACCGTGCCCCTGCTGCACGAGGTCTATGGCGGCGCTTCGCCGGCACGCCCGGGCCTGCACCACCCCTCGATCGCGCCCTATGGGGCCTATGCTGCGGCCGACGGCGAGGTGCTTGTTTCCATTCAGAACGAGCGGGAATGGAAACGCTTCTGTAACCAAGTCCTGCTACGCCCTGAGCTGGCCCAAGACCCGCGCTTTGCCGACAACCCGGCGCGGGTCGCCAACCGGACCGCGCTGGATCGCGAGATCGCCGTGGTGTTTGGCGGGTTGGCGCGGGCCGAGCTGATCGATCGGCTTCGCGAGGCCGGTATCGCCTATGGGTCGCTGAACAGTCCGGCCGACCTGGCGCGCCATCCTCAGCTTCGCCGGTCGAGGATCGAGACGCCGCAAGGCGAGGTTGATTTGGTGGCGCCGCCCCTGCTTTGGTCGGACGGGCCGCCTGTTCTTGGACCGGTGCCGGCGCTCGATCAGCAGGGGCCGAAGTTACGCGAGGAATTTGCGAGATGACAGAACCGCTGGAACATTGGAGCCGTTGGATCGGCCGCAGCGAAGAGCAAAGCGACGTCATCGACGTGCTGCGCGCCTGCGCCATGCAGGCGACTCTTGATGTGGACGGCCCGCCGTTGCGGGAGGGCGACGCCCTGCCGCATCTTTGGCACTGGCTCTATTTCTGGAGTCTGGCACCCCATGCGGCCCTGGGGCCCGACGGCCATGCCGCACGCGGCGAGTTCCTGCCGCCGATCCACTTGCCCCGGCGCATGTGGGCGGGCGGCCGCATCACCTTCACCAAGCCGCTCAAGATCGGCGCGACGGCGACGAGGCAGGCTAAGGTTGCCGATATCAAGCGCAAGCACGGCAGCAGCGGCCAACTGGTTTTCGTGACCATCGAGTACGAGATCGCGGACGCCGAAGGACCTTGCCTCAAGGAGATCCAGGACGTCGTATTCCGCGAGGCCGCCAAACCCGGGGAAAAACTCGAACGCGGCGAGGCGGCGCCGGCCGTGCTGCCTTGGCGCAAGAAGATCACCCCGGACCCGCTCCTCCTGTTCCGTTATTCGGCGCTGACCTTCAATGGGCACCGCATCCACTATGACCTGAAGTACGCCACCCAAGAAGAAGGCTATCCGGGCCTCATCGTGCACGGCCCGCTTCTCGCCACGCTCATGATGGAGCTGGCGCGCGAAAAGGTGCAGGACCGGGAGATCACCGGCTTCGTGTACCGCGCCTTGCGTCCGGTCTTCGACACGGCGCCGATTTCGATCGGCGGACGCAACTGCCAGAACGGCAACTGCGCCGAGCTTTGGGTCGCCGACTCCCAGGGCAACCTCGCCATGCAGGCCCGCGCTGACCTCGCCTGAGCGGTCCCTGTCGCACGAGGGGAGGGGATATTTGCGGTCTGCGGGCCGTAGGGCTAGACAGTTGCAACCCTCGCCCAGGAGTCTGCGCCCCTATGAACCGGGTGATTCCATGGCTGTCCGTTGGCCTGTTCTTCCTGCTGGCCGCCTGCGCCCCCATCGAGAAGACCTTGCCGCCCAAGGTGCGGCTGGCCAACCTGCAGTTCCTGGACAGCACGGTCTTCGAGCAACGCATGCGGGTCGACCTCAGGGTCGGCAATCCCAACAACTTCGACCTGCCCCTGGAGGGCCTGACCTTCGAGCTGGAGGTCAACGACAACCTGTTGGCGGAGGGTTACAGCAACGAGGCCGTGACCATCCCGCGGCTCGGCGAGGCCACGGTACCGGTCCTGGCGACGTCTTCCCTCTTCGATTTGGTGCAGCAATTCATGACGCTCGGCCAGAGCGATCATCTGAGCTATCGGCTGTCGGGCCGCGCCTACATGACCGGCCTGGTCAGCCGCGGCGTCCCCTTCGAGACCTCGGGGAAACTGGAGCTGCAGCAGGGGCCCGGGCAAAGCTTCGCGCCGCTTTGACCGGCTCCTAAAGCGCCGCGAGCGCTTCGGTGAAGCGCGCCAGCTCGTCCTCCGTGTTGTAGTAGTGCGCCGAGGCGCGCACCAGGTCGCCGAGCCGCCGCCGTTCCATGTCGAGCCGCGTGGACTTCACGTCCGTGACCGAAACGTTGATGCGCTGCTCGCCGAGGGCCCGCTTGATCGCTTCGGCGTCGAGGCGGTCATGACCGAAGCTGACGATGCCCGAGCGTCGGGCGCCCAGATCGTGAACCGTGACCCCGGGCAGCGCCGAGAGCCTGGCCCTGAGCTGCTCCGCCAGGGCGGTGACGCGCTGCTCGATCGCCTCCAACCCCCAGCCGAGCGTATACTCGACCGCGACCCCCAGGCCGATGACCGCGGCATAGTTGAACTCCCAGTTCTCGAAGCGTCGAGCGTCGGGGCGCATCCGGTATTCCTCGGGCGCGGTCCATTCGGCGCTGCGCAGGTCCAGGAAAGGCGGCTCGATCTGCTCCAGGATGGCCCTGCGGACATAGAGGAAGCCGCTGCCCCGCGGCCCGCGCAGGTACTTGCGTCCCGTGGCTGAGAGCAGGTCGCAGCCGAGCTTCTCCACGTCGAGCGCCATCTGCCCGGCAGATTGGCAGGCGTCGAGCAGATAGGGAATGCCGGCCGCGCGGGCGATCCGGCCCACGCCCTCGGCGGGATTGACCAGACCGCCATTGGTCGGCAGGTGGGTGATCGAGATCAGCTTGACCCGATCGTCGATCATCGACTCCAGTGCCGCGAGCGACAGTTGGCCGCTCTCGTCGCTCGGGATGGCCTCGACCTCGATGCCGTGGTGCCGGGCCGCCTTAAGGTAGGCGATGTAGTTGCTGACGTACTCCGCCTCCGCGGTCAATACGCGGTCGCCCGGCGCGAAGCGGAAGGCGTGAAAGGCCATGTCCCAGGCGACCGTGGCGTTCTCGACCAGGGCCACATCCTCCCGCGCGCAGTTCAGCAGGCGGGCGACGGCGTCGTAGGTCCCCTCGATCCAGGTTTCGGCCTCTGCGGCGGCCTCGTAGCCGCCGATCCGCCCCTCCAGCTCGAGATGCGCGATCTGCGCCTCCAGCACCGGCGCGGGCATGAGCGCCGCGCCGGCGTTGTTGAGGTGCAGCACCTCGCGACATCCGGGTGTCTCGGCCCGGGCCCGTGCAACGTCGATGGTCATGGGCTGGCTTCTACTAGGCGGCCGACGCCAGGTCCAGGCCTGCCCTTGACGCCTACGGTCCCGCCGCCCGATAAAGCGCGGAGCGACGGACGGGGAGGAAGATGACGGAGCAAGATTTCGATCTGCTGAGCCTCATCGACCGCGGTGACGCGGCGGGGCTCGAGACGGCGCTTAGGGCAGGCGCCGATGCGCGGCAGCGGGACCGCCGAGGTGTGTCGGTCCTGGCACAGGCTGCGGCGCGCGGGGACCTCGCCGCGGTTCGTCTGCTGCTCGACCACGGCGCCGACGTCGATCAGCTCAGCGACGCCGGCAACTCGCCGCTCATGGCGGCCGCCGCGCGCGGGCATCTGGAGGTGATCGCAACCCTACTGGCGGCCGGCGCCGACCCTGAGTCCAAGAACAAGTGGGGCCTGGGCGCCGCCGACTGGGCCCAGTGGCCGGCCGATTCCGCCGAGGTTCTGGCCCTGCTGCGCAGCCGCGGCGGCTGAAACGTAACCGGATCCGGGCTGGCCGATCGCGCCGCTCCGTGCCGCCAGGCGGGTCCGGTTGGCGCGGTGTCGTTCCTCGCGCCAGGCGCGGAAGACCTTCAGGCGGTAAGGGCCGTTGAAGCGCGGCGTGTTGGAGTGGTAGAGCCCGATCGCCTTGGTCCAGGAGCGGTGCTCCGCCTTCAGGCTGCTCAGATACCCGGCCGCGTAGGCCACGTTGCGGTCGGGGTCGAAGGCCTCCTCGAGGCTGTCGAAGGCCTCTGGATGGTACTTTAGGTTGACCTGCATGCAGCCGACGTCGATGTTGCGGATGCCGCGCGCCTTGAGCGCCTTGACCTCGGCTACGGCGGCCGCCCGGTTGGGCAGGAATCGCCCCCTGCCCTCGGCCATGACCGTCCAGGGCCAGGCAAGAACTGCCTGCTCCCGGGCGCTCCAGCGGCCCGATTCGACCCGGGCGATGGCCGCCAGCAGGTGCGGTGGCAGGGCGTAGCGCTGTTCCACTCGCGCCGCCTGGGTCCCGCAAAGTTGCCAGGGATCGGGCTCTTCGGCCCCCGCCGCCGGGCTCACCAGGCTCAGGCCCAAGGCGAGAACCAGGGCGCGGGCGGGCCGGACAGGGCCGGAAAAGAGGGTAAAAAACGGGCGCACGGGTGACCTCCTGGCCCCTGCCGAAGCAAGGGTTGTGCCAGGATCGGCTGTTATACCAAGGACCTTTGGTATTCGTCGGGCAGGGTCCCGTCGCCCTCGCCAAGCGGGCGCTGCAGGATCACCGAGTCGACCCAGCGGCCGAACTTGAAGCCGACCGAGGGAATGCGGCCGGCCACCTGGAAGCCCAGCTTCTCGTGCAGGCGGATCGAGGGCCGGTTGGCGCTGTCCCCGATCACCGCCACCATGCGGCGGTAGCCGAGCATCGTGCAGCGTTCGATCAGGGCCGCGAGCAAGGCCTCGCCGATGCCTTGGCGCTGGGCTGCCGGGTCCACGTAGACCGTGTTCTCAAGGGTGTAGCGGTAGGCCGGGCGGGGCCGGTAGGGCCCGGCGGCGGCGAAGCCGCGGACCCGCCCCTCCAGCTCGGCGACGAGATAGGGCAGGCCCAGCCCGATCACGGCCTGATGGCGCCGGGTCATCTCCTCGAGGTCGGGCGGCTCCAGCTCGAAGGAGGCGAGCCCGTGGGCGACGTGATGGGCGTAGATGGCCTGGATTTGCGGAAGGTCGGCCGGACCGGCCTCGCGCAGCGCGATCGCTGGCGGGGCAGAGTCCCCGGCGGACCGGGCCCCGTCGCTCATGGGACCTTGAGCTGCGCCCCGTCGATGCGGCCGAGCGCGGCGATCACTCCCTGCATTTGGCGGGACAGCCGAGGCAGGAAGTCGCTTCTGCTGATCGCGCCTTCGTCCATATAGAGCGCCCGGTTGACCTCGATCTGCAGGGCGTGAACCGAGTCCGCTGGCCGGCCGTAGTGCCGCGTCACGAAGCCGCCGGAATAGGGCGCGTTGAAGGCCACGTGATAGCCCAGGCCGCGCAGCGCCGCGGACGCCGTCTCGGTCACGACCGGCGCGCAGGAGGTGCCATGACAGTTGCCCAGCACGAAGTCGACGCGCGGCGCGCCCGCGTCCCGGTCCATGGGACCGCCGACCGAGGGCATGGAATGACAATCGATCAGCACGCAGAAGCCGAAGCGCCGCGTGGTTTCGTCGATCAGCTCGCGCAGCGCTGCGTGGTACGGCCAATAGTAGGCCTGGATCCGCTCCAGGGCCTCGCCGAAGCTGAGCTTGCCGCGATAGATGTCGGCGCCGTTGGCGACCACACGCGCGATCGTGCCGAGCCCTGCCGCGACCCGCGGCGAGCGGGTATTGGCGTAGGCCGGCAGGGCGTCCTCGAACATGGTCGGATCGAGCTCGAAGGGTTCGCGGTTGGGGTCGATGAAGGCGCGCGGGAAGTGGGCGCGGATCATCGGTGCGCCCAGTTTGGGGGCGGCATGGAAGATCTCGTCGACGAAGCTGTCTTCCGAGCGCCGCAGGGTCATTCTGTCCAGGCGCGAGGCCGCGACGAAGCTCTGGGGGTAGCGGCTGCCGCTGTGGGGCGAGGCAAAGACCAGCGGCAGGGTCTGACGCTCGGGCGCGAGAACCTCGTGGGGCGCCTCGGCCTCGGCGGCGCGGATTTGTGCTTCCATTCCGTGCATGGTTTCCCTGTCGTCCGTGTTTACGGGAAAGCCGGCGCCCTGTCATGGGGGTTTCTCGCCATCCGTCCCCCGGCCGCCCCCCAGCCACCCCGGGGCCGCCCGCCGGACCGAATTCGTTAACCTCTATTTTAGATCGGCGACCTTAGGGTATAGTCCTCTCTCGGCGCGGCCAAGCATGGGGCCGCGCGGCTGGCCTCAGCGATGGCAAAGGATACACATGGCGCAAATCCTGCTCGCCGAAGACGACGACTCCATGCGCGAGTTCCTGGCCAAGGCCCTGACCCGGGCCGGCCATGACGTGCGCGCCGTGGGGGACGGGCTGGACGCTCTCACGACCCTGGCGGAAGAGCAGGTCGACCTGCTGTTGGCCGACGTCGTGATGCCCGGGCTGGACGGCATCGAGCTGGCGCGCCGCGCCGCCAAGGAGCAGCCCAACATCAAGGTCATGTTCATCACCGGCTTCGCCGCGGTCGCGCTCAAGGCGCGCGAGGAAACCCCACGCGGCGCCCGGGTGCTCTCCAAGCCCTTCCACCTGCGCGAGCTGGTCAGCCAAATCGACGTCATGCTCGCGGCCGCGCAATAGGCGCGGCGACCCCCTGTCGGCGGCCCTTGCCAAATCCCGGGCGATGATGTTATCTCGCCCCCGCTCGGACGGCGGCGCCCTCGCGGCGCGGCCCGGCCGATCCAAAGCCGCCTAGCGGGGCCCTCAGGCCCCCACACAGCTTGTCAGGCGGGCGCGTAGCTCAGCGGGAGAGCACTACGTTGACATCGTAGGGGTCGCTGGTTCAATCCCAGCCGCGCCCACCATATTTTCAAAGGGTT
>Ga0224512_10003054_pt1 | contig 14908 bp, 18 predicted proteins | sample SF_May12_sed_USG_4_FD_169103 | JGI IMG/M metagenome (GOLD analysis project Ga0224512, IMG submission 169103) | Sediment microbial communities from San Francisco Bay, California, United States - SF_May12_sed_USGS_13 | ecosystem: Environmental > Aquatic > Marine > Sediment | place: USA...
CCCGTCCGGCGGCTACGTACGCGGCGGCCCGTTCCACTCGCAGATGCCCGAGGCGGCGTTCTTCCACACGCCCGGTCTCAAGCTCGTGTGCCCGGCGACGGCTCGGGACGCCAAGGGGCTCATCAAGACGGCCATCCGCGACGAAGACCCGGTGCTGTACTTCGAGCACAAGTACCTCTACCGCCGCATCAAGGAGGATCTCCCGGAGGATGAGGAGATTCTCACGCCCATCGGCAAGGCGCGCGTGGCGCGCGCGGGTACGGATCTGTCGATTGTCACGTGGTCGGCGATGGTGTGGAAGGCACTGGAAGCGGCCGAGCAGGTCGCGCGGGAGGACGGGGCCGAGGTCGAAGTGCTCGATCTTCGCACGCTGGTGCCGCTGGACGACGACGCCATCGCGGCGACGGTCAGGAAGACGAACCGCGTCCTCATCGTGCACGAAGACACCCGCACCGGTGGCGTGGCGGGGGAGCTGGCCGCCCGGATCAACGAGTTCGCGTTTGAATGGCTTGATGCCCCCATCCGGCGGGTGACCGCTCACGACACGCCCCTGCCCTATGCGCCGACGCTGGAGGACTACGTGCTGCCGCAGACGGCCGACATCGTGGAGGCCGTGCGCTGGTTGCTGGCCTACTGAGATCCGCCCACACGCGACAGATGGCGCCGAACGGCCGCCACCCCGGCCGGACTCGGCAGCACCGCAAACCAGTGCCCCGTCTCGAAGACGCGTCGTCCTCCCGGACACACCGCGTGCTCGCGCACGGCGCGTGCGGCGGCCGCCCGCAGGCGGCGGACCACCGCGTCCCGGGGAGTCGTACGGGGCACTTCGAGCAGGACGTGGACCGTGTCCGGGCGGATGGCGATGGCGTCCGCCCGCCAGCCGTGGGTCTTGCACGCGCGGCGCAGCAGACGCTCGCAGAAGCGCGCGGTGGCGGCTATCTTGAACAGTTGGCGGCGCCGATACGTGGACAGCGTGATGTGGCACCATTTGGTGCGTGGCGGCTTGAAGTCCATGCCCCAGCATGCGGCGCGCGTTCCCGACCCGTGAACCCGAAGTGTTGCTGGCCGTCGCAAACGCGCGCGGCCGTGAAGCGGACACCGGAGGAGAGCACTGCATGGCCCGAGTGGACGTGATCATGCCCCAGATGGGGGAGTCGATTGCCGAGGGCACCGTTTCCCGGTGGCTGAAGCAGGTCGGTGATGACGTGAAGCGGGATGAACCCATTCTGGAGATCTCGACGGACAAGGTGGACGCGGAGATTCCCGCGCCCGCCGCGGGCGTATTGACGGAGATCAAGGTCCCCGAAGGCGCGACCGTCGAAGTGCAGACCGTGATCGCGGTCATCGAGACCGACAAGGCCGCCGCCGCCACGTCGGCCCCGGCCGCCGGACCGGCGGCGGCCGGGGAAGCGCCCGTGGCGGCGAAGACCCCCGCCCCCGAGGCGAAGGCGGCGAGCCCGGCACCCAGGCCCGCCCCGGCTGCCGCCCCGGCTCCGTCCGCTCCCCCGGCGGCGCCCGTCCGGGCAGACGGCCGTCAGGGTACGGCGACGTTCGAGGAGCGGCTCCGTACCAAGTCCACGCCGCTGGTGCGACGCATCGCCGCCGAGCACGACGTGGATCTGTCGCAGGTGAGCGGGACCGGCATCGCCGGGCGCGTGACCAAGAAGGACCTTCTCGGCTTCATCGAGCGGGGAGGCGCCGCCGCCGCACCGGCCGCCCGCCCGGCACCGCCGGCCCCCGCCGGGGCGCCCCGGGGTGGCGAGATCGCCCATCCCGTGGTCGAGGCGTGGGAGGGCGATCGCGTCGAGCCGATGAGCAAGATCCGCAAGCTCACGGCGGATCACATGGTGCTGTCCCGCCGGACGTCGGCCCACGTCACGAGCTTCTACGAGGTGGACTTCACCCACATCGCGCGCCTGCGGGCGGGTAAGAAGGCCGAGTACCGTGCGGGTGGCGCCAACCTGACCTACCTCGTGTTCATCACGAAAGTCGTCGCCGACAACCTGCGCCGGCATGCGGTGGTCAATGCCTCGGTCAGCGGCGACACCATCATCTACCGGAAACCGATCAACATCGGGATCGCGGTGGCGCTCGACTGGGGCCTCATCGTGCCCGTGCTCAAGCATGTGGACGAGCTGTCGCTCATGGGGATCGCGCGTCAGACCGCGGACCTGGCGGAGCGGGCCCGCACGAAGCGGCTGAGCCCCGACGAGGTGCAGCGCGGCACGTTCACCATCACCAACCCGGGGGGGTTCGGGTCGTACGTCGGGATCCCCATCATCAACCAGCCCCAAGTGGCGATCCTGGGGGTCGGGGCCATCGAGAAGCGCCCCAAGGTGATGACGCTGGATGACGGGCAGGACGTCATTGCGATCCGGACCCTGGGGATGCTCTCGCTGTCGTACGACCATCGGATCGTCGACGGCGCCGACGCCGATCGCTTCATGGCCGATGTGAAGCTGGGGCTGGAGCAGTTCCCCGAAGGGGCGGTCTGAGATGGCGCGGCGGCGGATCGACGTAGATGGCGAGCGGTGGGAGGTCTTCCCGTCCGGGTCGGTGACTGTGTACGAGCGCGACGAGTTCGGGCTCGTGTTCCAGCGGGGCACGGGGCCGGAGCGCCGCCGCCGCTACGTGCGATACTCCCCCACCGGTTCGCGCCGGCGCGAGGCGTCACTGGGCGAGCTGGGCGAGCACCAGCTGCTCGAGCTGTTCCGCCTGTCGCAACCCGAGTGGACGAGCCCCGACGGGCGCCGGACCCGCAGCGTGGCGGAGCGTGCCGGCGGCTGACCTGCACGTTCATTCCTCCGCGTCCGACGGCACCCATCCTCCGGAGGAGGTGGTGGCGCTCGCGGCGCGGGCCGGCGTCACGACGCTCGCGCTGACCGACCACGATACGCTGGCGGGTGTCGCGGCCGCCCGCGCCGCCGCCGAGCCGCTGGACCTGCAGGTGATTGCCGGCTGCGAGTTCTCCGTCGCCGCCCCCTGGGGCGAGATGCACCTGCTGGCGTACTTCCTCCCCACCGAGAGCGACGAGCTCGCCGAGTTCCTCGAGCAGCAGCGAGCACAGCGGACGGCACGGATGCGGGAGATCGTGCGGCGCCTGTCGGCCGCGGGCGCGCACGTCCGGATGGAGGACGTGATCGATCAGACGGCCGGTGGGGCGCTGGGGCGGCCCCATGCGGCGCGAGCGCTGGTGAAGCTCGGGCGCGTCCCCGACGTGGGCCAGGCGTTCGACCGGTACCTTGGCCGGGGGCGAGCGGCGTTCGTTCCCAAGGTGCTCCCCAAGACCGGCGCGGTCACCGCGCTGGTCCGTCGGTTGGGTGGCGTCACGGCGGCCGCGCACCTGCGCAGCCGACTCACGCGGCCCGGGCTCGAGCGCCTGCGCGACGCCGGCGTGGACGCCATTGAAGTCCGCCACCCGGCGCACGACGCCGAGCTTCAGGAGCGGGCGCTGGGCCTGGCCGCGGCGCTGGGGATGCTGCGAAGCGGCGGCAGCGATTGGCACGGCGAAGACGAGGCGGCGGAGCAGGGCCGGGCCCCATTGGGCTCCATCACGGTGCCGATGGACTGGGTAGCGGAGTTGGACACGCTTCATCAGCAACGGGTCGACGAAGGAGGAGGAGGGACATGAGTGGTGATCAGCTGATTCGGGTTGGAGACGAGGCGCCGGGCTTCGCGCTCCCCGCCTCAGACGGCCGGCGGTACGCATTGGCCGACGTGCTCGCGGCACACCGTGTGGTGTTGGTGTTCTATCCGGGGAACAACACCCCGGGCTGAAACCGCCAACTCTCCGCCGTGCGCGATGAGATCGAGCAGTTCCAGCAGGCCGGGGTCCAGCCGTTTGGCGTGAATCCCGCGACCGTCGAGAGCCACCTCCAATATGCGCGGAAGTTCCGATTCAACTTCCCCCTGCTCTCGGACGACGCCGGCGCGGTTGCCTCGGCCTACGGGGCGCTCAAGGCTGGCGGGAAAAGCGTCATCCGAAGCGTAGTGCTGATCGACCGGGACGGCCGTGTCGCGTTCGCGGAGCGGGGAGCGCCGCGCACCGCGCGGATTCTGGCGCCGCTCGGGGGCTGACGGCGCCCGGGCCAACCCGGTGCGGTGCGCGCCGCGTCCGGGCTACCTTTCGAGAGCCGGGAACCCGGTGCGCCGGCCGGTCGTTCTTGAGGCGAGATCGGCGCCACCGGCGCCGGCACCCACGGACCAGCAGTGACGGGATGACGATCCATGACGGACCACACGGAACGCGACGCGATGACGTACGACGTGATCATCGTCGGGGCAGGCCCCGCCGGGTTGTGCGCCGGCATGTACGCGGGACGCGGCATGCTGAAGACGCTCATCATCGAGCGCGGGCTCCCGGGCGGTGAGCTGCTCAATACCGAGAAGATCGAGGACTACATCGGCTTCGAGAGCATCCTCGGCCGGGATCTGGCCGAGAAGATGGCGAATCACGCCCTCAAGTTCGGGGCGGAGATCATCACCGATACGGTCGACGCCGTCGAACGGACCGCTGACGGCGACTTCACCGTGACGACCGCCCTCGAGAAGGTGTTCCGGGCGCCCGCGGTCATCATCACCGCCGGCGGGACGCCCACCAAGCTCGGCGTGCCGGGGGAAGCGGAGTACGCGGGGAAGGGCGTCTCCTACTGTGCGGTGTGCGACGGGGCCTTCTTCCGCGGCGAGACGATCGCGGTCGTGGGTGGCGGCGATGCCGCGGTCGAGGAGGCGGACTACCTGACGCGCTACGCCGAGAAGGTGTACATCGTGCATCGGCGCGACCGCCTGCGCGCCTCTCCGATCATTCAGGAGCGCGCCTTCAAGAACCCCAAGATCGAGTTCGTCTGGAACAAGGTCGTCGAGGCGATCGAGGGGGACGAGCGCGGCACCCAGAGCCTCCGGCTGACCGATACGGTGACCGGCGACGAGTCGTCGCTGGCCGTGACCGGCTGCTTCATCTTCATCGGCTTCACGCCCAACACGGGCATGATCCGGGGGCACTACGAGCACGACGCGCAGGGCTACGTCGTGACCGACACGCACATGCGGACGTCCATCCCCGGGCTGTTCGCCGCCGGCGACCTGCGGGTGCAGCTGACCCGCCAGATCACGACGGCCGTCGGCGATGCGACCACGGCGGCCATTGCCGTGGAGAAGTACCTCACGGAACGGCGGGAACACTCGAAGGTGCAGGCGGCTGCCGGTGCGACCTGAGGTTCTCTGTCTGACGAACGGCGCATTCGCCGAGAACTGCTACGTGGTCGCAGACCGCGCGGCCGGCGACGCCGTGCTGGTGGATCCTGGCGAGGAGGCCGACCTCTTCCTCGCCCGGCTACGCACGGAGCGGTTGACCCTGCGGGCCGTCTGGCTCACGCACGCCCACCTCGACCACGTGGCCGGCGTGGCGGCCATCAAGGAAGCCACGGGGGTGCCGATCTGGCTCCACGCAGACGACCGACCGCTGTACGACGCGGCGCCCCAGCAGGCGCGCGTGCTCCTCGGACTCGATCTGCCCGCGCTGCCGCCGCCCGATCGGGCCATCGTGCCGGGCGAGCCGCTGCGGGTGGGTGCGGTGGAGTTCGAGGTGCGCCACGTTCCTGGACACAGCCCCGGCAGCGTGGCGCTCGTGGGCGACGGCGTGGCACTCGTGGGAGATGCGGTGTTCGCCGGATCGGTGGGTCGGACCGACCTGCCCGGGGGCGACAGCGAGACGCTGCTCACGAGCATCCGGGACCAACTGCTCACGCTGCCTGACGAGACGGTGCTCTATCCCGGCCACGGGCCCGAGACCACGGTGGGCCGCGAGCGGCGCACGAACCCGTTTCTCACGGGGGCCTATCGGCTTGTCTGAGTCCGGCCGCGGGCGGGGCGCCGTTCCCTCCGATGGCGACACGGGTCGCGGAACCGGTCCGCGAGCCCCGGAACTCCGGTCGGCATCGGAGCAAACCGCCCCCGGCTCACCGCTCCTGCTCTGCCAACGCTGCGGCTTTCGCGTCCCTGACCGGACCTGGGGCTGCAAGAACCCGTGCCGCAATTGCGGATTTGCCTATCCGCTGGGAGACTGCTCGGACTGAGTCCGATACGCGTCCCGTTCGGCCTGCCGGCGTCAGCGGGCCGCCGCCGGCGCCAGGCCGATGAACAGGATCGTGTCCTCCAGCGTCGCCTCCACGCCGTGCCGCACGCCGGCCGGGGCCCAGACGAGGGCGCCGTCAGTCACCGTGGCCACCTCGTCCCCGACCCGCAGCGTCGCCCGTCCGCGCAGAACGAGGTAGAATTTGTCGGCATCGGCGTGGGCGTGTGTGCGCTGGGTCTGACCGGGCCGGAGACAGTTCAACCCCAGCAGCAGTCGGTCCGACCGCCGGCACTCGATCTTGACCATGGCGTCCGCGCCAAATCGCGCACTCGCGGGTAGATGCTGGAAGTACGTGTCGTCCATCCGTTCTCCGGATCTCGAGGCCGAGGGAGGCCGCCGACCATGACCGATGTCCGCATCGAGCGTGATCCGCTGGGGGAGTTGCCGGTGCCGGCGACCGCGCTCTACGGCATTCAGACGGAGCGCGCCCGGCTGAACTTCCCGATCTCGGGACTCGTCCCGCTGCCCATCTTCGTCGATGCGATGGTCTGGATCAAGAAGGCGGCCGCGCTCACCCATCGCGACACCGGCCGGCTGCCCGCCCGGCTCGCCGACGCGATCGTGCGCGCCGCCGACGAGGTCCTGGGCGGCCAGCATCGCGACCAGTTCGTAGTCGATCCGTTCCAGGCCGGGGCGGGCACCAGCCACAACATGAACGTGAATGAAGTGCTCGCCAACCGGGCCAACGAGCTGCTCGGCGGCACGCGGGGCGCGTATGCCCCGGTGCATCCCAACGATCACGTGAACATGGCGCAGAGCACCAACGACACGATTCCCACGGCGATGCGCCTGGCCGCGCTGGCGGAGCTGCCGGCGCTGCTCGCCGGTTTGGACACGCTGGAAGCCGCCCTGCTCGACCGGGGGCGAGCGTTCGACGACGTCATCAAGTCCGGGCGCACCCACCTGCAGGACGCGACCCCTATCCGCCTGGGGCAGGAGTTCACGGCGTACGGGCGGACGATCGCCCGGAACCGCGCGCGGGTCACCGCGGCCGCGGCCGCGCTTGGCGAGCTCAACATCGGCGGCACGGCCGTCGGGACGGGGCTCAACGCGGAGCCGACGTACCCCGCCCGCATGGTCCAGCACCTTCGCGCCATGACGGGTCTCGATCTGCGGGAGGGCGCGGACCGCGTCCAGCTGATGCAATCGATGGGTGATCAGGCGGCGTTCAGCGGCGCGCTGCGCACCGGTGCCCTGGATCTGAGCAAGATCGCGAACGACATCCGTCTGCTGGCGTCCGGGCCGCGGACGGGTCTGAACGAGATCGCCCTGCCGGCGGTGCAGCCGGGGTCGAGCATCATGCCGGGCAAGGTGAACCCCAGCATCGCCGAAATGGTGAACATGGTGTGCTACCAGGTGGTGGGCTGCGACACCACGGTGGCCCTGTCGGCGGAGGCCGGCCAGCTGGAGCTCAACGTCATGATGCCGGTGATCGCCCACAATCTCCTCTTCGCCATGGGGATCCTCGGCAACGCCGCGCGAGTTTTCGGCGAGCGGTGCATTCGCGGAGTCGAGGCGAACCGAACCCAGTGTGCCTACTGGCTCGAGCGGAGCCCCGCACTGGTAACCGCGCTCGCGCCGCACATCGGCTACGCGCGGGCCGCGGCGCTGGCCAAGGAGGCGATCGCACTGGATCGCACGGTCCGGGACCTCGTGATCGAACGCGGCGTGCTGCCCGGCGACGAGGTCGACCGGGTGCTCGATCTGCGCGCCATGACCGAGCTTGGCGTGCCTGGGGCCCCAAGAGTATGAAGAGTGGTTGAGATCTGCGTGAAGCCGCTTTGTAAGGCCCTCCAGCCTGTTGATTTCCACGCGGAACCCTCGGATATTGGCGCAGGAGGGTACCACCGTGCGGATCACTACTTGGGCAGAATACGGATTGATCGTGTCGGTGCACTTGGCGCGCCGGGGCGTGGAGCGGCCACGGCCGGCGCGAGAGATCGCCGAGCAGGAGGGGCTGCCACCAGACTACGTCGAGCAGATCCTGCTGAAGCTGCGTCGGGCGGGTCTCGTCAAGAGCGTCCGCGGCGCGAAGGGCGGCTATCTGCTTGCACGGGCAGCGCAGGACGTCACCGTCCGGGACGTCATCGAGGCTGCGGAGCATCGCACGTTCGAGGTGAACTGCGACTCGTACCCGATCAGCGCGGAACGCTGCGCGAACGGCACCGACTGCTCCATTCGGCCGGTGTGGCGGTCGCTCCAACGCCGGATCGACGAGTTCCTGGCGAGCGTCTCGCTGGCGGATCTTCTCCTGGAGGAAGAAGCGGTCGACGCGTTGCTGGCGTCGGAACCCGCGATGACCGCGCGCGCCTGATCCCTCGGCAGGACCCATGGCCGGCCCCGCACTGACGCCGGCCGAGGTCCGCCGCTACGCCCGGCACTTCAGCCTGCCGGACATCGGCGAGTCCGGTCAGCGCCGGCTGAAGGGCGCCCGAGTGCTCCTCGTCGGCGCCGGAGGGTTGGGGTCGCCCGCGGCGCTCTATCTGGCGGCCGCCGGCGTCGGCACGCTCGGCGTCGTCGACGATGACCGCGTCGACGAGACCAATCTCCAACGACAAATCCTGTTCGGCACCTCGCAGGTCGGACGCGGCAAGCTCGCGGCCGCCGCCGATCGGCTCCAGGATCTCAATCCGCACACCCACGTGGAGCCGTTTCCCGAGCGGCTCACGTCCGTGAATGCCCGGGAAATCCTGCGTGGCTTCGACGTGGTGATGGACGGGAGCGACAACTTCCCGACCCGCTACCTCGTGAGCGACGCCTGCGTCATGCTCGGCAAGCCCGATGTGTACGGCGCGATCTTCCGCTTCGACGGCCAGGTCTCGGTGTTCGCCGCGGCGGGCGGTCCGTGCTACCGCTGCCTGTTCCGCGACCCGCCACCGCCGGAACTGGTGCCCTCGTGCGAGCAGGCGGGTGTGCTCGGCGTTCTCCCGGGCATCATCGGGTCACTGCAGGCGCTCGAGGTCGTGAAGCTCGTCACGGGGGTCGGGCAGCCGCTCGTCGGACGGCTGCTCCTGTTCGACGGCCTGTCCGGGCGCTTTCGGGAACTCGCGGTCAAGCGGGACCCGGAGTGCCCGGTATGCGGCGACGCGCCCACGATCCGCGAGCTGATCGATTACGAGGCATTCTGCGGGGCCGCGCCCGCGCCGCCCCCGGGGGACGACGCGTCCGAGATCGACGTCACGGAACTGGCGACCGTCTTGGGTCACCCCCACCCGCCGCAGCTGGTGGACGTGCGCGAGCCGTGGGAATGGGCGGTCTGTCGGCTCGAAGGCGCGACGCTGATTCCGATGGGCGAGCTGCCGCAGCGGCTCGACGAGCTCGACCGCACACGGCCCGTGGTGACCTACTGCCACACGGGGCGCCGCTCCCTCGTCGTGTGCGAGTTCCTGATGCAGCGGGGGTTCCGCGACGTGCGGAGTCTGCGTGGCGGGATCGACGCGTGGTCGGTGGAGATCGACTCGGCCGTCGCGCGGTATTGAGAGACGCCTCGAGGTCCAGGCGTCTCCAGGATGCCGAAGGTGGGACTCGAACCCACACGGGCTTGCGCCCACTGCGCCCTGAACGCAGCGCGTCTACCAATTCCACCACTTCGGCGGGGCTTGCGAGGCGGAATATAGGCCCCCCCTCGCGACGGCGTCAACCGCCAGCTTGACCGGCCCGAAGTTCGCTTCTATCTTGAGCTTAGCTTGTGTCTGCACCGCGTTCTCCGCGCCCTGAGACGGGACCTGTCGTGGCCCGGAACTCGAAGGCCCGCCACGACTACCACATACTGGAGACGTGGGAGGCGGGGCTCGCGCTGTCCGGCACGGAGATCAAGTCCGTTCGCGCCGGGAAGGTGAGTCTGGCGGAGGCTTTCGGAGTCGTCCGTCGGGGGGAAGTGTGGCTCGAAGGGATGACCATTTCCCCGTACGAGTCCGGCGGGTACGTGAACCATGAGCCGCGCCGTCCCCGCAAGCTCCTGCTGCACGCGCGGGAGGTTCGTCGTTTGATCGGTGCCGTGGAGCAGAAGGGGCTCACGTTGGTCCCGTTGGACATGCACTTCACGCGAGGGCGGGCGAAGGTGACGCTGGCGCTGGCACGGGGCAAGAAGCACTACGACAAGCGCGAGGACCTCAAGCGCAAGACCGCCGAACGCGATGCCGCCCGGGCCATGGGGCGCCGACGGTGACGCTCGCGGCCGTCTTGGTGCTTGCCGCCTCGGTCGGGTCGGTCGAGGCCAGCCATCCCACGGTTCCGCGCACGGCCGTGATCGTGGCGACGTCACGGGGGGAAGCGGCGGTCGCCGTGACCTCCGAGCGCGGCCATCCGGCGGTGGCCATCGATCCGCTCGTGCGTCTGCTGCCGCTCAAGAGCGCGCTCGAGCCCGGATGGGCCGTGCTCACGTTCGCCGGACAGTCGTTCCGGTTCCTGCTGGATGCCCCGGCCTTCCTGGATGGCACGCGCGTCGTGCCGCTGTGGGGTGGGGCGTACGTCGCCCGCGACACCCTGTTCGTCCCGCTCCAGTGGCTCACGGAGTACGTGCCACGGCGGTTCCGCGAGGGATACCGCTACGACCCGCTGGCCGGTCGGTTCGAGGAATCCGGGCTTGCCCCGGTCATCCGCCGGCCGTCCCCACCCGTGACGCGGCATCCAGAAACCGGGCTCGTGCAACGGCGCACCGTCACCGTCGACGCCGGCCACGGCGGCACCGACCCGGGAAACCCGTGCGTGTTCTGCCCGCCGGGGGTCACGGAGAAGCACGTCACGCTCGGCATCGCGAAGCAGCTCAGACTGGAACTCGAGCGCCGTGGCGTGTCGGTCACGATGACCCGCACGTCCGACACGCTGATCAGCCTGTACGATCGCGCCCCTCTGTGCACGGCGGACTGTGACCTGTTCGTCTCGATTCATGTCGACGCGCTCGCCCGGCGCCGAGGATACGACCAGGTGAGCGGCATCCACACGTACTTTCTCGGTGAGGCGCTCACCGACGACGCCCGCCGCGTGGCCGCGATGGAAAACGACGCGTTGCGGTACGAATCCGATCGGCCCGTGACCGGTGACGATCCCGCGCTGTTCATCCTGAAGCACTTGCAGGCGAACGAGATCCTGCGCGAGTCCGCGCTGCTCGCCGAACTCGTCCAGTTCAGGGCGGCGAAGGCGCATCCCGGGCAGGACCGGGGCATCCAGCAGAACCGGTTCGTGGTGCTCGCCACCGCGCGGCGCCCCGCCGTGCTGGTGGAGACGGGCTTCGGCACCAACCGCGGGGACGCCCAGTTCATCAGTTCTCCCGCCGGGCAGCGGGCACTGGCCGTCGCCATGGCCGACGGGATCGTCGAGTATCTGCGACGGTACGAGGCGAAGACCCTGGGCATGGACTCCCGGTGACGACGCGCCGGTGGATTGCTCCCATGGTGGCGTTGCTCGTGGGAGCTTGCGCCTACTACAACGGCCTGTACAACGCCAACCATCTGGCGGAGGAAGCCCGCCGCGCGGAACGCGAAGGACGGACCGGCGAAGCCCGGTCGTTCTGGTCGCGCGCGGCGGTGAAAGCCGAATCGGTCACCGCCCGGTACCCCCGCAGCAAGTACCGGGACGACGCGCTCCTGCTGCACGGGATGGCGCTCGAGCGTTTGGGCATATGCACCCAAGCCGTGCCGTCGCTGCGTCTGGCCTCCGATTCGAGTCCCGATCTGGACATCCGGATGCAGTCGAGCCTGCTGCTCGCGCGATGCCGCCTGCAGATGCAGGAGCCCGACTCGGTGATGGAAGCTGTCGCGCCGGTACTCGCCGAGGGACGCCCGGTGGACCGGGCGGCGGCGCTGCTGCTCCGGGGGACGGCCTACCTGCGGCTCGGCAACGACCGCGCGGCCCTCGAAGACCTCGCGACCAGTACCGCGCCCCAAGCGGTCTTTCCCCGTGCGGTGGCGCTCGCCCGGCTCGGTCGCACGGCCGAGGCTGCGGCGGTGCTCGGCGCCGCTGCCGCCAGGCCGATCGATGAGACCGCATGGCTGTCCACGCTCGACAGCGTGGGCCGGCGGGCTCCCGAAGAGGCGGGCGGCCTGGTGGATCGGTTGGCGGGCAGGCGCGACCTGTCGGATGGGACGCGCGCCCGGCTGTGGGTGAGCGACGGCGAGCGCTGGCTCGCGGCGGCGGACCGTGAGCGCGCCGAGCGACGCTTCCGCCGGGCGGCGGAGGTGGCGCCGGACTCGGCCGAAGGCCGGTCGGCGCGGGCCTACCTTGTCATGGGCGCGGTCCGCCGCGCCCGGCGCGCGACTGACGTTCCCGTCCTGTTCGACTCGCTCAGCGCCGCCACGCGGCAGGGCGGTCCCGCCATCCGCATTGCGGGGCCCTACGTCACCGTGTTGGAGCGAGGGACAGCGGCGCTTGCGGCGGATAGCGCCGACCTGGCGCTGTTCCTTGCTGCCGAGGACGTGCGGGACTCGCTGCGGGCACCGGAGCTGGCCGCCGCGCTGTTCGCGGAACTGTCGCGCCGGTATCCGCAATCCGTGCTGGCCCCCAAGGCTCTGTTGGCCCAAGCGACGCTCGAACCACGTCGGGCCGACTCGTTGGTGGCGCGCGTGACGACCGACTACGCCGAGTCGGTGTATGCGTTGGCGCTGCTCGGGCAGGGGCTTGCGGCCTACGAGGCGCTGGAAGATTCCCTCCGCCAGGCCGCGCGCCACCCGCTCGAGCGCGGGCCCAATCGCCGGCCGGGGGAAGCGCGTCCGGGGCGTCCCGCTGACGAGGGGCGCCGCGTGCGGAATGAGCGGAACTGACGTGCACGCCGGCGAGCCCATCGCGGCGTTCGGCTCCACCTTTCAAAACCCCATTCTCCTCGCCTCCGGCACCGCAGGTTTCGGCCGCGAGCTGGCCGATGCGGTGGACCTGGACGCACTGGGCGGCCTGATCACCAAGTCGGTGAGCCCGGAGCCTCGGGTCGGGCACCCCACGCCCCGCGTGGCGGAGTTCGCCGGAGGCATGCTCAACGCGATCGGTCTCGCCAATCCCGGGGTGGAAGCCGTGGCGCGACAGGAGCTGCCCTGGCTCGCGGCCAATCTCGCCCGGGCCCGAGTCCTGGTGAGCGTGGTCGGCGCGACGGTCGACGACTACGTGACCGTCGTCCGGCGGCTGAGCGATCAACCGGTCGTGGTCGCGTTCGAGCTGAATCTCTCGTGTCCCAATACGGCGCGGGGCGGAGAGCATTTCGGAGCGAACGACGACGTGCTGCGCGAGCTCGTGGGTCGGTGCCGGGAGGCGAGCGCGCGGCCGGTGGTGGCGAAGTTGGCGCCCACGCTCAGCGACATCGGGCGGACGGCGCGGATCGCGGTCGAGGCAGGGGCCGACGGGATCACGGTCGTCAACACGATGCCCGGGTTGCTGTTCGAAGACGCGGCCAGCGCAGGGCCGGACCGATGGCCCGCGCGTCTGGGGGCGGGGAACGGTGGGGTCAGCGGGCCGATGCTGCTCCCGATCGGCGTGTTGGCCACCCAACGCGTGCGGGAGGCGACGGCCGTCCCGGTGATCGGCGTGGGGGGGATCCGTTCGGTCGGGGACGTCGCGCAGTACGTCCGGGCGGGCGCCACCTTGGTGGCGATCGGCACGGCCGGCCTGGCCGATCCTCGGCTTCCGGAGCGGCTCGCGGAGCGGTGGGGCCGTGGCTGAGGTGATCGTGGCCCTCGATCAGCCGACGGCGCGTGAGGCACTGGCGCTGGTCGACCGCCTGCCCGGGCTCCGCTGGGCCAAGGTGGGAGCGACCGTCTTCGTGCGCGAGGGTCCCGGGATCGTCGGGGCGTTGCGCGATCGCGGCGTCGAGGTGTTTCTCGACCTCAAATGGCACGACATCCCCAGCCAGGTGGCGGGGGCCTCTGCGGCGGCCGCCGCGCTGGACATCCGGCTGGCGACGGTGCATGCGCTGGGCGGGCTCGACATGATGCGGGCGGCGAAAGAGGCCGCCGGGACACTCCGGGTCGTCGCCGTGACGGTGCTGACCTCCCACGGGCCGGACGAGCTCGGTCGCATTTTCGGTCGCGAGGCGGGCCCAGCGCGGGAGGCGATCCGCCTGGCGGGCGTGGTGCGGGACGCGGGGCTGGACGGGGTGGTGACGTCACCCCTGGAAGCTGCCGCCGCGCGCGCCGCCCTGGGACCAGACGCGTGGATCGTCGTTCCTGGGATACGGGCGGCGGGGGCGGCGGCGCACGATCAGCGCCGGACCGCCGGAGCGCGGGACGCCGTCGCGGCGGGCGCGACCCACTTGGTGGTCGGGCGTCCCATCAGTGGTGCCTCCGACCCCCGGGCGGTGTATGAGCGGCTATGCGAGGAAGCGGCATGATCGGGCGGGCGGGGCTCGTGGGGGCTCTCACGGTGGCACTCCTGTCGCCACTCGAGGGCGCCTGGGCGCAGGAATCGCTGGATTCGGTCGTGGTCCGGGCCCGCGCGGCGTGGCTGGAACACCGGGTCCGGGACCTCGTGGCCGGGAGCGACACGGTTCGGCTGCGGATCCCGGGGGTCGCGGTGAGCGCCGCGGTCCGGCCGAGCCAGGCGGCCCGGCTCTTGGGCGAGTATCTGGAGGCGGCCGAAGAACAGGAGTTCGCCGGCCACGGGATCCGCTACGTGGCGGAAGATCATGCCTACGCGGAGTTTGGGCGGCGATATGCCGTGCGCGGGACCGCCGATGTGCGGCAGGAAACCGTCTTCTTCGGGTTTCGCCGGATTGCCGGGGCGTGGCGGCTCCGGGAGGTCCGTGTAGCGCCGTAACCCCGCACTTGCGGATCGTTTAGCCCCCTTCTACATTTC
>Ga0224512_10003056_pt1 | contig 14907 bp, 10 predicted proteins | sample SF_May12_sed_USG_4_FD_169103 | JGI IMG/M metagenome (GOLD analysis project Ga0224512, IMG submission 169103) | Sediment microbial communities from San Francisco Bay, California, United States - SF_May12_sed_USGS_13 | ecosystem: Environmental > Aquatic > Marine > Sediment | place: USA...
CGCTCACACACCCTACCTACCACCGAGTCCATACGACACGATCTACGGCGACACTCACCGACGACACAGCTTCATCTTCGAAACCGGAGGTTCATGGACGTCGACTGAAATCGCTGCCCAACGAAAGGCTTACGATGGGGCGATCACTTGGCTGGACGCACACCTCGGCGACCTGTTTACCACACTCGAGAGCCGTGGCCTGCTTGATTCAACCCTCGTAATCGTCACCTCTGATCATGGAGAGGAATTCGGTGAGCACGGATTGATGGAACATGGTCACTCGCTATATCTCCCGTCACTCCATGTGCCGCTCATCATTTCCTATCCCTTGCGGGTTCCGGCCGGGCGCCACGTAACGACCCCAGTGTCCCTCCGGGACCTCCCAGCCACGATCATGGATGCAGTCGGCCTGGAAGCCGACTCTCCCTTCCCCGGAAGATCCCTGCTCCGATTTATGGACTCAGTGCCCGCCCCGGGAGTCGTCGAGCCGGACACAGTCTGGGCTTCAGTCCGCTATGCCCCTGGCCTCCCCCCAGACTACCCGGTGAGCCAGGGGGATATGCAGTCGCTGCTGGTGGGCCGCTATCACTACATCCGCAATGGGGACGGACGGGAGGAGCTCTATGACATCGAGGCGGATCCCCTCGAGCAACAGGACCTGAGTCGGACCAACGAAGTCAGGGCCATGCTGGACCAATTCCGTACCCAACTCAGCACCATGGTGTCTCACGAGCGGACTCGGCCATGAAGCCATCAACCGATTGCCCGGGGGGCGAGCCGACATGATCCCCCAACAGCGTGGTTCAATGTTCGGATCCGCGATCATCAAGATTCTTCTCTTGGCGGTTGCAGCACTCGTTCTGCGTTGGGGGCTGGCTGATCCAATATTCCGGAACGGCGAGGGATCATTGGTGTCCACCGTCTGCCTGGCCATAGGTCTTGCAGCCAGCTTGACTGTGATCGCGGCAACTTGGAACTCGCCATGGAAGAACACAGGACAGTGGATTGCGCTCGCTCTCTTCGGGCAGGCGGTGGCGCTCCAGCTCGTCATGGCAGGCCCAACGGTCAGCTATCAGCACTATCATGTGCCACAGGGTCAATTCACAGGTTTGGCGGTATTCCTCCTTGGTTGGCTCGTAGCACAGACGGCCCTTGTCGCAACCGGCGTGAGCAGGCGGTGGTCCCAGATACGCAACTGGGCCGGACGATCCTTCCAACCGTGGCAGCACCTCGTCATTGGGCTGCTGTTCACCCTGTCCAGCGCGACGTTGTCACGCTCGATCTTCGCGTACGGCGGAGAGATCCTATTCGCCACCTTCATCCAAGCCCTTGCTCTCGGAACAATCGTGCTCGCCGTATGGGCCATCCCCGAGCACGCGCTTGCCTCCCATCCGAGCGGGCTGATAGAGCGTTGTGGCCTCATCGCTGCACCACAATCTGAGCATCGAAGTATCGATCGATTCTCCATCCTCGCCGCTACATGGGTGTTTGTATTGAGCCTGACCCTCGCTCTCGTGTCGTATGAGCGACACGCACACGTGCCCGATGAGGTGGGATATCTGATCCAGGCAGGCTACTTCGCCAAAGGGATGTTATGGCTCCCACTGCCCCCCATTCAAGGAGCATTCGGCATTGAAATGCTCTATTTTGGCACGGACAAGGTCTATTCGATTTTCCCTCCCGGCTGGCCGGCTGCCTTGGCCCTGGGCGTGCTCATCGGGGCTCCCTGGATCGTGAATCCGCTCCTTGCGGCACTCAATGTCTTAATGACGTATCTGTTGCTCCAAGAGCTGTACGACCGGCGAATCGCCCGCCTTGGCGTTGTGCTGCTGGTCTGCTCACCGTGGAGCATCTTCTTGGCCATGAGCTACATGGCTCATACATTCACGCTCACCTGCGCGCTGGTGGCCGCCTTGGGAATCGTGGCCGCTCGTCGATCCGGCCGGGCCGTGTGGGCGTGGCTAGCGGGGGGAGCAATTGGCGTGAGTAGTCTGGTACGCCCGCTGGACGCGCTGGTGATTGCTGGGCTCATGGGCCTCTGGAGTGTGGGCCTCGGCGGAAAGCGTCTCTCGTTCCGAGCGATCTTCGGTATGATCACAGTTGCAATCACGATCGGGATTGCGAACTTGCCCTATAACAGGCTCCTTACCGGTAAGGCAACAACGTTTCCCGTCATGCAGTACTTCGCCACGTACTATGGACCGAACACCAATGCCCTGGGGTTCGGCCCTGAGCGAGGGGTCGGCTGGACCGGGGTGGACCCCTTCCCCGGTCATGGGCTGACCGACGTACTGGTCAACGCCAACCTGAATTTCTTCGCAACGAATATCGAACTCTTCGGATGGAGCTGCGGATCGCTTCTCCTTATCTTCCTTGCGGTTTTCTCGAGGAGAATGCAGCGGAGCGATCGTCTGCTCGTGGCCAGCGGGCTGGCCATCATCGGGATCCACACGTTCTACTGGTTCAGTGGCGGACCGGATTTCGGCGCGCGCTATTGGTTTCTCATTCTCATACCATGCATTGGTTTGACCGCAAGAGGGACGATGATCCTGGGCGACTTGCTTGGCACCCAGTCATCGCAACACCGGGTCACACTCGGGGTTGTGTCACTCTGTCTCCTGGCGATGGTGACATTCGTTCCCTGGCGCGCGATCGATAAGTACCATCATTACCGGGGCATGCGAGCGGAGATCCGATCCCTGGCGCGAGAGGCCGGGTTCGGTCGAAGTTTGGTGCTCATCCAGGGCGAGCACTGGCCCGATTACCATTCCGCGGCCGTGTACAATCCGCCCAAGTGGGACGCCGACCAGCCGGTCTATGCCTGGGACCAAAACCCGGAAGTGCGGGACTCGCTCCTACGGTTTTACCCTGATCGGCCCATCTGGATAGTCGCAGGGCCAAGCATGACCCGGGGACCATTTCGATTGCTTCGCGGTCCGGTTCCAGCATCTGACCTTCGATAGGGGCAGCCGCCCGAGATTCCGCCTGCTAGGGGTGGATCGTACGAAGACTGTGTGGCGATGGCGGCCCGAGGCGCTGTGGCTCGCCGTCAACACCCCGGCAAGGATCCGCCCCGGGCCTGCCGGGGTCCTACACCGTATAGTCATATATTGCAACACCTTGACGCGCTGCTCCCCGATGACGCGAGGCCCCTATATGCCGCGGTGTGATTGGCTCCGATACTGAACATTGCGGGACGCTCGGGCCAGGCCAACCCGTGAACAACGCGACTCGAATCCTGGAGGAATCACACCGGGGGTTCATTCTGGCTGCCGGGGCCTCACCCTCAAGAGGCGCTCCAGTTGGTGGCCTGGCAAGTATCTTGCTGGCGCAGGACCTAATACATTTGGCGCGAGACCACCAGACAATGCGAAGCCGCAGACGCGGAATTACACTGCCGGACTATGGTAAGGCCTGTTCTATGCCAGATTCGACAACCGCTCAAGCAGGTCATTTGTCCCAACTCCCGGGTCGGGTCGACTCTCCGAGTGTGGCGGTAGTCCAATGGTAAACGAGAGAGCCGGCCCAACCACGCTCCAGCCACCTCACGAAGCGCCCCGTGTGGATCTCGCCGCCAATCCCACGTTGGGACCCGTCACCGTCGTCCTCCCGACCTACAACGAAGAGGCGGGCATCGGCCCTCAAATTGAAGCGATTAGGCAGACGCTTGAGCAGCACGGCCTCGAGTATGAGATCCTGGTTGTCGACGACGGCTCGGAAGACGAGACCGCTCGAGCGGCGGCGGGTGTGGGAGCTCGGCTACTATCCAACCTGGAGAATCGCGGGTACGGCGCCTCCCTGAAGACAGGAATCCAAGCGGCGACCTACCCGACCATCGTGATCACCGACGCCGATGGGACCTATCCGTCCGATCAGATACCTGTACTCTTGGCACAGTTGCAGACCGCCGACATGGCCGTTGGGTCACGCACTGGCAAATATGTCAAGATTCCTCTCATTCGGAGACCGGCGAAGTGGATGCTGGGTTGGCTTGCGAACCGGATTGCGGGGCGTCGGATCCCCGATCTCAACTCCGGACTTCGGGCGTTTCGGCGCGATGTCGTCCAACAATACTTTGCTATTCTTTCTGATCGCTTTTCATTCACCACGACTGTAACGTTGGCGCTATTGGCGGATGGGTATCGCATCACATATCACCCGATCGACTATTACGCGCGCGTGGGAAAGTCCAAAATCAAGCCTGGCGACTTCATGGAGTTCTTGATCCTTGTGCTCAGGCTCGCAATCCTCTTCCAACCGCTTCGGGTCTTCGTCCCATTGGCAGCGGTCGTCGGAAGCCTCGGCATCCTGAAGGTCGTCTTGGACATCATGGCATTCTTCCCGCGACATTTGGGCGCTCACTGGTCACTTTGGTACAACGCGGTGCTGTCGACCTCGGCGCTTTTACTCCTATTGGTAGCGTTCCAATTGCTGTTGATCGGCATGGTGGCGGATGCCGTGATTCGAAAAATCAGTCAGCATGCACCACGCGTCCCGTCGCATGCGCCAGTTCTATCGGAGCAGACACGGGGTCACTAGCACAACGAAGAGTGGCACGCACTGTAGGCAGCAGGGCCTACCCTCAGGCTCCATGTGCCCAGTGCAAAGCACCAAGAAACCGAGCTTCACTACTGAAAGGAAGGCCCCGCATGCCGGAGCTGGAAGTCAAGGAAACAAAGGGCTACTACGAACAATTCCCGTTCATCGAGGGTGGCCCACGTCGAATCGCTTGGTGGCAAGAGTACCTCAGCGACTTCCTTCCAGACGAGGAGGTTGACGGGCGACTCATTGGAGATATTGGCTCTAGCATCGGGGAAATCGCTCGCGGATTTGCCAACCGCGGTGCTCGGATGGCCTGCTTGGATCTCACCCTCACGGGGCTCAAACGCAACCGCGAGATTAATCCAGACAGCGCAGGTCTTTTCAACGGTAGTGCCCTCAATCTCCCGTTCGCTGACGGCGCTTTTGATCACACGATCTCAATTGGGGTGTTGATGGTTACTCCGGACTGCCGGAAGGGCATCGAGGAGGTAGCCCGAGTCACGCGACCGGGTGGCACGGTCGTCCTGTTCATCTATAACTATTGGTGCTATCTCAACCTCGCCTACCAGCTCTTCGCACCCATCCGCAAGACGATCCCACTCGGTAAGGTTCCGAGTTGGGTTGTCCGTGGGATGCAGCCGTTCGTCAAATCACACCTTGGCACTCGATTGGAAGAGCCCGTGCTGCGGCGCTTGCTCGGCGACAAGCTGTGGACGCCGCATGCAACCTTCCACACAAAGAAGGAGTTGGAGACGTGGGCACGTGCAGCCGGCATGGAACCGGTCAAGCACAAGCTGTTCTTCCATAACTACGCCCATGTCATGTCCTTCAGGAAAGCGGGGACAATCGACGGTCCCCCACGGGAGTCCGTCGAAGGCCGATGCGTGGTCTGTAGCACACAGCCAATCCAACGTGGGTTTGACGCGTACCATTGTCATGCCTGCGGCCGAAACTACCCCAAAGAGAACGGGATCTTTCAGTGCCTAGTCTGAGGCGTATGGTTGTGCGACACGCACCGCTCGAAGGGATGTCCGATACCGGTTGTACGAATTTGCGATGATTGCCGTAAGCGTGGCCCTGATCGCAGCAGGACTGTTGATTCCATCGGAGTGGTGGATTGACCTGCTGCGCCGGGGCTCTGTCGGCTCTCTCCAAAGCGAATTGCTCTTGGGAGCCACGCTCTGGCGGTCCGGTCTGGTTCTCACGGGTCTCTGGCTGGCTGCTGGCGCGCGTTGGCGCTGGTGGCGCGGGCCCGAGCCTTCTGGACCTGCCACGCAAACCTCCCGGGCAGATCGGTTCGTCCTCGCCAGCATCCTCATGCTGGCGCTCATCCTGCGACTCTACCGCCTCGGGGACGGGCTCTGGGTGGACGAGGTAGCGACCCTTGTCAACTACGTCCGCCAGCCATTCGGCATTATTGTCACAACGTATGATTCGGAAAACCAACATTTCGTCATCTCTCTGCTGGCTCGGGCGGTCATCAGCATAACCGGTGAGAGTAGCTGGGCACTTCGGCTGCCCGCCGTCCTCTTCGGTGTGGCCGGCATTTGGGCTCTCTATCGATTTGCCTTTGAGGTAACCACTCGCCAAGAAGCCTGGCAATCAGCGGCACTCCTCACTGTCGCGTACCACCACGTCTGGTTTAGCCAAAACGCGCGCGGCTATTCCGGGGTCTTGTTCTGGACGTTGCTGACAAGTTGGATCATGCTCCGAGCTCTTCCCACCTCACGCTCTCGGCTCTGGTTCGTCTATGGCGCCAGTGTCGCTCTTGGAGCGTACACCCATCTCACGATGACTTTCGTCGCCGCGGGCCACCTGCTCATCTTTCTGGCCACTAGGGCCCGTCGGACGCGGGAGGGCTGGATTCCCCTTGCAAGTGGCTTCGGACTCTCGGCGATTCTCGCTTATACACTGTTCAGCTTCGGCCTGCCGCAGTTCATCTCCACCGCCTTGCAGGAACAGTCTCTGGTCGCTGAGTGGAGAAATCCTCTGTGGACATTGCAAGAAACCATCCGCATGATGCACCTCGCCGGTGCTAAGGGTGCCGTGGGCATCGTGGGCCTAGGGCTTCTGGGCGTCGGCCTGGCAAGTTATTGGCGCAGCCGGCGCGTTGTCGTGGCCTTGCTGTTCGTGCCCGTCGCGCTGGTTTCGGTGACAGCCATCGGGATGGGGCACCACCTGTGGCCTCGTACTGTATTCTTCTCAGCCGGATTTGGGGTCCTGGTCGTAGTTCGCGGTCTCGGGGACAGCGCCAATTGGCTCGCGAGAGTCCTTCGGTTTCCAGATCGCGTTCGCGCGCGCTCGGCACAGCTCGCAGTCGGTGCAGCTATCCTCATGTCCACCGCGACGCTTCCGTTCGTTTACGGCCCAAAGCAGGACTTCCTTGGTGCACACGATTTCATTAATGCCCAGCGTGAACCCGGCGATCGCGTCGCCACGGTCGGGGTCGCCCAATATCCCTACAAGATGCTCTTCGGCTCCGAGTGGGATGTCGTGAACTCGCAACGAGAGCTCGCAGCACTCCGCATGAAGGCAAAGCGCGTGTGGGTCGTATTCACCTTTCCCTTGCATATGGCGTCCGCGCATCCTGATGTCCTCGAGACGGTGGAATCGGGATATGACCTCGTCCGTACGTTCCCTGGCTCGCTCGGCGGCGGCACCGTCTATGTGTATCGAAGCCCTGTCCAACAATCGGGGGTGGACCCCACCCACGAGGGACATCGCTCATTCGCATTCATTGACATGACGCATACTGGCGCCGGGAGGCACCATGGCGGTTGAGTTGCAGACACAAACACAGTCGCACTACGACAAGTACCCGTTCATTGAGGGCGGTGAGAATCGCATCGCATGGTGGCGTGCCTATCTACGAGACTTCCTGCCGGACGAGCACATCGCCGGGCGTACCGTCGTTGATGTGGGATCGGGAATTGGAGAGATCTCACGCGGACTCATCGATCGCGGCGCCCAGGTCACAAGCCTTGACGTTAGTCTACAGTCGCTCACTCGCTGTCGAGAAATCAACCCCGAGGCAACAGTCTACCACGGGAGTGCCTTGGAACTTCCTTTCGACGACGAGATGTTCGACCACGCAATATCCATCGGGGTCCTCCATCACACTCCCGACTGCCGTCGAGGATTTCATGAGGTTGCCCGCGTCACGGCGCCAGGCGGGACGGTCGTGGTCTTCCTGTATAACTTCTGGAGCATCTACAATCCGATCTTCCAAGCCTTCAAGCCCCTGAAAGGGCTGATCCCACTTGATCGTGTGCCTGTGTGGATGTTGCGCTCGCTCCAACCGTTTGCCCGGACCCATCTCGGCCAACGTCTCAGCGACGATCAGTTGCGTCGCCTGCTTGGCGATAAACTCTGGACCCCACAAGCCACATTCCACTCCGTTGCCCAAGTCCGTCGCTGGGGTGAGGAGGAAGGACTGCGCATGATAGGACGCAAACGGTTCTATTTGGGATACGCCAACGTCATGTGTCTCAAGAAGGACGGAACCATGCGACCAGAGCCCCAAGCAGTCACCCTTCGTTGTGTGAGCTGCAAATCGGCTCCGATGATACCCGACGATCGAGGCTACCGGTGCGACGTGTGCCAGCAGCGCTACGACATCGCTGGAGGCATCGTCCGGTGCCTAATCTAGTCCCAGAACTGCCGGCCGAGGCCAAACCATGGCAGTTCTGGCCGGACAGCTAGCGAATGTGCGGATTCTGCGGCTTGATGCGACTTGGAGCGGGGTCCCTCGCCCACGAATACGATCTCGTCAAGCGAATGACGAACGTCTTATCCCACCGCGGGCCGGACGACAAAGGCATCTGGGGTGATGACCGCGTGCTACTCGGCCATCGGCGACTGTCTGTAATCGACCTGTCCCCGGCCGGGCGGCAGCCCATGGCCAACGAACACGGCACCATCCAGATCGTGTTCAACGGTGAGATTTACAACTTCCGCGATCTCAGAGCGCGCTTCCGACTCGATGCAAAGCACTCCTTTCGCTCGAAAACAGATACCGAAGTGTTGATTCATCTCTTTGAGGAGCTGGGGCCCGACATGGCCCGACACCTCAACGGGATGTACGCCTTCGCCATTTGGGATGCCCGACGGGCAGAGCTCCATCTGGCTCGCGACCCCTACGGCGTCAAGCCCCTATTTATCCATCAGGATGGGACCTACGTACGGTTTGGATCCGAGATCAAGGCCATCCTCGAGGACCCGCGCGTCCCTCGGCGGATCTGCCTCCAAGCCCTCCACGACTACCTGACATTCGACTACATCCCCGGAACCCAGACGGCATTCGATGGCATAGTGGAGATCCCTCCCGGTCACTGGGTCACGATCGGGCCCGACGGATTCTCGAGCAAGCGATTCTGGGATGTCTCGTACGAGGTCGATGACTCGATGACACTCCGTCAGGCAGCCGACACCTCCCTGCAGATGATGGACCAGGCCGTTGCCCGACAGTTAGTGGCCGATGTTCCCGTCGGCGTCATGCTCTCCGGAGGACTCGACTCCAGTGCAATCGTGGCTCTGATGCACCGCCATGTCCGGGAGCCCATTCACACATATTCCGTTGGATTTCAGGATCGGAGCTTCAACGAACTTCCCTATGCTCGGATGGTTGCCCGGGAGTTTCAGGCGATTGCGCGAGAAGTCGTTGTGACCCCAGATCGCGTCCGCGCATTGCTGCCTGCGTATCTCAAGTTTATTGACGAGCCGTATGCCGATGGGTCGGCAATCCCGACCTACCTCCTCTGCGAGATGGCTCGGGAAGAAGTTGTTGTCGTCCTCTCCGGCGAAGGTGGCGATGAGGCGTTTGCCGGGTACGACACTCACGCCGCGTATCGGGCTACGCAATGGTTCCGCCGGATTCCCCGGGCCATCCGGCACGGGATCATGGCCCCCCTGGTGCGGCGGCTGCCCGTATCGCACAAGAAGCTCAGCCTGGAATTCAAGCTGAAGCGCTTCCTTGGTGGTCATGATCTCCCCCCCGCCGAGGCGCATCTCTGGTGGCGCCTTGTTCTGTCTGAGGCCGAAAAGCACACGCTCTATTCTCCGGAAGTGCTCGAGCGGCTGGTGCCTGAGCCGTCAGTGCGCCACTTCACAGGGATTTTTGAAAAACCTGGACCGCCCGATGACCTTGCTCGCCTCCTCCGTGTTGACTCCGAGGTATTTTTACCGGATGACTTGATGATAAAGAACGACCGCATGAGCATGGCCCACTCGCTCGAAGCGCGCGTCCCATTCACCGACCCTGACCTCACCGACTTCATGTCCCGAGTGCCCTCCCGGATAAAGCTCCCGGGACTGAAACGCAAACACGTGATGAGAACGGCGTTACGCGGAGTCCTGCCCGACTCGGTCGTGAAGAAGAAGAAGGTGGGCTTAGAAATGCCGTATTCCAGGTGGCTTCGGAACGAACTCCAGGACATTCTGACCATCTATCTTGGCAGCGATCGCATCCTCGACTCTGGACTGTTCATGCCCGAAGCAGTCCAAGTCTTGATCGATGACCATCTTGCCGGCCGAAGAGACAACGGACGCGCGTTGTGGGGCCTGCTCAACTACATGATGTGGTTAGAGTTGTACGGTGCGACTATCTGAACACCGCCCCGCGCCTCCTCCCACCAAGCACCTCCCGCACGTTGTGATTCTGGGCGCCGGCCCAGCCGGGGTGGGGGCGGCGTATCAATTGCGCAGGCACAACCGAGCCACTGTCACGGTGCTTGAGCAGAATCCAGTGGTGGGAGGAAACGCCGGTAGTTTCGAGGTACGCGGCCAGCGACTCGACTACGGCAGTCACCGGCTTCATCCGGCGTGCGATCTGGAGATCCTGGGGGACATCCGGCGTTTGCTGGGGGATGACCTTCTCGACCGGCCTCGTCATGGCCGGATTCTCCTGCGGGGCAAGTGGATCCACTTCCCGCTCACCCCCATTGACCTTTTGCTGCGACTGGACCCTGGCTTCGCCCTCGGTACCGCGCGCGATGCCGTCCGAAAACTGCTCCGACAGTCAGTCGATACCGAGGACACGTTTGCCGACGTGTTGCTGGCGAACCTCGGCCCCACCATTTGTCACGACTTCTACTTCCCCTACGCCCGCAAGATCTGGGGGTGCGATCCAGAGGATTTGTCCGCCATCCAAGCCCGCCGCCGCGTGTCGGCCGGCTCCTTCGGCAAGCTCGTCCGGAAGGTGCTGAACAGCGTGCCGGGCTTCAAACCGCTGGGGAGTGGCCGGTTCTACTATCCGCGCAACGGGTATGGCCAGATATCCGAGGCGTACGCCCATGCGGCGTGCGATCTAGGCGCAACCCTCTACCTCGGACATCCGGTCACGACCATCACTCAACCTGGTGCCTCGGGCAAGACATGGGTGATCGAAGCCGGCCGCGACAAGTCGGTTCGCACGATCGACGCCGATTACCTCTGGTCGACTATCCCGATACCCGTCCTGGCGCGAGTGATGCAACCGCCGGCGCCGCCGGCCGTCCTGGAGGCGGCAGCCGCGCTTCGATTCCGCGCGATGATTCTGGTGTACCTCGAGCTTCCGGTCGACCGATTCAGCGAATTCGACGCCCACTATTTCCCCGGGGCCGAGACCCGCATGACGCGGATGTCGGAGCCCAAGAACTACGCCGCGCGCGAGGAGCCGCACGGGAAGACTACTTTGTGCGCGGAACTCCCCTGCGCCGTCACCGACGAGTGCTGGACCTTGGACGACGTGAGCCTTGGCAATCTCATCGCGGTCGATCTGGAGCGGGCGGGCATTCCGCTTCCGGCACCGCCGACCTGGGTCCACGTGAGGCGGTTGCAGCAGGCCTACCCGATCTACGTCACGGGCTACGAGCGCGCCTTTGAGACCCTCGATCAGTGGGCGTCCTCGTTACCCAACCTCCTCAGCTACGGCCGACAGGGTCTGTTCGCCCACGATAACACCCACCATGCTCTGGCCATGGCCTACGCGGCCGCCGATTGTCTCGCTCACGGGAAGTTCGACTCAGCCAAGTGGCGGTTCCATCGTCAGAAGTTCGCCACTCACGTGGTTGAGGACTGATTGGGCCACGGTCGTGACGAATGCACGCCCGCCATAGCGGGCTGCGGCGAGCGCTGATGTTCCAGTTTGGAACCTCCACGCGACTGCGTTGCGTAATCGCATCACCGCGAACACACCTTGGCGTGCTGGGATGTGGCCGAGAGACCTGTTAGATATGCTGGGTCCCGACAGCCGCACGGGCATGGTACTTGCCTGTACAGGCATGACTTACGAACTTCGACCCCGCCTCCAGTCCCTGGGAAATCCGATGAATCCAGTGAAGCGTCTCGCTCGCCACGTTCGGCTCTCCAGCTATACCTTCCGCGAGCCTCCAAGCCCGCCGTTCCTGGTGCTGTTCATCAACTCCATCTGCAACATGAAGTGCGAGCATTGCTTTTACTGGACCAGCCTCAACAAGAAGGATGACCTGACCAAGGACGAAATCTTCGCCCTTTCTGAGTCTCTTGGGCCCATCGAGAACCTCAATTTGTCAGGAGGGGAGCCGTTCCTCCGAAAGGAATTTTCGGACATTTGTCGTCAGTTCATTCGGCATAACGGCGTCAAGCAGATCTACGTGCCGACGAACGGCTACTTCACGGATAAGACCATCGCCCAGATCTCGCAAACCCTCGAGGAGCCAAGTCTCGACCTATTCGTGGCGGAACTTTCCCTTGACGGCATGCCTGAGTTCCACGACAAGTTCCGTGTCGCACGGCATTCCTTCAAGAAGGCCATGGAAACCTATGACGCGCTGGTAGAACTCCAAGTCAGCGACCCGAGACTCAGAATCCACTCCATCTCGACGGCAACAGATGTCAACATGCAGGAGATCCGCCGGCTCACCACGTACCTTTACGAACGCTGTCCCAAGATGGACCATCACAACTTGGCAATCATCAGAGGCGACAGAAAGAACCCGTCTCTCCAGGGGCCGAGTCTTCAGGAGTACGAGTCCCTATACACGTATATTCAACGGCTGTGGGCGCCCCGGGAGAAAGGTCGCTACGGCGCGGCCGTCGAACCGATGCTCCAGTGGGCCAAAGTCAAGACGGTCAAGGAAGATCGACAGGTCATTCCGTGCCAGGCGGGAAAGATCTCAGGCGTCGTGTACGCCAACGGAGACGTCGGTGTCTGTGAGATCCACGAACCGATCGGAAACCTCCGGCAGAACTCGTTCCCGGAGATCTGGCATTCGGATGAGGCGCGCAAACTGAGGGAATCCATCGCAAGAAAGGAGTGCCACTGCACCACGGAAGTATTCATGTGGTCGAGCATAACCTACCAGCCGAGTCAGTTGGTGCGGGCAGCCGTCGGGGGACAGGTATGGAAGAAACCGTTGCCGATACTCTCCCATGAACGAGCGCCGGTCACCCTCGCCGATGGGCCGGATGGCGCGGTATCGGCGTCGGAGGTGGATGTCGAAGCTCTTGGGGCAGCAGAGTCCCCAACGTGACCGCGTTCCTTGGGAGGGGGGCGGGCCTGTCGGTGTCCTCACGATCTCCCAGGCTCTCCACTTGGTGTCGGCTGATCCCCTAGAAAGCGGATGTCCCTGCCCGACGGCTTGCGACAGCCTGGGTTTCCAAGAGCCACGCTCATGACCCGACTCCCTCTCACGACTCGATCCATCAAGATCCGGCTCTTTCTCACGTGCTGGCTCGTGTTCGTGCTTCACTTCGCGAGCGACTTCGTGCGGGAGCACTATTTGGTGGCGAGCATCGTCGAAGACCATTCCTTCAGGCTCGATAAGTATCTGGGATTGCATGTGGACATCGCTCGCAATCCGCCGAAAGCCAAGGTTCAAGGCGCCCATCATAACGCCAATCCCGGCATTTCCATGGTCGCCGCAATCCCCTACTTCGTCCTTCGGCCGATCGTAGACGCCATTGTCGAGCGGAATCTCGCCCAACGGCACAGCACGGGGGATACAACGACAGTCTACAACGATCCCCGGCCGGATCGGGTCGCCTTCTATGCCAAGGTTCGACGCCTCGGCCTGGACGTACGCGTTGCACTGGTCGGAGCCATCACGATGGCCTTCTGCATGGCGCCCTTGACGGCCCTCAGTGCCGTGTTGCTATTCGATCTCCTCTTCCGGCTTGGCCTTCGTCGCGCTCATGCGCTCAGCCTCGCTCTGCTCTATGCCTTCGGCACGCCAGTATTCTTCCGTACTGCTTTTCTAAATCAAAACCTCGCCGTGGGTGTCTTTGCCTTTGCCGCGTTCTATCTCCTCTGGGACCCAGATGACGGGAACTGGCTCGGAGTCCGATGGCGTTATGCCATTGCGGGGTTCTTCGGTGGGCTCTGTCTATTGTGCGACTACAGCGGCGCAATCGCCCTCGGACTCCTGGGGCTCTACGGGTGGTTACGACGCCGCGATGCGGTCGAGTTGTCCTCCGCCTTCAAGGAAACCGCCTGGTTTGCAGTGGGAGCGCTTCCTCCCGTCGCTCTGCTGCTATTCTACCAGTGGGCCAGTTTCGGCAATGCCTTCTATCCACCGCAGCATTGGATGGTGCCAATCGAACTGACCAACACCGGCTACCAGGGTGTTGGCGTGTTCAGACTCGAGCTCCTCCGCCTGCTGTTGCTCGACTCGCGCTATGGGCTGTTTGTCACTGCCCCGGTGCTCATGGTCGGTGCAGGTGCACTGTTTCTCAAACGTGAGCGGGCGCTGATCCCGCGGCGGGAGATCGCCTTTTGCCTCGCGTTCAGCATCCTATTCGTACTGTTCTTCAGCCAGGTTGAGTACACCACACTTCAATGGGTGACGGGGATTCGGTACCTGACCCCAGTCATTCCGTTCCTGTTCCTTCCAACCGCCGCAGTGCTCCTTTGCATTCCGCGCATCTTCACCTACGCGTTGGCCCTCATCTCCTTTGGGATCAGCTGGTCGATGGCCATGGTGCGCAGCCAGGGAACCGTACTCGACAATGTCGTACACGTCGCGGTCGAAGGATTCCAGTTGCCGTGGCTCAACGTCCTCGCCAACACGGCCACCCAGTATGCACCGTGGCTTCGAAGAGATGTATCGCCGCTGGTGCTCTTTGTGTTTCTGGGAAGCATCCTTGCCATCATCTGGACGCTGCGAAACCCATGGAGACCCCTCAGCGCACTGTCGGACGATGACGGTGCTGGACCTGCGGGGCACGGGGGAAGCTAGAGTCGTGTTCTCCAACGAAGAGCTGGCTTTTTTGATGAACGCTGGGGAGACACTGTCGTCACGCGATTGATCGGCCTGAAAGGCACACACCCTGATGCAGTCGTGGCCTTGCTGATCAGAGGGTGACCATTAGTCTTCATTCGGCGGACGACTGCGGGGCATGGTCTGCCGC
>Ga0224512_10003057_pt1 | contig 14906 bp, 12 predicted proteins | sample SF_May12_sed_USG_4_FD_169103 | JGI IMG/M metagenome (GOLD analysis project Ga0224512, IMG submission 169103) | Sediment microbial communities from San Francisco Bay, California, United States - SF_May12_sed_USGS_13 | ecosystem: Environmental > Aquatic > Marine > Sediment | place: USA...
CGCGATGAGCATCCGCGTCAGCACCGGCAATGTCTGTCCGGTATCGGTAAACACTTGAACTACTTGCGGCACGACATAGGTCACCAAACCGGCGACAATGGCGATCGCGACGACGGTGAGAATTATCGGATACACCAGCGCCGTAGTAACGCGTTGTCGCAGACTGTGTCTCGCCTCAGTATAGTCCGCCAAACGCTCCAGGACCTCTGCGAGCCGGCCGGTTTGTTCACCGGCCGCAACGGATGCGATATAGAGTTCTGAGAACGATCTCGGAAACGACCGCAATGCTATCGCCATCGATTGCCCTTCCATGACAAGGGATCGTATGCCGGTCAGCGTCGCCTTAGTATGGTGATTTTCCGATTGTTCGATGAGTCCATGCAGTGTCTCTTCCACGGTAAGTCCCGATCCCAAAAGCGTCGCAAACTGGCGTGTAACCACCGCCAGTTCGGTGGTACCGATTCGGCGTCGGCTTTCGATTCGGACACCGGTGGTCGCCTCCTCTCGCACCACCGACAACGGTACCAAACCTTGTTCGCGAAGTTGCTGGCGGATCTGCCGCGCGGTGTCGGCCGTCGCGACGCCTTTTCGCGTGCGACCGCGTTGATCGAGGGCCTGGTATTCGAACGCACCCAAACTGATTTATCCTGTCCGAATCTTAGGACTCGGTCGTGACCCGTAACACTTCGTCCAGACTCGTGACTCCCTGCCGTACCTTGTTGAGTCCGTTTTCAAGGATGCTTGGGGAGTCCCGCCGGGCGTATTCCACCATCGCGGCTTCGCTGTGATTATCATGAATCATGCTTCGCAAGCCGTCGTCTACGACTATCAGTTCGTAGATGCCAGTACGGCCGCGATAGCCGGTGTATTCGCAATGATTACATCCCTGCGGACGATAGAGCTCGATTCCATCGGGGCCGCTCGCTCCCAATAACTGCAGCTGTGCAACATCCGGGGTAAACGGCTCGCGGCAGTGTTCACACAACTGCCTTACCAGACGTTGCGCTAGCACGCCTAGCAGACTCGATGCGATCAAGAACGTGCCAATTCCCATATCCACCAGGCGAGTGACGGCGCCGACCGCCGAATTAGTATGTAAAGTTGTGAGCACAAGGTGCCCGGTAAGGCTGGCCTGTACCGCGATTTCCGCAGTCTCAAGATCGCGAATTTCGCCCACCAGCACTACATCCGGATCCTGGCGCAAAATTGAACGCAACCCGTTGGCAAAGGTAAGATCGATCTTCGAATGGACTTGAGTCTGCCCAACTCCGTCGATGTCATACTCGATTGGATCCTCGATGGTGAGAATATTGAGTTGCAATCGATCCAATCGACTTAAGCCTGCATACAAAGTCGTGGTCTTACCGGATCCAGTTGGTCCGGTTACGAGAATGATCCCGTGTGGAGATTGAATGAGTCTATTGAAGTGTTCGCTGGTGCCAGGATCCATTCCCAGATCTTCAATGTTCAGGCGTGCGCCCTGAATATCCAATAACCGCAATACCACGCGTTCGCCGTGTTGGGTCGGCAACGTCGATACACGAACATCGACAGGCCGATCGCCGACCCGCAACGAGATTCGACCGTCTTGAGGCAACCGTTTCTCTGCGATATCGAGCTGCGCCATAACTTTTAGACGTGACACCAATGCGCTATGCAGTGCGCGTTGCGGCTCTACGATATCCCGTAACAGACCATCGATACGAAATCGCACGAGCGATCGCGCATCGAATGCCTCGAGATGGATATCGGACGCATTTTCCCGGACTGCCTGGGTGATCAGCGCATTGATTAAACGCACGATCGGCGCGTCATCAGCCGCGTCTAGCAGATCCGTGGTTTGTGGCAATTCATGTGCCAGCATCGCGAGATCCACGTCCTCGCCCAAATCGTCCACCATTTGGGTGGCCTCGGATTGCCCTTTGTCATAACCCTGACGTAACAGGCGATCAAACAAGTGCTGGTCAACCTTGTGTACCACTAGCTCCAGTCCCAACTGCCGGCGCAACTCAGCCAACACGCTAAGAGCGGGCATCCCGGCAGTTAATACTTGCGCGCTGTGATCCGAGATACTGGCCACGAGAATTTGATGGCGTTTCGCGTAGCCGTACGATAAAGACATGACGGCACCTGGTTCGATTGCAGCCAACCAATCAGGTGGCGTGCGCCCTTCATCGACGATTGGAACGATAACGCTCATTGAAACCTACACAAACCATTACTAACGAACACCACAATTACTATTTTCGGCCGTGTTCCCATTCAATATTTGGTAATATCGGAGGCGTGATTTCTTCAATCATTCGTTCGGTATCGGGTTGACCGAGCGCTTCTTCGGATTTGATATAGTCATAGCGTTTCTTAGTTACATCCGCAAGATCGCCGGGTGAACGCACGATTCGCGGTCGCAAAAACACCATGAGATTGGTTTTGACCGCGCTCTTTGTCTTCTTTCGAAATAACGCACCAATCAAAGGGATCTTACTCAGAACCGGTACCCACTCAAACGTGTCTTTGACGTCATCGCGAATCAGCCCACCAAGTACGATAATCTGACCATCTTCCACCTGCACCGTCGACATGATGGATCGGGTGTCGGTAATCAAGTCCGATGCTCCTTGAACGGTAATAGGGCTGACGCTGGAAATTTCATTTTCGATCTCCAAACGTATCGCGCCACCCTCGTTGATCTGGGGAGTGATACGCAGCGTCAGGCCCACGTCTTTACGCTCAATGGTTTGAAACGGATTGATCACACCAGTGCCGCCCGGGCCAGGGGTGTCGACAATGGTCGTGCTACTCGCATCGGACACGAACTGCCCGGTGATAAACGGAACCTCCTGACCGACTATGATTTCGGCCGCCTCATTATCGAGTGTCAGAAGATTTGGAGTCGAAAGAATATTGGTATTAGAGTCGCTGCGCAACGCCCGCAACACTACATCGAGGTCGGGAACGAACTCGCCTAATACGCGATCAAAAAATTCATTCATGATGCCGATGCGGAAGCCACTATCGCCTGACGGGCTGAACTGCAGGTTACCGGTATAATCAGTAACCTCGCCTGTCCTTTGATTTCGGGTCCGATGCAACGCGTTCCACTCCACACCGAGCTCCGAGGCTTTGTTATAAGACACCTCGGCGATAATTGTCTCCACAAACACCTGCGAGCGGCGTATATCCAACTTTTCGATAACTGCTTCGAGTTCCCGAAAACTTTCTTCGTCGGCACGAATCACTAACGCGTTTGTATCTTCGTCGGCTTGGACCGATACCTCAGGCGGAGCAACACCACCCTCGGCGGCAGGCGGTTGTTGAGCCAAGTCATTAAGGATGCCCACGAGATCAACCGCCTTAGCGTAGCGCAGGTACACGACGTGAATGTCGCCTTCGACATTACGCTCGATATCGAGCTGCTCGATGACGGCCTGCAGTAACCCGAACTCAGATTCAGGTGACTGAATGATGACCGCGTTAGTACTCGGGTCGGCTTGCACCGAAATCTGCCGGGCCGGAGCGTTTGGGTCGCCCGGTTTCTGCAGTGACGACGCCAATTGCGCCAAAAGTTGTGCCATCGCAGCCGCGCTCGCATGTTGTAGATACACGACATGTATATCGGAACGGCGATCCGGTTGGTCGATACGCGCGATAATCCCGAGGATCCGGCCGATGTTCGCAGCGGTATCGGTGAATACCAAGGTGTTGGTGGCGGGATGCGCCGCAAAATGACTCGTTGGCGGCATCAATGGCCGCAAAATTGGTATCAACTCTTGTACCGAACCGTGTCTAAGCTGATACACCTGGGTAATCTGTTCGTCGTTTTTAGAAACCGCATCGTTATAGATCGTCGGCGTCGCTTGTTGTTTGATGATTTGGCTCGGTACAATCTTTATCACGTCGCCAGCCGGAACCGCTGCGAAGTTATGCACCTCCAAAACAGTCAGGAACACGTCATAGATTTGCTCCGGAGGCAACGTTGTCCCCGAAACCAACGTGACTCGACCCTTTACGCGTGGATCCACCACAAAGTTTTGGCCGGTAATCTGTGAAACGGTATTGATCAATGCACGGATATCGGCGTCTTGAAAATTCAGCGTTACTGAATCTGCTGAATCCTCGTTGGGCGTAGTGGATTGCGCCTGAACCGCACTGCAGGCCAATATCGACATGACCATCAGCATCGCAGCCGTTGCGTTGCGAGATGTGCGGCGTGCGGTCGTTACAGGCGTCGCATCTTGCATCGTCCGCACCCGAAATAGATTCCCTGATCTGCTCATAACTCTCTACCCCGTACCACCGGCTTTCTTGGTATCGATCGCTTGCCGAGGGTCCCCGTCGTCGATCAATCGCGGACTTCGCGAACAGTCCAGCGTCGAATCGCAATTAATTTGACTACATTTTGTCCCGAATCGTAAGCAAATTGCCAGTAATAATGGTGACTTACCGGCGATTTATTCCAAAATGCATCGGTTGGCTCGGTTACGCGGCGTCGAACCGGTCGCAATACCACTCATACGTCGTTTCAATGCCGGCGCGCAGCTCGGTGGAATGCCGCCACCCCAAAACCCGCAGCCGCGAACAATCGAGCAGTTTGCGCGGTGTTCCGTCGGGTTTCGAGGTATCGAAGACGAGCCCTCCGTTGTAGCCGACGACTGTACACACCAATTTGGCCAGATCACGGATTGATACTTCCTCGCCCGACCCAATATTGGTGAGGTGAGCCGCATCGCCGCGACCCATTAAAAACAAGCAGGCGTCCGCCAGGTCGTCTACATGTAAGAATTCCCGTTGCGGTGTACCACTGCCCCAGATTACCACGTGCGGGCTATTGGTCGTCTTCGCCTCATGTACTTTACGGATTAACGCCGGCAATACATGGGAGTCATTAAGATCGAAATTATCGTTAATGCCATAAAGGTTGGTGGGCATGACCGCGATAAAGTCAGTGCCATACTGAGCGTTGTAGGCCGCACACATCTCAATACCTGCGATTTTTGCTATCGCATACGCCTCATTTGTCGTCTCTAACGGGCCCGTAAGTAAATACTCCTCACGCATCGGTTGCGGGCATTCGCGCGGATACACACACGAGCTGCCGAGAAACAATAGGCGCTCCACACCATTACGATACGCGCTATCGATGACATTGGTCTGAATCGCAAGATTCTCGAATATAAAATCTGCAGGGCGGGAATCGTTAGCTGCAATCCCACCAACTCGCGCGGCCGCAAGGAAGACGTATTGCGGCCGCGTTGCGACAAAAAACGCCTCTACTTGCTCCTGTCGTGTGAGGTCGAGATCCTTGCGGTCACGCAGAATCACATTATCAAAGCCCCGTAACTTTAGCATTCGCAGCAGCGCAGAACCTACTAATCCGCGGTGCCCGGCAACAAAGATTCGGTCCGTTTTGTTCATATTATTAGTGCTATGCCAATTGATCGAGGATTAAGCGCTTTATGTCGTCCGCGTCGGGATCCACCGTCAGCGGCCGCGGACATTGACCGATCGCGATATCCGGGTCTTTCAGACCGTGCCCGGTCAATGTACAAACTACGGTACTGCCTGCCGGAATTGCTCCTGAAGCGACTTCCGCCAGCATCCCGGTTACGCTGACTGCCGAGGCGGGCTCGCAGAAAATCCCTTCGAGTTCCGCAAGCCGTTTCTGGGTATGTAATATCTCAGCGTCGCTGAACGCAGTAAACCAGCCATTCGATTCGTGTTGCGCCGTGATCGCATAATCCCACGATTGCGGACGGCCGATGCGGATCGCCGATGCGACCGTCTCGGGTGTATCGATCATGTGTCCATCGACAAACGGCGCGGCTCCGGCCGCCTGATAACCGAGCATTCGTGGCCGCGATTGCGCACGTCCCGAATCGTAATACTCACTATAGCCCATCCAATACGCACTGATGTTACCGGCGTTACCGACCGGCAGACAGTGAAAATCGGGTGCGTCACCTAGTACGTCAACGATTTCGAATGCCGCCGTTTTCTGCCCCTGCAAGCGATACGGGTTGACTGAATTCACAAGGCTAACCGGAGCCTGATCGGCCAGTTGCTTCACGAGTTCCATACCGGCGTCAAAATTTCCTCGAATCTGTACAACCGTTGCACCGTGCATCATGGCCTGCGACAACTTACCGAGCGCGATCTTGCCTTCCGGTATCAACACAAATGCCGCGATGCCGGCCCGCGCCGCGTACGCTGCTGCCGCGGCAGATGTGTTGCCGGTGGATGCGCAGATCACCGCTCGGGTGCCTTCATGCACCGCCATCGTTACCGCCAGTGTCATGCCCCTGTCCTTAAACGAACCGGTTGGGTTCAGGCCTTCGTATTTCGCGTAGACGGTAACATCCGCATCGAGTTCACGAGTAATATTGTATAAGGGAATCAACGGAGTGTTGCCTTCCAGTAAACTGATGATTCGAGTATCGTCGTTAACCGGCAGACGCTCGCGGTAACGATCGATTAGTCCCCCGTAAGACGTTTGCATCTAGTACTCCTTTAACTTGATATTGCCGTGTTCAGAGCTATCCAGATGATCCAGGACAAGGCGCGGTCCGCAGAGAATGGGCAGGCCTTTTCAAGGGCTAGAACGCGGTATTGGATCATTTGGATAGCTCCCTTCGGGCGAGCCGGGATGCGCTCGTCCGCGGTGTTGTACTTCTTGGCAAGGACTAGTCCTTGCCAAGAGGTGCTACTAGCGGCCAAACGCTTCCTGACTCGCTGAACACGGCAATATCAAGTTAAAGGAGTACTAGTCAAGAGCTTCGACGCGAATTCGAGAAATTTCGTTTTCGATCGTAGGCAACTCGGCAAGTTGCCGCAGGGCTTCGTCGATGCGGTGTTCCACGGTCGTTTGTGTGAGCAGTATAACTGGCAGCACCGACTCTTGTGCGCCTGAGCCTTTTTGCAGTATGGCTTCGATGCTGATATTCAAATCTCCGAGAATTCGGGTTACATCAGCCAACACGCCGGGGCGATTGACCGCGCTCATTCGCAAATAGTACGCCGATTCGATCTCGGCCGCGGGCAATATGGGCAGATCGGAGATTGCGTTCGGTTGAAACGCGAGATGTGGCACGCGGTTACCGGGATCGGTAGTCAGAGTGCGGACCACATCGACCACATCCGCGACCACGGCGGATGCCGTTGGTTCGGCCCCGGCCCCGGCTCCGTAGTGCAGTGTCGGGCCCACGGCATCGCCTTTGACGTAGATTGCATTCATTACCCCTTCGACATGGGATAATAGGTGATTGCGTGGCAGTAAACACGGATGTACCCGTAACTCGATTCCCACATGGGTGCGCTTGGCAATACCCAAATGTTTGATTCGAAATCCCAATTCTTCGGCATACATAATATCATCCAGGGCCAATGCGGAGATTCCTTCCGTATACACATTGTCGAATTGCAACGGAATTCCGAACGCGATCGCTCCGAGAATTGTAAGCTTGTGGGCAGCGTCCACACCTTCGATGTCAAAAGTTGGATCGGCTTCGGCATAACCCATAGCCTGGGCGTCGGCCAGCTTTTCCGAGAAACCGCACCCCTCGTCGCGCATACCGCTCAGGATATAATTGGAGGTGCCATTAATTATGCCGGCCATCGATTCGATCCGATTGCCGGCCAAGCCCTCGCGAATGGCTTTTATAATTGAGATTCCACCCGCGACGGCGGCTTCGAATGCTACCGTGACGCCGTATTCCTGGGCGGCATGAAATATTTCGTTACCGTGCACAGCAATCAGCGCTTTATTTGCTGTCACGACGTGTTTGCCGTTCGCGATCGCCGTCAACACCACACTCCGGGCCGGCTCTTCTCCACCCATCAACTCCAGCACGATATCGACCCGCGAATCATTAGCAACTTCGAGCGGGTCCGTTACCAACTCGATTCCGGCGATTTCGCATAGGCGCAGTTTGCCGGGGTCGCGAACGGCGGCGGAACACACGTGTACCTCGCGTCCAGCACGTCGAGCTATTTCATCGCCGTTTCGACGCAATACGTTTACGGTCCCCGCACCAACAGTGCCGAGCCCCACTATGCCGATGCGGGTCGGTTGCATCATTTTGGTCTGTATTCGCTGTCGTCGTTGCGTCGATTACGCGTTAACGCGTCCGCCGTTGACTGGACGCGAACGGCCAGCACACGCCACAATGTGGTTCGCCACGAACTCAACTCATGAAATTCCACTTAGCCGACACCTCCAGGATCAATATTATCCGTTCTTACACGGATCACGAAGTTATCGTCAACGATCGCCGATACGTGGCCAGCCTGGTTGTATCGGCGAACTCCATCATCGATGACTGGACGCCACGTCGATTTGACGACTTATGCGAAGCCGATTTTGTCGAACTCGGCGCGCTTGAGCCGGAGTTAGTCATTCTCGGCACCGGTACGCGCTTACGGTTTCCGGATCCGCGCCTAACATTGGGTTTGAGCAGTAAGCGAATCGGAATCGAGGTGATGGATTCACGCGCCGCGTGCCGGACGTACAATATCTTGGTGGCAGAAGGACGCCACGTTATGGCGGCGATTTTGATCGAGCATCCTGAGGATACAGCCCCGGACTGATACCACGGCCGTAACCGGAGGCCCCGGCTATAGTAGCGCCTCGATTGAAAATCCGCGGTTCTGCAATACCACTCGGAGGCGCTTGAGCGCTTCAACCTGGATCTGCCGGACGCGTTCTCGGGTCACACCGACATCGAGCCCTACTTGCTCGAGCGTAGAGGGTTCCCGGCCGCGTAATCCAAAGCGCCGTTCGATGACTTCGCGTTGCTTGTCTGTCAACAACCCGAGCCATTCATCGACATGTTCCAGAATTTTTTCGCTCTGTAGTGCGTCCGCCGGATCCGGCGAACGGTGATCCGGTAGCGCGTCGATAAGGCTTCGATCTGGATCGGATTCCAACGGTGCATCGATGGATGATACGCGCTCATCCATACTCAACATTTTCTTAACGTCCTCAATCGGAACATCAAGCCGGCCTGCGATTTCCTCCGCGGTGGGTGGATGGTCCAACCGCTGCGCCAACGCCTTGGCGGCACGTTGGTAGATATTGATTTCCTTTAGGACATGAATCGGCAGGCGTACCGTGCGCGCTTGGTTCATGATCGCGCGCTCGATTGTTTGGCGGATCCACCACGTCGCGTACGTGGAAAATCGAAAACCCCTTTCCGGGTCGAATTTCTCTACACCGCGAATCAGACCAATATTTCCTTCCTCGATGAGATCCAGTAGCGATAAGCCGCGATTGAGATAGCGCCGGGCAATCTTCACCACCAAGCGCAGATTGCTTTCGATCATGCGCTTGCGCCCGGCTTCATCGCCGGCACGGGCGAGGCGGCCGAAATAGACTTCCTCTTCTGCTGTGAGTAATGGTGAGAATCCTATCTCACGAAGATAAATCTGGGTCGCATCGAGATGCGATACTACCGCTCGGCGATCATCCTTGCTCGATTCCCGCTCGCTACGAGTTTCGGAACGGGAATTTCTCAAATTATCGCTCAACGCCCCATTCTCAGTCGAATCGTACATTTCACCACCACCATTTTCGATCGTCGGCCCTTAACCCTAGTTCGAGCCGGCAACCACGTGTCACCGACTATGTCGGGATATCCCTCGTGCAACGAAACGCTAGAACTTTCTTATGTGCTTCTGGTAGTTAGCTCACTTTCTTCGCGTAATACGATAATAAGGGCCTGGAACCTCGATGTCTACTATTTTGTGTCGGTCAAATCCGCGGCAAATACCTGAGGGGATCGATCGGTTTGCCCTGCTCGCGAATCTCGAAGTGCAATTTGACCGAATTTGCACCGGAATCGCCCATTTCTGCGATCTTCTGGCCCCGACTGACGCCCTGCCCCTCTTCCACGAGCATTCGCCGATTATGGGCGTAGGCACTCAGGAATGCATCATTGTGCTTGACGATGATAAGCCGGCCGTAGCCGCGCAAACCCGTCCCCGCGTACACCACCTTTCCGGCCGCGGCGGCCCGCACCGTCGCACCCGCGCTGCCCGCGATATCGATCCCCTTATTGCCTCGTGTTATCGAAAATTTCTCCGTAACGTGGCCATCCGCGGGCCATACCCAGCTCTTGACGGGCAGATTCCCGGCGCCGGTCGGCGCGGCTCGAGCGGGCTGACTCGACGCGGTCGGCGTCGCGCGTGACGGTTGCTTGGCGACGTCTGCGGCGCGGACCCGCGGCCGGAAAGCGATACGTTGCCCGGGCTTGATCAGGTACGGGGGCACGATCGCATTCCATTGGGCGAGCCGTCGGAAATCGACGCCTGCCTGCCAGGCAATGCTGTACAGCGTATCGCCGCGGCGAACAATATGGACGTCGGCGCCGCCGCGCTGCGCCTGGGTTCCGGTCACACGTGCCGGTGGGGCGCCGGATTGCGACCGATCTTTCATCGGTACCACGGCCGGGCCGCCGCAACCCACTGCCGCGATAATCAGGGCCACCGGCGCGAGACGCGCACAAAATTCTGCGGCGCCCATCGGCCACCTAGCGCAGCAGCAGATAAGCAATGGCCGCGAGTCCCACAACGCCCCACCCGAGTATATCGATGCGCCGGCGCAGGAATTCCTCAAACGGCTGGCCACCCCAATACAATAACCCTGATACCAAGTAGAAGCGCATACCGCGACCGACCACCGAGGCGGCGGCAAACGGTACAAACGCCAGCCCCAGAACTCCAGAGGCCACCGTAAACAGCTTGTAAGGTATGGGCGAGAAGCCGGCCACAAATACCACCATGACTCCGTACTCGTGGAACCAAAGTTTAACTCGTTCGAAACCGGCCTGGGCATGATAAAAATCGATGATTGCTTGTCCGAATTCATCAAACAGGAACTTGCCGATCAAATAACCCGCGATTCCACCGAGCACCGAAGTGATGGTCGTTAAACCCGCCAGCCACCAGGCCTGCTGACGCCGCGCCAATACCATCGGCGCAAGCATTACATCGGGCGGGATCGGGAAAAAAGATGATTCCGAAAAACTTACTAAGCCGAGGTAAATAGGAGCATGCCGGTGCGCGGCCCAGCGCAACATGCGATCGTACATCCATCGAAAAATCACAGCCGGCACCCTGTCTGGCGGACGGATGCGATTGCGGCACGGGTACTCAATATTATCAATATAGAACGGCGCGACATGAATCGATCAGCGGTCCGCTACACTTTACCCGATATCAACGGCACGAAATTGACCCAGTCAAACTCAGTCTCAACAAATTCCATCGCCTCACGTTCTACCAATACCAGGCGCTGTTTAGAGTTTTCGCCAACCGGAATCACCAGTCTTCCACCCACCGTTAGTTGCGAGCACAGTTCTTCCGGAATCGTCCTCGGTGCAGCGGCTACGAGAATTCCGTCATAGGGAGCGTGTTGTTCCAAACCGGCCGTGCCATCAGCCGTGTGGTAGGAAATATTACGCAATCGCATATGGTACAAACGATCACGGGCTTGGCGCAGTAATACTCCGATACGTTCAACGGTGTGCACGTGTCCTACTAACTGCGCGAGAATTGCGGTTTGATAACCGGAGCCGGTGCCGATCTCTAATACGTTGTTTAGTACCGCATTTCCCGCCAACAGAATTTCCGTCATCAGGGCCACCACGTACGGCTGCGAGATGGTTTGATTATGGCCGATTGGCAACGCGATATCCTCGTAGGCGCGGCTCGCCAATGCTTCATCGACAAAAATATGCCGCGGCGTATTATCGAGCGCAGACAATACGCGTTCGTCACGAATACCTTCTCGGCGTAGGCGGTCAATAAGGCGTTGTCGGGTACGCCTTGAGGTCATGCCGATACCGTCGTGACGACCAACCCTAACCATCAGGCAGTTCGTTAAGCCAAGTCGTTACCGTCTGCAATGCCGTATGCTGGGTCAAATCGGTGTGCAGCGGCGTGATCGAAACATATCCGTTCTTTATGGCGTGGAAGTCAGTGCCGGGACCGGCATCCTGTTCCGGGCCGGCCGGACCGATCCAATAAACCAGTTCATCCTGGGGGTCGCGATCCGAAATCACCGGTTCCGACTTATGGCGATTACCGAGGCGTGTCGCCTTGAATCCCGCAAGGTGTTCGATTGGCACATCGGGCACATTAACATTGAGAATCGTATCGGCTGGTAATGCTTCGCTGCGAATACGCTGCAATAATCTTTGCGCGACGTAACCCGCCGTGTCGAAGTGCTGGGCGCGGCCCACGAGCGAAATCGCAATTGCCGGAAAGCCCAGAAAACGACCCTCGATGGCCGCCGCCACTGTGCCCGAATACAACGTATCGTCACCCAAGTTAGAGCCGTTATTGATGCCGGCAATGACCATGTCGGGTTCCTTCTCCATCAGGCCCGTCGCGGCCAGATGCACACAATCGGTAGGCGTACCGTCCACATAATAGAATCCGCTATCGGCCGCTCGTTTTACCCGCAACGGCGCGCGCAAGGTGAGAGAATTACTGGCGCCACTACGGTCACGATCCGGCGCCATAACCACCACCTCGCCCGCATCGGCGAGAGCGTCAGCCAAACACGCCAACCCCGGGGCGAGATACCCGTCGTCATTACTGAGCAGAATTTTCATCGCGACTCATCGCACACCCACGGTGTGGCCGTATATACACCAGAATCCGTGGCAGCGCCATCTGCACTTGTTTCGGAGACAGCGCGGCAACCAGCACGTGTAACAATACCGGATCGACGGTTCCGGCCCGCCTCAATGGATAATGTTGTGCTCCGGCCCGTACGGAAAATGGGTGATGTTTTCGGCCCCCGACGCATCGACAATTAGGATATCGTGCTCTCGATAACCACCGGCGCCGGGTATGCCCTCGGGCAACATGAGCATCGGCTCTATAGATACCACCATGCCGGGTTCCAAAACTGTCTCGATATCTTCCCGCAACTCCAAGCCGGCCTCGCGACCGTAGTAGTGACACAGAGTGCCGAACGAATGACCGTATCCAAACGTGCGGTACTGCAATAAGTTGTGGGCCGCGTATATTTCGTTGAGGGTCATGGCGATATCCATGCACTTCGCTCCCGGCTTGATCAGTGTCAATCCGGTTCGATGCACTTCGCAATTAATTTCCCAAAGCTGTAACGCATCGTCAGACACATGATCGAAAAACAAGGTTCGCTCCAATGCCTGGTAATAGCCCGAGATCATTGCGAAACAATTCAGGCTCAGAATGTCGCCTTTCTGCACGCGCCGGCTGGTAACTGGATTATGGGCGCCGTCGGTATTGATTCCGGACTGAAACCACGTCCAGGTATCCATCAACTCGGTATGTGGATAAGCCCGAGCGATGGCCCGCACCATGGCCTGGGTCGAATGCAGGGCCACCTCGTATTCCGGGGCGCCCGCGTGTATGGCTTCCACTAGTGCGGCGCCACCGATATCACAAATTCGTGCACCCTGGCGTATTAGCGCTTGTTCTTCTGCCGACTTGCGCATTCGCATTTGCATCGTGGCAACCCCGATATCCACAAATTCGGCACCGCTTAAGGCGGCCTCGAATTTAGTCCGGTTCTGCAATGTGACGTGATCGAACTCAATGCCAACCCGCCCCCGGCCATCGGCAAGTTCGGCCACAGCAAAAAAATAATTATCGCGCTGCCAGTCCGTATACACCACATTATCGTGGCCATAGGACTGCCGCCATGGTTGACCGCCGTCGATATTGGCACTGATCGTCGTAGCGCGTTCCTGCGTAACCACCAATGCATAGTTGCGACCGAACGAGCAGTACACGAAATCGGCGAAATAGTTGATGTTATGGATCGACGTAAAAATACAACAATTGATGTCGCTGGCAGCCATATGGGCGCGCAGCGCGTCTAAACGACGCTGCATTTCCATTTCCGAAAATGTCGGTGCGGGCGGCGTACCGTTATTGATTGTTAAGGTCCGCGGTTGAGACATAGGGTAGTTACTCCGGCAGTAAAACTGGTGGCGGTGGATGGGCACGATGGCAGATTCCCGGGCCGGCGTACCCGGCGCGAATTATCCGCGACCGCAAGGCGCGGGTTCAACACTAAATTCGGCAATACCCCACTTGGCAGGACAATGCGATTGCGAAGCGACATTGCGATCTTCTACACTTACCGTGTATCCGTGACCCACCCGTGGAAATCGGGCCAGGCAGCTGTCGATGAGTGATTCTCAAACACCGAGCCATATCGTTCTGACCTCACACCCCAGCGCACACCACAAACCCGCGGCGCTGAGTTGGGGCGCGCCCAGTGCCGCTGAACGCGGTCCCGTGGTCGGCACATTGGCCGCCAACGGACAACGCAACGCCATTGGGGCGCATTCCGGATCGTACGCGTTGTACCGAGCCCTGGCGGTCGCGTCGGGGTCGTTGAGCCCGTTGCACAAGCCGGATTTGACCGATACCCTGCCAACCACCGACATCGGCCCTTATCCGCAATGGAGCGACCCCGACAAAATCGTATCCATCGATCCGTACGGGCATATTGTGAGCGACAGCTTTGCGCGGTGGGTCGCTACGGGCGCGGATATCCGGCCCACGATTGCAGTAACGCGGGCACGCTTGACCGTACCCGAATTACAGGGCGAAGTGGCGGCGGGCCGGCTCGAACCGGATGGCCGGATACTGCTAGACACCGGCGAGGTCAATGTCACCAAAATTGCCATCGAGCCAGTCTGGTACCTACCCGGTATCGCAAAACGCTGCCGTACCGAAGAAACAACCCTACGGCGCACCTTGTTCGAACAAACCGGTGGCATGTTCTCGGAACTCGTAACCCGGACCGATCTCAAGGTTTTTTTGCCGCCGATCGGGGGACAGACGCTGTATATCTTTGGTGAGCTCGGCGCCATCACCGATCCCGAGCGGCCACTCGCGTGCCGGGT
>Ga0224512_10003058_pt1 | contig 14903 bp, 9 predicted proteins | sample SF_May12_sed_USG_4_FD_169103 | JGI IMG/M metagenome (GOLD analysis project Ga0224512, IMG submission 169103) | Sediment microbial communities from San Francisco Bay, California, United States - SF_May12_sed_USGS_13 | ecosystem: Environmental > Aquatic > Marine > Sediment | place: USA: California...
CTTACTCGATAACTTTCGCGACGACGCCGGCACCCACGGTGCGGCCACCCTCACGAATCGCAAAGCGCAATCCGTCTTCCATCGCGATCGGCGCAATCAGGTCAACCACCATCTGCACGTTATCGCCCGGCATCACCATCTCGGTGCCCTCCGGCAACTCGACCGCTCCCGTGACGTCCGTCGTGCGGAAGTAAAACTGCGGACGATAGCCCTTGAAAAACGGCGTATGACGGCCACCCTCGTCCTTGGTCAGAATGTAAACCTCCGCCTCGAACTTGGTGTGCGGCGTGATCGAACCCGGCTTCGCCAGTACCTGGCCACGCTCAACCTCTTCTCGCTTGGTGCCGCGCAGCAATACGCCGACGTTGTCGCCCGCCATGCCCTGGTCCAGCAGCTTGCGGAACATCTCCACGCCCGTGCACACCGTCTTCTCGGTATCCTTGATACCGACAATCTCGATCTCGTCGCCTACATTGACCACACCACGCTCTATGCGCCCGGTTACCACAGTGCCTCGACCGGAAATCGAGAACACGTCCTCTACCGGCATCAAAAAGTCACCGTCGATCGCCCGCTCCGGCTCCGGTATGTAGCTGTCCATCTCGTCAACCAGCTTCAGAACCGACGGAACGCCAATGTCCGACTCATCGCCCTCAAACGCCTTCAGCGCCGAACCGGTCACGATCGGTGTGTCATCACCCGGGAACTCGTAGGTCGACAGAAGATCGCGTACTTCCATCTCAACCAGCTCCAACAGCTCATCGTCATCCACCTGGTCTGCCTTGTTCAGGTACACCACGATGTACGGCACGCCCACCTGGCGCGCCAGCAGGATGTGCTCGCGTGTCTGCGGCATCGGACCGTCCGCCGCACTCACCACCAGGATCGCACCGTCCATCTGCGCCGCACCCGTAATCATGTTCTTCACGTAGTCCGCGTGACCCGGGCAGTCAACGTGCGCGTAGTGGCGGTTCGGGCTCTCGTACTCCACGTGCGCCGTCGCGATCGTAATGCCGCGCTCGCGCTCTTCCGGAGCATTGTCAATCTGGTCGTAAGCCTTGACCTCGCCTCCGTGCTGCTCCGCCATCACCTTCGTCAGCGCCGCCGTCAGCATCGTCTTGCCGTGGTCCACGTGACCAATCGTGCCTACGTTTACATGTGGCTTTGTTCTTTCAAATTTTTGTTTAGACATGAGCTTAACTCGCCTTTTTCATTACTGTGTCCGCCACGTTCTGTGGCACTGCTGAATATTTCTCAAACTCCATCGAGTAGACCGCGCGACCCTGACTCATCGAACGCAGATCCGTTGCATAACCAAACATCTCGGCCAATGGAACTTCGGCCCGAATGACTTTACCCGACGGACTGTCATCCATACCCTGGGGCAACCCGCGACGGCGATTCAGATCGCCCATCACATCACCCATGTAATCTTCCGGCGTCACGACTTCGACTTTCATTATTGGCTCGAGCAAAACCGGGTCGGCTTTCAGAGCGCCGTCCCTGAAGCCCATCGATCCTGCAATTTTGAACGCCATTTCGCTGGAGTCAACATCGTGATACGAACCATCGTACAGCGTGACCTTGCAATCGACGACCGGATAACCGGCCAGCACGCCATTTTCCATCTGTTCCCGCACGCCTTTATCGACCGCGCCGACGTACTCACGCGGCACGACGCCGCCAACAATCGCATTTTCAAATTCGTAGCCTGTGCCGGCCGGCTTCGGCTCGATGCGCAGAAACACGTGACCGTACTGGCCGCGACCGCCAGACTGACGAACAAATTTGCCTTCTTGCTCGACCATCTTGCGAATCGTCTCGCGATAAGCTACTTGCGGCTTGCCGACATTTGCATCGACCCTGAACTCGCGTTTCATGCGATCTACGATAATGTCGAGATGCAACTCTCCCATTCCGGAGATAATCGTCTGACCGGACTCTTCGTCGGTGTGCACGCGAAAAGACGGGTCTTCTTTCGCCAGTTTCTGCAAGGCGATCCCCATCTTCTCCTGATCGGGTTTCGTCTTTGGCTCAACCGCCACCGAAATAACCGGTTCCGGGAATTCCATACGCTCAAGCGTGATTACATGCTTGGGGTCGCATAATGTGTCGCCAGTCGTTACGTCCTTGAGTCCGACCGCGGCCGCAATGTCACCTGCACGCACTTCCTTGATTTCTTTGCGATCGTTGGAGTGCATCTGCAAGATACGACCTATGCGCTCTTTCTTGCCCTTGTCCGGATTCAGAATCGTGTCGCCCGAGTTCAAAACGCCCGAATAGACGCGAAAAAACGTCAAGTTGCCGACGAACGGGTCTGTTGCGATTTTGAAAGCCAGTGCAGCAAACGGTTGCTTGTCATCCGCCAGCCTTTCGCCCTCCGTATCGTCCTCTTTGATGCCCTTGATCGCCGGCACGTCGATCGGCGACGGCATGTAATCGATGACGGCATCGAGCAGGGCCTGCACACCTTTGTTCTTGAACGCCGACCCACACATTGTCACAACGATCTCGCCCGCAAGTGTTCTGGTGCGTAATCCGCGGCGTATTTCATCCGCATCGAGCGAACCGGTTTCGAGGAATTTATCGAGCAATTCGTCGTCGGCATCCGCCGCCGCTTCAATCATCTTCTCGCGCCACGTCTCCGCTTCGGCCAGCATGTCGTCCGGGATTTCGACCTCATCGTAGGTCGTTCCCATGTTTGCCTCATTCCAGTAGATCGCGCGCATGCCAATCAGATCGATCACGCCAGCGAACTTTTCTTCGGCTCCGATCGGCAGTTGCACAGGCACTGGATTTGCACCGAGACGTTCGCGCGTTTGCCGGACGACACGCAGGAAATTGGCTCCCGCACGATCCATCTTGTTAACGAAAATCATGCGCGGCACTTTGTATTTATTGCCCTGACGCCAAACCGTCTCTGTTTGCGGCTCAACACCTCCGACCGAGCAAAGTACCGTTATAGCGCCGTCGAGCACGCGCAGGCTGCGTTCCACTTCAATTGTGAAATCGACATGGCCTGGTGTGTCGATGATATTGATGCGGTGCTCATCGAATTGCTTGTCCATGCCCTGCCAAAAGCAGGTGGTTGCAGCTGAGGTGATCGTAATGCCACGCTCCTGCTCCTGCTCCATCCAGTCCATGACGGCAGCGCCATCGTGCACCTCGCCTATTTTGTGCGAGACGCCCGTATAGAAAAGCACACGCTCGGTCGTCGTCGTCTTACCCGCATCAATATGGGCCATGATGCCGATATTGCGATAGCGCTCGATAGGGGTTGTACGGGCCACAACAAGATCCTGCTGATAGAATAAACACGGCTCGGTTACCTGAGCCGGTTTACCACCTGTAATGCGAGAACGCTTTGTTGGCTTCCGCCATACGGTGCGTATCTTCTTTCTTTTTGACGGCAGTGCCGCGATTCGCGGCTGCGTCCATCAATTCGTGAGCGAGACGGTGCGCCATCGACTTCTCGTTGCGTTTGCGAGCCGCATCGATGACCCAGCGCATAGCCAGCGTCTGGCGCCTGGCCGGACGCACTTCAACAGGCACCTGGTAGGTTGCACCGCCGACACGACGCGACTTCACCTCGACAACAGGCTTGACGTTTTCGAGCGCCGACTCTAGCAACTCGAGTGCCTTGTGGTCAGTCTGCGTCTCCCTCTGGGCGATACGATCGAGAGCACCGTAGATGATGCGTTCCGCCACCGACTTCTTGCCATCGTTCATGATCATGTTCATGAATTTGGCCAGCAGGTCACTGCTGTACTTCGGGTCGGGCAGAATCGTTCGTTTGGGTGCCTGGGATCTTCTGGACATTTTTGGTCTCTTTGGTTACGCAGCCTTTGCCGCGTCATTGCTGGTCTGATTTCGGTTAGGATTTGGGTCGCTTCGTTCCGTACTTGGAGCGGCCCTGCCTGCGATCGGAAACACCGGCACAATCAAGTGTGCCGCGTATCGTGTGATAGCGAACACCCGGCAGGTCCTTTACACGACCGCCGCGAATCAATACGACAGAGTGCTCCTGGAGGTTATGGCCTTCACCACCGATATAGGAAGTGACTTCAAAACCATTCGTCAGGCGCACACGCGCAACCTTGCGCATGGCCGAATTCGGCTTTTTTGGTGTCGTCGTATAGACACGGGTGCAAACCCCGCGCTTTTGCGGGCTCGCCTCAAGTGCCGGCACCGTGCTTTTGGCACGCTTTGTCGCGCGTGGCTTACGTACTAGCTGATTCACTGTGGCCATGGGGCCCTCGTCTTTTCGTCAATTCAACAATGTATTTGCGCAAACAAAACGCGCACACCCGAGCCCCAAGCCTGTTCCGACTCAGGTCCCAGGAAGCGGAGCAAAGCTGCAAGCGACTGAATCACTTACGCTTTTTATACCTAAAGGCTTCCTTGCCTGCAGCACTCGCCCCGAAAAACCAGGGCCCGCTTCACGCGGGCCCCAAGGTTAAGGGCGGGCATTGTAGAGACGGGCGCAGCACACTGTCAAGCGCCCCTCAAACCCTTGATTGTTACGACGATGTCGTCGTTTCTTCACCGCCATCGGCCGGAGCTTCGGCATCGATAAGGGCTGCGGTTTCCATCGTGCCCTCTTCGGCATTCTCATCCACAGCCGCCTCTTCGGCACCCGCGTCCACAACCCCCGCACCGGCAACCATCGCCTCAGCTTTGGCCACCTCGTCGAGCTCCTTCAACTGGTCGGCAAAATCCTGCTCGCGCGTTCGCCGCCGGTCGGCGTGATGCGCAAATCCGGTACCGGCCGGAATCAGCCGTCCCACGATGACATTTTCCTTCAGGCCACGCAGATCGTCGCGTAAGCCACGCACAGCCGCCTCGGTCAGAACGCGGGTCGTCTCCTGGAATGACGCCGCCGAGATGAACGACTCTGTAGCGAGCGATGCCTTGGTGATGCCCAGCAATACCGGGTCTATCGTCAGCGGCTCCTTGCCTTGTGCCAGCAGTTGCTCGGACTCCTCAAAGAAACGTGCCTTGTCGATCTGCTCACCTCTGAGGTAGTTGCTGTCGCCCGGCGTCGCAACGATGACCTTGCGCAGCATCTGACGAATGATGACCTCGATGTGCTTGTCATTGATCTTCACGCCCTGCAGCCGGTAGACGTCCTGTATTTCACGAACGAGATAGTCAGCCAGGTTTTCGACGCCCTGCAAACGCAGAATGTCATGCGGATTCGGCTCACCGTCAGCGATCGTCTCTCCCTGCACAACCTGTTCACCTTCGAACACGTTCAAGTGGCGCCACTTCGGAATCAACTCCTCGTGACTCTCGCCCGACTCGTCGGTGATGACGAGGCGGCGCTTGCCCTTGGTTTCCTTGCCGAAGCTGACTGTTCCGGTGTGCTCGGCCATGATTGCCGGTTCTTTCGGCTTTCTTGCCTCGAACAAATCGGCAACGCGCGGCAAACCACCGGTGATATCGCGTGTTTTCGACGACTCTTGCGGGATTCGCGCTATGACGTCACCGACGGCCACCTTCGCGCCATCGCTCATGCTGATGATGGCGCCGGCTGGCAACGCGTACACCGCGGGAATCTCGGTGTTGGCGAAGAAGATGTCTTCGCCCGTGTCGTCGACGAGTCGAGCAACCGGGCGCAGATCCTTACCAGCACCTCCACGGCTCTTCGGATCGAGTACGACGATGCTGGTCAGGCCGGTAAATTCGTCAACCTGCTCTGCAACGGTGACACCATCGACAAAGTCCTGAAACTTCAGCTTGCCCGCAACTTCGGTAACAACCGGGTGAGTGTGCGGATCCCAGCTGGCAACGACCTGGCCCTGTTTGACCTCGGCGCCGTCTGCAATGGTAATCGTCGCACCATACGGCACCTTGTAGCGCTCTCGCTCACGGCCCAACTCGTTGGTAATGGAAACTTCACCGGAGCGTGACACAGCAACAAGGTATCCCTTGTGGTGCGCAACAGTCTTGATATTGACGAGCTTCGCGATACCGTTTGACCGGATCTCGATGCTGTTAACCGCTGCAGACCGTGACGCCGCGCCACCGATGTGGAACGTACGCATCGTTAGCTGAGTGCCGGGTTCGCCAATCGACTGCGCCGCAATAACACCGACAGCCTCACCGATATTGATGCGGTGGCCGCGCGCGAGATCTCTTCCATAACACTGCGAACAAACGCCATAGCGAATTTCGCAGGTAATCGGTGAGCGAACCAGAACGTGGTCGATCGACAGTTCTTCCAGTCGAGCAACCGTTTCCTCATCCAGCATCGTGCCTGCATCGAATGCAACCTTGTCGGTTCCGGGAATGAGTACGGCTTCAGCCAGTACTCGACCGAGAACGCGCTCTCGAAGCGGCTCGACAATATCGCCACCTTCGACGAGCGGCGACATCGCAACGCCGTTCTTCGTTTCGCAATCGACTTCGGTTACAACCAGATCTTGCGCCACATCAACCAGACGCCGCGTCAGGTATCCCGAATTCGCCGTTTTCAGCGCTGTATCCGCCAGGCCCTTGCGTGCGCCGTGTGTCGAGATGAAGTACTGCAGTACATCGAGACCCTCACGGAAATTCGCGGTAATCGGCGTCTCGATGATCGAACCATCCGGCTTCGCCATCAAACCACGCATTCCGGCCAGCTGTCTGATCTGTGCAGCGGATCCACGAGCACCGGAATCGGCCATCATGTAAATCGAGTTGAACGATTCCTGAGCGACGGTCTTTCCGTTCGCGTCTATGACCGACTCGGTTCCCAGCTTGTCCATCATCGCCTTGGCGACCTGGTCGTTAGTGCGGGACCAAATGTCGACGACCTTGTTGTAGCGCTCACCATCGGTAACGAGACCCGAAGCGTACTGATCCTGAATCTCTTTCACCTCGCTTTCGGCGACCGCCAGTATTTCGCCCTTGGACTCGGGAACAACCATGTCATTCACGCCGATCGATATGCCCGCCATCGTCGCGAGGCGAAATCCCGTATACATCAGCCGGTCAGCAAATACGACGGTCTTCTTCAGACCCAGGTGGCGGTAGCAGGCATTGATCGTGTTCGAAATCGCCTTTTTCGACATCGCGCGGTTCACGAGCTCGAAATCCAGCCCGTCCGGGAGAATTTCGGACAACAGTGCACGACCAACGGTCGTATCCACGACCTTCACGACAGCGACAGGCTCGCTGCTATCGTCTTCTGCCTCGAATGTCGACACACGAATCCTGACCCTGGCCTGAAGATCGGCTGCGCCGCTTTCATAGGCGCGCCGCGCCTCGGCGATGTTCGCGAACCTCATGCCTTCGCCCTTCGCATTAACCCGTGAGCGGGTCATGTAGTAAAGGCCGAGTACGACGTCCTGTGACGGCACAATAATTGGATCACCGTTTGCAGGCGACAGGATGTTGTTCGACGACATCATCAGGGCACGTGCTTCCAGTTGTGCCTCGAGTGACAACGGCACGTGTACCGCCATCTGGTCACCATCGAAGTCGGCGTTGAACGCCGTACAAACAAGCGGGTGCAGCTGAATGGCCTTACCTTCAATCAAGACAGGCTCGAATGCCTGGATGCCCAGACGGTGCAGAGTCGGCGCCCGGTTCAAAAGTACCGGGTGTTCGCGAATGACCTCTTCGAGAATATCCCAGACTTCAGGGCCCTCACGCTCAACGAGACGCTTGGCAGCCTTGATGGTTGTCGCTTCGCCACGCAGTTGCAGCTTCGAAAAAATGAATGGCTTGAACAGTTCGAGCGCCATCTTTTTCGGCAGGCCACACTGGTGCAGCTTGAGCGTCGGGCCGACGACGATGACCGAACGGCCAGAGTAGTCGACGCGTTTGCCCAGAAGGTTTTGACGAAACCGTCCCTGCTTGCCTTTGATCATGTCGGCAAGGGATTTCAGCGGCCGCTTGTTTGTACCGGTAATGGCACGGCCACGACGGCCGTTATCGAGCAATGCGTCGACCGATTCCTGCAACATCCGCTTTTCGTTGCGCACGATGATATCCGGCGCATTGAGCTCCAGCAGACGGCGCAGGCGGTTATTGCGGTTGATCACACGACGATAAAGATCATTCAGATCTGACGTAGCGAATCGACCACCATCCAGCGGCACGAGCGGTCGCAAATCAGGCGGCAATACCGGCAGGACAGTTAATACCATCCATTCGGGCTTGTTACCGGATTCGACAAATGACTCGATCAGCTTCAGTCGTTTTGACAGTCGTTTAATCTTGGTCTCGGAACGCGTTGCGCCCATGTCCTCGCGAACCTGCAAAATCTCACGCTGCAAATCGATGGTCATGAGCATTTCACGAACAGCCTCGGCACCCATGCGAGCATCGAATTCGTCGCCGTACTGTTCGAGTGCGTCGAGATACATTTCGTCGGTCAGCAACTGGCCCCGCTCGAGCTCGGTCATGCCGGGCTCAACCACGACGAATGCCTCGAAATACAGCACACGTTCGATCTCGCGCAGGGTCATATCGAGCATGAGGCCGATTCGAGACGGCAGCGATTTCAGGAACCAGATATGCGCGACCGGACTTGCCAGCTCGATATGCGCCATACGCTCGCGGCGAACCTTTGTTTGCGTGACTTCAACACCGCACTTCTCGCAAACGACACCGCGATGCTTGAGGCGCTTGTATTTTCCACAAAGACACTCGTAGTCCTTGACCGGGCCAAATATCTTGGCGCAGAAAAGACCGTCACGCTCCGGTTTGAACGTGCGATAGTTAATTGTCTCCGGCTTCTTGACCTCACCGAACGACCAGGAGCGCACCATGTCCGGCGACGCCAGGCCGATACGTATCGCCTCAAAGTCGTCGACAGGATTCTGGTACTTGAATAGCTTTAAGAGATCTTTCATTAGTCTGTCTCCAGCTCAATGTTGATACCCAGAGATCGGATCTCCTTGACCAGAACATTGAACGATTCCGGCATACCGGCATCCATTTCATGTTCACCGTCGACGATGTTCTTGTACATCTTGGTACGTCCCTGCACGTCATCCGACTTGACCGTCAACATCTCCTGCAAGGTGTACGCGGCGCCGTAGGCCTCCAGTGCCCAGACCTCCATCTCACCAAAGCGTTGACCACCGAACTGTGCTTTACCACCTAACGGTTGCTGCGTGACCAGGCTGTAAGGACCGGTTGAGCGCGCGTGCATCTTGTCATCGACAAGGTGGTTGAGTTTCAGCATGTACATGTAACCGACAGTGATGTCGCGATCGAACTCTTCACCGGTGCGCCCATCGCTCAATCGCGATTGACCGGTATCGGAAAGATCTGCAAGATTCAGCAGTCCCTTGATCTCGGCCTCTGTCGCACCGTCGAAGACCGGCGTTGCCGTCGGTACACCGCGGGTCAGATTGCCGGCAAGCTCGATGACTTCTTCATCGCTCAGCGATTTGAGGTCCTCGATGCGGCCACCTGTCGTGTTATAGAGCTTCTCCAGGAACTGACGAATCTTCGCTACCGATTCCTGCGCCTTGAGCATGTTGTCGATCTTCTTGCCGAGCCCCTTGGCGGCCCAGCCGAGATGCGTTTCGAGCACCTGACCAACATTCATTCGAGACGGCACACCGAGCGGATTGAGCACGATATCAACGGGAGTACCGTCATCGAGGTACGGCATATCCTCGACCGGGACAATCGTCGAAATGACACCCTTGTTGCCATGCCGGCCAGCCATCTTGTCACCCGGCTGAATCCTGCGTTTGACCGCCAGATATACCTTGACCATCTTCAGAACGCCGGGTGCGAGGTCGTCACCGGCGGTGATCTTCGACTTTTTCTCCTCGAACCGACGATCGAATTCTTCGCGTTGTGCATTCAGGCGCTCAAACGCCTTCTGCAACTGCTCATTCGCGTCGTCATTCTTCAGGCGAATCTCGAACCACTGCTCACGTGGCATCTCTTCGAGGTAGGCCTTGGTGATCTTGGAGCCCGATTTGAGCTTGTTCGGCCCACCCTGCGCCATCTTGTTCGTCAGCATGCGCTCGACGCGCTCATAGATGTCTTCTTCGAGAATACGCAATGTGTCGTCCAGATCCTTGCGAACGCTTTCCAGCTCCGACCTCTCAACCGACAGGGCGCGCAGATCCTTCTCGACGCCATCGCGTGTAAATACGCGCACGTCGATGACCGTCCCATCCATACCGGGCGGCACACGCAGTGATGTGTCCTTAACGTCAGACGCTTTTTCACCGAATATTGCTCTCAGCAGCTTCTCTTCCGGTGTCAGCTGGGTCTCGCCCTTCGGCGTCACCTTGCCAACCAGAATGTCGCCTGCGTTGACTTCGGCACCAATGAACGCAATGCCCGACTCATCGAGCTTGGCAAGCGCGGCATCGCCGACGTTGGGGATATCCGAGGTGATGTCTTCCGGCCCGAGCTTCGTATCACGAGCCACACATTGCAGCTCTTCGATATGGATCGTCGTGAAACGATCTTCTTTGACAACGCGCTCCGAGATCAGAATCGAGTCCTCAAAGTTGTAACCATTCCACGGCATGAACGCGACCAACAGATTCTGACCGAGTGCCAGTTCGCCCATATCGGTTGACGGCCCATCGGCGAGTACGTCGCCCGCGGCGATTGTGTTGCCGGCATTAACCAGCGGTCGCTGATTAATACAGGTATTCTGGTTCGAACGCGTGTATTTCGTTAGATTGTAAATGTCGACGCCAGGCTCTGTGGCGCTGGTCTCGTCATCGTTCACACGCACCACGATTCGCGACGCATCGACTGAATCCACGTAACCGCCACGACGAGCGACAACGGTCACTCCGGAATCGACGGCAACAGCGCGTTCCATGCCCGTGCCAACCAGTGGCGCTTCCGCGCGCAGCGTCGGTACCGCCTGGCGCTGCATGTTCGAACCCATGAGTGCGCGGTTTGCATCATCGTGCTCCAGAAACGGAATCAACGACGCAGCAACGGATACTATCTGCCTGGGTGACACATCCATGTAATTGACGTCTTGTGGCGCGGACAGCGTGAACTCGTTCTTGTACCGAACGGCGACGAGTTCTTCCGTAAACCTGCCGTTCTTGTCCAACTCCGAGTTTGCCTGCGCGATGATGTACTGGCTTTCCTCGATCGCCGACAGGTACTCGATGTCTGCCGTCGCTTTGCCATTTGTGACTTTGCGATAAGGCGTCTCAAGGAAACCGTACTCGTTGGTCCGCGCATACACAGCCAGCGAATTAATCAGTCCGATATTCGGTCCTTCAGGCGTCTCGATCGGGCAGACCCGGCCGTAGTGAGTCGGGTGTACGTCGCGCACTTCAAAGCCCGCACGTTCGCGCGTCAGGCCGCCAGGCCCGAGCGCTGAAACACGGCGTTTATGGGTGACCTCGGACAGCGGGTTATTCTGATCCATGAACTGAGAAAGCTGACTCGAACCGAAGAATTCCTTGACAGCAGCTGCTACCGGCTTGGCATTGATCATCTCCTGCGGCATCAGACCCTCGGTCTCAGCCTGGGTCAGACGCTCCTTGACGGCACGCTCAACACGCACCAAACCAACGCGGAACGCGTTTTCAGCCATTTCGCCAACGCTGCGCACCCGACGGTTACCGAGGTGATCGATGTCATCGACGTTGCCGTAGCCATTACGAATGTCGATCAACGTCTGCAGCACAGCGAGAATGTCGTCTTTCTCGAGAACGCCGCTGCCTTCCGAATTGTCGCGACCGACGCGACGGTTGAATTTCATGCGGCCAACGCCCGACAGATCGTAGCGGTCGGGGTTGAAGAACAGATTCTGGAACAGGTTTTCGGCCGCTTCCTTGGTTGGCGGCTCGCCTGGGCGCATCATGCGGTAAATCTCGACCAGCGCCTCAAGGCGCGTTGTCGACGGGTCTATATTCAGCGTATTCGAGATGAACGGACCACGATCGAGGTCGTTCACGAACAGCGTGCGAATGTTTTCGATGCCAGCAGCGATCAACGCCTCGACCAGCTCCGGCGTCAGCTCCGCATTTGCTGCGGCAAGCAATTCGCCTGTCTCGGTGTCAATGACGTCATGTGCGAGGATCTTGCCCTCGAGGTACTCAATCGGCACAACCAGCTTGTCGACCGTCGACTTTTCCATGTCGCGAACGTGCTTGGCCGTAATCCGGCGCCCCTCTTCAACAATCAGCTTGCGGCCGAGCTTGATATCGAACGTCGCGGTATCGCCACGCAGACGGTCGGGCACCAGCTGCATCTTGACTTCTTTTTCGGAGAGGTAGAATTCATTGGTATCAAAGAAGAGATCGAGCATTTCCTCATTGCTCATATCGAGCGCACGAAGGATGATCGTAACCGGCAGTTTGCGACGTCGATCGATGCGCGCGAATACCGCATCCTTGGGGTCGAACTCGAAATCGAGCCAGGAACCACGGTACGGAATGATGCGCGCCGAAAACAGCAGCTTGCCAGAGCTATGGGTCTTGCCCTTGTCGTGATCAAAAAACACACCCGGAGAACGATGCAGCTGTGACACGATAACGCGCTCGGTACCGTTAATGACAAAGGTGCCATGATCAGTCATCAGCGGCATTTCACCGAGATAAACCTCCTGCTCGCGTATATCCTTCACGGGCTTCGGCGTACCACTGGCCTCTTTGTCATAAATGACAAGACGTACTTTGACACGAATCGGGGCGGCGTAAGTCAGCCCGCGCATCTGGCACTCCTTGACGTCAAATACGGGCTCGCCGAGGCGGTAGCTCACATACTCGAGCGCCGCGTTGCCCGAATAGCTGACGATCGGAAATACCGATTGGAAAGCTGCGTGCAGACCGCGGTCATCACGTTGCTCGACCGTCTTGTCGGTTTGCAGGAACTTCTTGTATGAGTCAACCTGAATCGACAGCAAGTACGGCACGTCCAGGATTGTCGGACGCTTGCCAAAGTTCTTGCGGATGCGTTTTTTCTCAGTGAATGAGTAGGCCATTCGAGAATACCTTCGTTAATTTCAGATGCGCGCAAGCAGCCAGCCGATACGCGACTGGCTGCCTGCCCGACTTGTGGACCGTCGGGTCCTGTACAGAAAAGATTGCAACAGCGTGGCTTGAGCTGATTACTTCAACTCAACGCTGCCGCCAGCTTCTTCAAGCTGCTTCTTGACCTCTTCTGCTTCGTCTTTCGAAACGCCTTCCTTGATCGTTGACGGTGTGCCTTCGACCGCGTCCTTGGCCTCTTTCAGGCCAAGACCGGTGATCGTGCGTACCGCCTTGATGACGCCAACTTTCGCCTCGCCGAACCCGGTCAGTACCACGTCGAATTCGGTTTTCTCTTCTGCCGCCTCAGCAGCCTCGCCGGGAGCGGCGGCGGCAACAGCGACGGGCGCCGCAGCGCTGACGCCCCACTCGTCTTCGAGCATCTTGACGAGTTCGACGACTTCCATTATCGGCTTTGCGCTCAACTCTTTGAGCAGGTCTTCGTTTGACAGTGCCATTTTACAATTCCTCTAAAAAAACAGTTCCTGAGTCAGGTAATAATTACGTAATCATCTACAAAACGCTTAAAACTCGCGTTTCAGGCCGCTTCCTGATCGCTGCGTGCCGCTAAAGTGCGCGCGAGCATTGCGGAAGGTTCGGCCAATGTGCGTACCAGTTTGGACATCGGTGCCATCATCACGCCGAGCAGCATTGCACGCGCCTGATCCAGTGTTGGCAAACTTGCCAACTTGTTGAGATCGGTCGCGGGCAGCAGTTGCCCGCCGGCTGATAGCGAAACCGCCTGCAGGGCATCGTGCCCCTTGGCGAAGTCTCTAATGACCCTGGCAGCAGCACCTGGATCGTCTTTTGCAAACGCGAGCAGAATCGGCCCCTTGAGCGTTTCTCGCATACACTCAAATTCGGTACCTTCGACGGCGCGGCGCGCAAGCGTGTTTTTAACAACACGCATATACACGCCGGAATTGCGCGCTTCTTTGCGCAACTCCGTCATTTCCGCAACAGACAAACCTCTGTATTCGGCCGCAACAGCCGTAACAGCTTCGCCTGCAACCGCGTTCACCTCTTTGACAAATACCTTCTTGTCTTCGAGTCTCATTGCCATGAACATCTCCTGGCCTACGGTTTACACACAGATGAAGGTCGCTAATGCCACCCCGACGGAAATAATCAGCCCGTTCAGAGCGACCCAACCCTCATCCACCCCTGGGAACATTCGTTCCCCTGTCGGATGGCAACCGTTGCCAGACAATCTGACTAAGGTTTCACCATCTGCGCAGGCGGTTATTAAGATCAGCGGTCAAACTGATCGCCTGCGGTCTTCGACGATCGCCGCATCCTTGCGGCTATTCGCAGCGACGTCAGAATTTACGATGACACCGCTGCAAAATTCTTGATCGGGCGTGCGTGCACACCCGACTTTGTTACTGTCTCAGCCGCGCCGGATCAGGCGCCGACTGAAGCTCTGTCGACCGATACACCTGGCCCCATCGTTGATGAGATGGTCAGCTTCTTGACGTAAGAACCCTTGGCTGACGCTGGCTTGGCCTTCTTCAGGTCGCCCAGCAACGTCTCCAGGTTTTCTTTCAACGCCGGTATTTCGAAATCAGAACGACCGATCGGGCAATGAATAATTCCAGCTTTATCAGTGCGATAGCGCACCTGGCCCGCCTTGGCATTGGTCACCGCCGTTTCGACATCCGCCGTAACCGTGCCGACCTTCGGGTTCGGCATCAGCCCGCGTGGGCCGAGTATCTGGCCCAGCTGACCGACAACGCGCATTGCGTCGGGGGTCGCTATGACAACATCAAAATTCAGTTCACCTTTCTTGACGGTCTCCGCAAGATCTTCGAATCCGACTATATCGGCGCCCGCTGCCGTCGCTTTTTCAGCGTTCTCACCCTGAGCGAAAACAGCCACGCGAACCGTTTTGCCGGTGCCGTTAGGCAGTACCGTTGAACCGCGCACAACCTGGTC